>JAABUZ0100009677.1_pt1 | contig 10957 bp, 6 predicted proteins | sample 5562091 | NCBI WGS metagenome assembly JAABUZ01 (sample SAMN12813069, study PRJNA571459) | rock metagenome | isolation source: Antarctica rocks | place: Antarctica: Victoria Land, Linnaeus Terrace sud | collected 2015-12-21
AATCAGCATCGGGCAATTTTAAGCATTTCCAGAGCAAGATACAAGTGAATTCTTGCTTGGACCTGTCTTGCTGCCGCTGTTATAGAAGAACTGACAGGCAAGGTTGATCGTGTGGCTCTCATGGCTGTACCGTAAGGCTTGCAATATGATCTCTCACCAACTCGACATCGTTTCTGACCCGCCTTATCCGTCTTACGTGCGGCTGAGATCACAATGTCCCTATATTCGCTTCGTACAGTGGACTGGTGCGCCATCGCGAGAGGACGAAGCCTTGAAGAAGCGGTAGCAAGTGCTCTTGCTAAAGCCTTGGTCTCGTGTGGAAGCGTTTTATTCCTGCACTCTGATCCGCGGCACGATAACGGAACAAACGAGTGGAAAAGTGTTTCGCCTCAGACTTGGCAGATGACAAAGCAAGTAGGTATGATACCTAAGCTCGGTCGAAAATGGCGCTTTTGTTTGAGCAGCAATCCTGATTCAGTGCGGCAGCTTTTCCATGATGATCAATACTCTTGGCATCTGCGGGGCCAGCTTGCTCTCCTCTTTCCAAGCGGTCAAAGACCAGAGAATCTGCCCCTGAATGAGATAGTTCGGTGTCTGGAAAAACAGGAGCTCACGAACGTAGCGGACTGTACCGGCTACTTGCGTCCAGGAGACGACGGCGACTTTGCGGAGTTTGGGCCAGCACTCTTCCCATTCTTGATTAGTTTCGTAGGGGCTTAAACGCTGCTTCTGTTTTGTAACAGCTTATTGGTGAGCGCTCTTGCTTATGGTTTCGGGCGTGAAACCGATACCCTGCATCATCGGTAGGATCTCAGGATTCGCCATGAAATTCTTCCAGACTAATCCCGTCCGGTAATTCTCAATCATCACCACCATTGGAGCCTGATTCAGTCCCATGTAGATACCGGAGAACCAGTTTTGCTTCAGATTGAAAGCGTCACGAAAGCTGTAAATACTCCAAAGCCAGCTCCCAGTTCGCGGTAAAAGTACTTAAGAGCTTTTATAGACGCTTCCTTCAAGAGGCGAGGAAACGCTTCGGGACGAATGGCTTCGGGCGCATAACAGGAAAAGTAAAGCGTGTCGCCGGAAAAGTTGATTTCACGATTTCTCCATTCATAAAGATGAATTTCCGCTTCCCATCCGCCTTGCTCCATCGATTTCCATCGGAGGCGGAGAGCGTTAGGCGGCGTACGAAAAACGCCTGTTTCCACCGTCAGCTTGCCTCCCCGGAGATCCAACGTACTGGGCAAGGACGCTTTACCGGCGCTGTAATAATAAGAATCCGAAGTCAGGCTGTTGTCAAAAAAAGTTCGCAGGAAGTAAGAGGATTGTCCCTGCATCCCGGCAGGCACAAGAAGCACCAAGCCTGATATACTTCCAAACCAATTCACAGCGGAAGTGTCTCATGAACATCAAAAACGCGCAATGTAAAGATGTAAGCGATATACTTTCAGTGTTTTGCCGAAACTTTATTGATGCTCGGCTGGTTTGAGGGGGATTTATGCGAATCACGTCCACGAAGACAGTTTCCGGCAGTTATTTATCTCTGCCGACCGCGTTCTGTTCTTTTCCTTCCGTGATGCTTCGTTTTACAAAGATAGCCCTGCTTGCGGTGTTATCAATGCTGTCACTGCCGCTGCTGGCCCAATTTAATGCTAATTTGCAGGGTACGGTAACAGATACCACGGGCGGTGTTGTCCCGAACGCCCACATAAAGCTCTTGAATGCCGGAACACAATCCACTCAGGAAGCGACTTCCAATGACCAGGGCTTCTATCGCTTTAATCAAATTCCTGCCGGAAATTATACGGTCACGATAGATGCTCAGGGCTTTCAAACTTTTACTTTGACGGATCTCCACATCGCGGCCGATGTTCCGCAGACCGCGAACGCTACCCTGCAGCCTGGAAACATTCAATCATCGGTAACCGTCACGGCCGAGGCTGTCGCGGCTTTGCAAACAGCCGATGGCAGCGTCAGCGGAACGATTACCAGCCAAGCCATACAAACGCTTCCTACCTTCGGGCGCGACGTTTATGAACTGATTCGCACCATGCCCGGCATCACTGGAACCGGCGGCCGCAGCGGAACCGGAAATGCCGTCCCGCTCGGCAACACCACGGGGCCGGGTGGATCGAATAATGCGATCTTTTCGACTGAAAACCAAGTACAGGTCAGCTCTAGCGGCCAGCGTGTCACGCAAAACGTCTACCTGCTGGACGGAGTTTCGGTCAACAGCTTAACGTGGGGCGGCGCTGCAGTCGTCACTCCCAATTCCGAGTCCGTTCAGGACATGACGATTGTGACCAGCGACTACTCGGCCGAAGACGGCCGCAATAGCGGAGCGCAAATCAAAACGACGACCAAGAGCGGCACGAATGACTTTCACGGCAGCGCCCTTTTCCGCTTCCAGGACCCGAACTTCAACGCTTATAACAAGTGGGGCGGTCCCAACAATGCGCGTCCCGTGCGCGCCGAAAATAAATATCGTCAGTACGCGGCCAGCGTCGGCGGCCCGGTAATCAAGAACAAATTCTTTTTCTTTCTGTCTTACGAAGGACTCACCAATCGCACAACAACTTTTGGTAATGCTTACGTCACTACGCCACAGTATCGTCAACAAGTGGCGCAAGTTTATCCCAATTCCACGATAGGTCGAATTTTCAGTTCCTCCAATAACACGCCTCGCATCTTGCAGGTGCTGAACCAGAACTGTTCCGTCTTTGGAGCCTATGCAAATTCCATTTGCCGGCAGGTGCCGGGTGGACTTGACGTTGGCTCTATCGGGCTGAACTCAGGCAGTTATTTTCCCACCGTCAATTCTCCCGTAGGCACTGCCGGATTGACCGGCGCCGGATTCGACGGCATTCCCGATATCCAAGATGTTCAGTATTATCTGCCTAGCGTGCAGATTGGTAATCAGTTCAATGGCCGTTTCGATTATCAGGTGACCTCCAAGGACCTCATCTCCGCCTCGCTTTATTTCACAAAGCTGAATCAAACCAGCGCTGATGCGTCCTCCGCCGGATTAGTCAGCGCTGACGTGCCGTTTAAACCCCTGAACTCGGCAGTCACGGTTGTTTACATTCACAATCTGAACGCCACTACGATCAACGAACTGCGCGCCAACTTTACGCGCTTTGCCGATAACGGGCTGAACGACACAACCGGTCGAGTGAATTGGGGTATTCCTCGTATCCAGGTAGAAGGCTATTCGGGCATCGGCAACCTGCAAGTGGCCGGCGCTCCGCAGGGCAGCACAACGCCCAGCATTCTGGCTGAAAATACTTACGAAACACGCGATACTCTGATCAAGGTTTTTGGAAACCATAATGTGCGCTTCGGAGGACAGTACCGCCGTGAGCAGGACAACAGCAACTTGCTGGGAAGCGCCCGGCCTTTGTACAGCTTTTCCGGGCTTTGGAATCTCGCAAACGGCGCTCCTATTTATGAGTCCATCTCGGCCAACGCTAACACGGGCAGCGTGCCGGATGCCGCCCGATACTTCCGCGATTACACTGTTGCCGGCTTCGTTCAGGATGATTGGCATGTCTCGCAAAGCTTGACTCTCAACCTGGGCGTGCGCTGGGAATACTTTAACCCGCTGACGGAAAAGCGCGGCCAGTTGCGGAACCTGTTTTTGGGCGCTACCGGATCTCTGCCGTTAATTAACGCGCAGCTTCGGCCAGTGGATCAGTTCTGGAACCCGAATTACAAAGACTTCATGCCGAAATTTGGATTTGCCTGGGCACCCACGGAAGCGCATAGCCGCTTTGTTCTGCGCGGCGGTTTCGGCATCACCTTCAATCGGCAGAACGACGTTCTCTTTGCGAACAGCCGCGAAAACAACCCGAATTACTTTAACTACGGTTTGTGCTGCGGAACCGTGAGCAGTCCTTTTGCCGGCGGCGCGATCACGCTCAATACCGGCGCGGGAACAGCACCGAACACTTACCCTGCGAATCCGGCTCTCGCTGCAGGCATCATTCCTTCCACGGGCACCCCGGCTGGGAATCCTCTCTACAACGGTGGCCAACCTCCTGCTATCGAAGTATACGGCGCTTGGCCCCATACGCCCGATGCTTATACCTATCTTTATTCCTTTGAAACCCAGACACAGCTAGCAAAGAATTTAGTTCTTACAGTTGGCTACCAGGGTGCGTTGGATCGCCACCTCATCCGGTTATTCAATCAGAACTTTTTATACGCGTCCACCACCGGTACCGGCACGACTACCCAGAACAGCTTGTTCTATGCCTCTTATTTCCCGACACCGGACGTGAACGCCTCTTTTAACGCCCTGAACGTTCATATCCTGAAGCAGTTCGCGCAGGGCTTTTCGCTGGACGCCACCTATAGCTGGAGCAAGAGTATCGACATGCTTTCGGGCGAAGGTCCGGGCGCAAACACAAACCAAACTGATCCGGTGCATGCGCAAACCAGCGAATACGGGCCTTCCGATTACGATTCCCGTCATCGTTTCGTGGCAAGCGGCCTGTGGGACCTTCCGATTTTTCCCAAAAGCAAAGGCTTGCTTCACAGTCTTGTGGGCGGTTGGGAGTTAGGAGGTGTTCTGACTGCTTATTCCGGCTTTCCCTGGACGCCTGTTACCGGCTTTCTTTCCTCTCTTGCGCCTGTTACCAGCGCCGCGACCATCAGCCCTGTCCGGCCTACCGCTTACTACAACAATGCCGGAATGAGCTACAGCAATCAGTGCTTCATTAACAGTTGTAATTTCGGTGGAACCAGCCCGACATCGAACGTCGTCGGCAGCAATTACTTTAATATCGCTACTTCCGGGCCGCCCGGCATTGGACGCAACTCCTTCCGGGGACCTGGTTTCTTTTCAACTGATATTAGCTTGTCAAAGCGCTTCACCCTGCCGTTCATCAATGAAACATCGGCGCTTGAATTTCGCGGCTACGCTTACAACGTTTTTAACCAGCTTAACTTAACTCCGTTCCAGTTTGGCGATGTGGACACTCACGTCGAAAACAACAACTTCGGCCGTCCGAGCAGCGCATTAGCTGGCCGTTCCATCGAATTGCAAGTACGTTTTAGCTTTTAGGATAAGAACACTTTCCGTTTAACTGCACTTACACTAAGTAGATGCAGGTTTGGTGATTGGAACTGCAATTGCTTTACTCGCATCCAAGTGGTAGGGAGACGCTAGTTTCTCCTGCCCCGCACAAATACCTGTAAGCCGTGGAACACAGAGCTATTCGTTTTTCGCGTCGTGAGTTCCTACTCTCGACTGCTGGCGCAACGCTTCTCACCGGAGTTGCGTCAGCGGCCACGCCTCTGGACTCTTCCACTCCGTTCAAACCGGATGAACGCCAATTCCTGGAAGATTACGCGAAGCGTTGCGTGCGTTACTTTTGGGAACAAGCCAACGAGCACACCGGCATCGTCATGGACCGGGCGAAAAACGACGGTGCCCGTTCCGGAGATAACGTCGGCAGTTCCGCCGCTACCGGCTTTGGCTTAAGCGCCCTGTGTATCGCAGCCAACCGCGGCTGGCTGCCTAGGGATCAAGTGCGTACCCGTGTGCTGACGACCTTGCGCTATTTTTGGGCGCACGCTTTTCACGATCACGGCTGGTATTATCATTTCCTCGACGCCGCTACCGGCCAGCGCCGCCTGAACTCCGAAATATCGAGCATCGATACCGCTCTCTTTCTATGCGGCGTACTTACCGCCGCCGGTTACTTCTCGAATGATCGTGAAATCCAGACGCTCGCCCATCAAATTTTTGATCGTGTCGATTTCACCTGGATGCTGGCCGGAGATCCGCTCGTTCTCTCTCACGGTGCGCGTCCCGGTTCCTCGGGCTTTCTTCACACGCGTTGGAACGCTTACAGCGAAGCCTCCGTGCTGTACCTGCTCGGCATCGGCTCCCGGAAACATCCCATTCCCGCCGACAGTTGGTATGCATGGATCAGGCCGGAGGTGCGCTACGACCAATGGACTTTTGTCAGCGGAGGGCCGCTGTTCACGCATCAGTTTTCCCACGCTTGGGTTGATTTTCGTCATCAACAGGACGGCGATCCTTCCTATTTGAACTATTTTCAGAACTCAATCACCGCCACCTACGCCCACCGCGACTTCTGCATCAGCCTGCAAAACCGATACGCCGGTTACGGCCCGAATATGTGGGGCATTACCGCTTCGGACAGTCCCGCCGGCTACATTGTCTGGGGCGGGCCTCCTTACGATGGCGCCATTAATGGAACGGTCGTGCCCTGCGCCGCTGCCGGTTCTCTCATGTTCGCGCATGAAATTTGTCTGCCGGTGCTGCGCGAAATGCACAGCGTATACGGAACCAAAGTTTACGGACGTTACGGCTTCACCGACGCCTTCAACCCTAACTGGAAGGACCAAAAGCTCTGGGTCAATCAGGACGTGGTCGGCATTGATGTCGGCATTTCCCTGCTAAGCATCGAAAACCTGCTCACCGGCAACATCTGGCGCTGGTTCATGAAAAACCAGTACATTCAGACTGCTATTGAGCGTGTCGGCTTCCAACTCGCCACTCCCGGTATCACCCTCAAGCAAATCAAAACCGCGCCGCGCAAGTCCTAGCTCCGTCCCGTCCCGCCGCCAGTATTGACAACCCGTATACATACGTGTTCCAATCGAGCTAAATTCTAAACATAGCTTTAGCTTGGTGAAGCCCTGTTGCGCTTGCGGCTGTGTCTTTCCGCAAGAATTGCTCCGCCAAGTCACCGAAGATTCAAATCAGAAGGGGTGCTTTAGGTGCAAAAATTCGTCTACGGGTGTCTGTTTGTCTGTGGTTTCTGTAGTTTTTCATTCGCGCAGCTTGCTAACACGACCTCGCTGATCGGCAGCATCACCGACAGCGCGGGAGCCGCCATAGCGAACGTATCGATTACCGCCGTCAACGCGGATACCAGCGACACTTATCACATAAGGACCAACGGCGAAGGAAATTACACTATCGAGTTCCTGAAAATCGGCAAGTACAACGTGACCGCCACGCAGCCCGGTTTTCAGACGGTCACCAGAACCGGCGTCACAGTAGACTATAACCAAACCGTCCGCAGCGACTTCACTTTGGCAGTCGGTCAAGTCTCCGAAAGGATTGTGGTCACCGCCAGCACCCCGCCCATCTCTACCGACGAAGCCAGCATTCGGGAGGTCATCAGCGAGAAAGCCGTCGTGGATCTTCCGCTCAACGGGCGCGACACGCTGCAACTGGCGGCCACCGCGCCGGGCGTGCTTCCCGGCCAGAAAGCCGCGAATGGAGTGCCGCCGGGTGAAGACTTTATCGGAGCCGGAACGCGCGAGATCCAAAACAGCATCGCTCTCGATGGCATTTCCATTGTCAATAACCTGATTACCACCACTCCGTTTCACCCCTCGCCCGACGCCATCCAGGAATTCGAAGTTCAAACCGGCACTTACTCCGCGCAGTACGGCGCTTACATGGGCGCTCACCTGAACTTGATCACCAAGAGCGGCACCAACGAACTTCATGGAGCGGTCTGGGAGTTTCTCCGCAACGATAAGCTGGACGCCAAAAACTTTTTCCAAAGCTCCACCTCCCGGAAAGCGCCGCTGCGCCAAAATCAGTTCGGATTCGAAGTCGGCGGCCCTTTGTTCATCCCGAAGCTTTATAACGGGCGCAACCGGACGTTTTTTATGGCCGATTACGAAGGATTGCGTCTGGTGCGCCAATCGACCTCGCTCGATACCGTGCTCACGCCGCTCATGCGGCAGGGCAATTTTTCGGAATATACAACAAAGCCACTGGCGGCTGTGAACGGGGCAACCTTCCCCGGCAACATCATTCCGGCCTCATCCCTATCGCCTCAAGCCTTAAAGCTGCTGCAATACATGCCGCTGCCGAATCGCCCCGGTATCACCAACAACTATGAGGCAACTTATCCGAACAACGACCATTTCAACCAGACTATTGACCGCCTCGACCAAAACATCGGCGACAAAAGCAGATTCTATTTCCGTTACGCGCTGAACAACGAAGAGTATTTAACCGGCGCAACCGGCCCATTCGCCTATACCTATCTGCCCGTTACCACCCGCAACTGGGTCTTTGGCTACACCCAAACCATCACGCCGAACATGGTGAACGACTTTCGCGTGGGTTGGCAGCATCTGAACACCAATGCGCTGAACTATTGGTACACAAACAATTTGAAAACGGCCGGATCGGATCTGGGCATCCCCGGCTTTACCGGCGACGTCACCTACAACAACCCCGGCATTCCCACGATCACGAACACCGGTTTCATGGGCTTGGGAAACGGCGGCACGAACTGGTTCCAGTTCGACACCACTTGGCAGGGCACTGACTCCCTGACTTACACGCGTGGAGCCCATACCCTCATCGTGGGAGCGGAGCTGCGAAAGCTGATCACCTCGCGCTCAGCAGTCAACAGCGCCGATGGCACTTTCAACTTTACGAACAACTACACCGGCTACGTGCAAGCTAATTTCATCCTGGGCTTGGCGCAAAGCGTAACTACGCCCGGCCCGCAGATTCGCAATCAGGTCGCGGAGTGGCGTGACGGTTTCTTCCTTGTCGATAACTGGCGGGCTACCAAGAAACTGACCGCCAACCTCGGTCTCCGCTACGAGCTACCGACGGTCCCATACACCGTTAACGGCTACGCTACCATTCTGAACCAGTCGCAAACCGCTCTGATTCCCCCCAATCCGCCGCAGCCTGGATTTCACTTCATCAATCCGAACCACAAGAATTTTACGCCCCGCATCGGCTTGGCCTATCGCGTTACGGAGAAAACGGTGATCCGCGCTGGCTACGGCATCTACTACAATCCAAACCAGACCAACACTTTCACTTTTCTCAGCAATAACCCGCCCTTCAGCGCCGTGACAACCTGTACCGCGTCCGCGTCGGCCATCATTTCATTCAGCAATCCAACTCCCGCTTCGGCCTGCGGCGTTGCCTCGCGCTTCAACGTTATTACGCCAAATCCGAATCTGCCTACTCCCTACATGAATCAATGGAGCTTCAACATACAGCAGGGGCTTTGGAGCAGCGCCGCGCTGGACATTCAATACATCGGCTCGCATACCACCCACCTGGATCGCAGCTACTACAACAACACGCCGCTGCCGAGCTCCAGCACGCTGAGCGTTAACGCGCGCCGCCCGAATCCGCTCTTTGCCGATATCCGTACCATCCAAAATGACGAAATTTCCAACTACAACGGCCTGAGCGTTACCCTGCGCCAGCGCCTGAGCCGCGGCGCAACGGCACTGGTCTCCTATACCTGGTCGCATGACTTGGACGTAACAACCGATTCCAACGGAGGCGGCCCTCTCCAAGATCCTTATAACTGGCGCGGCGATTACGGCAACGCTAACTGGGATGTGCGTCACCGCTTTGTCGGCAGCTTTAACTACGCGCTGCCCTTTTTCACGAACACCGCAAACATCTTTGTCAAAGGAGCGCTCGGCGGCTGGCAGACTAACGGAATTGTCACGCTGCAAAGCGGCTTTCCTTTTAACGTGACTGTTCCGGGCGATCCCGCCAACACCGGTCGAAGCAATGAGCGCCCCAACCTGATCGGCGTCGCGACCTCGAATTGCGGACGCGGCCATCTCGCCAACTGCATCAGCGGTGCCAGCGCTTTTGCCATACCAGTGTTCAGCTACGGCAATTTCGGACGCAACGTGCTCTACGGCCCGGGCCTCTACAACATAGACTTTTCCGCCTTCAAAAACTTCCGCATGGCGGAGCGCCTCAATCTCCAGTTCCGTTCGGAGTTCTTCAACCTGTTCAACACGCCGGCCTTAAGCAACCCGAACTCCACCTATGGCGCAACCAATTTTGGAACCATTACTTCCACGAAGCGCGATAATCGTCAAATACAGTTCGCGCTGAAACTGCAATTCTAATGTTCAAACTGTTTGCCCAAAAGCTGAAGAAACAAGATGCCGGCGTGAACCGCCGCGACCTCCTCCGTGGAGCCAGTCTGGTAACGCTGGCCTCGGGGGCAATTCCGCGTGTCAGTGAATCGGCCCCAGCGAGCACAAACGTCTACCGTAAAATCGGAGTTCGTCCTCTCATCAACGCCCGAGGCACCTTCACGATCATCACCGGCTCACAAAGCATGACGCAGGTGAAGAGTGCAATGGACGAAGCTTCCCGCAGCTACGTGCAGATGGATGAACTGATGAACGGAGTCAGTCAGCGCTTGGCGGAGCTGACGGGAGCTCCCTGGGGAATCGTCACGGCTGGCTGTTGCGCCGCTCTCACTGCCACTACCGCTGCTTGTATCGCGGGCAGCAACCCTGAGCGTATGCAGCGCCTCCCTAACCTGACTGGATTGAAGAACGAAGTCATTATCCCCGCCTACTCGCGCAACGTCTACGATCACGCCATCCGCATGCTGGGCGTGAAAATTATCGAAGTAAAAGACCCCTCCGAACTCGCAACCGCCTTCAACGAAAACACCGCCCTCGTCTACATCATGGCCGGACCCGGCGACGAAGGTCCTCTCGGCACCAAAGTAATGTCTGATGCCGCGCGTCAACACAACGTGCCCGTGGTAGTGGACGCCGCCGCCGAAGGCTTGACCATTCCCAACATCCATCTGGGTCGCGGCGCAACGCTTGTTGCTTATAGCGGAGGCAAGTGCATCCGTGGTCCGCAAGCCGCTGGCCTGCTACTAGGCGACAAGAATCTCCTGCAATCCGTGTGGATCAACAGCGCCCCGCACCATGCTTTCGGGCGCTCGTTGAAGGTCGGCAAGGAAGAAATCATGGGCATGCTGGCCGCTGTCGAAGCATGGAAAACTCGCGATCACGAAGCGGAATGGCGCGACTGGCAAAAGCAGTTGGACTTCATCTCCTCGCGCGTGATAAAGGTCAACGGAGTCACCACGCGCATTACCAAGCCGGAAGGTCTCTCGAATTTAACTCCTTCCTTAGTGATTGAATGGGATGC
>JAABUZ0100009679.1_pt1 | contig 10956 bp, 13 predicted proteins | sample 5562091 | NCBI WGS metagenome assembly JAABUZ01 (sample SAMN12813069, study PRJNA571459) | rock metagenome | isolation source: Antarctica rocks | place: Antarctica: Victoria Land, Linnaeus Terrace sud | collected 2015-12-21
AGCGATCACGATCCCGCACCCTATCAGGGTGCAAATGTGTGAACCGGAGATTCCCCCGTGAGCAGTTGAGGGAGGATGGGTCTCGTCGTGGCCTGGTTTTTTGATGGTGCTTCGAGAGTTGCGGAAGGGCCGGACCCTCTCGGCTCACTCACCGCCCGTCTCACGGGGGGCACCGCCGGTGAGACGGGACGGGGCGCAACCTCGTTGCCATCCTGGCTTGAGTATGCGACCCTTGTACCGTCCGATTCGGTAGCGTGCTGCTGGGTGGTCGTGGCGTTGGATGAAACGCTTTCGATCCGCGAGCCCCTCAGTTGGTAGCTGGGGGGTTCGTCGCGTCTGGCCCCAGCTATCGGGCGCCCCCTGGCGCACACCCCGCCGTCAACCGGTCGAGGGCTAGTTGACCCGGAAGCCTCGCGCGCCGCGAACTACAAGTGGGGGATTACCCCTCACACGATCGGAACCGGCCTGAGATGCCCAAGGCCTTCGCTGAGATACCGCTCTCCCCCTCGCGCCTCTGCAGGAGCCGGTACCCAAATGGTCTGGCCCGTCCCTACCGGTGGTGAGGACACGGCCGCGTGGCGGCCTGTGACGGTTGGAGGGCCTTCGGCGTCCGGCTCTCGCTTCCAGTGGGGTTGGCCCGAAGCACCCGACGAGCGAAGAGGCGGCTGGTGAGACAGCAGGGGCGGGGGTTGGCTGGTGCGGTATCGCATCAGAGGGTTGGTGTCGAGAGCCGGCTTCGCCTGGGCCGTGGCTGAGGCGGCTGGATGCCCCTCGGCGAGGGGTCAAGCGGGTGCCTGGCATCGGAACCCGCCGGCCGTCAGATGCTTTCAACCTCTGCCTCGATAAGGGATCGGACGAGAGCGGCGGCGCTGAGACCTCGCTGTTTGGCTCGATGGATGAGCTTGTCCCGTAGGTCGGGCGTGATGTCCAGGTTAAGCCGGTACGGTTTGAGAGGGCGCGACTCAGAGTTACTCTGAGTTGAGTGAAACTGGCTCGGTGCTGGGGCCGAGCCAGACAGAGGAACATGCTCGGGGGAGGCTGCGTCATGGATCACCGCAAACGGGTTGTCGGGTTTGACCCTGGCCATCAAGCACGCTCCTTCTCAATGGTGCTGAACTGCTCATACACCTGGCGCATAGCTACGGCCGGGGCCGACAGCGCCGGTAGCCCACAGTGCTCGATCTGTGCCCGTTCAACAGCGGCGCTATTGGGGATGGGAACGGTGATTGCCTCACCGAACCAGTCCTTGAGAGCTTCGAGCGCCTGGTGGTGAAGGGTCCGGCGGTAGTCCACCCTCACCGGAATGACCAGATGTGGATCAGTGACCGTGCGAAAGTCCATGAGAGCTTGCAGGTCACCCGCGCTGAGCCCGGTGGGGGTAAGTACCCAGTCGGCGGCCTCGATGGCTGATATGGCCACTGGCAGGACGCTCGGGGGGCAGTCGATGACGGTGAGGTCATATCCGATGCTCATCGAGCGCAGCTCGTCGGCGGACAGTCCTGGTGCGGACACGAACAGGTCAGGAAGCCACTTGTGAGAGGTGGCTTGGAGGCCATCGGTGTCGATTGCGCGAACAGACCGACCGGCATCGAGGGCAGCAAGAGCGAACAGGCAGGCCACCGACGACTTTCCTGCCCCCCCCTTTGATGTCACGACGGCCGCGATCCCGATGACCGGAGCATAGTTGAGTTGAGTACATCACCGCTGAGTTGAGTGATGATTGCTGAGCGATCTTGGCCGCTCACGGCCTTTGATCCGGTCCGGTCCTGAGGTGGTGCCCTTTGTCAGGCTTCGCCGCACTCGACATGGGCGAAAATCTGGCAGGCGCCGTCCTCTCGGTCCGCCCAACCGACCGGGACCATGCCTCCACCATCGGACGGAATGGCACGGCCACCACATCGGATGCAACGTCGACCGTCCGCCTGGGCCTCATCGAGGGCCAGGTCCAGTGTCCAGACGCCATTTACGCTGGGCACATTCTTGGTGGCCTCGACCGCCGGGCGGTCAAGGCGAACCTTTATGGCGGGCGATCCTGCGCGTTCCACCACTACCGATCCGGCTCAGACGCAGCGTGGGCACCGGCCTCGGGAGTCTCGGGGGGAAGTCCGGCTTCGGCGCGCAGGACCGCTATGCGCCGTTCGGTGACTTCCAGCTCGGAGGCGAGGGAGTTCACGCCTTGGGCGGCTGCGTCCCGGCGTTGTTGGGGAACCTGGCCGCCTTGTAACCCTGCCAGGACACCGCCGACGCCCTTGCCGGAGTTGACCTTGTGGTAGCGCAGTTCGGCCACCGCCATCCGCTGGCGGAGCCTGTCGCGGTTGGCCTCCACCTTGGGCAGTTTTGCCCTGGCCAGCTCCGCTTTTTCTTCCGCTGTCTTGGTGAACAGACCCATTCGGGTGCTCCTTCCCTAAACCTGACGGTTGTGCTAGTTCTTATAAGATATGACACGAGTGGCCAATGGTGAGCGTACCCGAGTCGTGGCGGACCTTGAGGAGTCGGAGGTGTCCATCTTGAACGACTGGTGTGACAGGACGGGGTGGAGTCGGGCGGCGTGGGTGCGAGCGTTGATCGCTGCTTACCCTGACGGCCTGCCACCCGAGCCGGTCCTCCGTTTGGCCCAACAGTTCAACGCGGAGCGCGCCGCGGCCCGCCGGGCGCCCCGGCCGTCACAGAGAGCCAAGGTGCCGTGATCGCCTTGGCCGTGGTGCGGAGCACCACCACGACGACCGTTGACTTCGGCAAGACGGGCGAGGGCCAGGCCATCGGCTGGGTGATCATCCTCCTGAGCCTGGCCGTAGCCGCGTCGGTGGTGGCCTGGCCCCTTTGGCACGGCGTCGACGTTCGTCATGGTGTAGCCCGCTGGCGGGTGTGGGACGTGATCTCGATCCTGCCCCCGTTCTCGTTCTTTCGCGTCCTCAACCGCTGGTCAGGCCGGAGGGTCATCAAGACACAGATTCAACGCCGCCAGGCGTGGGACGCCCACCAGGCGTCTCAACAGGTGGCCGTGGCCCGCGACCCTCTGGCTCGGCCCGCGCTTGGTCACGCCGGATGGGTCCCCCTCGGTTACGGTCCCAGTGGACACATGCTTGGCTCGACCGGCCACACGCTGGTGGTCGGCCCCACCGGCTGCGGCAAGACGTTCAACGTGCTGGCCCCGGTCGGGTTCCGTTGGACCACGGCGCCCATGATCGTCATCTCCACCAAGACGGACCTGGCCGGGATGTTGGCCGCGGCCCGCTCCCGGCTCCAGCCGGTATGGGGCTGGGACCCCACCGGGCGAGCCGGGCTGGCGTCGGTGCCGGGGGTGACCCCGGTGCGCTGGGACCCGGTGAGTGAGGTCGCCACACCTGACGACGCCATCTATCTGGCCGATCAGATGATCCGAGCGTCAGGGGTCGGGACCGGCGACAACGGCGCCTACTGGTCGGCTCAGGGCGGCGTGCTGCTTTCCGCGCTGCTGTGGGCGGCCCGCCGATCCGAGCAGTCGACCGGCTGGGTTCTGGATCAGGCTTACGCCGGTGCCGAAGGCTGGGCCGATTTGCTCGACACGCTGGCGGATACCCCCGCCCTGGCCGGCCCTCTGGCCGGGCTGGTCACTTCTGCTGCCGGTGACGGCGGTCGGCGGGTGGACTCCACTGCCGGGACCGTTCAGGCCGCCCTGGCCTCCTACCGGCTCTCCGCCCTGCGACAGTCGCCGCTGCCGGCTGTCACTCTCGACGGCTGGGCCGACCAGGCTGCCTGCCTGTTCGTCGCCTGTCCGATGGACCAGGCCCCAACCTTGGCCCCCGTCGTGGTCGGCCTCATCTCCGCCGCGGTCGCCGCGCAACGCCGCCGGCACAACGGTGACGCCTTGGTCCTCATCGACGAGCTGCCCAACATCGCCCCCCTCCCCGACCTGCCCGGCTGGCTGACCGAGCTGCGCTCCTGGGGGGTGACCATCGTCGGTGCTGCCCAATCGTGGGGTCAGCTCACCAAATGGGGACCTTCCCGCCACGCCATCGAGCAGGCCTGGCCATGGCTGGCCCTGTTCAACGGCATCACCGATACCGACCTCGTCTACGAGATATCCAAGGCCCGAGGCGACCAGCTCGTCACCCGCCAGGTCTTCAACACCGGGACCAGCTCGCAATGGCACGCCGGGGGAGGCGGCGGCGGACGTCACAGCGGCACCTCCCAACAACACTCGTGGGAACCGCTCCTCCGACCCGAGAACGTCGTCGGCACCCTCCATCCTGGCCAGGTCCGCCTCGTCAACGGCCGGCTGCCCTGCGAGGTCCTTCAGACCGAGCCTGTGTCACGGCCCCTCGCTGCTTGGCAGACCAAGGAGAACGCCCAACAGGAGCGCTCAGCGATCAACTGAGTCGGCTATGCGGGCGGTGTGACACCGACCGTCTCGGCGCATTCGACGTGGGCGACAATCTGGCAGGTGCCGTCCGGTCGGTCGGCCACTCCGACCGGGACCATGCCTCCGCCATCGGCCGGGATGGTACGGCCGCCGCATCGGGCGAACGTCGGGCGAGACCAGCGCAGCGCGCTGAGCAGCGGCGCAACCAAGAACGATCCGTGATCGCAACGCCAGCGCCTGGGACGACTTGCGTCTCTGAGCCCATCGAACGAGCTGATCGTGCTCCTCGACGGTCAGTTCGAGCAACGCTTTCGGTCGACCGGTCCTTGCCATATCGCATTATAGCACTTATCTAACGAATTTAACGGCGAGGGACACTAGGGTCGTGTGTCAATATCACGGCCGGCGGAACTTCTATGGTGACCAGCACCGGCTCGCCCATCTCGTTCGTTACCAAAGCGTTGCGTGCGTCGAGCAGAATGTGCACGGCCTTGCCAGTCGTGGACAATACTGGGTTACCGTCACGATCAACGTAGTACTGGCGCCAGCCGGCCTGGGGCTCCATGTCTAGAGGTCGGCCGTTATCATCGCGAAACAGTTCCGAGGACCAGGGTTTGCGTTCACGGGGATCATGCCCGGAGGGTGTCGGTGCGAACTCAAATGCTAAGGAACCAGAGGAGTCTGTCTGCGCGTGGTCGACGACGAGTTCAGTATCGTGCAGTCCGGCAGTTGAACTGGGTGGTGTAACGGCGTCGACGCTCTGCGTCGGCTCGGCTGTGACTCGGAGTACTTGATCTCGCAGTCGTTCTGGTGTCACACCCGTTCTCTCCAGAAAAACGCCTGTCTGACATCGGTTAGTAAACTGAAGGAGAGAAAGAAGAACGTGTTCACTGCCGAAGGCGGTATCTTGAAGCTCAAGGCGTAAAAGAGTAGCTCGCTCAAGTGCTAGCTGGGTTATGACCGGTATGGAGAGTCCGCCCGGTTTTGGTTCGAAGGGATCACCGAACGATTTAACCAGTGCTGACTTTAGTGTCTCGTGACCTATGCCAAAGGACTCCAGAGCAATTCGAGCTGCGCCACTAGCGTCCCGTGAGGCGACCGCCAAGAACAGGTGGTCAAGTCCAACCCACCAGTGGTTAAGGGCGCTGGCCTCCGCGGTGGCGAGAGCGAGGATGTGGCGCAGCGGGTCGACCAGTTTGCCGGGAAGGGGAAGAGACCTTTCATACCGAAGACCCCGATCGGGATGGGAAACAGCCCAACGTTCGATCGCTCCTCTCTCCCAGGCGTGTCTTCCCTCCCCCGTGTCCGGCCTGGGAAAATCGACATGTGAGGCCAGCAGGGTGGCGACGGATTGTCGCGACACGCCCAGAACGCGAGCCACCTCTGCCGAGGTTATTAGTTGATCACTCATGATCGCCGTGCTCGCAGGTCACGCCTGATACCAGTCCCATCCCTGGTATCCCCACCCGCATTCCCAGACGATACCTGTACAGGGATCTACCCACCACTGGCCATTGGTTTCCGGTCCGCAGGCTGGAGGATTACCGAAGGCGAAGGCGCGGGGTGTGCTCAAACTGATGCTGATTGAGCTCAGGCCGTGGGATGAGATGCTGACGGGAGCAACTGCGATCAATGTCCCTACTGTCAAAAAGCTCGCGACTGACATCCAGAACAGGCGGACAACTCGCATGTGGCCTCCTAGGGCCTTCGGTCGATGATGAAAGCATAGGCCTGATGTGGAGAAGGATTCAATAGGTGTAGTTCATACGAAGGTGTGGTTTGTAGGTAGGTGTGGTTTGTAGGTAGGTGCTATCCCGTGCCCACGAGGCTCTGGCCCGGCTCGGAGGCCCTTTACGAGCGCTGATTCGTCGTAAACGTTCAGGTGCTTCCGGCTGGATGGGGTGACTTCGAGGTGCGGGCGAATGAAGGCCGGCTTCGTCCTTGGGTCTCAAAAGGGCACTTTCTGTGCAGTCACCTAGCTCGGCTTCGAGATGGGCGATCCGATCGCGTAGTGCCTCGTTCTCGGTCCGCAGGACCGCTATCGCTTCGAGCGCCTCATCGAGTTGTTGGCGAAGCGACGGGCTGGCCACGCCCACGGTCTACCAACAGTCGCGCGCTCAGTGGTGGACCATCACACTCTCCGCGCGCAGCCCACCTGAATGGTTACACACAATGAAAGGTGCATGTTCCCGGTGATGCATAGTAAGCACCGACCACGGAAGACGCAGTAATCTGCGCTTACTCACTTCCGACACCTGCTTTCATTGGATCAAAGGCTGCTGGATTCAACGAGGGGCGAAACCGCACGTCAGTCCTTTCGCCAGCCTCGGGGTTGCGTTGCATGGCTTCGTCGTCGTGGATGTGGACCTTGGTGGAGTTTGTCATCGGACATTTCGTGACGTCAAGGGTCCAAGGAAAATTTCCTTTTGTGTTACCTGCCGGCTTTGTCAGCCTGGTCACGCCCGTCGTCGACGCCCGGTCGCCCTCCCACTGGCGGCCGCACCAAACGGTCCCAGCCACAGTGGGGTCGGCGAAGGCCGCGTGCATGTCGGTCACCCGCGAAGTCAACGTGGCATCGAAATCCAACGTCACCTTGTCCGGGGCTGAGCGTACGGGCCGCCGCCCGCCCGTCGCCGCGTTATCACCGTTGCCGGCGTTCCAGCCCACCCGATCCTGAACGGGGGAACGAGGAGAGTGCCCTCGGTCGCCCCGCTTGGCGGAACAGCCCACCTCGGCCGGTTCCGGTTGCCCAAAGGGGGGCTACCGCTCTAGGCCGTCCCGGCCACGGCCGGGGAGGTCGCGGGTGCGGTCCTGTTCCCGTGCCGCCCGCTGCAAGGCGATGGCCTGCTTGGCCTTGGCGGCTCCGCTGGCGTCGGCATCCCACTCGACGCCGAGCTCTCCGGCGAGGCTCGCCTCTTGAGCTCGGCGGGCGCTGATCATCTGCCGGGCCCGCTCGGCCGGGTCCGATGCTGCCACCTCGCTCTGGACCGTCTGGCGATCACCTTGGATCGACCCGGCCGCCCCCGACTCTTTAGCGAGGGCGTTGACGAGGACCTGGCGCCCGTCGAGTTGGACGGGTTGGGCGAACTCGCTGCGAGGATCGGCGTCGGTGACCACGTAGGCCACGTTGGTGTCGCGTCCACGGGTCATCGGTATGTACACGTCGGGGCGATCGGAGCGCTCCGAGATCAACCCTCGGGACCGGTCCACAGTCGCTCCCTGCGTAGTCTCGGTCGTGCCGGCGTAGGCCAGCTCGGCGTGCTCGCTCAGGTAGTCGCCGGGCAGGTGGGCCACTCCCCGGCCGCTCATGGACCGGGCCATCACGCCCCCATCGTCACGGACCCGGCTCACCTCCCACGTGTCACCGTTGGCCACCCATGACCCTCCGGTGGTCCGCAGGCGCCGGTCGTTGTGTCGGGTGCGTATCTCGTCGCCAATGCCGGCGGTGGCGTCCTCTCGCAGCGCAGCGGTGCGGCTCAGGTCCACCTCGTTGACATCGGCCCGCCACCGCTGCGCTTGGCCGGCCAGGCGGCGGGCCTCGTCGTTGGTGTCCACCACCATCAGCGACCGTGCCCCCTCCCCCCGATCCGCCAGATAGTCGGCCAGCAGCTCGCCTTCCATTTGCCCCCGGCTGCCCTCCTTGATCCGATCATGCTCGGCGTACGTGTCGAGCACCTCGGCGTCCCCCTCCCGAAGGCGGAGACTGGCCTCGCCTTCCCACGCCTCGTTGAAGCGGTGCACGTTCTCCAGCTCCACCCCGTTCTCCCCGGCGATCACCGCGAACCCTCCGCCGACCCCCTCCACCGGCGCGAGCTGGTGATGGTCCCCGGCCACCACCACCCGAGCATCCTTGGCGTGGTCCAAGAGCCGATCGAGTTTGTGGTCGGAGACCATGCCCGCCTCGTCCACCATCAACACGTCCGCCGCCCCCAGCGCGGATCGGCCTTCGTCCAGCTCGTTGAGGAGAGAGTCAACGGTCCTGGTCTCCCTCCCCACGCTCTCGGCCAGCTCCTGGCTGGCCTTGCCGGTGTAGGCAACCGGCACCACCCGCCACCCCTCCGCGTCGGCCACGGCGGCGACCGCCCCGAGCGTCCGGGTCTTGCCCGCCCCCGCCGGGCCGACCAGAGCCGTCACCCGATCCTCCCCGGCCATCCGCCGCACCGCCTCGGCCTGGTCGTCGCTCAACCCGCCCACCGCGTCTGTCACGCTCGCCTCGCCGGCGGCTGTCATCGCCCCCCGCCCCTCCACCGCCTGGCGGGCCATGCGCTCCTGACGCTCTTCGGCCGCCTCGGTGGTGAAGCGGACCAGGCCGGGCCGCCACGTCACCGGCCGGCCGTCTGAGGCTCGGACCTCGACGCCCTCGGGCCGCTCGAGGTGCCCGGACAGGTCCCGCAGCCGATCCTCCTCCTCGAGGGCGGCCGCCAGCCCGTCGATACGCAACGCCACCTCCTCAACCGACCCCCCCGCAGCCGGGTCCAAACTGGCTGCCACCGCTCCCCGGATATCCCACCGGTAGAACGTTGCCTTCTCGCTCAGCCGCTCATAGGCAGCGTCACGTACCCGATCCGGGTCCTCCCACCCCCCCCCATCCCGACTCGATCGGGCCAGTACCTCACGGCTAGCCCGATCCCAGTCCCACCCGACGGCTGACGCCTCGGACCGGAACCGGCCGTACAGGCTGACATCATCGCCGGCCAGGTCCGGGTCCTTGGCCGCCCGAGTCTCGATCACCGCCACCTTCTCGATTTTGCGCTCCTCGGTGACACTCAGCGACCGACCCAACGCGGTGGCCATCTCCGCTTTGCGCTCATCCGCGCCGGCCACGATCTGGACATGGCGCTTGGACCATCCCTGACACAGCTCGGCCATGCCCTCCACCCCGGCCTGGCCGTTGGCGCTCACCGGCTCATAGACCACCCCCAGCTCTCGGCTCATCCCTGCCCGCACCAGGGCCTGATACATCTGGCCGTGACCCTTGGCCGCCTGGCGCAGGGTGCCGCCCTCGACCGCCAGCCACTTGTCGTCGTCCGCCGGCCGGGTCCGGTTGGCCACCACCACATGGGTGTGGACCTGGGGATCCCCTGCCCGGCTGGTGCGATGATCGAACTCGGCCCACACAAACCCGGCCCCGTCCACATTCCTGGTCCCCCCCTTGCCTCGTCGGGTGATGCAGGCATCGGTCTCGATCCTGGCCATGGTCGCCGCCACCGCCTCGTGATGGACGGCCATCATCTGTCGCTGGACCTCGGGGGGCGCCATGGCGTGCAACGCGGAGAACGTCTTGTCTGGCGAGAACGTCAGGTCCACCGCCCGGACTGACACCCCATTCGGCGCTCCCGCCGAGATGCCCACCGTGTGCTCGGTCCCATCGGCGCCGACCGATACCCCATCACTGAGGAGTCGATGGAACGCCTCAGGGTCCACCTGACCCCCCAGGCCCACCTCCCCGGCCAGGCGGCCCCCCCACCGTCCTGGGGCCTCCCCATGGCCCGTGTAGTAGTCCTCCCGGCTCTCCGCCAGCTCGGAGGTGTAGTAGTCCACTCCCCCCACGTCCACGTTGCCGACACTCAGCACAGCTCCGAACCTGTTCCGTCGCTTGCCGACAGGCACGACGCACCCCCGTCACCCGTCGTGCTCGTCGCCGACCACGGCTCGGCCCCGAGCCAGCTCACCTCGCCCCCCGCAGGAAGCTCTCAGAGGCCACCTGTCCGCCCACACCGACCTCGCCGGCCAACCGAGCTTCCCACCGCCTTGGGGCCTCACTGTGGCCTCTGTGGGCGGAGCCGGAGAGAGGGGATGGTCTCATGGAACCCGCGGCTACGGTCCCTCGCTCACCGCCGTCAGCAGGCCAACCTCCCGGAGAGGTGCCACCCGCCCCAGACTTTCCGTGACCCGAACCGGCCGGCAAGCGGGAGGGGCGAAGTGCCAGCCCCTCCCGCACATCAAGGCGTCGCCCCCGATGACCGCGCCCCCCCTCCTGCCTCACTAGCCGCCTCTTTGCTCGTCGGGTGCTCCGGGCGAACCCACAGAGGGCGACACCCGGACCGCCGAAGGCCCCCTAGCGGTCATAGGCCGCCACGCGGCCGTGTCGTGAAGTGTCGGACCCGACCCCGGCAGAGGGCAGCCCGAATAACCCATCAGAGACGGCGGCCACGCTCATAGAGTGCCGCGATCTCGTCCTGATCGGACCCCTCCACGACCGCACCCGGCACCCGAGGAACGTCCTTGGCGATTCCGAACCGCACCGACTGAAGAGCCTGCTCCATCGACAGGTCAGGGTCCCATGTCCTGACCTCATCAACCCACGTATGGACAAGCAAAGCCGCTAGGTCCCGCTCGTCGGCGCTCAGACACCACACCAGTACCCGGCCCAGCGGATCACCGATATGGGCTGTCCGGTCGCTGCGGTCCGCGATCGCCGTCTGGTACGCAGCCTGGCAGATCAGCACCTCCAACACCTCCCGAGGGATGTTCACCGGCTCTTGAGCCACCGCTACGCCACCAACCACGACCCAGCGAGAACGGTAACCGCCAGCCTCCCTCGGGGGGGCGGCCCGAAGGGGCGGAGGGGGCGCTGGCGCCGGAGGCGCCGCTGGTCTGGGAGCGCAGCGATC
>JAABUZ0100009682.1_pt1 | contig 10954 bp, 10 predicted proteins | sample 5562091 | NCBI WGS metagenome assembly JAABUZ01 (sample SAMN12813069, study PRJNA571459) | rock metagenome | isolation source: Antarctica rocks | place: Antarctica: Victoria Land, Linnaeus Terrace sud | collected 2015-12-21
TAGCATCCGCAGCGTCGGACCCGTCCCCGGCGGCGCGCTCAGACGCGGATGACCCGACAGCGCGCACGTCTTTATCCTGCCACCACAGCCGCGTCCCGTCGTCGAGCGTGACCTCGACCTGCCCCCACCGGCCACGACCCGACAGGATGCCCTGACGGCCGTCCCGATACGCGACCGCGGTCCCCGTACCAAACGCGAGGAGCGCCCGGTGGCGCACGACCGCCTCGGGGACCGCGAGGTCCCGCTCCGCTTTCGGCTCCCACACGTCGCCGTGGCGCGTGAACAGGACGCCGCCGCGCATGACGAGATCCCGCGCCAGCGCCATGCGCCCGTCGTCCGTCTCCTGCGTTCCGAGGAGGTCCGCCGTCGTCTGGCTGCCGCGCGCCCAGAGCGCCATCAGGTCGTGCGCGATCTCGCCGGACCGCGCGGCGGCGTCGATCCGCTCCTGGTCGGCGGCCAGCGCCGCCTTCCGGTCCTCGCGCGCGAGCGCCACGTACGCCGGCCGGCGTACCCCCGTCGGGAGTTGGATCACCGCCAGCGGGAACCGCTCCCCTTTCCACCCCACAATCGTCGCGTCCACGGTTCCCTGCTCCACGGCCGTCACGATGACGCCGAGGCGCGCCTCGCCCTGGCCGGCGTTCATGCGCGCGATCACGATATCGCCCGGCGCCAGGGCGACGTGCGCGGCCTGGCGGGTCGCCACCTCCTCGGGCGCGCGGGGGAGGTAGACATCCTGCGCCCCCAGGCGCTTGCGCGCGAAGTAGGCCACGTCGGCGTCGAGCAACCCCTGGACGTGCGCCCGCGCGGCCGGGGTGTAGCGTGCGCCGGTCGCCAGGCGCGCCAACTCGACCGTCGTCCACGGGCGGTGGAGCCCTCCCGTCGCCAACGCCGCACGATGAACTGCGGTGAGGTCGGCGGGGGCGAGATCGGCGTCTCTCTGATGCGCCCCTCCCGCCGTCGCGGCCGATCCCGCCGCTGCGAGCGACGGATGCACCCCCTCCCCCGACGGCGCGACGGGTACCAGCCGCCCTGATGCCGCCGTGGTCCGCACAGGCCCGTCGATGAGCGTGACCGCCTCCCCGTTGGCCGCGATCTGGGGGTGCTGGCGGGCGACGCGCTTGGCCAGGGCGCGCAGCGTGTCCGGCTCCCCGTGCACTAGGATCGTCGTGCGCGGCTGGGCGCGCGTGACGGCCGCCTCGATCTGCCCGGCGTCCGCGTGCGCCGACAGGCTGTACCGCTCCACCGCACAACTCAGGGTCAGTTCCTCTTTGCCCAGCGCGACGGTCGTGCCCTGCCGCGCCCGCAGCAGGGCCGCCCCCGGGCTCTCGTCGTCCTGGTAGCCGCTGAAGACGATGGCGTTCTTCTCGTCCGCCGCGAACGCGCGCGCGTAGAGCGGGGCGGGGCCGCCCGTCATCATGCCCGACGAGCTGATCACGACCGCCGCCCCCGGGTCCGCGAGCAGGGCGCGGCGCCGGCCCGCCGTCACGGCGTACACCGCGAGCGAGGGGTCGGCGAAGAGCGGGCGGCGCGCGTTGCGCACGTAGTTCTGGAGGCGCGGGTTGAGGTCGTGGACCTGGGCCTGATACAGGTCGCACACGCCGCGCACCATGCCGTCGAGGTGGATCGGCACGGGGGGCAACTCCCCCGTGGAGCGCGCCGCGCGCAGGATCAGCGCCACCTCCTGCGCCCGGCCCACCGCGAACGCCGGCAGCAGCGCCCGCCCCCCCCGCCCGACCACGCGCGCCACCGTCGCCACCAGCGCGCGCTCCTGCTCTTTGCGGTTCGCATGGATGGCGTCGCCGTAGGTGCCCTCGGTGATCACGGCGTCGGCCTGGGGCAGGCGTTGCACATCCACGCCATGGAGGGTGCGCTGGGCCGTCACCGAGTAGTCCCCCATGTGCAGGACGCGCCCGGCCGGCGTGTCGATCAGGAGCATGGCCGCGCCGGCGATGTGCCCGGCGTGCAGGAAGCGCACGACGAGGGCGGGGTCGTCGAGCGGCGCGAGGGGTTGCCCCCACTCGACCGGCCGCACCCGCGCCAGCGTGCGCTCAACCACCTCCGCCGTGTAGAGCGGTGTCTCGCTCTCCTGGGCCAGGTGCTCGGCCTCCATGACGCGCACGCTGTCGGCAAGGAGCAGGCGCGTCAGGAGCAGGGTCGTCTCCGTGCAGTAGATCGGCGCCGTCGGGAACCGCTCGGAGGCGAGCGGCAGGGCGCCGGTGTGGTCGATGTGCGCGTGCGTCACGAGGATGGCCTCGGGCGGCTCGGCGTCCAGCCGGTCGAGGGCGGGCCGGCGGTCCTGTCCCGCGCGCGCGGAGGGGCGCATCCCCGCGTCGATGAGCACGCGCCGGTCCCCGATGCGCAGGAGGCCACAGGAGGCCCCGACCTCGCCCGCGCCGCCCAGTGGAATGTATTCCACCTTCACGCTTATCCGTCCCCTCCCTCGTTTACTGACGACACGCCGCCCAACCCACTCGGCGCGTCGGGTGGCGACGCCTCGGCTCCCTGTCTCTAAGTGTTCCAGACGCGACAAGAAGGACGTGGGCAGTCGCGCACACCGGGCCAGTTGCGGGGCACGGTCTACACAGGGCCACGCGCCCAGGCGCGGGGGAATAAGGTTATCGCGGATCGGGATAGACGCATCGGACGGAGGGAGCCAGTCATCGCCCGACAATCGGCCCCCGCGCGCCCCGGCCCCCTATTTCCTCGCCGAGATTGTCGACGAGGTCCACCCTGGACTTGTCCTCATGACCGTTGACGTTTTTGGGGCGGCCACCTTCAGCAGCCATCATGAAATAAATGGATGGGATAGATACGTGAAGGTGAACTCGCTAGGGTAAGACGTGTCCAACGTTTACAGCTTAGAGTCATCATTCTTCATATTGGAGCTCACTCAAAGTGGGATATCGGCGCCCCAAAAACGTCAACGGTCATGAGGACAAGTCCAGTCCACCCGCCGGACGTGGCGTCGCCCGCGTTCGCGTCAGCGCGCAGGTACACCACGTAATCGCCATCGACCTCGGGCCGGCGCAGCGCGAACAGCAGGCCGCGCCACTCCTCGCCGTCCCCATCCCGGAACGTCCACGCGCTCCATGCGACCGGTCCAGCGTGCCCCTCCCCCTGGGCCGTCCAGCCGGCGTCCCGCAACTGCGCGGCGTAGTGCGTCCCGATCGCGGCCGGGTCGAGGTCCGTGCGCACCGTCGTGTTCGCGTAATAGCCGCTGCCCCCCCCGCCGCCTTGTGGCATCTGCCGCGCGCCCGCCGGCGGCGCGAGGGCGGGCAAGGGGTCGCGCATCCCGCCGTGGTGCGGCTGCGGCGCGCACGGCGACTAACGCGAATCGGTGGTCAGGTTGAGCGGCTCGTTGGTCGGCCCACCCTCGACGGCGGTCGCCTGCACGGAGAGGGATGGCCCGCGCGTTGGAGGTTGAGCCGTCGAGCAGGAGCCATTGGTGGTTGCCGTCGATCAAGCCGTGATACTACGTCAATCGTTCATCCCCGCCGCTTGCAAAATGAGCGGGGGGACCTCAGCTACCTGAGCAAGGACGTTAGCGTAGACGGTAAGAATAGCGCGTACCTTGTTAAGGTCGCCCCGCAACTCCACGCTTTTATCCCATTTCCTCTCGTGCTCGATAGGGGACACCGTACTCTCCTTCCTGCTTTCGTGGTCGAGCAGCAAAGGGTGCCATGTAGACAGAGTAGGGCGCAGGACTGTGTTCAATATGGCGACGGATAAGTAGCCGAACGATAGATTACCTTCGACACCTGGCCGTGCAACGGAGGGTCCGTACTTGCGCAGAATCTCCCGGGTTGTGTTGAACAGCGAGTAGATCGACGACAACGCCTCGCGCAGCGACCCTTCATCCGGCCGCAACTCTTCGACCGAGATGCGCGTAACCAACTCGACGTACATCTCCCAAGCCGCCTGTCGTTGGCTCTCGTCGGGCTCCCATGTCCCCTCGACCTCGCCGATGGAAGGCAATCCGAGTTTCACAACGACGCTCTTGAGCTTTGATTTTGCCATCACCCTCCCTCCTCTCGCAACGACTATGGGCATTGCTTATTGTTCGCGAATCTCTCTCGCGGATTTTCGATGAGATGAGATCTCGTTGTGCGCGCCGTGAAAGCATCTTCGATATACCCCGCCAGCGTGTCTTTCGACTGCGGGTACCAATAGTAGCGCGCGTACCCGGCACTATAGTTAGTGCCCTCTAGGTTCGCGGACAATCGCTCGGGCGCGTGTGGCTGCTGGCTGGCGGACGGGAGGGCAATGCCAATCAAACCGTTAGGCGTCACCGTCGTCCCGCTCCGAAGCGACGCCTGTATCTCCCAATCGACGTAGCGGCGCGCCCATGTACATCTCCCGACGAGCACGATGGTCACGGTAGAGTCGCCCAAATAGAGCTGGCGAATACGACTCATTACGTAGTCGGTGTCATTACTATTAATAATATCACCGGTCACTCCGAGCGTGCGGGCAATGAAAACATCGTGCTTATCATCGAAGGTGTCGATGAAGTTCTCCACCTCGTCCTGGTCATCGTGGTGATACGAGATGAAGACTTTTCGTCTGATTTGAGCCATCTAAAGCTCTCCGTTTCTAAGCAGGTTCGGTCGTGTCGCTCGCTGTTGGATTTGGATAAGGCCCTAAGAAGCGCACACCGTTGAAGTGGATCATGTGCTCCGGGGCATCGGCACACCACACCTCCGTCGCCCAGTCGATGAGGTGGGCGTAGCGCGCCATCGCCTTGCGCGTCGCGAACGCCGTCACATAGACGGGCGCCGCGCTCGCCGCGAACAGCGCGCCCAGCTCGTCGTGCCGCTTGCCGTCCACCGGCCCGTGGCTGGTCACGGCTTCGATGAGCAGGAGCCAGTTGCGCCCCCGGTCGTGCACGATCACGTCGGGGAACTTGCCATGGTCGTCCAGCGCGACGCCGAGCGCGGCGAGACCCGCGCGGTTGTAGTAGCCGACCCGCTTACCGGTCGTGCCGAGCTTGCTGCCCGTGTCGCCGATGTAGAGCACGTCGGGGTCCGCGACGAAACGGCGGCAGAACTCATACACGATGGCGCGGATGAGCGGATTCTGGCCACCCGCGGAGAGCGCCACCTCGACGCCGGCCGGCAAGTTGAGCGCGATGAGCGCCATCTCGCGCTGCCGCGCGTAGCGTTGCGCCAGCGCCTCGTGCGTCGAGAGGTACGTCGCCAGCGCCGCCTCCCACCCCGGCGTCCCGTGGGTGCGCAGGAGCGCCAGCGCCTCGGGGCTCAGCCGGTAGTCGGTGTCGCCACTATTCGTCGGGCGCTCCGGGCTGTCCGGGTTGATGAGCGCGAGCCCGGCGTCGCGGAACTGGTGGACCGTCTGGCGGCGCACGGTCTCGCGCGAGTTGGGCGCGTACGCCTTGCCGTAGTACTCGCGCATCACGGTCATAATCTCGGTGATGCCCAGCGTCGGAGCGGTCGTCCCCGACCACGCCATCCCGACGCGCATCCCGGCGAGGGCCAGGAGCGTCAGGCCGGACCGCTCATTCTGTTGCTGGCGCGGGAAACCCAGCGCCCGGATGATCCCGACCGCTTCCTCCACCAGGCGCTTGATCGCCAGCGGGTCACCCCCCTCATCGCCCTCCGCCATGCCGAATACCGTCCTCTCCACGAGCGCATCTAGTGCACGCTGCCCGGGCGCGCTGTCGCCGACCGCCTCCCCAAGCGCGCGCAGCGTGCCCGCGTCGGGATACCGCAGCGTGCGCAGGTCTGTTGCGTTGACCTGGGTCGACCCGCTCCACTGGCGGAAGTGCTCGTCCACCGTCGTCGAGTTAAGGAACGCGGCGAGCCCCCGGGCGACGACGAGCGGAAGCCCCCCCCCGGCGCGATGATAGTAGTTTAGGTGATTCTCGAAGCCATAATGCACCCCCGGCACGCCCGCCGGGTCGCACACGACGGCCACGACCCGGCGGCGTTCCTCCTTGGCCGAGAACCGCTTGACCAGCACGTACGCGCCCGCCGGCACGAGCAGGTCCGCGGTCCCCGCCGTGTCGTCCAGCGCCTGCGCCTTCCGGCTCCCGACACACGGCCACGTAACCACCCCCCCGACGCAATGCTCCGGGTAGATCAGGGGGGCCGTCCCAGGGCCAGGCGCGGGCCGTAACCAGGGGCGCGCACGGAAGTCCACGACGCGGCCCGTCGACACGGCCAGCCCCAAGTCGGTCAGCGTCGCCGGACATGCACCCATGCGGTCGGCGATGCGCCGGCCCGCGCCGTCGGTGACGAGGTGTATCACGCGTTCGGGGTCGTCGGGATGGACAACCTGCGCGAAGGGCACGTCGTGTTCGGTCATGTCTTCGTGGTCGCGCCCGGCGCTCTCCGTCACTCTCACCTCGTCCGGTTGTGGGCCGCCGCGGACGGCATGGACAATGATCGTCTCCTGTAGCACCGCGTCGTCGGCGAAGGCCGTGTCGCGCCGCGCGAACAGGTGAACATGGCGCAGGGCCGCGCGGGCAAGCACGTCCTGGCGGAAGGGCCGGAAGTAGCGCCCATTGCAGAACGAGCGAGGGGTAATCGCGACGAGATCGCCGCCATCCGTCAGCAGGCGCAGCGCCAGGGACACGAACGCCGTGTAGAGGTTGCTCGTTTCGATGCCGACGCCGCGCAGCAGTAGCCTCTCGGCGGACGCGCTGTGCATCTTGCGATAGGGCGGGTTGAGGATGGCACAATCGTACCGCTCGGGCGCTGGGGCGAACAGGCCTCCCCCCAACATCTCGACCGCGTGCCCGATGAAGTCGGCCTGGCACACCCGCGCGCGAAAGGCGATCCCCGCCCGCGCGCACGTGGCAGCGCAGAGGTCCATCGTCCCTTGGAGCGATGGGATCAACCCCTCGTCCATCTCGTAGGCCGTGACGACAACTGCGGCCGGCCGCTCCTCTTCCTCGCGCGCGCACACCGCCGCGACCCACGCCGCGGAGAGGGACCCGATCCCGGCGCCGGCGTCGAGGAGGCGCAACGTGGCGGCGGATCGCGGTGGGAACAACGAGGCCATGAGCGTGGCCACCGGCGCGGGCGTGAAGTATTGCCCCATGTCCCCTTGCCGCGTCGCGTCCAGACCGGAGCTGACGGCGAGACGCGTCGCGTCAATGGCGTTGAGCAATGCACCCTCGCCCCCTCCCGCGTCCGTGCGGGGGATCAAGGTGCGATGCTCACGCGCGGATGCGCTCATACGATAGGTCCTCCTCTCCCTTGCCCTTGATTATAGGACGCGCGTCCCACCATCGTCGCGGCTTGTGCACGGCCGCCCTCATCGCGCCATCGTGCGGCGTGTGTGCCACAAACGGCCGCCCCTGCGAAGCTGGGGGGGACGAGGGAAAGCGCGTCCACACACAATGAGGGGTAGCGAGGCGGGAAGGAAAGTCTCTTGCCTCGCTACCCCTATACAACCACGGTCGGCCTATGGCTCCGAACCTGCATGCACCGACGACAGGACGGATTGGGGGATTCGCCTACGCGAGGGGGCATGAATGAGGAGCGTCGACGAGCGCAGCAGTAACTTATCGGCTACCAACCGTGCGCACATCGAAATGACGCATCGGGCTGTGCCAGCCCCCATTCGTGAATAGGCCTTCGTGCCATAGCATGACCGCGGCGAGTTGAGATCGTAAAGCCACGATGTCCTCGCCCTCTAAGCCCAGCGGTCGCATTAGGCGGCGCGCCTGTGTGTCGCGCGAGGCCTGGACCAGGAAGCGCGGCGGATGCTTCATATACAAGGTGCTCCAGGGGTGCCAGTCCACGATGGCCCGTTCTTGTAGGGTGATGAGGCGATAGCGCAAGGCGAGGAAGTAATCGGCCTCCATGAACTGGATCATGGGGACGAGTTGCGCTAGCGCCCCGGACGTATGACGCCCGTTTAAGACATCGGCATGGACCGAGAGCTTACGGGGCCGCAGACGCGTATTGCGATAGTCGAACACGGTGACGGGACGGGCAATATACGCGAACGGTACAATATCCGGTTCATGACCGTATGCATTGGCCACGTATAGATCGTCGTCCAGGAGGTCGGCGATGAGTTCCCAGCGCTCGTCGTGGATCAGGAACGAGAAGAACGTCACGAAGAGATCATGGCCCATGAACTTTGCGAAGTCGAAGTCCTCATCATGGAAATGAATCAATCCTCCCGGACGGTGATTGTACAACTCCAGGATGCCGGCAAAACCCTTATAGACGGCGTGGGCCACTTCGGCGGCGTCCATGGCTGCGACGGCCTGAGCAACACGCGCGAACTCGGCCACGAGCCCGACCGACTCATTGATGGTGCCCATGAGCATGTCGTACCATTTGTCCGTGTCAGGCTCGTCATTGAACTGGGGCATGCGGGCACCGATTTCTTTCGCTAGCCACGTCATGTACCGCCTGACCACCGCCACTTGATTGGGCCGTGCTTCATCTATGGCCAAGATCGCCTGCTCGGCCAGCGATAATGGTTGTACCATCTCCGCACCTGGCGGCATATCGAGCCCGGCTATGATGACCCGCAGTGCCTCGGTGAGCAGCGCCTCAAGCCTTCGCCGATCCGCAGTTCGCTCCCCGGCTGCAGCAGGACCGGGGGATGTGGTGTAACGCGCGACGCGCTTTAGCCGCAAGTCGAATGGCAGCAACTCCGGCGCACCGTAGGCGTCGTTGAGCACCAGCACGATCCTCTTCAGTCCCAAGACCTTCAGAGCGTAGCCAAGCTCGATTAGCACGTTCGGATTGGGCGTCGGTCGCACGACAATATCGTTGGCGATGCCTGGCAGCATCGTTTTATCGTCAAGCGCCCTGATAGCGTCTATGGCCTCCATGACGTCACGGTTGACGATGGACACGTCGCAGACGAAGATATCGGCGTGGTCGATCTTCTCGAAGATGGTGCTCGAAATGTCGGGTGAGCCGGGGACGCCGGCGGTGTCGCGATCGATCACGGGCTCGACATCAATAGACTCGTCGACGCGGAGCGTGTCAGCCGCAGCGCGCAGCGCCGTTTCGATGAAATTTCTGTTCGTAGAGCCTGACAAGTCCGACTGCCAGGAGTAGAACACCGTGATTGTCTGCTGCGCCACCGTCGCTATCCTTTCGCTCCACCATTGCCGGCATCGGCCGGGGCATACGTTGCACCAACCAGGACTCTCGATTCCCGTTCATAGAACCGCGCCGCCTCCTGGGGCGCGAAACGGTCCTGGTCGGCAGGCTCCCTGTAGCAGACTATGACGGGGCCAAGCCTACTCATCGCCCATCGGCCTCACCATCGCCGGGTGGCGGCACGAGGTACAGGTAAGGCTCTTCCAGCCTGGCCGCGCGGTCGCGCTCGGCCGCAGCGAGCACCGCCAGGAACTGGGCCGCCTCCTCCCGCGCGAAGTGATCCTGGTCGGCCGGCTCCCTGTAGCGGCCGATGGCGGGCCCGAGCGCCGTGAAGTAGTGGCCCACGAACGCGGCCGTGATCGGGTGGTGGTACACGTCAGCCAGCGGGTCGGCCGTCACCAGCGCGTGGTAGAGTGCGCAGGTCCGCTCGACGAGTTGAGTTGGCCGCAGCTCCTCGGGGTCGCCCGGCGTCATCGCGGCCGCCCTTTCACCACGCGCCGGCGCGGGGTGTGTAGGCAGGTGCGTGGCACACAGGGGCGCCCCTGCGGGGCCGGGGAAAACGCGGAAACGCGTGTCCCCGCACAATCGGCGCTCACCTGACGACCTGACACTGAGGGACGCGCCACGGGCCGAAGAAGCAGGGCACCGAGCGGATCGACACCTCATGCGACCCGAGCGTGAGCGCATCAGCGAGGATCACCGCGGCGATCAGCAGTCGCAGCGGGGTGAGGTGGCGTGTCATGCCTCGCCCCCCTCCGCGATCAGTAACGCATCGACCTCGGCGATGTCCAACGCGGGGTCGAGCCGGTCCAGCTTATCGAGCACGGCCGCGCCGTTGCCGCCCATGTCGCCGGCGGCGTTGCCCGAGCTACCCGCGTCGTCGGGCGTTGCCCACTCGGCCTCGGCGCGGCGCACCAGTTCGGGGTGCAGCGCGGCGGCTGTCGCCCGGTCGATCGGGCGCTTCGCGTTGAGCGGGGTCCGCCCCAGCTCGCAGCATGTGATAGAACTCGCAATCTCGCCGCTGGCCACGGCAAATAGCGCGCGGTAACTCGGCTCTCCGAAGCCCGTGCGCGGTCCCGCGGTACAGACGGCCCACAGCTCCTCTCGGCCAAACAGGTTTTGGGTGACATATGTGATGTGGGGAGGCTCGCCGTGGTCCTGTGTCATTCGTCCTGCCCTCCTGCAGAAGGGTCATCCACAGTTGCCAAGGTCTCTGAGGGCTCGGCGGTCGGCTGCGGTCGCCGTCCCGCGCCGGGACGATAGCCGCCGCGCTGGCCCAGCCGCTCGCGCCGGTACGCCTCGATGGCCTCCGATGTAACCATGTTCAGGCGCGGGTTAACCTGTTCGTACGCCATGACGCCCCGCTTAATAGCATTCTTGATCGTACTGGGCGAGACGCCGAGCATGGCAGCCGCCTCGGTCGTTGTATACAACGGACGACCCTCCTTATCGAACACGCAGGCCCCCCTTCCTGCCCTCTATCGTAGCGCATAGGGGTGGGCAGGGAGAGGGTCCAGCCCACACGGACGCGGCGACGCGGGGACCGGCGTTCGACCGGCCCCCACACGGCCCCGCTAGGCGTCGTCGCTGGCCCCTGATAACGGGGTGTCCTCCGTGGCGTCTGTCCCCTCGTGCTCGGCTATGTCCTCTCCTTCGCTACTGGCGTCTTGGTCTGTCAACGCGTCGGCGGCGGGGTCCTCCTCGGCGGTCTCGGCGTCGCCCGTTGTCGGCTCGGCCCCGATCCCGCCGACGCCGACAGGGACGAACGTCGGGGGCAGGAGGACAGCCGGCGCGCTGGCGCTGGTCTGGCCGCCGGTGTAGAGCTTGAACACCGGATCGGGACCGGCGCTATGATAGTTGTC
>JAABUZ0100009683.1_pt1 | contig 10954 bp, 13 predicted proteins | sample 5562091 | NCBI WGS metagenome assembly JAABUZ01 (sample SAMN12813069, study PRJNA571459) | rock metagenome | isolation source: Antarctica rocks | place: Antarctica: Victoria Land, Linnaeus Terrace sud | collected 2015-12-21
CCGCTGAGCCGGCTGGTGCTCACCGAGACCATGCTGGTCGTCGGACTGTTCGTGATGATCTACGGTAGCGGCGCGAACCTCACCCTCGGCGCCAACGGGTACACCACCGGGCTCAAGGGCAACCCGACCGGGCTGGCCGTGCTGCTCGCAGCGGTGGTGTTCCTGGTCCTGGTCCGCGGCGGGGTCCGCTGGGCGCTCGGAGCGCGCGGCGCCACGATCCGGTGGGCGTTGGCCGGCAACGTCGCGTTCGCGGTGGGGGTGCTGGTGTTCATCTACGGGGAACGCTCGGTGGTGATGGGCAAGAGCCCGCTGCCCATGTTCGGTGCCGCGTTCCCCGCGGCGGTTCCGTTCGTGGTCGCCGGGCTGCTGGTACTGATCGTGGGTCGGCTCGCGGCCCTGACCGACGCGGCCAGCGCCGCGCCCACCCCCGCCCCGGGTGGGCAGGTCGAGCCGCCCACCGAGGGACCCCCCACCGGGGGGCCTCGCACCGTCACAACCAGCGCCCGCAGTGCACCACCCAACGGCGCCGGCGCCGGCTCGCGCATCGACGGGCCCCGACGGTGAGCGACTACGACCTGATCGTCCTCGGGGCCGGCGCCGGCGGGCTGGGCGCCGCCCGGGCCGGGCGCAAAGCCGGCCGCACGGTGGCTCTGATCGACCCGGCCGCGCCGGGCGGTGAGTGCACCCACTACGGCTGTGTGCCCAGCAAGACCCTGCTCGAGGCCACCCGCCGGCACGCCGCCGCCGACCGGGTCACCGGGATGGACGTCGCCGCGGTCATGGCCCAGGTGGCGCGGGTGGTCGCCGCGGTCAGCGACGACGAGTCACCGGCCGTGCTGGCCGGCGAGGGCATCGACCTGATCCGCGGGTGGGCACGGATGCTCACCGCGGACACCGTCGAGGTCAACGGGCGGCGCCTCGAGGCCGCCCGGGTGGTGCTGGCCACCGGCAGCAGCGCCCTGCTCCCGCCGATCCCCGGGCTGGCCGAGACCCCCTATCTGGACAACCGGTCGGTGTTCGCGCTGCGGGACCGGCCGCGGCACCTGGTGGTGCTCGGTGGGGGCGCCATCGGCTGCGAGCTGGCGCAGGCGTTCGCCCGTCTCGGCTCGACGGTCACCATCGTCGAGGCCGGGCCCCGGCTGCTGGCCCACGAGGAGCCCGAGGCCTCCCAGGTGCTGCGTCGGGTTCTCGAACGCGACGGGGTCAGCGTGCGCACCGGGACGGCCGCGACCCGGATCGTCCCCACCGCGGGCGGTGAATCCACCGTGCATCTCGACGGCGGTGCCACCGTGGCCGCGAGTCATCTGCTGGTCGCGGCCGGGCGGGCACCGGTCACCGACGGGTTGGGCCTGGACGCGGCCGGCGTGGCGGTCGATCCGCGGGGCCAGATCGTCACCGACGCCTACCTGCGCACCACCGCGCGCGGGGTGTACGCCGTCGGGGACTGCGCGGCGCGCCTCAAGCTCACCCACGTCGCCGACGAGCAGGGCCGCCTCGCCGCGGGCAACGCGTTCGCCGGGCGGCTGCTCGGTCGGCTGCTGCCCGCGGTCGCCGGGGGCCGCGGCGCGTGGTCGGACACCGCGATCCCCTGGGTGACCTTCACCGACCCCGAGATCGCCCGGGTCGGGATGAGCGAAGCGCAGGCCTACGCCGCCTACGGGCCCCGCGCCCTGGTCTCGGTGGTACCCATGGCCGGCATGGACCGGGCGCGCTGCGCCGCGGAACCCGACGGGTTCGTCAAGCTCATTGCGGTGCCCGGCCGGTGGCTGCGCGGGCGGGTGTTCTGCAAACCGGTCGGGATGACCGCGGTGGCCGGCCCGGCCGGGGAACTGATCGCCGAAACAGCGCTGGCCATCCGCGCCGGCATCCTGCTGGCCCGCCTAGCCCAAACCGTGCACGCCTACCCGACCTGGTCGATCGCGACCCGGCTGGCCGCGGCCTCGTTCTTCGGCGAACAGCACGGCATCAGCGCCCGCCCCGCCCGCCCCGACACCACTCCCGGTGCCACTGCCGGTGCCACTGCCGACCTCGCCGTGTCGCCCGAGCCAGGCTCACCCCAACTGAGCGTCCGATAGAGACCAAATGAGCTAGATCCGCCCCCGCCCCCAGGCCCCGGGCGACCCTGAACCACCTGAGCGCAGGGGCCCGGCGCCCTGGGGAGGACCACCACCGTGGCCGACGCCGACCAACCCCAGACCGTCACCGGCGCGCGGGCCGCACCCGGCTGGGCGCACCGGCACCGCGACGTCTCGGGGGGTTGGCTGCGGCCCACCGTGTTCGGCGCCATGGACGGCCTGGTCACCAACGCCTCCCTGATCGTCGGTGTCGGCGGCAGCGGCGTCGCGGTGCACACCCTGTTGCTCACCGGATTCGCCGGGCTGGCCGCGGGCAGCCTGTCCATGGCCGCCGGCGAGTACATCTCAGTGACAAGCCAGAACGAGCTCACCCACGCCGAGACCGCGCTCGAACGGGACAAGATCGCCTCCTTCCCCGACGCCGAACGCGAAGAACTCACCGAAACCCTGACCCGCTACGGCCTCGACCCCGCGCTGGCCACCCAAGCCGCCACCGCCATCTCGGCGCGCCCGGACACCGCGCTGCGCATGCACACCCGCGAGGAACTCGGCGTCGACCACGAACACCTGCCCTCGGCGTGGCTCGCCGCTGGAGCCTCGCTGCTGGCCTTCGCCCTCGGCGCGGCCATCCCGCTGCTGCCCTACCTCGCCGGCGCCCGCACCCTGCTCGGCTCCCTGATCCTCTTCGGGGTCGCCCTGTTCGGCGGCGGCGCCACCGTCGGGGTCATGACCCAGCGCCCCGCCCTGCGCAGCGGCACCCGCCAACTGCTGCTCGGTGCGTTCGCTGCCGCGGTCACCTTCGGCATCGGGCGACTCATCGGAACCTCCCTGGCCTGAGGGGGCCACAGAACCACCAACACAGCCAGGCAGGCATTTGTCCGATCGGAGGAGGTAGATGTGTTCACCGAGCCGTTCCGCATCGTCGATCTCGGGGTGTTCCTCGACCAGGCGAACTACCTGGACCGCGCCCCGTGGCGCCGGATTCACAACCGGACGATCCCAGCTCAGGAGGCTACTCAGGTGTATCCGCCCGCGTTTTCGGCGAGTACTACCGGGACCCCGACTCTGGAAGAACTCCGGATTCGTGCTGCGAAGCGGGTGGTTGCCGGTGCGCGGGCCCAGGATGTGGCCGATGATCTGGGTCTTCGCCGGTCGACGGTGTTCGCGTGGGCCCCGGCCTACCGAAGTGGTGGTGTCGAGGCGCTGCGCGCCAGGGCGATCCCCGGTCGACCTCCGAAACTGTCGAACACTCAGCTCAACCGGCTCTACGCCCTGATCGTGGGCGCCAATCCCGCCCAGTTCCAGCAGCCCGGCGGCTCGGATGGTGTCGAGCAACAGCACGGCCCCGGCGTGCGACACGACCCCAGCACCGTCGGCGTCGGCGAAGACATGCGGGTAAGGACCGGTAGGCTCGCGCACCAGAAAGGTGCTCCTCTCTCAGCGGCGATATGACCATTAGCAAGTCACATCATCGCAGGTCGTGTGCCACGAACGCCGAAGGAGGAATCCGTATAGGAACTCCGGGTGCGGTGCTGTGTAAGAGATGGAGGTAGGTCCTCCGGAACCGTCCTGCAGGGGAAGGTTTCAAACCACCGCAGGCTGCGTCGGTTAAGTGCCGGTCGTGGTGAGCGCTGCGGAAAAGGCGCGGCATCGATCGCGTCAGGTGTGGGTCAGAAAGGCGAGCGGAAGCGAACCGCTGAGGACGTGTCGTAAATGATTCCAGCGACGTCGAAACCGGGGCAAGACCTGGGCTCCGGGACAAGTCTGGGGGTTACCTGTTTACTGCCCAGATGGCGTCCGGCATGTAGGCGGCGTGAGCCTGGCCTGGGCTCTTGCGTGGAACGTGGGAACCTGTCGCCCCGACACTGTCGCCGACCGCGTGGTCGGCGGCGAGAGGGAGTTCCCCAAGCGGCCATCACCGCGAGGGGTCGAGTACCGTTGCGGGGAACGGGGGCAGACCGTCTCGTAGTAGTGCTGAAGCCCGGTAATGCGGGTGGAGCGAAGGGGACGGGTCATCCTGGTCTGCTTGGTGGTCAACCGGGGTTGCCGGCAGGGTCGTTTCAAGATCATGGGATCAGCTTGAGGGTGGTGAAGGGGCGGTTCATGGCCCGCGTCGCCCAGCGGGTTGCTTCGGAGATGTCGTGTCGGCCGGTGAGCCGTAGGGCTTCGATGGCGAGGTTGCGTAGGGCGGCCATGACGCGGGGCCCGGATCGGGTCCGGGCGGCGGAGTTGTCCTCGCGGTAGACCGTGTCGCGCGGACCCAGTGCTGGCCGGCTGACCGATCCGGGGCCTTTCCGCTCTAGCTCGGCAGAATCCAGCTCAGTTCGCTGATCGCCTGCTCACGTTCGGGTCCGGGGCGATACGACTGCTACCGCGCACGGGCTGTAGAACAGCAACTGTCTGGTCCAGCCGACCAGCGAGCCGGCCGCGGCGCCGGGCCGTAGGGAACTGACGACGATGAGCTGCGCGCCACGTCCTGCGTGCAGCACGTACTCCTCGGGTCGGCCCGTGACATCGCGGGACTCGATCGTCAGCCCCGGATAGCGTTCTTGGTAGCGAGCCGGCTCCTCGGTGCTCAGTTCGTGCTCCTCACCGCGCCTAGAGCGGTGCCGCCCCTTTCCCGTGGTGAGGGCCACCAGGGGCACGGCCAACCGATGTGCGGTCTCGGCGGCGAAGGCCAGCGCGCGCTCACCCGCGGTGGTGCCGTCGACGGCCACGAGGACGGGGCGGCTGGACGCTGCTGCTGGCGAGCCCGCCCGTGTTGCGGGCACGACCACCGCGGGACACTCGGCGTGCGTGGTCACTTCGTGCAGAACTCGACCAACCGAGAGCGGTATCGGCCCGCCGGGTCCGTTCGATCCCACGACGAGCAGGCCGGCGTGGACCGCATAGGACACCAGGGCCGGGCCCACCCTCCCCTGCACGGTCGCCATGGTCACCGGCGTCGTCGGGGAAACGGTGTGCGCCTCCCCCCTCGCCCGGTGCAACAGCGCTCGCGCACGCCCGCGCGGGACCCCGGCGCCCATTTCGGAGGGTCCCGTGGATGGCGGGAGCACCTCCACCAGGTGCAGCGCATCTCCTCGACGGGCAGCCTCGGCAGCGGCCCAGATCACCGCCCCGCGGGCGCTGACGGAGCCGTCGACCCCGACCACGACCCCGGTTGCCGGCCGAGGCTGCTCACCGAGCTCGGCAACCCCCACACCCGCGGCCGGCGACCCGGCCGCGTCGGCCGCCGTCTCCGCGCCCGGTTCGCCGCTGCTGCGTGCGTCGCGCATATCTGCCACCTTCACCGCTCGAAGCGTCGCTCATAGCACTCAGCCAGAATGCTCCTCAACCGCTCGCCACGCTGCGCTCGGAGCGGACGAATCCGCGACCGGCAGTCAACGGCCGAGTTGAGGGCCCCGCCGGCCACCCGCTCGGGCGCGCGGCGCCGGTGTTCATCCGGGTTGTCGAGCGCCACGAAGATGTCAGCGGGCGACGCCATGATTTGTCAGCGGTGGCGCCACGAGCATGTCAGCGGTTGTTGGCATGCACAGCCGCTCCGTGCGCGTCACGGAGCAGGCGGCGCGCCGAGGGCGTGGCCCCGGCTCGGCCCGCGGCCAGGCAGGGCGGATACTCGTATGATGACCGCGGCCACCAAGATCGAGCGCTCCGGCCCGGCGATCCGCGCCTCACTCGCCGAGCTCGCCCCCGACGAATGCGCCGAGTTCGAGGTCGAGTTCCGCGACGCCCTCGCCCGTGCGGAGAGCGACTTCGACCTGCGTCCGGTCGAGGCCCTCCTGGACCGCTGGTGGGGGCGCGCGACGATCCGCGCCAACCCCCTCACCGACGCCGAGCGAGACCTCGTCGCCCGCGCCCGGGCCGGCGACGACACCGGCTGGATCGTCCACCACGAGGACGGCACCCGGACCCGGCTGTAGTGCCGCCGTTCACCGTCCGCTGGCTCGAGATCGCCGACCAGCACTACGCCGACCTGCCGCCCGACACCCAACGGCAAATCGATGCCCGGGTCACTGAGCTCTGCGAACATCCCGAAGGTCCACCCGAGGCCTACGACCCCCTCACCGACCAATGGACCACCACGTACGGCGACGGCGCCGGACTTATCGCCTACGCCGTGGTCGCCGAACAACGCCGCGTGCTCATCCTGCGGCTTGTCTGACCCCCTGGCCGTCGTCCCGCAACCCGCGCCACCCGCAGGCTCCGACACGTTGATTGTGGAACAGGTTTCTGAGGACCGGTGACCTGCGGACACGCTACTCACGATCGTCCGGCGCGCGACATGTCAGAAACGATCGTTTCTGACAGTCCTCTCCGACTACACCCCGTCGGTCAGGTGAGTCACTCCGTAGGGGACGACTCGACAGGCGGGGACTCGATGGGCGAGGGTGCTGGCGGTTGGGCGGTTCTTCGACTGGAGCGTCGGATCAGGAACTGCACGAGGAGCGGTGCGGTGAGGACCATGAGAAGCAGCCGTACTCCTTGGACGCCGAACACAAGGCTGGTATTGGCCCCGGAAGCGAACGCTGTCACGAGCACGGCATTGATGCCGCCCGGGGTGGTGGCGAGGTAAGCGTCAAGCAGGGAGACGGACGTGGTCGCCGCCAGCAGCACGGCCAGAGCCCCGCACGCCACGATGATGCCCAGGATCGCCACCAGGGCAGCCGGGGCGGCTCGGCCGACCCGGCGCAGAACCGCCGGATCGAAGCCGAGCCCCACGGCGAGGCCGATGATGATGAATGCGGGTTCCCGGATGGTTTCCGGGGGTTGCAGGTCGTTATATAGGCCCAAGGCCCCGCCCGCCGCGGTCAGGACGAGTGGGACGATTAGGGCGCCGGCCGGGATGCGGAGCTTCGCCCCTAGGATCGCACCGACCAGGGCGATGCCGATGGTCAGGCCGTAGCCGTGCAGGCTGGCGACCGCTTCGATCTCTTTCGCCCCGACTGCGGCGTACTCACCGTGGTGTGGGGCCAGGACGAAGCGGACCAGGACCGGAGCGCTCGCGACGACCAGGATGAGCCGGACGTATTGCAGGATCGCCACGACGCGGGCGTCGGCCTTGAGGTCGTCGGCAGCGGCGACGATGCCGGAGCTTCCCCCGGCGATGAGCCCGAGAGCCGCGGTGGGCTCATCCAGGCTGGTGCGTCGCCCCACCAGCAGTCCCGCCCCCACCGACAGCAGCAGCGTGGCCACGGTCACGGCAAACAGTGGGATCAGGGCAAGGCCGGTACCGGTCAGGGCACTGAGGGAGAAGTAAGTCCCGAGCAACACACCGACCACGGCCTGGCCAGCTAGGTACACGATGCGAGGTAGCACGGCGCCGGTGCGGCGGGCCAGGCCGGTCAGGGCCAGCGCCAGCCCTACCACCAGCCCCGTGATCAGGTGCGGCGCCGGCAAACCGATCTGCTCCACGGCGCTACCGCCGACGAAGGTGACAACCGCCACCACGGCCCACAGCAGCAGCGCCTGCGGCGACCAACCAGGACCACGAAGGCGCCACATTAAGCCAACCATAGAGATCGCCTCAGCCGTGCCGGGCCGGGGTGTCGCTCATTACCTCACGGTAGGTCGGTGTTGGAGGAGACTTGACCCAGTGACCTATTGGTGGCAGATCGGCCTGGGCGGCCTAATGACGCTGGAGTGCCTCGCCGGAGTGTGATGTCTCCGCAAGCGATGGTTACTGACAACGCCAGTAGTTCTGCTCATCCGGTCGACGGCCCATGTCTGGATCATCAGTTGTCGCCCAGCTCAGCGGCTCGGGTGTAGAGGTAGCGCTGTTGGGCCAGGTTGGTCGTTCGCTGGGCTGCGGTCTGATAGGACTTCCGGGCTCGGGCGGTGTCACCGGTCATTTCCAGCAAGTGCGCTCGGACCGCGGGCGGTGGTCTCCCGCGATTCGGGTGTCGGCTTCGAGGGAGCCGAGCAGTTCGAGGCCGGCGTGCGGGCTGCGGCTCATGGCGACCGCAACGACGTGGTTCAGCGCTACCACCGGGTTGTTGTCGGTGATCTTGAGGAGCAGTTCGTAGAGCGCGGTGATCTGGGGCCAGTCGGTCGCATCGGGCCGGGTGGATTCGTCGTGGATGGCCGCGATCGCCGCCTGCAGCTGGTAGGGGCCTACCGGGCCGCGCGGGAGCGCGGCGGTGACTAGCCCGACCCCTTCGGTGATGAGCTCGCTGTCCCACCGGGTCCGGTCCTGCTCGGCCAGGGGTATCAGCTCGCCGCCCGGCCCGGTCCGGGCCGCGCGGCGGGCGTCGGTGAGCAGCATCAACGCGAGAAGCCCAGCGACCTCGCTGTCGCCGGGCAGCAGCCGGTGCAGCAGCCGCGTGAGGCGGATCGCCTCGCCGGCCAGGTCCGGGCGCTGCAGGTTTGACCCCGCGGTGGCCGCATAGCCCTCGGTGAACACCAGGTAGAGCACGTGCAGGACGGCGTCGAGCGCGGCAGCGCGTTCCGGGCCGGTGGGCATCCGGAACGGGATGCCGCTGGTCGTGATGCGCTGCTTGGCCCGGCTGATCCGCCGGGTCATGGTGGCCTCGGACACCAGGAACCCGCGGGCGATCTCCGCGGTGGAAAGCCCGCCGACCGCGCGCAGCGTCAGCGCGATCTGCGCGGCCGGGTCCAGCGCCGGGTGACAGCACAGCACCAGGAGGACGAGGGTGTCATCGGACTCCGACGCGGGTGTGTCGGCGGCGGGCGCCGCGGGCTGGTGTGGCAGGACCCAGCTGGCGACCGTGTCTTCGCGGCGCCGGCGGGCGTGCTCGCTGCGCAGCAGATCGGTCAACCGCCGTGAGGCGACGGTGATCAGCCAACCTCGTGGATGCTCCGGGACGCCCTCGCCGGCCCACTGGGTGGCCGCGGCCAGCAGCGCCTCTTGCACCGCGTCCTCGGCGATGTCGAACTGCCCGTAGCGGCGTACCAGCGCGGCGAGGACCTGCGGCGCCAGCTGACGCAGCAGGTTCTCGACCTCGACACCGGGCATTGCCGATCAGGACTCGAGGAGATCGCTCTGGGACTCGGCCATCGGCCGCACGTCGGCGTACGCCCGTGCAGCGACATGCTCCGGTGCCGGGGTTTGGTTCAGCCGGGCGGCGATCTCGGTGGCCCGGTCGAAGCTGGCGCACTCCACGATCCAGTAGCCGGCGAGAACCTCCTGGGTCTCGGCGTAGGGCCCGTCGGTCACCACAGCACCGGTCCCGGTCAGCCGGCGGGCATGCACCGGGGCGGCCAGGCCTCGGGTTTCCACCAGCTCACCCGACCGCTCGAGTTCCTGGTTGAACGACGTCATGAACGCCCCGATCGCCGCGAAGTCCTCCGCTAACCAGGCCGGCTGGTCACCGGGCTTGCCCGCCATCGAGTCGTAGTCCTGCTGCGACGCATAGGTCAAGATCATGTACTTCACGGTGCGCTCCTCCCTCGGTGACACCCCTGTGGCGCCATCTCAGCAGAGACGTCGGAGCCGTCGCGCCAGTCCGGACACCCCGACCCCGACGGAACGAGCGACACGGAACCCAGGTCGGCCAGGCAGGGGAACGCGGCGCCAGGGATCGGAGCGCCGACGCCCGAGCCCGCGGTGCAGGATCGGGGCAGCGAGACCAGCGCAGGGGTGTCCGGGTGGGGACCGCGGCTCCGACCTCTGTTCTGTAGGGCGCCCGCCGGGGCGTTCACCTCGACGCGAGGAGCGATCCCATGAGCCCGACCACCCCGACGATCCCGAGTACCCCTCGCCCCGAGCTGGTGACGTCGGACCCCCGACCGGTCGCGGCGCGGGTCGCGATCACCGCGATCCTGGCCTACCAGGCGCTGTCGGTGGCCGCGGTCGTCGCCAACCCGCAGTGGAACCCGCTGACCCGCCAACTCAGCGAGTACGCCCGGGGACACCAGGGGTGGCTCCAGGTGGCTGCGTTTCTCGCCTCGGCGCTGTCCTACGCGGCCCTGTTCGTCGCGCTCCGACCGCACGTCCACGGGGCCGCGGGCCGCGCCGGTCTCGGGATCCTGCTCTACTGCGTCCTCGCCACGATCGGGGTCGGGGTCTTCGTCACCGACCCGATGACCACCCCGCCCGGCGCGGTCTCCATCCGCGGCACCCTGCACGTCGTGTTCGGGTTGAGCGCGCTGGTGCTGGTGCCCGTCGCCGCGCTGCTGCTCACCCGCAGCCTCGCCCGCACCCATCCCACCCGATCCCCCTCCAGGCGCGCCTTGTACCGGATCGCCTTCCTGCCGCTGGCCGGGTTCGCGCTGATCTGGGTGCCCGAAGTCGCCGGCCTCATCCGCACCGGCGGATGGCCGGACCGCGTCCTGTTCCTCACCTACACCGCGTGGGTCATCGCCGTGGCCGTCCGCACGACCCGCAGACCGGGCCGATCCCCGCATCGAGCGCCGCACCCTCCCGCGGATGGTGGGTAGGTCGAACCACGTCCGCCCGCGACATGGGGCCGTGAACTGTGTTGGCGATGCGATGTTGTTCCGATGATTTCTCCGACCGGCGGACGCTTACCAGGGCTTACCAGGGGACGACGGACTGCGGGCTCGAAGAGGAGGATGACCGATGCCAGCCGCGACGATCGACGAGTACCTGGCGAGCGTGCCGGAAGACAAACGAGCAGCCCTGCAGCTGCTCCGCGACCAGATCCGCGCCTCGGCACCGGACGCCACTGAGGCGATCAGCTATGGCCTTCCCAGTTTCACGCTCGAGGGCCGCTGGCTAGTCGGGTTCTCCGCCACGAAGAAGCACTGCTCCTTCTACGCTGGCGCAGGACCACTCAAGGCGCACACCCGTTCTGCGTCTGAGTACGTGTTGGGAAAGTTGATCTGGTTCGGCGTGTCGGCTTGGTAACAAGATCTTCTCTGGTGATGCTGGGCGGGTGGCTGATCACCCCGATCGGCGG
>JAABUZ0100009684.1_pt1 | contig 10953 bp, 7 predicted proteins | sample 5562091 | NCBI WGS metagenome assembly JAABUZ01 (sample SAMN12813069, study PRJNA571459) | rock metagenome | isolation source: Antarctica rocks | place: Antarctica: Victoria Land, Linnaeus Terrace sud | collected 2015-12-21
CATGACGCTGCCCGCCCATGACCAGCTCGACCTGTGGTTCGGGTACGGCACTGCGGTCTGCCCGGCGGGTGGGGCGGCGCCGGCACAGAGCACGCCGGCGCTGAGCCTGACGGTCGGCCCTGGCGGTACCGGTGGGGCACCCACGCCAACCCAGCTGCCGGTGGTCGGTGACGTCCTCGTGGGCCAGCTTGCTGCCGATGGCTGCGCCGAGCGTGCCGTCGCGGTGGCCGTCGGGATCACGTACGGGTCGGCATGGCGCAGGACCCGCATCGAGGGGCTGCCGGCCCTGGTCGGCGAGCTCGCGCTGACGCGAGGCACGGCGCGCGGGCAGGTGCAGGTCACCGACTACCAGGGCAGTCCGATCTACCAGCTGCTGCCCGTGCCGCCCGCGCAGCTGCCGCAGGTTGCCCTGCCCGCGGCTGCGTCCACGGCACGGTTGCCGGTGGTGATCCGCGTGGGCCGCTGTGACTCCCACGGGCTGACGGAGGCCAAACGCCTGTTCGCCTGGCGCGTCTACGTCCGCATCGGGGCTGAGCCGGAGCAGAAGGGCAACCTCGAGCCGCCGGACGAGCTGCGGACCAGGGTGCACGCGCTGCTCGCCGACTGCGGCACGCGGCCCGTGGCCGGCTGATCCGTGAGTTACTCGCGAGTTGCCCGTGAGTCGCCGATGAGCGGCTCATGAGCCAGCTGCCCATCGCAGATCACGCCTTGCTCTCCGATCGCCACTCAGCGGCGCTCGTCACCCGCGAGGGGTCGGTCGACTGGCTGACGTTCCCCCGCTTCGACAGCCCATCGATGTTCGCCCGGTTGCTCGACGACGAGGCTGGCCACTGGTCCATCCGCCCCGCGGCACCCGCGCGAACATCCCGCCGCTACCTGCCGGGGACCATGGTGCTCGAGACGACGTTCGAGACGAACGCCGGAACGCTCGTCGTCTGCGATGCGCTCGCGCTAGGCCCCGACACCGACGTGCACCGTCTCGGTGCCGGCGCCCCGCACTGCCTCATCCGACAGGTCAGTTGCAGTGGCGGCGTGGTCGACGTCGAGATGGAGTACGCGCCGCGGCCGGAGTATGGCCTGATCCATCCGCTGCTCGCCCCGATCGAGGGCGGGCTGACCGGTCGCGGCGGCGCGGACTGGCTGGTGCTGACTGCGCCGCTCGAGATGGAGTTCCAGGGCGCCGTGGCTCGCGGTCGGGTCAGGCTCAGCGCGGGAAGCATCTTGTGCTTCGGCCTGCAGCGCTCGACCTTGGGTGAACAGCCCGCCCGAGTGTGGTCGCAGGGCGAGCTCGCTGGCCGTCTGGAGACGACGATCAGCTCATGGCGGTCGTGGTCGGAGGTCCACCAGAGTTATGACGGGCAGTGGGCTGACCTGGTGCATCACTCCGGCCGCGTCCTGCAGGCGCTGTCCTACCAGCCCAGCGGCGCGATCGTGGCCGCCGCGACGACCTCGCTGCCCGAGCAGGTCGGCGGCGCGCGCAACTGGGACTACCGCTACACCTGGGTCCGCGACGCCAGCTTCACCATGGAGGCGCTCTGGGTTGCGGCCTGCCCCGACGAGGCGGTCGACTTCTTCGGCTTCATGACGACCGCCGCTGCGAGCTCGGTCGTCGAGCGCGCGATGCCGCTGCAGATCATGTTCGGCGTCGGGGGGGAGCGTGACCTGACCGAGCGGACCCTGCCGCACCTCGCGGGTTGGCGCGGCAGCCAGCCGGTTCGTGTCGGCAACGGCGCGTGGAGCCAGGCGCAGGTCGACGTCTACGGCGAGCTGCTCGGTGCGGCCCACCTGCTCGCTGACCAGCTGTCCGGGCTCGATGCGCAGACGCGCCGCTTCCTGACCGCGCTCGCCGACGCTGCCGCGGTGCGTTGGCACGAGAAGGATCAGGGCATCTGGGAGGTACGGGGTGAGGCTCAGCACTTCCTGTACTCGAAGGTCATGTGCTGGGTCGCCCTCGACCGGGCGGTCGGCCTGGCCGATCAGCTCGAGGCCCAGGGCAAGGTCGAGCAGTGGGTCCGGGCTCGTGACGAGATCCGGTCGGCGGTCGAGCGTGAGGGGTGGAACGAGCAGGTCAACGCCTTCACCCAGCACTTCGGCTCCGACCAGCTGGATGCCTCGAACCTGATGCTGCTCATCGTCGGGTTCCTGCCGCCCGATGACCCGCGCATGATCGCGACGGTCGAGGCCATCGAAGCTGGCCTCAGGGATGAGAGCGGCCTGGTCTACCGCTACCGGACCGAGGGCGGATTCGACGGCCTCGAGGGCGAGGAAGGCACCTTCCTGCTCTGCACCTTCTGGCTCGCACACGCCAACGCCCTGCTGGGACGCGTCGACCGCGCTCGCGCGGCCTTCACCCTCGCCGCGAGCTACGCCAACGACGTCGGGCTGCTGGCAGAGGAGGTCGACCCGGTGACCGGCGAGCTGCTGGGCAACTTCCCGCAGGCGTTCAGCCACATCGGGTTGGTCAACGCGGCCTACGCCATCTCGGAGGCAGAGCGGGCCGGGAGGTAGCGCTGGCCACCGCGCGACCATGGCATCCGGACCTCAGTAGGCGACCGAGAACTGCTCACGGTGGTGTCGGGGCGCTTCTAATTCGTCAACCAGAGCCGTGGCGAAGTCAGCGCCGGAGATACCGGAGGGGCCTACGTCGTCGGTCCTGAGCACATCGCCGCCGAGCCGGAAGCGGCCAGTGGCCTGGCCGGGGGCGTACGCTCCGAAACCGGGGTCGGGGCTGAGGTAGAACCAGTCCAGGGCCGGAGGGCTGTTCCGGAGCGCCTCGAGGATCGTGTGCATCGTCCGCCCCTCGGCGCGGAACTGCTCGGGAGTGTCCGGGCTCTGGTACAGCGCCGGGCCGCCGGGCGCAGCTTTGAGTGACCCGGCTGCTCCGACTACGCCGCGGCGCACGCCCGCCCGCCCGGCACGCTCGGCGACCTCGGCCGCGACCTTTTCGAGTCTCCCCTCGAGCTCGCCCCGCGGGGACAGGGCGTGGACCACCACGTCGGCGCGGTTCACGACCTTGTCCAGGAAGCCGGCGTCGAGGACATCACCCTGCACGTAGGTCACCCCCTCGACCGGCTGGGTCGGGGCCGTGCGGCTGTACGCGGTCACCTGCTCTCCTCGCCGAGCGGCCTCAGCAACGATGTTCCCGCCTGCGTACCCGGTTCCGCCAAGCACCTTGATGTGCGTCATGTTGTTCTTCTCGTCGATTGGTGTCGTTGTGTGCGGTCCGCTGTCAGCGGTGAGGTCAAGCACTCCAGTTCCCGACCTGCTCGATGTAGGTCTCGCCATCGACCTGCTCGCCCTGGTACGTGCCGGAGACGGTGGCGGCACCCTCGTAGGCGCTGGTGGGCCCAAGACCCGGAACCTCCTGCTCAAGCACGGTCGCGGTGACAGTGAGCGTGGCCTGCCGTGACGGGATAGCGACGGTCCACTGGGTCGGAAACACATAATTGCCTCTGAGGCTGTGCCAATGCCGACTGGCCCCTTCAGCAAGGGGCGTGACCGGGACCAGTTCGTGGGTGCCGTCAGGGTGCAGTACGGTGGCCCACGACTCCCTCGCCGTCGTGCCGTCAACGGACCCCGCGTCCCAAAGGGCGATCGCGTCCCCGTTGGACAGGGTCATGTTCATCCAGGTCCACCGGTTGGTGCGCAGGCCGGGCATAGCGCCCCACTGCCGGTCCAACCAGCTGTCACCGGTCACCTCCCACGCCCGTCCGTCCGCGGTCAGCGTGCCGGTCGTGCGCATCCGAGGCAGCGCGTATTGGAACTGCCGCGCGCCGAGCAGCGCGAAGGACCCAGTCCCGGCGTAGTAGAGGACCGGGCCCTGAGGCTCAAGGTCGAGGTCGAGCGCTCCCCAAGGGGTCGTGGCAGTGATCTTCTGGTGCTCGAGGTCTCCTGTCCAGCTCACCTGGGGCGTTTACAGCTGCAGAGACTGGTCGTCCCACTGCAGCTCGTCGGCGGCCAGGTTCGCCCCGTCGCTCTTGAACCAGCCCGAGGTCGAGTCGGTGACGGCTATCACCTGATGGCGCAGGTCGTCGTCGGGCTGTTGCAGCACGTGCACCTCGTAACCGAAGTCGTGGCCGGCCGCATGGAGCTGCCCGACGATGAAGATGGAGTCGAACCACGACGTTTTCAGCGCGGTGGTTTGCGAGGCCAGGTCCGGGCCCGGGTCGACCTCTGCAGGGAAACGGCCACTGGGTGGCGACGAAGTCAGCGTCAAGGAGGACGCCTGTGCTGCCGCCCCGGCGTGTGCCGGAGCGCTTTGCGCGATGCTCGGGATGCTCACTTCGGTTGTCATGAAGACTCCTAGTCAGAACTGAGGGCGGTGACTCGGCGAGCGAGTCCGCCAGGGTTGGGAATCCGGACGAGGCCGGTTGGTAGACGATGGGAAACCGGCCTGGATCCGAGCGTCCGCTCAGAGCGGGTGGGAGCGCGGACCTGAGGGCGTTCTGGATCCGCTCGAGTTCGGGGCCCCTGCGCCTGGCTCAGAGCCTGGTTGCGGCAGTTTGCCCGGGCGCTAGCTCCAGGCGCCGGTCAGTTCGATGTTGCCGTAGCCGTTCACCGGCCGTCCGTGCATGGTGCCGGTGACCCGCGCGGCAGCCTCGTAGTGCGCTCCGACGGGGGATCCGGCGGGCGATACGAACTCCTGGTCCAGGACGTCGGCCTGGATGGTGAGTTTGCTGTCGATCTCCGCCATCGCGACCTCCCACTTCGTCGGCCACACCTGGCCAGTCGCCGGGCTGGCCCACGGCTCGGAGCCAGTGGCTTCCAGGGTGACGACCTCATGGGCGCCCCCGGCGTACACGATCGTGGCGAAGGAGTGCCGGCGGTCCTCCTCGATCAGGTCCCAGCAGCTGAGTCGGGTGCCGTCATCGAGGCAGATGCCGAGCCACAGCCACTTCCTGGAGCCCAGCGTGAAGCGTGGCGCGGTGCCCCACTGGCGATCGAGCCAGGAGTTGCCACTGACCTCGAGCGTTTCTCCGTCGAGGGTGACAGTTCCGGTCGTGGTCATCGTCGGCAGCGCGTAGTGGTACGTGTGGCCGCCGAACCATGGGTATAGTCCGGTGCCCGCGTTGGCCAGCATGGGTCCGGCCTGCGAGACGGTGACGTCGCAGGAGAACTCGGCCTGCGACCACGTGCCCGTGAAGCGCAGCGCCTGAGCGTCCCCACTGACCGAGGCGATGGGGGTGATCACCTCGCACTTGTCGATGGCGAACGAGCACTGGTCCCCGGGGATGTCCTCCTCCGCGGACCGATAACGTCCAACGCTGGAATCGAGCACACTGGCCATCACGGCCACGAAGCCCGGCCCCGCGGACGGTACTTCGTGAATGATGTGGATCAGCACGTCCAGCTGGCCACGGGAGGTGTTCAGCCGGCTGAGCAGGAACCACGAGTCGGCGCTCGACCCGGGCTTGGCGACCAAGTCCTCACTGGGTGAGACGAACCCGCTGCGCAGGTTGCCGTCTAGTGAGGCGACCTCTCCCTGATAGTCGGTCGAGGGCAGGTCGCCGATCGGAACGAGGGTGGCGTCCATGGTGGTTCCTTCCCATGTGGTTGCTGCACCTGACTTCTGGCCAGTCAACGGTTGGTTCTTGCAGGATGGATCGAGGAAGGGTGATCGGGCGTCACGCGAAACGTGTGAACGTCGATCGGCGGCCCTGCGCCTCGTCGCGTGGCGCCTCGAAATCGCCCCCGGGAAGAGCGTCTCCAGCGCGTGTGCGACCGTCGGAGACAGCCTGAGCACGGTTCCACTGAAGGGCCTGATTGGCGGGCGCAGCGCCAGCAACGGGGCCGGCCCGCAGGCGGCGTCCCCCGTCCAGCACGCCTGGATCTCCTCCGGGAAGCGCCGGGCTGACCTCACCCAGTCGTCCGCCAGCGGCAGTCGGATGCATCCCTCGACGGCCGCGAGGTCTGCGACGAACAGCTTCCCCATCAGCCCGAGGCCCCAGGTGATTGGCCGCGACGATCTGCGGGATCCTGGACAGTCGGGCGTACGTGGCGCTGCTGATCTTGCCCTTGAAGGCACTCGGGTTGTCGTACGCGATGTGCGAGCAGTCGGGCACGCCTCCCAGTTCAGCCAGTCGCTCCTTGCGCTCTCGTTCCAGGTGTCGACCCACTCGCCAGATGCGCGAAACGATCCCAACGGAGCTGACATCGATGTCGGGCCGTGCAAGAGGACCAGGCTTGCTCGACTCGATCGCTGCCAGCGTCATCGATGGGTGGAGCGCCAACTGTCGAGCGCCTGACGGCCGAGCGTGCGTTCGCCATGGTTCCGCGCTCCTATCGACGGGCCCGACGTCGGCGGACCGCCCCCGTCGTGCGAGTGCACGCGATCTCAAATTCTCCGATACTGGACGGTTGCGTTTCGTTTCTTGACGTGGCACAGTCCGATACGGAACGACTCAGTACCGGAAGAAGGGATGAGCTGTGGCTGACGTCAAAACCCGCAACTCTCAAGCGCAACCAACGCTGAGCGCCGGGATACGGACCGACCCCCGGCTCGCTCACGCACTACGCAGCGGAATGCTGTCGGACAAGGTCAGCTTGACCGCGTCAGTGTTCGAGCGGGCAGTCGCCCGCGGCGAGCCGCTGCGCCCGGGCACGAATCTCCGATATCACGAACTCGCCCCAGCGGTGATCATCTACCGCCTTCTCGTCCTTGGTGAAAACACTGACGAGGCGTTCCTCACTCACCTGGTCGACGAGGTTCTCATGCCGGTACTGACAAGTCCGTCGGCGTGTCCTCTGCCCACGACTGGAACCCCTGGAAAGGCGTCGACATGACAAGCACCCTGCCTGAGCAACGTCCAGCGGACCTGCCGGACCAAGGCGGCACTGCAGCGCCGCACCCGCCCGACCGCCGGCGGTGGTGGGCGCTCGCTGTCATCGCGACCGGGTTCGTCCTGCGCGAGCGCACATCACCTGGGCTGCGAGCTTGCATCAGTTCGGCAGTGAGATGAGCAGCTGGCATCGCCCGATCCCACCTGCGGCAGGGCAACCGACCGACCGTGCTTCCAAGGCGGCCCCGTCCCCGCCGCCCGCGCGGTGGCAGAAGTGGCTGCTGCCCGCGTGGATCATGCTCGCGGTCCTGCTCTTCCTGAACCCGCTCGGGACAGGGGCGTCTGCGCACACGTTCGCCTACTCCGACTTCGTCAACCAGGTGACCACCAACCAGGTGGCAACGGCGACGATCACCCCCACGGGCAAGGTCAGCGGCAAGCTCACCGCCGGCGCTTCGTACACCTCCCAGATCCCCACCGCGCTGAGCGATGGCGCTCTTCCGCCGCTGCTGGCGGCCCACAAGGTCCAGGTGACCGGCACCACTGCGAACAAGACAACGGTGCTGGGCGCGCTCGCCTCGCTGCTGCCTTTCCTCCTGCTCGGCGGGGTGTTCTTCTGGATCGCCCGCCGCGGCAGTAAGCAGCTCTCCGGCGGCCTGGGCGGGGTGATGGGGATCGGCAAGTCCAAGGCCAAGGTCTACGACGAGGACCGGCCCACCACGCGCTTTGCCGACATCGCCGGGTATGAAGGCTCCAAGGCCGAGGTGATGGAAGTCGTCGACTTCCTCACGCACCCCGAGCGGTACGCAGCCGCCGGGGCGGTCGGCCCCAAAGGGGTGCTGATGGTCGGCCCGCCCGGCACCGGCAAGACGTTGATGGCCCGGGCGGTCGCCGGTGAGGCCGGCGTGCCGTTCTTCGCCCTCAGCGGCTCGAGTTTTGTGGAGATGTTCGTCGGTGTCGGCGCCTCCCGGGTCCGGGACCTGTTCGCCGACGCCCGCAAACGCGCCCCGTCGATCATCTTCATCGACGAGATCGACGCCATCGGCGGGCGCCGCGGCCCCGGCGGCTTCGGGTCCAACGACGAACGTGAGCAGACCCTGAACCAACTGCTCTCGGACATGGACGGGTTCGAGCCAGGCGCAAGTGTCGTGGTCATGGCAGCGACCAACAGGGCCGAGATCCTCGACGACGCCCTGCTGCGGCCAGGGCGCTTCGATCGCACCGTGGAGATCCCGCTGCCCAACCAGGCCGAACGCACAGCGATCCTCGCCGTCCACGGCCGGGGCAAGAAACTCGCCCCCGACGTCGACCTCGGTGCCGTCTCTCGCAGCACCCCTGGGTTCTCCGGTGCCGACCTGGCGAACCTGCTCAACGAAGCGGCGATCAACGCCGTCCGGGCCGGCCGGGATGTGCTGTCTGCGGCCGACTTCGGCGCGGCCCGTGACCGGCTGCTGATCGGGCGCCGGGACGCGTCCAACGCGCTGCTGCCCGCCGAGAAGCAGGCCGTCGCCGTCCACGAAGCTGGCCACGCGCTCGTCGCCGTCCTGTCTGAGCACGCCGACCCGGTCGCCAAGGTGACGATCCTGCCCCGCGGTGCCGCACTGGGTGTCACCGAACAACTCCCCGAGGCCGAGCGCCACCTGTATTCCGAGAGCTACCTGCTCGACACCCTCGCGATCCGGCTCGGTGGCCGGGCCGCGGAGATCGTCGTTGTTGGTGAGGCGTCGACCGGGGCGTCCAACGATCTGTCGGGCGCCACGGACCTCGCCAGCCGGATGGTGCGTGAATGGGGCCTGTCCGGCGAACTCGGCCCGGTCGGCTACGCCCCACAAGGACCCAGCCGCGACAACCCGTTCGCCGGCCGTCCATACGCCGAGCAGACGCAGCACTCGATCGACCGGGAGGTGGCCCGGATGCTGCGCGAGGCTGAGGCGAGGGCGACCCAGCTGCTGCAGCAGCATCAGGAATCGCTCAACCGTGTCATCGACCTGCTGCTCGAGCGCGAGACGATCGACGGGGCCGACTTGGCTGCTGCCGTCGGCAGCCCAGCACGCCAGACCCCACAGGAGCAGACCTGGGCACCACGCGCCGTGGCCGCCATGACAGCCGGACACGAAAAGGACGTGCGATGAGCACCACCACCACCACCGCCGCCACGCGACCGGCGACCGGCGACCGGCGTCCGGTGCCCGACCCGGCAGCAGCCGGCCACTTCACTCACCGGCAGATCCTGATGATCCTCAGCGGGTTGATGCTCGGGATGTTTCTGTCGGCCTTGGACCAGACGATCGTGAGCACGTCGATCCGCACGATCGCCGATGACCTGCACGGGTTGAGCGTGCAGGCGTGGGTGACCACTGCCTACCTGATCACCTCGACGATCTCCACGCCGCTCTACGGCAAGCTCTCGGACCAGTACGGTCGCCGGCCGCTGTTCCTGGCTGCGATCTCGATTTTCGTCCTCGGTTCGCTGGCGTGCAGCTTTGCCACCTCGATGTACGAGCTGGCCGGTTTCCGCGCCTTTCAGGGCCTGGGTGCCGGCGGTTTGATGTCGCTGGCACTGACGATCATCGGCGACATCGTGCCGGCCCGCGAGCGCGCCAAGTACCAGGGCTACTTTCTGGCGGTGTTCGGCAGCTCCAGCGTGCTCGGACCGTTGATCGGCGGCGCGCTGGCCGGTCAGGCTACCATCTTGTCGATCACCGGGTGGCGGTGGGTGTTCCTGGTCAACGTGCCGATCGGCGTCCTGGCACTGGTCGTCGTCGCACGGGTGCTGAACCTGCCGCACGTGCCCACCAAGCATCACCTCGACGTCGCGGGTGCGCTCGCGATCACCGTCGGGCTCGTCCCGCTTCTGGTCATCGCCGAGCAGGGCCGCAGCTGGGGGTGGACGTCCGGCGGGGCGATGGCCTGCTATGCGGTCGGTGCAGCCGGGCTGGTCTGGTTGTGGCTGGCTGAGCGCCGCGCCGGCGACGACGCTCTGATCCCGCTGCGGCTGTTCCGCAACAGCGTGTTCTCGGTGACCAACGCCGCCGGTGCGATTGTCGGGGCGGGCATGCTCGGCGGAATCTCGGTCCTGCCGCAGTACCTGCAGATCGTCAAAGGCGCCTCCCCCACCAAGGCAGGGCTGCTCACCCTGCCCCTGATGCTGGGCCTGATGACCGCATCGGTGCTGTCCGGCACGCTGACCTCTCGTACCGGCAGGTACAAGATCTTCCCGGTGGTGGGGTCGGCACTGATGGCCGTGGGCCTGCTGCTGTTCCACTTCCGGGTCGGTGCCGACACCGCCCTGTGGGAGACCAGCATCTACATGGCCGTGTTCGGCTTCGGCCTCGGCAACTGCATGCAGACTCTGACCCTCGCCGTACAGAACGCCGTCCCGGCCAAGGACATGGGCGTGGCGACCGCCTCCGCGACGTTCTTCCGCCAGATAGGCGGCACCCTGGGCGTCGCGGTGTTCCTGTCGATCCTGTTCTCCACGGTCGGCGGACGGATCGGCAGCGCCTTCCGCACGGTCGTGCCGACACCAACTTTCCAGGCGGCGCTTCGCGACCCCGCGGTGCTCGCCAACCCTGCGAACAAGCCGATCCTGGCCGCGCTACACGGAGGTGGCGGCGCCGCCGGAGGTGTCCTGCAGGACTCCTCGTTCCTGCAGCACGCTGACCCCCGTCTGGCCCGTCCGTTCCTGCTGGGTTTCTCCAGCTCGATGGACACGGTCTTCCTCATCGCGGCCATCGTCGTCATCGCCGCCTTCGTGCTGATCCTGTTCATGAAAGAAGTGCCGCTGCGCACCCAGTCCGGGATCGAAGCCCGAGCCAGCGCCGACGCCAAGACAGCCGGAATCCCTGACGCGCCCGCTGCGGCTGGCCGAACTTACCGCCGCAGCCGCCTAGCTCGACGGGACGCCGAGCTCGAACTCCAGCAGCCGCGCTCGGCCGGCTAGCAGCAGTTCAGCGTGCCGCTTCTCCACGCTCGCGGTCGAGCGGACCGCAGGTGTGGCGATGCTGAGGCCGCCGACCAGGCCCTGGGCGGGATGGACCACAGCCACCCCCACCGAGCAGACACCCGACTCCATCTCCCCGCTGTTGCGGCTCCAGCCCCGCTTCCGAGTCCTGGCTAGCTCGGCGAGGAGCGCCGGTAGGTCGTTCACGGTTCGGTCCGTCGGTGTGTTCAG
>JAABUZ0100009687.1_pt1 | contig 10950 bp, 7 predicted proteins | sample 5562091 | NCBI WGS metagenome assembly JAABUZ01 (sample SAMN12813069, study PRJNA571459) | rock metagenome | isolation source: Antarctica rocks | place: Antarctica: Victoria Land, Linnaeus Terrace sud | collected 2015-12-21
GATAAATCGAGGTTGCCGCACTATCTTTAACCGGGGTCTGAAAGTCTGTATACGTACCAATAACAGACCAGGTCGGAGGCTGAACTGGATTTGGGTACGGGAGCGGAAATGGTGGAAGCGTTGTCGCGGTTGCGCGTTCTAATGAATATGCAGCTGCACCAACAACTCCAGTCCAGGTGATAACATTTGGGTTGCCTGATGTGACCGTCAATACAGGGGCTCCTGGCATAGTAGCAGCCGGTGTTGAAGCGAAGCCTTGTAATTTATATCCGTGAGCACGAATAATCTGCATCCGCTCTGCTTGATCGAGGGTCTGGTTGCGTCCCGAAATCAGTCCATCGGGATAATACATTGAATACCCATCGGTTTGTATGCAGAAGCCATACGCATCATAATGCGGCATCAGAGACCACAAACAGGCACCACTTATGTTAGGGTTGAGTTCAACCTCGTTATGCAAAAAGTCCGGGAGATCATTTGAGATGGCAAGTGGGGGCAAGTGAAGCACCCACGGCGCGTTAGTAAAGTTCGTATTCATGACAAAGTTCGGGTTGCGCAGCAGATTTGTCTGTTGACCGTGCGCAAAAAGCGATACACCTGCAATCCAGGTTGTATCCACGACATCGCCAACGTTGAATGCTATTGCAGCTGAATGATCAGTCTGCGGCACAACAAATGTGACACTAAATCTCTGCCAGGAATCAGTCAGTGCGGCATTAACTGTTCCATAGGCGCTATAAGGAGCGGTAGTCATTTGGACTGATACACCCATCGTGCGACCAGGGACCTTTCCTGTCGCCTTCGCAAAGAAGGAAAAAACATAGGTTGTTCCACCGGCGAGTACAGTAGGGGATGAAGTGTTGGTGCCCTCATTTAATGGTTCAAAAAGCTGAACTCGATAGGCAGCATTTGCTGCACTCATTACCACTAATTTCGCGGATTGATCGTAGCCAACGGGTGCTGTTGTCGTATCAATAGTGGCCGTAGCTGAGGCGGCTGAAGCAAATGTCCAGTCATACTCTCCAATTATATATGCTTTGGCAGGAGTAGCGTTGGGGAACGACGGGCTTATCCCAGCCGCCTGCGCTGCATCGTTTTCCGCTATCTGGTTGTAGGTCGGGTAAAAGTGATTAGAGACGATATCTATATTTGCGATATCTAATTGAGCAGCCGTAAACGTTCCATGCCCAGGATTTATGTTGTTGGTATAGGTACCATCCATAACAAGATGATTGCGGTCGAGCGACTTGATATAATTTGCGATCGTGGTTGTCCAGGATGGAGGGGGGTTGATTTCATTGCCAGTTTCCCAGGTCAGTATGGTTGGATCGTTTTTGTAGGCCAGGCCGTTGAATTGATTAACACGATTCATAATCAATGCAATATAATCACGAAAGTCGTTGATTACTTGAGGATCTGTGAAGAAAGCTTGTTCTTCCACCTGCCAATGCGTACCCTGAGCGCCGCTTGTAATACCGCGCCAGTTTGTAAATGTACGCTTTCCTACATTATTGTAATAATAGTTGTCAACAAACGGTATAATAAGCTTAATACCTAGTTGTCCGGCGAGGTAGATCGAATAATCAATCGTATTGAAAGCAGCGAGGTTCGGCTGTTTATTCATAATGCTGCCAAGTGTTGGGCAAACAGAAAGCGGATCACCAACACTTATACCAAGGGAGAGGCTCCGGACAACCGTCATTCCCATCTGTTTGGCTGTATTCAATCCATCACTAATTTCCCACCGAGAGGGATAATACAAGCCGTTCGCATCGGTTTGAAGACTCTGACCTCCACTTGTTGTGGCTACATTACTCAGCCCTAACCAATAAATGTTTGCCCCCGTAAAGCGAAACTGCTGTCCATTAAGAAGCAACTGTGAGCCACTGTGTGTGATAAAAGACGTCATCTCTTTTCCTCCTCAACCACCCTATAGTACGTGAACCTGAAAAGAATTCGAAACACTTTTTATATACGACGAATAATATTGTAGACATTTTACATTTAATTTATCTACATTAACAATACTTCTTCATTAAGTATAAGTAAACTAGATGCTACTGTCAAGCCCCAGACCCTGTATAAATATATAAAATATTATATTTATGCTATATTCATTGTAGTATATCGATGTATGCCCTTTACTAATAATGCACTTTATTTTACAGTTGTACTAGTTACATATAGAGCTACCAAGAAAGGACATACTCTTTATGGCTACAAAACTTTTTCGTTATGTGCTTAGCTTCTTCGTCTGCTTTACTGTTCTTACTATGACTCTTTCAAGCTATACTTCACCTGATTCACAAGTAGTACATGCATATCATACTCTCTCTATAAAACCTCTTGGTCCAGTTATTATTCAGGAACCTTCGCTAGAGATTGCAACTGTTTTGCCTCTAGCGACAAATGATGTATGGATAGCAGGCTCTTATTCTCCTACTGATTCTTTGACTCTCCCTCTCTACGAGCATTTTGATGGAACGAAGTGGACGGTCATTTCAAATCCTGCTTTAGGAGATGGAGGAAATATTACAGGGCTTTCAGCACAGTCGGCGCACGATATCTGGGCCGTTGGGACGTACACAAGTAACCCTAACAACCCTATAGACGTGCCACTCATTGAGCACTGGAATGGCTCATCCTGGAGCATGATCAACCAGAACTATAGTAGTACATTTGTGACTGGAGGCTTAACTTCTGTGGTTGCGCTTGCTGCAAACAATGTGTGGATGATTGGAACGCAAAGAATGAGTATCGATGATCCGTCCACGCAGACCTTTATTGAGCATTGGGACGGCTCGCAGATACACGCAGTTGCAAGCCCCAACTCTATTCATACAACTTCAAACTACTTAAAGGCGATTACAGCCAGATCTGCTAACGATCTGTGGAGCGTAGGAACATCAAATACAGGAAATACGCTTACCGAACATTGGGATGGGGCACAATGGACAATCGTGGCAAGCCCCAACATCTCATTTAATCAAGGCATTCCAAATTTTAATCTCCTCACCTCTGTCTCCTCGGCATCCAAAAGTGACGTCTGGGCCATCGGCCTCTTCAACGCAACCGCAACAAGCTTCAAGGGCGCACTCGCAGAACACTGGAACGGAACACAGTGGTCGATCATTTCCCTTCAGAGCCTACCAGGAAATTCTCAAGAACTCTCCGCCGTCGTCTCATTAGGAATAAATGATAGCTGGGCATTAGGCACAAGCACAACTAACAACAAAGCGCAACCGCTGCTCACACATTGGGACGGAACAACATGGAAAACTGCTCCACTCCCCTCGTCACTTTCATCGTTACAATACCTCCAACGCCTTGCCTCCTCATCTACGACACTTGTGAGTATAAGTAAAAATGCGAATGAGATACGTCAATTAGTTTTACTACAAAAAACTTACTGAAATAAACATACTTCATGAATCTGTCTCTATACCCCAAAAGAAGATAGCATAGTTTAAAAAGCATGAGCGGTAATGGTGTAGGGAAATGGTAAGAGTTGTAGCTGCGTCTCCTTTTGATCCTTTGTCGTGAGTTGCACTGGAGAGACAACGGCCAGCACGAATTCAGTTGGTAGCCACGGACGACCTACCTTGACCACCACCAGTTGCCCATAGATGTCGCCGATAAAGGCGAACTCTTCAGAGCTCATGCTTTTATACGGTTCAATGCCAAGTTTCTCTTTCAAAAAGGTTACCTGCTCAGGTACACCCTCAACCGGCAGGCCGATTTCGCTTATACGCATTACATCTGTAGACTGGAATGGCCTTCCGATCTCATGTTCTAGTTCGTAGTGAACAATATACTCTAGAATATTCTTGTCTGCATCATAAAAGTAGAAAGAGCGCGCATCGATATTAGCAAAGAAGAACTCGTCTTCGCCATTCTTGTCCAGCAAGGATAGACGTTCGCCCAACCAGCCTTTGGCTTGAGAAAAGGTATCGCGTGGCAAAGTGAAAGCAACATGATAGAGCACATCTTGTTGCGTTTTCTGAAAAGATAGACGCGTTGTACCGACCTGAATTGTGAATTCAGCGTCCGTCTCTGCCAATAGAGGCAGGCCAAGCATTTTGTTGTAAAACTCTTTCTGCTTTGCCGGATGGTGTGTCTGGAGTGTAAGTTCCTGTATGTGCATAGCATTCCACCTTCTAGTATTCTATTATTCCCTTCTCGGCAGCCTGAATGAGCGACCAGATCTTTTCTGGTCGCAAGGGCATGTCAACAGTTTTGATACCTAATGGTGATAGGGCATCGAGTACAGCATTAACTAGGGTTGGCGGAGCACCTATCGTTCCAGCTTCTCCCACGCCCTTTACACCTAACGGATTCATAGGCGACGGTGTCTCGACCACATCCAACTCAAAATTGGGAAGTTGGCCTGAGCGTGGCAGGGCATAGTCCATCAGGGTGGCGGTGAGATTCTGCCCGTCTTCGCTATACACAACTTCTTCGAAGAGCGCCTGGCCGATGCCTTGCGCTAGCGACCCATGCATCTGAGCTTCTAATAGATAGCGATTCAGGATGTGTCCGGCATCATCCACGGAAATGTAGCGCAGAATGGAGAGATCGCCAGTCTCGCTATCGATCTCCACTATGGCGATATGGGCACCAGAAGCGATCGCCGGACCGGATGGGGCGAAAGCATGCCAGGCGGCAAGCCCTTCGATAGGCGCTCCATTCGCCGGATTGGGCGCGTCATGCTCAATCAGATCCGGCTGTGTCTCAGCCATACGAGCCAGTTCGCCCAACTCAATAGAGCGTGCAGGAACACCGTTCACGAAAACGCGTCCCTCTGTCGTGACTAGATCATCAGCCGACGCTTCGAGGACAGTGGCCGCCAGACGCATCGCCTTCTCACGCACGGCCTCCGCTGCCAGGTGAATTGCAACACCGGAGGTCTGGGTGATCCGGCTGGCGTTTGTACCGGCGCTATAGCCAGGCAACGCTGCATCATTCAAAACAACCTCCACCTGCGAGCCTGGCACGTCAAATACCTGAGCAGCAATCTGAGCAAAGGTAGTGAAGTGTCCCTGACCATTATGGGCGACCGCGCTCTGCACCAGAATATTCCCATCGGGCAAGATGCGGACCGTTGCCGCCTCTTCAGGCGAGTCCCGACGCATAGGTCCACCCGTCGTCTCGATAAAAGTGGAGACGCCAATGCCGAGCAGCATACGCCCATCCTTGCCGCGCCGTTCATGTTGACGCTTCCGCCAACCGGCATAATCAGCCAGCGCCAGAGCTTTATCGAGCGCCGCCTGATAGTTGCCGCTATCATACACAAGACCAGTGGGAGTATGATAGGGAAAAGCAGTGGGGGCAATCAGATTGCGGCGGCGAACCTCGACCGGATCAAGGTTTAGCTCGCGCGCAATCCGCTCTATAGTACGCTCCAGAATATAGGCAGCCTCAGGTCTTCCCGCACCACGATACGCCCCAGTAGGCACTTTATTGGTCAGTACAGCGACAACCTGGCAATCGATAGCCTGAATGTGATAGGGCCCACTCAGCATAGAGGCGGTGAAAGTGGGCAAAAGAGGTCCTACACCATAGAGAAATGCGCCCACGTCACCCAGAATCTGCACTTTCAATCCAAGCAGGCGACCGTCCGATGTGTACGCAGCCTCCACATAGTTGATCTGACCACGTCCATGCATATGTGCCTGCAAGTTTTCGCTGCGATCCTCGATCCATTTGACCGGACGTGCATGGCGCTTTGCTAGAACAGCGGCGATGATCTCCTCGCCAAGAAAGATCGTTTTAGCTCCAAAGGCTCCGCCAACCTCAGCATTATGGACGTGGACATGCTCAGGCGCGATTTTCAGAAAGCGGGCCAGTGTGTCGCGTGCCTGGAAGACTGATTGCGATGAGATCCAGGCGGTAAGCTGGCCGTTAGTCGCATCGAAATCGAACAGGCAGACACGAGGTTCCATCGAAGCTGGAGCAAGACGCTGATTTACCAGGCGCAACCTGATAGTATGCTCAGCCTGGGCAAAGGTTGCATCAATATCACCGCCCTGTACCGGCATACGATAGAGAATATTATCCTCCAACTCTTCGTAGAGCACAGGAGCGGTCACCTCCAGCGCCAGTTCGGGATCAACCACAGCCGGGAGCGGCTCATAGTCAACATCAACCAGATCGCGAGCATCACTGGCCGCATATTGGTTTTCAGCCAGCACGATCGCCACAGGATCGCCCACGTAGCGTACTTTGTCTATGGCCAACGGATAGCGTTCCGGCTGCTTCATCTGCATATCAGGCCTTGTAAGGGCGGGCATCGCAGGTAAATTCTCTACCAGCTCACGCCCAGTATATACAGCAAAGACTCCTTCGACGGCACGGGCAACTTCAAGATGTATTTCAGTAATACGAGCATGGGCGTACGGGCTGCGGACAACCGCCATATGAAGGGCTGGCAGTCGTCCCACAGCCGGGCGTATATCATCTACATATGAGGAGCGACCAGTAATCAGCTTGTAATCTTCTTTGCGCCGCTCTAATCCTGCGGGTAGAGTATATTGTTTGTTCATTTTCAACCTTCTAATGAAAGCCTACCACCTTTTTTGCTCAGAGACCGGTCATTCGCTCTAGCTGTTCGGGATACCGATCCCCTTGTACCGTGATCTTTGAAATGGTACTTTTGATCTCCCGCAGATCGTCGGGCTTCAGTTCGACGGCAAGTGCGCCGATATTCTCATTCAGGCGCTCAAGCTTGCGGGAGCCTGGTATGGGAACAATCCACGGTTTCTGAGCGAGCAGCCAGGCGAGCGCGATCTGAGCCGGTGTTGCTCCCTTCTGTTCTCCGATCCTGGCAAGCAGATCAATGACCGCCCGGTTTGCTTTCCGCGCCTCCGGTGTATAGCGAGGGAGAGCGAGTATTCGCTCTGAACTGCCGTGACTGGCTGGACCGCGTGAGCACGACGGATGGTTTCTGCTCCTGCTTCAGAAAGGCCGAAGTGTTTCACCTTCCCTTCCCCTATCAGGTCCTTCACCGCTCCCGCCACATCTTCGATGGGCACGTTCGGATCAACGCGGTGTTGATAGAGCAGATCGATGGTCTCGACCCTGAGCCGCTTGAGTGAACCCTCGGTCATCTGTTTGATGTGCTCAGGCCGACTATCCAGGCCCATGTTCTCTCCATTAGGACCAAATTTGTACCCGAATTTGGTGGCGATCATCACCTGCTCGCGCAAGGGAGCAAGCGCTTCTCCCACCAGTTCTTCATTGGTGAACGGGCCGTAAACCTGGGCGGTGTCGAAAAAGGTAATGCCGCGTTCGACTGCCGACCGGATCAGTGCGATCATCTCCTGCTTGTCGGGAATCGGGCTTTCATCATGGCTCATTCTCATACAACCGAGCCCAATGGCTGAGACTTCCAGGTTATTGTTTCCAAGTGTGCGCTTCTGCATGTGCTGACCTCCTCTTTTTATTTGTCTTGTCTCCTGTCTTTGCGTTCCAAACCGGAACGTTCTTCCTCCACCATCAGCCCTGGTATTGTTCGTCGCTGACCGGTTCCATCCAATCAACGACCTTGCCGTCAAGCTGTTCCTGTTACATGTAGATATACAAGCACAAACAAGGGATAGAAGCTAATGTCATATTTCGGCTATAAGAAATTTAGCCAATCACTACTCAACTAATGATCCTTCAGGTAAAGGTGGTGGACGAAGTGGAATTGGAGAGGACTGAATAATGGTAGTAGTGGTCGATCCATACAGGAGAAAAGCGTCGAGGATGCGATCAAGCTGGTCAATGGCGGGAATGTGAACTTTGAGCACAAAGCAATCCTCACCGGTGACACGATGGCATTCCACGACTTCTGGGATCTGCCGCGCCAGTTCTGCGATGCGGGGAAGCTGCCCTGAGTTTGGGCGAATGCGAATGTAGGCAGCAACGGGCAACCCAAGTGCAGTAGGATTCAGTTCCAGGCGATATCCTTGAATCACGCCCGCTTCTTCCAGGCGACGAACACGCTCGGTTACGGCAGGCGATGACATCCCTATACGGCGGCCCAACTCCGACATAGTCACACGAGGATCACGCTGCAATTCTTCCAGAACACGGATATTGACGGCATCAAGCTCTGCATTTAACGAGGTGTAAGTAAAAAGCCTCTTTTCCTTTAAATCTTCAGGCATAAAACCACTATCTCCTCAAATGTGCCATGTATTTTCGCTCATTTTCATCGTACTCTTGTAGCATACCATAAAACAAAAGTGAGGGAAAACGACATGGTCTCTATAAGAAAAACTAGTGTTACTGACAAAGTTCCGCCGCACGTCTTCTTTCTAGTGAGTGCCGTCTTCCACTATCTTGGACCGGCCTTCGCAGTTCTCTTATTCGCGCATATCTCTGTCCTGGGTGTCGCCTGGTTGCGTATTGCAAGTGCAGCCGTCGTCTTCGCGCTATGGCGTCGGCCGTGGCGTATGTTCAAAAGCGCTCCCTGGTCTAAACGACGGATTCTGATCGCGCTAGGAATCGTGCTCGGCCTGATGAATGCATGCTTCTATCTCGCCATTGCACATATTCCGTTAGGAACAGTGGGCGCAATCGAGTTCATCGGACCCATTATTCTGGCCGCACTCGGCGCACGAACTCCGCGCAACATAGCCGCACTGCTCCTGGCCGCCTCTGGAGGATGGCTGCTCACCGGTGCAAGGCTCGAAGGGGAACCACTGGGGTTTCTCTTCGCCTTCGCAAACTGCATCTTCTTTATGCTCTATGTGATACTTGGGCATCAGATCGCCAAGAATGGTGGTGCGGCCGGAATTGACCGACTCGGTGCGGCCATGCTGATCGCGCTCATTACCGTCAGCCCGATTGGCTTCAAGGATGTTCTGCCAGTATTTACGCAGCCGCTTCTGCTGCTGGCGGGCATTGGCGTGGGCATCTGCTCTTCCGTCATCCCCTACGTCTGCGATCAACTAGCTATGGCCCGGCTGCCGCAAGCGACATTCGCCCTGCTACTCTCCCTGCTGCCAGCATCCGCCGCCATCATCGGCGTCCTCGTCCTGCGCCAGATCCCAACGCTCATCGATATCGTCGGCATTCTCCTTGTTGCGGGCGGAGTTCTGCTTCATAAAGAGGCCGAAGCGCGACCCAAAGAGAAAGCTACAAGTTCAATAGCATAACCACATAATGATTTTTGACACATCCATCCGGCCAGAAGTATACAGTGCTGAAGCGTGGATTTGGCTGATCCAATCAGCAAGCTCTAGGAGCATGGCCGGATGGATGTGTCAAAAATCATTATGCCCCCCGACGAGCTTTCACCCCGGCGAACTGACCAAGCCATTTGAGGGCGTAGGCAAGATACGCTGGCGCGTTGGCATGAACGTATGGGTTTTCGGAGCTGAACAGGTCGCTCAGATGCTTGATGATGTAGAGGGCGGTGAAGATCTGTAGCCGCTCGGCGTAGTGCTCCGGCAGGGGGCGCACGCGCTCGTAGCCCTTAAAGAAGGCCTGGCGCATGGCGTTTTCGTCTTCGCGCGCGGCAACATCACTCAGCGTAATGGCTATATCGAAAAGATAATAGCTCCAGCAGCAATCGTCGAAATCGATGGCGTGCACCTCGCCCTTATAGAATAGATAGTTGGTGTGCTGCAAATCTCCATGCACCAGACCATATTGTTGTTTATCGTCGGGAATGCCGCTCATCTCTTCGCGTATACGGGTGGCAGCGGCGGTAAAGATTCGTAGTTCGCGTTTGCCGATTGAACCATCGCAACGACGGGCGACAAAATCTGGATTCAGGACGGTTATGGGGCCGAGCGACTGCGCCCACTCCCACTGAGGACGGATGAAGCTAGCTGGGGGCACGAAGGAGCTGGCTTGCTCGTGCAGACGGGCCTGGAAGGTTCCCACGCGCTCAAAGATGGCGGGCGACAATCTTGTATCCATAAAGCGCCCTTCGACCCAGCGGAACAAGACGCAACGCCGCACTTCTGGTACTCCCTCGACCGCCACCTCCATCACCAGCGCCCCCCGACGAGCGGGGACAGGCTCCGGCACTCCAAGATCTGTCTCCGCTCGTATGGCTGAAAGCCAGAGCAGTTCAGACTTCAGCATCTCCACCGACCCGACCAGATCGCTCAGGCGCAAAACGAAACGTTCCTCACCGGATGGGTTTGACCGGGACACCGTCGTCACTCGAAACAGAGTATTGCGATGATGAGAGAGGAGCGCGAGGCGTGCGCTCCCAATATCATAATGCGTCAGTGCTGATTCAGCGAGGATGCGCATCTGGCGAACCTGGCTGTTATAATTCGTATATTCTGTATTATTCATCTAGCAGAGCTCGCTTCCAGCTTGCACGACGCATAGTAGTATATTGCCTGATATTTAGAATGTACCGATATGCTTCTTCTCTCTACATTTGTTGCAGGATGTTTCTCACTCTCCACACTCCACTCCTCTTTTCCTTTAAAAACTTCCTTCTTGGATATGTACAAGTTGCTCTTTCGTTAAATGCACGAAATCAGCAGTGACCTGGCTTCTCAACACAATTTCAAAATTTTTTCTACACCTAGATTATACACTAGAAAACAGGCATTTGCACCCACTAACCGGCTTTTTAAAGACGAGATTGACAAAAGACAAGTCTTTGCAATCATCTTTCCATTATATAAACATGTAGTGAAGTATATGAAGCATATGTCATCTTGACTTATACTGGTTGCCCGTTTACAATTTACCTAACCTCAATCATCGGTTTGTAGATGACCTTTCTCTTAAAGTGTCCACATAGGTTCGTTGACTCCCTTCACTATTGGTAAGTTTCGTGTAGTACGTTGTCCGTTCCTTTTGCATAGTTAACGCGATGTGCAAGTTTTACTAAGCAACCAAACGATCAAATTGGAGATAAGGAGCTCCATCTTGCTGATTCAAGAAAAAGCACATGGTGTGCATCAAAATGGCTCGCAGCAAGCGATTGCGCAC
>JAABUZ0100009693.1_pt1 | contig 10938 bp, 13 predicted proteins | sample 5562091 | NCBI WGS metagenome assembly JAABUZ01 (sample SAMN12813069, study PRJNA571459) | rock metagenome | isolation source: Antarctica rocks | place: Antarctica: Victoria Land, Linnaeus Terrace sud | collected 2015-12-21
AGGCCGCGGCCGGCGGCGCGGCCGACGCCGGGGCCGGCCTGCGCAGCGCTCTTGGCCGGGCGGATGGTGTCCGCAGGCGGCGGGCCTTCGATGCAGATGGAGATGACCTCGTCCCCGCGCAGCAGCACCAGCCCCAGCACGCGCCGCTGCTCGCGCTGCGCGCCGCGCGGCGCGCCTCAGCAGCAAGCCCGCCGCGGCACCTCTCAGCAGCATGCCCGCCGCGGCACCTCTTGTCAGTATGCCCGCCCCGCGAGCCGGCGCAGGGCTGTGCGCTGGCGCGTCTCCTGCTGCTGGCGCGCAGTCCGCACAGGCGAACAGTGGCAGAAGGGCAAGCTGAGGTGCAGGTCCAGGGCGCTGCTTGCGGGGCCGCAGGGCGGGCTCGGGCAGGCGCGGGCCGGGCGGGCGGCGCACGTCCTCCTCAGACCGGCCCTTCTTGGGCGGCAGCGTGCGGTACTCCTCGGCGTCGCCCAGGACCAGGTTCATGTGGCGGTCAAAGGCCATGAACCTGCGCGCGCGGCGCCGCGACGGCCTCGGGCGCCAGCTCACAACCAGGCTCGCGTACCGCATGCTTGCAGCAGGCGCAAGAGCTGTGAACACATGCGACCAGGGCTGCAGGACGGCGCGCACACCTGCCCACCATGTGGCGCCCATCTGTGATCGTCACGCGCATCCCTGCCGGCGCACGCGCATCCCTGCTCAGCGTGGCGCAAAGCGAGGCGGCACCGTGCGCCGCGTGCGCTCAGCTAGGCATGGGCGTCTCTGCGAGCATGCTGCAGCGGTCATGGGCGCGCACGGAAGTTGATGTAGTTGAGCAGCTTGCTGGTTTTGGAGACCGACATCGCGGCGCCGCTGCCCCTCGCACCGCGCGCGGCGGCCTAAACCCCAGGGGCGCGCAACGGCGCTCCGGCGGCTGGTCGGCGCGGGACGCCGCTCAGACTCTGCACGTCAGGGGTGGGCTTGGGGACAAGGGAAGTGTCAGACCACTCCCCCGCCAGCCAGCCCAGCCAAGTGCCCGCCGTCCGAGGGTCTGGAGGGTCGAGCCTCAGACTCGAGTGCAACTTGGCAAGCAGAAAACTCGACAGTAGCGCCTGGAAGGTTGATCGGACTCCTTGCTGAGCAGGCTGTACGTACTTAACTGCCAGCTGATCAGAGCAGGCACACAAAGGCATCTTGACCTGCTGACAGTGCCTCTTCCCTGATACGCGACTGCTGTGGCGGCTCTCTGCTCTATAAAGAGATGGTGCGGAGCGCACAACTGCTCCGCTTGCCTGCTGGTTGATCGACAAAGTAACTTTTGCTGCGTATGTTACAACACATCACAGTCCATGTGCGGGACTGCAGGACGACCCCGAGCTGGAAGCAATCAGGCAACGCCGCATGCAGGAGCTGCTGGCGCAGCATGGCGGCGGGGTGTGCGGCCGCTCATGCACTGTGCATACGCAATATTGCATAAACAACAACTTCAGTGCGTGCTACGCTAGGAGCGTGCTGTACAGAGGGAAAAGGTGGTCATTACCTTAACCTTCGGGCTTGCACCTAGCGCTGGGGACCACTGCGAGTGCAACTGTGGCCAATGGCAAGGCTCAGGCCTTGGGCGCAACCTGCATGTATGCTTGCGTCCTTCACATTTGCGCCTTATCAAGGCCAGGCAGCACACCTTGCTCGTGCTGCTGCTGCAGCTCTTCCAGCGTCTTGTGTGGCAGGCTGGCTCTTGCGAGGAGCAGTGGCAGGGCACAAGCACAGGAGGTGCCGAGCCTGCCTCAGTCACCGAAGTGGCCTGCACCCCCGCTCGCTTCTTGCCTGCAGACTGGCGGCGGGGCGGGGGCTGGCGGGAGCGAGATGACGCCCGAGGCCGCGGAGGAGCGGGCCGCGGCAGCGCAGGCCGCCGAGGAGCGGCGCGGCGCCATGCTGTCGCAGGTGCCCGCCCGCCTGGCCGCTCGTTGCTCCGTTGTGCAGACGGCGGGGCCACACGACTCCAACCTCAGTGCCCAGGCCCGCTGGCGGGGAGTGCAGCGAGCGCCGCCGGCGCGGGCGAGCCAGGCGCAGCGCGCTCCCAGCGTGCAGGCGTTGTGCGCAGACGGTGTCGCCTGCGAGCCTGGGTGTGGCCGGCTCGTGTCCTTGGGTATTGCAGCGCCGGGGCGATCCGCGCGCCAATCAGGCCCGGCGGCGCGCGCGCGGGGCAGGTGCTGCTGCCGGCGGCGCGCGAGCGGCTGGCGCGCATCGCGCTGGTCAAGCCCGACAAGGCGCGCGGCGTGGAGGACCTGGTGCTGCAGGCCGCGCAGCGCGGGCAGATCGTCGAGCGGGCGCGGCCCCGCGCGCCCTGTCCCTTTTGACAAGTTTGACAAGCGAACTTGAACGGGTGCGGTCACGCATTCTGGACCTTGGGTGCTGCGGCCTAACGAAAGCGCACGCCGCTTCATCCGCCCAGGTGCAACGCCGCAATGTGGCGCGGCCCTGCACCCCGCCACCTGGATTTCCCTGTAGCGCGGGCGGAGGAGCGCTGAGGCGCGGCGGGCGGGGGCGGCAGGTGACCGAGGAGCGCCTGATCAGCCTGCTGGAGCAGATCAACGCGCAGGGCGGCGGGCGCGCGCAGCCGCGCGTGACCATCCAGCGCCGGCGGCCCGTCTGGGAGGACGAGGACGGCTGAGCTGCCCTACCTTGACCCTGAACCAGACCCTGACCCTGACCCCTGACCCTGACCTGCGCGCACCACGCCCGCGCTGCCATGCGCTGCGGCCTGTGCGCACGCAGCGCTTGGAAACAACAGCATGGCAGGCAGTGGTCTTGCGGCCTTCTGAGGAGGCAACATGCTGGCGAGCATGCGGGTAGCGCCTTGCTGGCCCTGTGTCTGACTTTTACCCTGTCATGGTGTGCGGCGTGTTACGGCGCACGCTGCTTGTAGCTATGCCCTTGCGCTGCAGGTAGCAGCGGCGGCGGCAGCGGCGGCGGCAGGTGTACAGCCTGATTACCGTCTTGGGGGCGAGGCCAGTGTGGGTCAGCCCCAGGTGCATGTGCAGCGCTTCTTGCTGCTGCATCACACCCTGCAAAAGGGATGTAAGCAGGCTCCTGCTCCTTCTGGCCGCCCCACACCGAGGCAGCCTGTCTAATAGGACAAGCCCCTTCGCAGCTGCGGCTGACGCGTCTGACACGTCTTCAATTCACGGTCACCTCTGCTTGTAAAGACCCATGCACATCACCAGGGCAGCTCTGGTCGTCTGGGAGGACGCTGTGCTGCAGGATGGGGCCGCCCTGTGTGCTGTCGTGCATGGCGCTGCATGCAACAGGGCATGGAGACGGTCTTGGGGGTGTAATGACAATGCTGACACTGTGCAGTGCCTCCTCGCGAACTGCCTGGCAGCTCTCGGAGCTTGTGAGCAGCGCACGTGTGGCGAGCGTGGTCAGATTCAGCTCGGCAGGTAGTCTGGCATGCAGCCCTTTGCTGCTGGTCCCTTTTTGCATACGGGGCGTGTGCACGCCAAGCTTCTTCCGCTGCAATAGCACCACTTATACATGCACCAGGCACAGCACAGAAGCTGCCACCAACCCCGCTCACGCTCACATGCGATCGCACACCGCGTTGACTTAGTGTACACCTGAGCTGGGACGGCAGAGAGCGTTCGGGCGCCTGCGATGAAGCTGGCAATTCAGATGGATCAGTTCAGACCTGCGGGGTCCCCCACCGTGCGCGCGCCTCCGCTGAGCACGGAGATGTTAGCCTCGGCCTTTTCCTGCTGCATTGACCGCGCGACACACGCTGCCAGCAGCGCGGCATCAGCCGCGGCGGGCCGTCAGGTCGCAGCGGCCGCGGCGCCCTTGGCCGCAGGCGGCCCCGCGCATGCGAAGGGCCCCCGCGCCGCTCGCGCCTACTGCGCCGCGTACAGGCGCGTCCACTCCTTGGCTGCGCGCCATCCCAAACGGTGTGAGCGGGCGGCTGTGAGGCAGTACCCATACCCTACCCCAAAAAAAAAAAAAGGCTGCGCCAGGGCGTGCAGCCGCGCCCTGCTGCGCTGCACTCGCGGCTAGACAGCATGCGCGCAAGCACTGACACCCTCGCGGTGCGCCGCAGGCGCTCTTGACGACAGCGCCCGCAGAGCTGGCGACCGGCAGCGCACCGGTCGCAACGGCCTCCGCCTCGTTGTCCTTCCAGTGGCGCGCCACGTTCTCCGCCAGCGGGTCGTCGGGGTTGGGCGCGCTCAGCAGCGCCTGGATGCTGCGCGTCCGCCACACCCGCGTGTATCAGCAGCGCTGCCGGGCGCCACGGATGTACCATGACGCCTTGAGAGGCGTCATGGTACACCTTTCCTGATTCGCCAGATGCAGGAATGCATGGCAGCTGCAGCACAGGGAAGTGGAGGAGCGCTGTTGCTGAAGCGGCGCGCCTGATCAGGACCGTGCGGATCTGCAGGGCGGGGCTCCACTTGTCCTTCAGGATGTCCAGGCAGATGCGGCCCAGCTTGTCGATGTTGGGGTGGTATATCTTTGTCAGGAAGCGGACCTGCGCGCCCCACAGCACCGCTGCAGCCAACGGCCAGCATGAGCTGACGCTCGGACGCACGTCCCACTTGAGGCAGACGCAACCACCACTGAGGCAGCCGCACACGAGACTGCTGCCATGCAGTCTCGTGTGCGCCTCGCGCGGCCCCGCTTGCCGGGCGCGTGCGCCCTCGCTCCGCCGCGTGCGCGGCTGCCGCCTCGGAGCTTGACGGAGGCAGGGCGAAGGCGCGACGCGCCTTGGGGGCGGCCATGGGGTAGTCCTCGGGCAAAAAGAGCTCCAGCTTGAACACGCCGCCTGCGCGCGCTGAGGCCTCTGGCAAAGGCGCAGCCACCGCGCCTGAAGTGCACGACCTGGGCGCGGGCAGGGGGCACACTGCATAGCCGAGGCACACACGATGGTCCCAAAGCACCGGTGCACTGGAGCCCCAAGGCACACGTTTGCTCCAGAACTCTGTCTACCGCGCTCCACTTGGCACCCGGCAGCCGCGCCCCGCAAGTGCGGCGGGTGCCAGCAGACCGCGTGACGGTCACGGGCAGGCACTGCTGCTGAGGCGGCTGGGGGCGCGCCCTCATACGGCGACTGCTGGGGGCCCAGGATCATGACGTTGAAGTAGCGCAGGTTCTCCTCGGAGGGGTGTGCGCTGATGCCCGGGGCTGCGCGCGTTGCAGCGGGTTGCCACACTGCAACGTTGTGCCCAGCGTGGGGTGTCCTAGCACTTTGCTGTTATTACTTATTGATGATGGACAGACACGCGTGCAAGCTGCAAGCTCCTCGCAAGCGGCATTAATCGTGACGGTCCTTGCTCCAGAGCTTCGCCCGGGTGGGCACCTGGTTCACTTATCAGGCGCGTGGTCTCCTGCCGCAGGCAACGCAAATGTGTCAGTCCCGACCTGCTCACACGGCGCCAGCGCAATCAGGAATGCTTCAGAGAGCTGGCGCGCGCCTTGACTATGCGCCGCGGCAGCTGCCCGGCGATGTTCGCCATGGAGACACGCCGGCGAGGCGCACCAGCTCAGCAACAGCGTGCCGGGCCACTCAGCAGCGCGTTACACGGCCTGCTTTTACAAGTCCTATGGTATACCAGAGTAAGCAAACAACTCAGCTACCCCTTATGTCGCGGCCTCCATGCTTCGCTTGTGCCTTTGACACCCTAGGTGACCCCTTATCATGCCTGATGTTGCAGAAAATAGGAAGTACTGGTTGGCGCTGAAGTTGTAGGCAGTATCAATATACAACCTCGCTGCACATGGGCATGACCTTCGGCCAGCATGTGGGCAGTGTGCATGGGCGCAGTAAAGTGACGCGTGTGAGGTGTAGGGGCTCTTGCACCCATACATTATTGAGTTCTGACTCGCAGGTCCGTCTGGAGCACAAGAGATCACAGTCAAAGCACCCACACACATGCATGCATACATGTGTCATGCAACCATGCACCCGTCCATGTCGCCCAACGACCGTGCAAACCCGTTCAATCAAGCTTTGCGCCAAGCGCACTCCTGCATTTGGTCACATGTACATCCATAGCAGAGAATGCAAGCAAATCAACTTCCACATTGCCCTTATCGGGCAAGTGCTTCACAGGCAAGTAATAGCAACGCTATACATAGTATTACAAGTCGGCACCATTCAATGATTGGCTTTTACAAGTAAAAGCTTGCTCTGGTGGTGCTGTGCCGCAATTTGGACCACGCGCAGCGGCCTATTCGTGCCGGGGCAGGACTTAAACTCTTCGCGGACCCACACAGGGAGCGCATGATACAGTTTTGCAGGCACTGTCAAGCTCTGCACTGCAGAGTCTGCAGGGCAGTGCCTTGGCAGCAGGCCTGGTGCTTTCTCCTGCCCCTTCACAACAAAACGCAGAAGAAACCGCATTACAGCTGGAAATATCAGACAACACAGACGTCGCACACTACATCGGCCTGCATGCATGGCCCCTGCCTTGAGGACACATGGACTCGCTCAACACGGGGCGCCTGTGCAGGCACGCCGGTCGGGCGCGCGCTGGCAGGCGCCTCGGCATGCACCCTTGTGGCCCGCGCGCCAGGCCGCCCTGTGGCACGCCTCCGAGCAGTAGCGCGCAGTGTCGCAGCCGGAGCACCGCTGCAAGCGCAGGCCCGCCTCCGTCGCGCCGGTCAGGTTGCGGCACCTGCGCGTATGATGCGTGCTGGTGGCTCGGGGCTTGTGCGGCAACACGCATATCACCCAGCATCGGTTTGCCCGCAGGCGGCATGCGCGGCGGCGAGCGGCGCGCACCCGGACCACCAGCAGCCCACGGGGCGCAGCGCGGGCGTCTGTAGGCGCAGGTCCTCCAGGCTGGCCTCCGGCGGCGCGTCCACGGGGATGCGCTGCGCAGTCTCAGCCTCAAAGCGCGCAACGAGGGCCGCCAGGGCGGTCAAAACGCCCTGGTATCGGTTGCTGCCGGGCTCGATTGGCGGCGTGCCGTCAGCCAGCAGCTGGCAACCCTGCCACGCCGCCCGCGCAGCGTCAGCGGATCGGCTTCTGCCTGCATGCGCTGAGAGCCTGGGCGGCGCAGATCCCGCGCACACCTCGGGCAGGTGCTGCTCGACCGCCTGCAGCAGGCTCTGCAGGCAGCTCGCTGCTGCGAGGGCCTTGACCTCGCGCTGCGGCTCCTCGCACGCGGCCACCCAGTGCTGCGCCAGGCGCGCGGCTGCGCCCAGCGCGCCGGCGCGCGCGAGCGCCAGGGCCAGGGCGCGCGACGCGTCAGACATCCTTGCGGCGCTGGCCACACCAGCTATGGCGCCCACCTCCGCGTCCATGGCCCAGTTCTCCCAGGCGCTGCCAGTGTCGTCGGCGCTGTTGGCCCTCCCGCGGCTCTTCGTGAGCGCGCCCGGCCGGGCAGCATCTGCGAGGTTGCGCGGGGTTGACGTCACCGGCACAGCATGCATGGGGGGAAAGGTCTGCAAGTCGGGGGAGCCAGGCACGGCCCCCCGCCCGCAGGACCTGGGCGGGAGAAGCCCGCTGGCTCAGGGCCGCGTGTTTCGCAGGCACTGCTGCGGCGTGCAGGTCGTGTGAGCTATGCCAAGCCGCTCAAGCATGCACCCCACGCACTGCTGTGCAGAAGCGCCGGGCTGCTGCGGAGGCGTCACACAGCTCTGTCGGACACCCTGGCAGGTCATGCTCCACGCGCAGCAGGGGGCCGCGCACAGATGTCGGCCATCTTGTGCAGCGCCGCCACGATGAAGGGCACCACGCCTGGGCACGCCTGCGCGACCGCCCTGCCCTCCGCGCACCCGTCCACCAGGACGCAGACCACGCCCTGCACGCACGCAGGGTCAGGCTGCCGCGCTCAGTCCGGCGTCGCACGGCAGCACGGCGTACAGTGCGCGGGGCTCGCGCGGGTGGTCAGCGGGGGGGCTGCGGACCATCCTGCCCAAGAGGAAGATTGACACGCCGCCGGCGCGGTCGTGGACGCGCCGGACCTGCGCGGCGTCCAGCGCGCGCACGTGCTCGGGCGGCAGGAGCAGGAGGGGCAGCAGCTGCGCCGCCGCGTACGGCAGCAGCGCGGCCGGCAGGGCGCGCGCGCCGCCCCGCTCGTGCGGGTTTGGGTACAGCAGGACCGGGACCGAGACCATCAGCGCGTCCTGGCGCGCCCCATGCAGCAGGTCGTGCGCGTGCGCTCACGTGCTTGCACAGGGGATGTGTGACACATGGGAGCTGCGCATCCCCCGGCTGCAGCGGCGGCAGGTGGTGGCGGCAGGGGCCGCTGCAGCTCACCGAGAGCCCGGCCGGCACGGCGGCGCCTGGCAAATGCGCCGGTGCCAGCAGCTTGGCCAGCGTGGCGAGCAGCGCCTTTGCGACCGGCAGCAGGTCCTCGCAGGAGCCCACCGCCAGCAGCGCATCAGCCGCAGCCATGACCGCCTGCACGCTGGGCACACGTCAAGGGCTGATGGTCACGCCGGGCAGACCTGCCGCACCCTCAACAACCCCCTGCCAGAGCACCGGCTGCCTGGCGACTGCCTGGGCGCAACGCCTGCACAGCCGTCCGAGCACTGAAGGCGCTTGGAGCGAACTCGTGACCGCGCCTGCACCACAGCGCTGTCGGCGTCGCTCAGCATCGTCCTGCCCAGAACCTCTGGCCCGCGCCTCAATGCGGCCTCCAACGCCGACAGGGCCAGCGGGAGCAGGCCCTCGAGTCGCACGGCATCCTCGCGCGAGCCCTCCTCAGCGGCCTGTACGGGCAAGGGGCTGTGGCGCGCTGCCGCAAGCGCAGGTCATGAAGAGCTTATGGAGGTCCACAAACCCGCTACATAGCACGGCACAGCAGCGAGCCACATCTTCAAGCTGCATGCGCCTGGCATGGAGCGCTGGATGCAGATGTGCCCCACACACACACCTTGCAGCCATGTCAGCAGCGGCGGCGGCGCCCGCTCCCCACGCGCATGCAGTACTATTGGGCGCCGACCGAGGTCGCACCAGAATCAGCCAGGGCGCGCGGCAGGCGGCAATGTCGTTGCAGGTGTGCTGCAGCACCTCGATTTTAGTCGCGCGCACCCAGCGACGGGTCTACACTTGCGCTGTCCTGGTCGGCGTCCTGCACCAGGGAGCTGCGATGAGATGTGCCACTGCCGACAAAGTTTGAGCACAGGCTGCCAGCGCGGCCGCCGAACAAGTGTTGCATTTATACTTGGATCTTGTATGGGCCTCAGTGAGGTCCTGTATGACTCATCTACCTGATGGCTGCTAGCACCGCCGTGCACACTGGCATCGAGGCGCACGATCCCAGCAACAGATGATCTGAGGCACAGGGCGCAGCGATGCATGCGCTGACTGGTCACAGCATGCAGCGGCGGCTGGCCAGCGGTGCAGCGCGGGCTGGCGATCGGCACAGGTGCGACTGGCAAGACCGGGCCCCTGCTCCTGCACTGCCAAAGGGAGGTGCGCTCGCGTGCGCGCACCAGCTCTGCAATGCGCTGCAACGCCCACAGCAGCATGGTGTACAGGCAGCGCATGCTGCGAATTTAGGTCCCTCTGCGGCATGCGCTTGCACATCTCCTCGAAGCTCAGCAGCTTGGTCAGCACGCTGCTGCTGAAGCATGCGTCGGCAGCCGAGCACCGCCGCGGGCCTGCAGCCAGCGGGCCTGGTCAGCAGGCTGCCGCATGCGACGCCTCCGCTGGGACCTCGCCCATTCAACCTGCGCGACAAAGCCCCTGCGCCTGGGCATAACAGCTGGCAAGGGCATGCCCAAGTGCCAAAACACGCGGCGGGCTGCGCGACCGTGGGCACCATGACCAGCAGCAGCTGGCTGCAACAAGCGGCACGTCGAGCTACAAGGCATGCAGGGTCCAAGCAGCCAGCGCCCCAGCAGGGCGGCATCCGGCCTCCTCAGGAAGCCCGCGCATGAGCGCCGGAGCGCAAGCAGTGATGCAGCCAAGCAGGTGTCACATGCTGTGTGCATGGTGCGACGCGCACCGCCCTTGCGCATCTGCAGGCAGGGCAGCAGCAGCGGCATTGCGCGGTCTACCAGCAGGGCCTGCAGCCGCTCCTCCGTGTGCGGGCTGAGCGCGCCCGGGTCGTGCTCGCGCAGCGCGTTGTACGCCGTGAACGCGCACTCTATGCGGTAAAGGGCCTTCGAAAGCGCGTGGCAGTCTGCACTGCGGTCGCCTGCAGGCGTGCAACCAGGCTTGCGCCAGGCGCGCGCATGCGCGTGCGCCCCGACCCTGCCAAGGCAGGGGCCGCACTGTGTGTCAGCTGCGCCGCGTTTGCGCCGCAGCTCTCGGGCAGCGCCTGCTGCATGACGCTGATGAGGAGGTCGCCCCCAGCGGTGCTGCAGAAGCCCTTCAGGTATGCGGCGTGTGGTGCCTTGCCAGCCAGGCGCAGCCTAGTGTACAGCTCCGTCGAGCTCCACAGGTGCTGCGGCAGACCGGAGTGGGTCAGCCAGGTCGCTGGCTGCAAGAGCAGGGACTGCGGCGCGCGGCAGAGCGCGCCTGGGCGGCGCATGCGAGACGGACGTGGCTCAAATGCGCTGCAACGGCTGGGCCCCCCGCCATGACAAAGCTGGACGGCAGGGCTGCTGGAGCGCTGGAGAGCCACAGGAGCACCGCTGAGAAGCCTGGGAAGTACTTTGTCAGGACAGCAGACGTGGCGGCCTTGCCCCACGCGTCCGTCTCATCGACCTCACACCAGAGCCGAACCACCTGCGTGTTGCCCAGCCTAGTGAAGAGCAGCCTGGATAGAGTGGCCTGCTGCGAAGGTGTGCAGGTGAGAGACGCACCCTCTCCAACACGCTCGCACAGTTGTTGAACATGGCATAGACCAAGGCGATTATCAAAGTGTCCGGGCTGCTTGCGGCCAGCACTGCCCACGACGTGGCCACGCCAGCAACGAAGCCATACACGTCGTACGCGGCATTCCTGGACGCGACAGGGCATGCTACGTGAGCTGGAGACGGAGTGCGGCCAACACTGGCAGCTCAGGCAGCTGC
>JAABUZ0100009695.1_pt1 | contig 10937 bp, 10 predicted proteins | sample 5562091 | NCBI WGS metagenome assembly JAABUZ01 (sample SAMN12813069, study PRJNA571459) | rock metagenome | isolation source: Antarctica rocks | place: Antarctica: Victoria Land, Linnaeus Terrace sud | collected 2015-12-21
TGCTATTCGCCTCTACCTGGCGCTCTACAACGAGAATCCCAAACCCTTCGTGTGGGTCAAGAGCGCCGACCAGATTCTCGATAGCATTCGTCGCTTTTGTGTACGGACTTCGATTCCAGGACACTAGGGAGTAAGGCACTATGGACCCGAGCCAGCTTCTGACGCTGGTGGGCATCCTCGTCGGTGTCCCGGCCGCCTTGGCCGGGTACATCGTGGCGGCCGAGATGCTGGTACGGCGGTTACCCGACGGCGCCAAGGCGAGCATTAGGCCGTGGGTGTGGGTTGGCCCGGCCCTTTTCTTCATCGCCATCTTTCTCGTCTATCCGGCGCTGGAGACGGTGCGAATCAGCCTCTACGACAACCAGGGCAGCTTTGTCGGCCTGGATAACTTCAGCCGGGTCCTGGCCAGTTCGGCCGTCCTGCTGGCCATTCGGAACAACATTCTCTGGCTGGTCTTCTACACGCTCTTCGTGCTCATCTTCGGTGTTCTGCTGGCGGTTCTGACCGATCGCGTGCGTTACGAGACGCCGGTCAAGTCCTTGATCTTCATGCCGATGGCGATTTCGTTCGTGGCTCTAGGCGTCATCTGGAAGTTCATGTACCTCTATCAGCCGGCCGGCGCGCCCCAGACTGGCACACTCAACTTCCTTGTCACCGCGGCTTTCCAGGGACAGCCCGTCGCCTGGCTGGTTGATCGCCACGTCAACAACTTTGCGCTGATCGGGGCGGCCGTTTGGGGCTGGACCGGCTTTGCCATGGTCATCCTGTCGGCGGCGCTGAAGGGAATCCCGGGCGATCTTCTGGAAGCCGCCAGGGTCGATGGAGCTGGCGAGTTGACTGTCTTCCGTCGTGTCATCCTGCCCCTGCTGATGCCCACCGTGACAGTGGTGGCGACCACCCTTCTGATCTTTGCGTTGAAGGCGTTCGACATTGTCTACGTCATGACCGACGGTCACTTCGACACCGACGTCCTGGCCAACCGGATGTACACGGAACTCTTCAACAACGGGAACCCGGCTCGTTCTGGCGCACTTGCCGTGCTCCTGCTGGTTGCCGTCATTCCGGTCCTTGCCTTCAACCTGCGCCAATTCCGCACCCAGGAGGCCCGGCGGTGACCGTCGCGCACGAGCGGGTGGCCGCGCCCGCGTCCGTGGAGGGCGGCCGCTTCTCTGCCGGCTGGCTGGGTGAGAGGTTGTCGGGTCTCGCGCTGCACGTGGCGGTGATCGGCCTCACCGTGGCCTGGATCGTGCCGACCGCGGGCCTTTTGGTCAGCTCCTTCCGGCCGCTCGCGGCGATCTCAACAACCGGTTGGTGGCGGGCTCTGACCCCGCCTTTCAGCTTCACGCTGGACAACTATCAGCACGTGCTGGCGACCAGCAACCTGAGCACGAGCTTTTTCAACAGCTTCATGATTACGATCCCGGCCACGGTGATCCCCACTACTCTGGCCGCTTTCGCGGCGTACGCCTTCACTCAGATGCGTTTCCCCGGCCGGAACCTGCTGTTCCTGTTCCTGGTCGGCCTGCTCGCCGTGCCCCTTCAGGTCACGTTCATCCCTCTCCTGACCCTGTTCCACACGCTCCAGCTGAACGGCACCTTCCTCGGCATCTGGCTTGCTCACACCGGCTACGGCCTCCCTTTCTCCATCTACCTGCTGGCCAACTTCTTCCGGGCGCTGCCGGGGGACCTGTTCGAGTCGGCCGAGATGGATGGCGCGGGACCGCTCACGGTGTTCTTTCGGATCGTGCTGCCGCTCTCGGTGCCGGCCATCGCGTCACTGGTCATCTTTCAGTTCCTCTGGATCTGGAATGACCTGCTGGTTGCGCTGATCTACCTGGGCGGCACGCCGGAGGTGGCGCCGATGACCGTGACAGTGGCCAACCTGGTCAACTCACTGGGCGGCGGCTACGAGAAGCTGACCGCGGCGGCGTTCCTCTCCATGATCGTGCCGCTGGTGGTGTTCTTCAGTCTCCAACGATTCTTTGTCCGGGGCATCCTGGCCGGTTCTGTGAAGGGGTAGAGATGGCAGCCGTCACCTACGACCACGTGGCCAAGCGCTACACACCCGAGACAACCGCTGTGCGGGATTTCAACCTGGAGGTCAAGGACAAGGAGTTCATGGTGCTGGTCGGGCCCTCCGGCTGCGGCAAGTCCACCGCCCTGAGAATGCTGGCCGGCCTCGAACTGGTGACCGAGGGTCAGATCCGGATCGGCCAGCGGGTCATCAATGGGGTGCCATCGAAAGACCGCGACATCGCCATGGTCTTCCAGTCCTATGCGCTCTATCCCCACATGAGCGTGTACGACAACATGGCGTTCCCCCTCCAGATGAAGCGGATGCCGAAGTCCGAGATTGATCGGCGGGTCAAAGAGGCCTCGCGCACGCTCGGTCTCGAGGACTACTTGAAACGTAAGCCGCGTGCGCTCTCCGGTGGTCAACGTCAGCGGGTGGCGCTGGGCCGGGCAATCGTGCGCAACCCACAGGTCTTCTTGCTCGATGAGCCGCTGTCGAACCTCGACGCCAAGCTTCGCGGCCAGACCCGCATCGAGCTGCAGAAGCTGCATCGCGACCTGGAGACCACCTTCATCTATGTGACGCACGATCAGGTGGAAGCGATGACCATGGGTGATCGCATCGCCATCATGTACGACGGGGTGCTGCAGCAGGTGGGCACGCCGAGTGACATCTACGACAAGCCGGCCAACCTCTTCGTCGCCACCTTCATCGGCAGCCCGACGATGAACTGCGTCGCGGTGGCCATCGAGGGAGGCATCGCGAAGGCCTCGGGATTCGAGGTGAGGCTGCCGTCTTCTGTGCAGGCGCGGACAGCCACCCTCGGGTTCCGGCCGGAGGCGCTGACCGACCGGCCCCAAGACGCCGCCGAGCTGAAGATGAAGGTTGACGTCGTGGAGCGCCTGGGTTCGGACCAGTTCCTCTACGGTCAGGTGGGCGAAGACACGGTCACCGCCCGCATCGATCCCCGCATCGCGGTCCGGCCCGGGGATCGGATCACGCTCGGTCTGGACACTCGCTCCCTGCATCTCTTCGATCCTCAGAGCCAGTCGAGCCTGCTGTAGACGTGCACGGGGAGGCGGGCCTCCCCTTGCAAAACCCCTCCCGGCGAGTGCAAGGTGGCCGGCGTTCTCGGAGCCGCTCGTCTACGGGAATGCGCTGTCTGCCTTCGATACGGATGATGTGTACAGGCCGGGATGAACCCGGCCTTTCGACCTAGCGATGGCAATGGGCACGGTCATCTCGGAGCTGTCCCGCTGCCGGCTGCCTCTCCCGAGTAGCCTTCGGACCGATGGCGACGCTGGTTGTGCATGGCGGTTCGGGCGCGCCACCGAAGGAGGAATGGCCGGAGCGGCAGGCCGCTGTTGAGCGCGCTCGGGAAGCGGGCTGGGCGGCGATGGACCAGGGCGCCCTGGAGGCCGTCCTGGCCGCGGTGCGGCGGTTGGAAGACGAGCCCCGGCTCAATGCCGGCTTCGGCTCGGTGCTCAACCGAGATCACGAGCCGGAGCTCGACGCCGGTGTTATGGAGGGCGGACAGCTGCGCATCGGCGCGGTGGGTGCCGTCAAGGACGTGCGCCATCCGGTCGATCTCGCTCGGGCCGTGATGGAGGACGGCCGGCACGTCCTGATCGTCGGCGCGGGCGCGTCCAGCTTCGCCCGCGAGAAGAACATCGAGACCGTCGACCCGGAGGTCTTCGTCACCGAGCATCGACTGCATCCCCCCGGTCCCGAGCAGGACACTGTCGGAGCGGTCGCGCGCGACGACCGCGGGCGGATGGCGGTGGCGGTCTCCACCGGTGGCATGGACGGCAAGTGGCCCGGCCGGCTGGGTGACTCGCCCGTTCCCGGTGCCGGCTTCTACGCCGACGATCGGCTGGGCGCCGTTTGCGCCACCGGCCAGGGCGAGGGGTTTCTCCGCCTGATCCTCTCCTACCGGGTCGCGGCGCAAATGGGCCAAGGGAGCCCGCCTGACGAGGTCGCCGGCTGGGCGCTCGACGAGCTGCAACAGCGCACCGGCCTGAAGGGCGGATTCATCGCCATCGACCCACAGGGCCGTCCCGGCGCGGCCTTCACCACGCGGTTCATGGCCTGGGCGTGCCGGGTTGGATGAGGCTCGTCCGACCGGCGAGCTGATCGCGCAGGCGCTGCAGCGGGAGGGCTGCGGTCCAATGTTCACGCTCAATGGAGCGCACATCTGGGGGCTCTATATGGGCGCTCAGCAGCACGGCCTGCCACTCATCGACGTGCGTCATGAGCAGACGGCCGGCTTTGCGGCGGAGGGCTGGGCCAAGGTGACGCGCCGTTGCGGCGTGGCTGCGGTGACGGCTGGCCCCGGCGTCACCAACGTGGTGTCCGCAGTCGCGGCGGCGCGCCAGAATGACAGCCCGGTACTCTTCCTTGCCGGCCGTGCCCAGACCGGCCGCTGGGGCCAGGGGGCGCTCCAGGAGATGGATCACCTGCCGCTGCTGGGGCCGCTGACCAAGTCGGCGGCCACTCTGCTGGACGCCGGCGAGGCTTACCGGCTGACCTCGGAAGCGGTCCGGCTGGCGCTGAGCGGGCGGACCGGCCCGACCTATCTGGACGTGCCAGTTGACCTCTTCCTGCAGGCGCCGGAGCCACCGGAGGCAACCGAACACCTGCTTGTCGATCCCGGGCCGCCAGCCGACCCCGACGCCCTTGCGGGGGCGGCGGCGCTGATTCGGGCAGCAGAGCGACCTGCCCTGGTGGCCGGTAGCAGCGTCTGGTGGGCTCACGCCGAGGAGGAGCTGCGCCGGCTAGCGGAAGCGGCCGGGTTGCCGGTGGTGCTGAACGGCCAGGCCCGCGGCATGCTGCCGCCCGGTCACCCACTCTTCGCCTCTCGCGCCCGGAGCACCGCGCTCGGTCAGGCTGACGTGGTCGTCGTGGCCGGCGTCCCTCTGGACTTCCGCCTCAACTTCGGCGAGCCTCCGCTGATTGCGGAGAGCGCGCAGGTGGTCTACCTAGATGTGGACGGCTTTCGCAAGCGCCGCCCGGCGGCGGCCGCACTGTACGGCGATCTCAAGGGTGCGCTGGGCCGGCTGGCTGACGCGCTTGCCGGATCGCCCGAGCGAACGGCCTGGCTGGAGCACGTCCGGCGCGCGAACGTCGCAGCGGTCGAGCGCGACCGAGCGCTTGCTGCCAGCGCCGGGAGCCCTTTGCATCCCGCCCGCCTCGTCGCTGAGGTGGAGGCCGCCCTCGATCCCGACGCGATCATCGTCGGCGACGGCGGTGACTTCGTCTCCTTTGCCGGGCGGTTGCTGCAACGGGAGCGGCCGGGCTTGTGGATCGATGGCGGTCCCTTCGGCTGCCTTGGCTCCGGTCCGGGCTATGCGCTGGCGGCGAAGCTCGCGCACGCCGACCGGCAGGTCGTGCTGCTCGCCGGAGACGGTGCGTTCGGATTCTCGGCGATGGAGTTCGACACGCTGATCCGGCACCGGGTGCCGGTCGTTTGCGTCATTGGCAACAACGGCATCTGGGCTCTGGAAAAGCATCCGATGGAGCGGCTCTTGGGTACGGCGCTCGTCGCGGAACTCCGGCCCGGCACCCGCTACGACCAGGTCGTGGCTGCGCTGGGCGGCTACGGCGAGCTGGTGGAGCGGCCGGAGGAGATCCGACCGGCGCTGGGGCGAGCGTTTCAGGCCGGCGTTCCGGCCTGCCTCAACGTGATCTGCGATCCGACGGCCGAGTACCCTAGGACGGCAGAACTGATATGACGCAAGCTCTTCCGCAAGCCCACGTCGAAGACGACGAATGGCGCACGGCCCAGAGCCAGTTCGACGCCGCCGCTGAGATCCTGGGCTTGGATCCGGGCACGCGCGAGATCTTGCGGGACGTCCAGCGAGAGTTCACCTGCACCTTTCCGGTCGAGAAGGACGACGGCAGCGTCGAGATCTTCACCGGCTATCGCGTGCAGCACAACATCACCCGCGGCCCGGCCAAGGGCGGCTTGCGCTACCACCCGGACATCTCGCTTGAAGAGGTGAAGGCGCTGGCCATGTGGATGACCTGGAAGTGCGCAGTCGTCAACATTCCCTTTGGTGGGGCCAAGGGAGGCGTGATTGTCGATCCCAAGCGCCTCAGCAAGCGCGAGCTGGAGAAGCTCACCCGCCGTTTCGCCACGGAGATCTCCGTCCTCGTCGGGCCGGATCGCGACATCCCCGCGCCTGACCTGAACACCGACGGCCAGGTCATGGCCTGGATCATGGACACCATCTCGATGCATCTGGGTTACTCCGTCCCGGCCGCGGTGACGGGCAAACCGGTGGAGGTGGGCGGTTCCCTGGGCCGGCTGGAAGCCACCGGTCGGGGCGTGATGATCTGCACGCTGGCGGCCCTGGAACATCTCGGCATGAAGCCGCATCAGGCCCGCGTGGCAGTGCAGGGCTTCGGCAATGTAGGCAGCATCTCGGCCAAGCTGGTCCAAGAGCAGGGCTGCCGGATAGTGGCCGTCGCAGACGAGTTCGGCGGCATCTACAACCCCGAAGGGCTCTCGGTCAAGAAGCTGCTGGACTACCGCGCCAGCCAGGGCAGCTTGAAGGGCTTCCCCGATGCGGTGGAGATCGGACGCGCCGGCCCCCTCACGGCGGACTGCGACGTCCTGATCCCGGCTGCCGTTGGCAACCAGCTGACCTCGCGCAACGCGGGGGACGTGACGGCCAAGCTGATCGTGGAGGGCGCCAACGGCCCGACCACCCCCGAAGCCGACCGGATCTTCGAGCGGCGCGGCATCTTCGTCGTGCCCGACATCCTGGCCAACGCCGGTGGGGTAACGGTGAGTTACTTCGAGTGGGTGCAGGATCTGCAGGCATTTTTCTGGTCGGAGCACGAGGTCAACGAGAAGCTGCGGGCCATCATGCAGCACGCCTTCGGGGAGGTGCTGGCTGTCTCGCTGGAGCGCAAGCTGCCCATGCGCATGGCCGCCTACGTCCAGGCGGTCTCTCGCGTGGCGTCCGCCACGCGAGACCGCGGCCTCTACCCGTGATCGCTAGCTGAGCGGAGCAGCCCGCCGGCCGTTGCTGTTCGTGTCACTCATCTCCGCCCTGGCAACCGAGCGGGGGGTGAAGGAGCAGAAAGTACCCTGTAGCGAGCGTGGTGACCTTCGAGACCGTCCGCGAACTGGCTCTGAAGCTGCCCGAGGTTGTCGAGACCACCTCCTATGGCACCCCGTCGTTCAAGGTGCGCCGAAAGATGATCGCCAGGCTGCGGGAGGAAGGGGACGTACTGGTTGTCAAGATCGACCACGCCGACAAGGATTTCCTGATCCGGTCCCGGCCGGATAGGTACTTCACCACGCCGCACTACGATGGCTACCCGGCTGTGCTCGTCAGGCTCAGGGCGGTCGGCCGCAAGGAGCTGAGCGACCTGCTGACGGCGGCCTGGCGCTTCGTGGGTGCCCTTCCTAAGAAGGGACGTTGAGGTCCGGGGGAGGGTCGGCCTGCCTCCCGTTCGCTTCAGATTTCGCGCCGCCGGAAGCCCCAGTAGGTCAGGCCGAATACTCCCACCAGCCACAGGACCGTCCAGACGAGAAAGGCGGGTGCCGGCGGATCGGTGGCACTGAAGGGGTTGCCGGCCTGGGCGCCGCCCGTCGCCTTCAGAGCGGCGACTATCGTGGCGGGCTCCATGGCGAACACCGCTCCTCGCCAGAGGCCGTCGGTGGGCAGCAGCAGCCTCATGATCAGACCGCCCGTGATGAGGCTGTCGTTGTGGATGGCCTGTCCGACCCCGCCCACGATGCCTCCGATCCACGCCATGAAATAACCGACCAGCGCGACGATGCCGCCGGTCATGCCCGCCAGGCGGGTGGAGAGCGCCAGCGCCAGGGTCATGAGGATGATCCCCTCGCCCGCCACGTACAGGATCAACTCGACGGGTCGTGGCGGCGCGTAACCAGTGGTCCACCAGAGCACTAGCACCTCCAGGATCCCGGCGCCCGCCGCATAGATCAGGACCAGCGCGGCCAGTCCCAGCCACTTGCCGAGGACGATGTCGAGGCGCCGCACGGGCCGCGACAGGAGCGCCAGCAGGACGCCCGACTCCACGTCGCTGGAGATGGAGGGCGAGGCCAAGAAAACCGAGCTCAGGGCCAGGACGCCGGCAAACATGAAAACGATCACGATCAGCAGCTGGGAGGCGATCAGGTGCACCTGGTAGTCAGGTAGGCGCTGGCCGTTGCCAGCCACCGCCAGCTTGGTGAAGCCCCAGCCGGTCAGGCCGATGATCACAAGCGTGAGCAGCACGAGGGCGAGCAGCAGGCGCCGCCGGGACGCTTCCCAGACGGTCAGCTTGGCGATGGTCAGCGCCGCCATCAGCTCTGATGCCCCAGCAGTTCCAAGAAGCGGTCCTCCAGCGATTGGTGACGCGGCTCGACGGCGTAGACGCGGCCGCCCAGATCAACGATCTGGCCGACCAACTCCGGTATCCGTTCGGGATCCAGCCCAGTCACCGTCAGCCACTGGCCGTCGTCTTCGACGCTGCCGAAGCTCTGCAGAGAAGCTCGCTGCCGCACGTCCAGACCGGTGGCTCGCACGCGGCAGGAGCCGCCACTCAGAAGTTCGTCGAGGCTCCCAGCCGCGATCACCCGGCCGTGATCCACCATGGCGACCCGGTCGCAGATCATCTCCACTTCGCTCAGGAGGTGTGAATTCAGAAAGACGGCCGTGCCCTGCTGGCGCAGGCCGTTGAGGATCTGGCGCACGTCGTGGCGGCCGACGGGATCCAGGGCGCTCGTCGGTTCATCCAGGAAGACCACTTCGGGCTGGCCGAGCAAGGCCACGGCCAGGCCCAGGCGCTGCTGCATGCCCTTCGAGTAGGTGCCCACCCTGGCGCTCGCGCGATCCGCCAGGTCCACCGTGCGCAGGACGCGGTCGATCTCCAGTCCCCAAGCGGAGCGGGGGAGTCTGGCGAGCTCGCAGTGAAGGCCGAGCACCTCGCGGGCGGAGAGCCAGGGCTGGTACCGAAACAGCTCCGGCAGGTAACCGACCCGGCGCCGGACCTGGAGATCGCCCAGCGGCCGGCCGAGCAGGGAGCCTTCGCCGGAGGTTGGCGAGATCAGGCCCAAGAACAGCTTCACGCCGGTGGTCTTCCCGGCCCCGTTGGGCCCGAGAAAGCCGAAGACCTCGCCTCGGCGGACGGTCATGGTAAGACCGGCCAGCGCCAGCGTATGGCCGTAGGACTTGGTCAGCTCGATGCAGTGAAGCGCCGGCGAGGCGGCGGCCACCGTGGCCGCCGCCTGCCTCTCCTGTAGGTCTACCAACTGGCTTGCGACTGGCTTGCCGCGACTATTTGAAACTGAGCCGGTTGGCAGTGTCGGTTGCGCGGTCGGCGGGCAGAAGCCCGGCCACCGCGTACACGGTCGCGCTCTTCTTGTCGACCCAGATGACACCACCACCCAGGCCGGTGTTGTCGCCGACCGCCGTTCCCTGCACGCCATGCACCTTCACCGGCGTGGCGGACGCCATGTCCACCGGGATGGGCAGGGGCAGGTTGTCGGCCGGGCTGTCGAAGTCGTTGATGAGCTGCTTCAGGGTCGGGCTCAAGTTGGGGTCGCTGGCCAGCAGCGCCTTCTTGATCTCACTCACGCTGGCACCATTGGAGGACACCTTGGGGGAACGCATCTCCGCGATCGCCAGCACCGGGCCGACCTGGCTGGCGACCTCCTGCGGGGTCTTGGAGCGGTCGGCCGTCTTGCCAGCCTGCGCCACCTTGCTGAGATCGCCCACCACCGCCACCTCCGCCGGTCCCACCTGCACGGTCAGGGTCGTGCCCCTGAGCTTGGCGGGCGCGTTGGCGTTGAACGTCACCGTGCCGGTGGCGCCGGCCATGGCCGTGTAGCTGACGGGCTGATTGGCAAACTCCTGCGGCAGCTTGGAGCTGTCCACATTGAGCGCCGGCAGGCCCGAGAGCTTGGCTGCCTCAGCGGCCGTCTCCGCCTGCTGCAGCTGCGGCTGGCTCACCCATTTGACGTCCCCCCAGCGGGAGAACGCCTGCAGGCTATTCATGTCCGACTGCGTCGGCTTGCCGACGTTTACAGTTTGCACCTGGGTGGGCTGAAAGACCTGCTGCACGTTCTGGGCGATCGGCGTGGCGGCCATGGTCGCGACCAGGCCCACTGCCAGGACGCCGGCCAGAGCGGGTTTCCGCCAGCCGCGGGCCTGGGCTTGGGGCCAGAGCGCCGCCCGCAACCGCTGCAGCGCGGGCTGGTTTCTGTCCTCCGGCAGCCTGGCCTTGAAGTGAGCCAGCGCCGCCTGGGGATCGACGGTTGCGCCTGGCACAGCCAGGGCGGCCGCCACGCCGCGGGTGGTCGTCGCGATCTCGCTCAACCGTTCCTGGCAGCTGGCGCAGCCGTTGTAGTGAGAGCGCTCGTCCTCGCTTAGAGCGAGCGGCTCGTCGTAGAGGCGACGGACCGTTCCGTCAGACAGATGTGGCACGGTTTAGCTCCTTCAGCAGTGATTGCTCGGCACGTCGTAGCAGCGTGCCGATTTGGTTGGTGCTCACGCCCAGCGCGGCACCGATCTCGACGTAGGAGAGCCCGCTGTAGCGGAGGGCGAGGAGGGAGGCGCGCTTGGTGGCGAGCCGGCCCAGCGCTTCGCGCACCCTCCGGCGTTCCTCGTTGACGACGGCGACGTCCTGCGGGTCTGGGGGAGTCCCGGTTTGGCGGTTGGCGTCGGTCAGTTCCCGGCGCTCTCGCCGCTTGCGGGAGCGGATCCGGTTCAGCGCGGTATGCACGGCTGCCCGCTGCAGCCAGGCCGGCGCGTAACCCGCGTCGGCGGGATGCTTGCGGTGGAAGTCGAGGAAGACCTCCTGCGCCACATCCTCAGCTTCCGGCCGGTCGGCCAGGACGCGGTTGGCCACGGCCACGACCTTGCCGTATTCGGCGAGAAAGAGGCGGTCGAACGAGTCTGGCGCC
>JAABUZ0100009696.1_pt1 | contig 10936 bp, 12 predicted proteins | sample 5562091 | NCBI WGS metagenome assembly JAABUZ01 (sample SAMN12813069, study PRJNA571459) | rock metagenome | isolation source: Antarctica rocks | place: Antarctica: Victoria Land, Linnaeus Terrace sud | collected 2015-12-21
GGTAGAGCAGCACGACGCCTTTGTACGTATTGGACGCTGCAGCCAGCTTCCCCGACAGATTGAAATTCGGCTTCTCGCGCTTCTCCTTCTCCTCCTCCTTTGCCCTCTCCCTCCCACCCAGCGATGACCGCGGAGACTGCGAGCGTCGTCCTGACCTGCGCCGTGCGTCCATGGACAGCGACATGCTCCAACCCCGCAAACACGCGCCATCGCTGCAAGAATTTGCCATTGCAGCGCGTTGCACCCAATGGAGCCCGCATCTGCGGTCCAAGGATCTGCTGGCCGTTGGCGCTGACTTTGGCGTGACGCTGCTCCAGCGGGTCGAGGGTGCTGCGTGGCAGGTGGGACGAGGATGGCAGGACGACTCCTTCTCTACGCGCTGGAAATTGAAGACGCTGCACACGTACACGTTTGGCACGGCGGTGAAGCAAGTTGCATTCTCGCCCGCATGCACCCCATCCAATGTCGTGATGGCTGCGTCGTGTGCAGACCATTCCATCCAACTGATCTCGGGCGAGTCAACCCTCAGACTCGGAGGCGTCTCCGGACACAGCATGTCCATCTACGGGCTGGACGTCGTGGAGACGGAAGAAGGCACAACAGTGGCCAGTACAGGAGGGGACAGAGTGCTCATCATCTGGCAACAAGAAATACCTACAACCTTTGCTCTCAAGTCCGTGGGTGTCTCCGTGCACTTTCATCCTGAGAACACACAGCAGATTCTCGTTTGTGAGGAGACGGGTGCCATTCGTGTCCTTGACTGGGAGACAAGCAGTTGGCTGGTCTCCATATACTCGGGACCTGCTGTGACATATGTAGACTACCTGTGCAATGCAGTCTGGCTGACGGCTTCAAAGGTTGCGGCTGTGTCACGGCAGGGTGAATGGCGGGTGTGGGATATTGGCCATATCCGCGGAAGCCTAAACACCCAACCGCTGTACTCTGGCAGAATCGGCGACAGGTGTCGCAGGCTTATCCCCAATCCTGACACCGAAAGCCAATTCATCGTCGTTGGTAGCAGGACGGTATGGCTGCTGGATCTAGCATTGGACGGTGAGCCTACCCAACGCCGCCCCCGCTAACTCGCAGTGGAAGCCAAGCCCATTGAGCTCGAACAGGGAAAGAAGAGTGAAATTAGCTCAGCAAGCTTTCATGCTCAACGAGGTGTAGTAGCTGCTGCCGACTGCAATCGTTTGTTCCTCGTACGAGCGATAGAAGACGCAGACGATGAATCCCTTGAGTACGAGGAGCCGAAACAGGATATTTCGATGCAGGATTAAAGCGACAGGACATGCTGAGCAAACTCTTCAAACTCCTCGTTCTCGCGGTCTCCATTGGCACGTAGCTGCGTCATTAGACGAAGAGCCTTTCCCCGTCGAGACTCTTTCGTCCCTTCGGTGCTGGACATGATGAGCAAGATTCTCTGTAGATGGAGTTGTAAAGACTTGGATAATATCATATGTATTAGAACTGGTTCATTCGTCACTCTGTCCATCCATGGAGTATTTCCCGGCGGTGCTTGCTGCGGGAGTGCATTTGGACCCTTGGATGGCTGTTGCTCGCCCCCTTTGTGCTCCTCTTTGTGCTCTACAAAGCACTTGACCTGGCAGTAGTCGGCTCTACAGTCTGGACACCGATACTTTGCCGTGTTGCTCTTGCAGACTTGACAAAGCACCATGACCTGAATTCCTACGATGTGGGCTTGTCGTATAATGGTGTCCACAGTCTACTGACCATTCTGCCGGTTGAATTGCGGAGAATGGAGAATGGAACTGGATCCATGTGACCATGGTTATAACTATGGGAGCTATCTAATTGGCGAGTATATGGCTGTCCCCGTTGTACATATCACGTCCGAAGCCAGTCCTTCATGTGAAACAGTCCACCGAACCGAGATTCTGCCCAGGAGGGCTTGTAGTGGGGATCCTCTTGCACCAGCTGCGGCGCAAAAAAGCCGCCAAGAACGGGTCGCGCATGGAAGTGAGGCCCTGCCCATCCCCCGTTTTCAACGTGGAAGATATCTGTGCTTGGGAGGTCGGTCGAGGTCTCGTTCACCCATTTGGCCACACGTTCAATCACCTCCTCCGGCCGGGACATGGTGGCTGCAATGAATAGCTGCCAGTCGGATTTTGTAAGCAAGCTGCGCGAATCTAGCGGCAGTCCATACTGCTGCATGATATTCATATAGAATTTCTCTGACAATTTGTATACCCTCTCTGGCACCAAATCAAGGCGTAATAGTCTATCGAAGAAGATATTGTAGAGCAGACCCCAGCTACCCCACCAATTGTAAGCAAGCAACACTCTCTTGCCGTCTCGCGACATGGCTATCTCTTCCCATTGTTTTATATAGCTTTCACTCTGTTGCTTGAAGTGGCGTGCATGCTGTCGATGGTGAGTTGCAGCCGCAATTTCTGAGAAAGCTCGCATACCTATTATGGCTTTGAGAGCCAGATTTGTATGATTGGCAAGCGCACCCGAGAAGTCATCGGTGCATATTTGTTCCGCTGGGATGAGTCCTTCTCGGTCAAGATATTTTGCCCATCTCTCAAACAAGGAATAGTACCTCTTCAACCATTTCACAGCAGAGGTTTGGGATTTTGCTCGCTGTGCATATGCAAGAACCATCAGAAGCATATCGCCAGACTCCTCCAGTGGCATGTTTTCCTCATTTCCGTCTTCATGGCCAGTTCCGTTGGGAAAGTGCGTGCCAATATCATGCATTGCCCATTTATTAGGGTAGAGCCCGGCGAGTTGGTGCTCCAACAACGGCTCCAATAGTCGTCGCAAGTGTTCAGGGTTGAGATACAAAAACAAAGGAGACGAGGGGAAGATTACATCCGTAGTTTGGAAATTTCCATTCGACGATATCTCTTTGAGGAAGATATCGCCCGATGCAGCAAATTGAGTGGCTCCGTAAGTCTGCAAAACAACGAGCTTCATGAGATCGGAATAGTGCGTAGAGATGTTGGAATGTATTGACATCGGTGTATATGGGGAGGTCAATACATGCGAAAGGATGCCAGGAACTGAAGTAAATGATTCCTTCCACATTGGCCTAGCCAGTACAATCCCGTCAGGGCCAGAGTAGGAGACGATTGGATCTTGGACATGTCCCAAAACAATCGACCAAGAACTTGAGATGTTGGAGCTAAACGCAAACGCGACTCCCTCGTTGATATTCTTTGGTGGCTCCAGTGTGCCGTTGAACAGGGTCCCCGTTCGCGTAAATTGGGTGATGAGCTCCTGCTTGAATGACGAAGAGTAAGAACCCCTTTCGGCTGCAAATACGAAAGTCCCCCATTCTGCTCGGTCCACGATTTCAGTGAATGCAGCTTCCTGGGATCTTTTGATTTCAAAGACACCCGAATCGTACGCCCAAGTGATGTCTTGCGCCCCGCATCCCGATATCATGTTACCGCCAATGAGCACCATCGCGCTGCCGTCGACAGTCGAAGTGATGTTGAGCACTGTGGCCGGGGTACTGAGGTCCACATCTGACTGGATGCGATTGATGAATTCTAGCCGCACTTTCCCGTGTCCCACGCCGAACTCAAACCAAGCGCCTTCGGTCTTCATGCCGCTTTCATACCATGAAGGCTGCTGACCATCTGCATTTATGAGCCCGAATGTCGAGCCTTCGCTATCCTGAAACATCACTTGTAAGTCCAAGCTCTGACCAGTATAGAATTGTGGCTGCGCAGCCCATGGAGCCACCCGGCCAGGGAGCCAGATAGACAGGTAAGGAGACCTTACAGCCAATGGCAGCAACGGTGGCTGAAGAACGGCCAGCGACAGCACCGCGAAAAGCAGCAATGCGAAATGCATCCTTGTTCGTCACAGGCGGTGGGCTGAGGGAGACGGGCCAATGTCGGAATCTGGGGATCGAAATTTTCACGTGACTATAAGTAGACTTCAGAAAGAAGCGCTCTCACGTCGTATTGTCTCTATAATTGGGAATAACTATAATATCATGAGGGCCAGAATAATTCCAGTTCGCCATTGCTCTTCGCCCCTGTGCTTTTCCTGTCTGTACTTGATTCCATGAGTGGCGTCTCTGGATGATGCAGATTGGATGCCTGCCGGACTTTCATCATGTCAATCGCCCTCCTTTCTTTCCTCCGCCGGATAAGTTCCTGGTCCTCGTTTGGCTCTCGCAACCCACTTGCAATCATGGTCACAAAAACGGCCAGAAGAGGAGCGAAGCCCAGGGTGTAAATGTAGGCGTCGGCCGCATGAGGGTTGAAAGGCGAGATGCTGTAGTCATAGGCCCCTGCAGTCTGGTAACATATTCGAATCAGAATCGCAATCAAGCAGAGTGGAACCTTCCAGGGAAACGCGTCAGGCTCGTAGGTACGGAGTGAGAAGACAAAGAAGACGACAACACATATCCACGCAATGATGCCGCAAAAACCAGCACCTTTGAATCGTCCATCTGTGGCCGCTGCAATATTGAGCCTCTCAACGCTCGACCAGGAGTGGAATGTTGCAAGGAAGAAGTTTAGAAAGGCAAATGCATAAAAGACAAGTGGGAACACGAGCTCAAACTGTTCTCTTTGGCTGTTGTGAGGCAGAGCCCAAGCATCTGCATCCATCATCTTTCGATGCTGAAATGAACCCCAATGCCTAGTCATTTCCCATACTGCACCTAAGCAGGTAGGGAGAGTACAACAGTATAATGCACCGAATAGTGCAAGCGCATCTCCAAGTACCCACGAGCGGTCTATGTCGATGGAGAAGAACCCCGTAAGCATAGTCAACAATGCACACAAAAGAAGCCAGTACCACGGCCACTGTCTGCCGATGACTTTGAAGTTCTTTTCCTCTCGAAGATGGCGTCTACCGTGTTTAAATAGGACATACAGAATCCCTGGTATCGTCAAGACGAATACGATAGCAAAAGCGATGCCTAGACCACCACGCCCATACACTGGTCGTAGAGGAGAATCACAAGCAGTGCCGTTCAGAACCGTTCCGTTACCCAGGAGGATGGGGGCATACTTTTGAAAGTAGAGGTAGCATGACGATTGATTTGAAATAGTTCCATTTCCTGGGAAAAAGGTGTAGTTGTAGTGGCTGGACAGACTTTGGTTGAAACTTCCGACAGGAGAGTAGCTCATGGTGTACGTCTCCTCATATGCTGAAGGCGCTCACAAATTACGGACGTAGTCAAGGTCGGGAATTATCGGCAAACGTTTCCAACGTCAGACGGAACGACATTGACAACTAATGTTTACTATGACTACGGTAATGCCATTCATGTACTTAGACTGGTAGCCCGGTCATAGTTAGGCGACTCTCATTTTGTAGGGGGTTGTATAGCCACGAGTGTTGCTGGTACTCTCGAAAACCGTAGCCTTGCCATTCAGTGTGCCCAAGTCTCCACCAAAGAGGCTGCGCGTGGAGACTTCAAAACCAGGAGATGTCGAGAACTCGAGTTCGAGCCTGCCATCGTTCGATCGGTTGGCTCCTACTCGTAAAGGTTTGAGGTTGCGGGCGGCCTTTTGGCTGCCCTCCGCCACAAAACCGATGTTTCCAGCATCAACGACTTCGTGCCTCTCATCTACCACCGCTCTGTATTTCTTGCCATTGAAATGAGCAAACCAGAAGCTATTCTCTGTTGTGAACGTCACCGTTGGCGCAGCAGCGTTTCCGTCGAAGTGAACAAGGGAGCAAAATTTCTCGCATTCAGGATCAGCAGGCAAGACCAAGACAGTCAAAAGAAGGCCAGCCAGTTTGCCACTTGGATAGACGGTAAAGGGGCCTCGGTCATCCAAAGAGACGGTAGGTGCGGCTAATGCAGTCGAGTAAAAGAGGGCTAAATGCGGCGTAAATAAAACTGGCTATCATCCTTGAGAAGAAGGGGAGGCGCTGGAACCTTTTGTACCATAGCCATCGACGCTGTGTAACACAGGTTACACAGCCCCTAATGAGCCTGCCAATCGAGAAAGGTGACACATCTTCTCATGCTAGCTTTCAGTGAGCGGTCCGCTCAAAGATGATATCAGTCAGACGATGACAACACGCGAGGCGCACCTTGGAGTCATATCACTAATTGATTATGCTATCGCAAGCAGCTCCATGAATATTCGTCGGCATGATTATGAATTGGACCGAGTGCATTGCACTCGATTATGTTTAGGTACACTGTTGAGGTTAACCACGTACATGGATCGGTGACAATCTCCCACATGCAACAAGTGACAGCCAGTGATTTGTAAGTAACGACTAAGCAGACAAGAATCTTCCCCTTTTGTGGGATCTCACTTTCATCTGTAGAGTTCTTAGAGACCCTAGAGGTCTCATTGAAGGACAAGAATTTCAACCGCTCCGATTGTTAATCTCCTTGTGTGACCTGGTTATATCACCACTTGTGGTGGTTAGCAAGCCATAGGTCATGGTGCATGGCTCTAGAAACAAGCTAAGCAGACCGTTCAGCCCTATGTACATCCACCGACCTCCTGTACTTCTTGTGACAGTGCAGTAAACCACTCGCCGTTCTGCGTAGAATCTCGGTTGTCAGTACTCTGCCAATCCAAATTTCATGATCGCCGACTTCAATGACACGATGCTGTACACAATGAAATATGGCCGTAGGGTTGATCGTAGGCTTCTGCAGTCTCTCAAGGATAAGTGGATGAGGACCGGGTACGCCCTGCGAGTATGCTTCGGCAACCGAGGCAGACGCAAGGCTATCATCCAGAAAGTGAACTGTAAATCTGCCCATCTCGTGCAGTATCTTTGAGGCCTGTGACGGCAAGCGTAGATTGAAGGATACGAGCGGCTCCGGGTGTAAGCTCACCGAGGTGAAGGAAGAAACGGTCAACGCTCTGCCATGATGGATGTCCCCGCTGCTGACGATGACCACTAACGATTAGTGCAAGCCACACAAAGTAGTAGAGACCTGGCTGAGCAAGCAGTCGGAGCGCCTCTCGGACTTCTGGTCTGGTTGGTGGAGCCTTTGCGTCGACGCCATGCGGAAGACGCGGTCTGCCCTGACACGCAGTCGCAAAGAGTGAGAAGGATGCGAAGGGTGGGCGATGACGGCGGGCGGCGTGACAATTGCATTGGCTGCATCTCGCCAGTCCAGGGCGGTTTGTTCTCATCTCTATCCTTCCATCATACGCAGTCGCGCATTATCGGATGACAGTGGTCGAGACGGCCAGGACGAGCCAATTGTCAAATCCATCCTCTTTGATCCAAGCGAGCCATGGAAGAAGAAGAAGATTCAAAAAGCCCCAGCTGTCAGACATGAGGAGCTGTCTGCTTGGGAGAAGAAAGTGCGAACGAATGTCTTTGGTAGAAGGATTTGGCTACATAATTGCTAATCTGAAGCACAGCTGCTTGCACACCCCGTCCGACGAGACGTTCTGAGCGAGAGTGCACTCCCCAATAGCTTCTTGCAAAAGTTCATGGCAGTCTACGATAATGTGGCAGACAAGAAGCTGATTGTACCGGACCGCCTGTTCAAGCGTCAAAAGCAAGCAATTGGACAGGGTCGTTGGACACTCGCTCGAAGCGGGGTCATTGATACCATGACAAACGGTCGCTGGAGGTCACTGGTTCCCAACCACTCCCATAGAAAGCAATTTGATTGGCGCCCAGACATGAGCTCTTTTATTCGAAAACGAATGGAGGAAGAAGTCACTCAACTGCTTCTGAGTCACAAACACTACATCTTGCCCTTGATGGATGTGAAGCTACATGAAGGATACGATATGGTTTTAGATTGGGAGGCCGCTAGTCTCCTGATCAGTGCGGATGTCTGCGTGTTAAGCATGTCACAATTGATACCCAAGCATGAGTCACTTCTCCAAGAACTAAATCTCCAAAGTGGGGCGGCGCACGCGATAATACGCTGTACGAATACGATCACATTACAATCTGCGCTGTGGAAATTGTATTTATATAACTCTGACTGACTCTATTCATGTTTTACACGCTTTGCATCATCCATTTCGACAAGGATATCAGTTTCACGTTTCTTTCCCTCGTCCTCGACTTTGATTACATTCTGCTCTTGCACGGTAGCAAATTCGGGGAGATCCGCTGCAAACAGAACTGTATGGGCCCAGCCAGCCCAGTCACCCCACAGTTGTCTAAAGAAATCGCCCACATCATCGTAGGTTGCACGTGTCAACGATACAGTCTTTCTGGACTTTCCGTGGCCGTACTTGTAATCTTTCAACGCAATTTTCCATACTTTATTAGGCTCGAATCAGGATTCCTCACCATGCGTGTCAACAGGCACTGCACCATGCTGGTTCAAAGACATCAACGCCTTCACTTAACGAGTACGACCCAGAACTTACCACACAATCGGCTACCTTCGGCCCAACACCGCTAAGCTCGCAAAGAGAGCTGTGCACCGATTTGTAATCCTTATTTCTCAGGCTCTCGAGCCAACCTCCTTCTCTTTCGTTGACAATCATATCTGCTGTTCTCGGAATGTACTTTGCACGATAACCAAAACCAAGACCTCGTAGTTTCGTCTCAACATGGTCGCCGACAAGCCTTTCCGGTGGAGGAAATGAATAATAGTCCTCCTCGTCAACACGCCCAATTAGATCTCCGAAATTCACCGACAGCTTATTCATCTACATGAGCAACAGATCCGATTGACCCACCATTTGTGTGATCCGTGGAATGTTGTTATTGCTGGAACAAATGAATCCCACCAAACATTCCCATGGATCCTGCCGCAACATTCTCACACCTTTCATTTTGAATGCTACACCTCTGAAATGCTTGTCCCGGGAGCTCCATTCTTCATACAAGCGAGACAAATTAATATCCAGAGATAGGTATCCTTCGATGACTTCTCTGGATTCTTTGTGATCAGGAAAGGATCGGAAATAAACATGTGATGCTAAACAATGAGGACAGGGTGTGACTTTCTTACAGTCTTGACGTAGTGTAAAAAGGATTCTATTGATTACGCAAGACCAATGGTCGGGAGATGAAGTTGATGCTTTCCAACGAAAAGCTTGACCACATTTCAAAACCGTGGATAACTGTAACTCAGTTTCACTAAGTCTTATACTTCTCCACATTGGTATGGCTGGATTAAAGGAGAGAAGTTTTCATTCGTATGGAGCATAACTAGATTGGAGACTCGTAGTATTGGTTTCGAGTAAGCTTCCAACGGCAGATGATTTAGAGAATGAAGATACGAGAACTGGACGAGTACGCCACTCTAGTCTACATGAACCCCTACTGAGCTAGGAAACGTAGTGGCCTATATATTTCTTTCGATCTATGAAAAGCTAAGATGTCATACGAATGGCTTTGGATTATGCTGCATTGTCCTCTTGGCAGCTACTGTCGTACTATAGCTGGCGAGACTTTCGGAACGTTTAAGAGGTGCAATGTCCCCTAAGACAATGAGTAGAGTGCATACGCTTTCCACTTGAACTGAAGGGCTTATCACTCTTCATGAAGGTGTTCTTACTCCTGATGGCATTGGTACAAGCTCGTCTTCCCAGCTATAGAGCCCAGCTCTCGGACGCATCGCTTGCAGAGATAAACAGTGTTTGTCTGTCGTGTGCACGAAGGACTTTTCGCAATGTCAAATGCGGCTTAGAAGACGCGGAGCCGGCCTACAAGCGATGTGTCCACCTCTCATCCCTTATGCAGAAAGCGTGTTGCCATGATAGATGTACTCAATGCGCTCTGTTTCGATACACAAAACCCGTATATGTCGAGAAGATGCATTCAGAAGTGCCAATTGCCATGGCACAGGCTGCACCATCCCGAAAGAAAACCCCATACCTCTCTGAGATGAAATGGGTCAATAGCAGCTCGGGCATATTCAAGGCGTGAAGCTCTCTGCTTGGCTTTACCTTTCGTTATCGCATGCAACAGAAACTTACGAGTCTCTTTGTCCGTGATGGAATCATCCAAGCTAACGATGCCGTCTCGGGTTATTGACTATGTAGAAGCTGTAGAGACACACAATTCATAGCCTTCTTTTTCACGTCGCAAGAATCATTCGTAATGCTGATGGTTGTCGTCCACAGGAAGGTTTCACGTTCGCCTGTGCAACTTATGATTTACTCATTATGGCTCTTTGACAGACATTGCGAGTGTATATATACACGACACTGGAACAGAGGTCAGAGAGAGGAGGCAAAGGAAAGTGCCGAAAATGACGACGACGACGCCAAACTGCTGTTTGGCGTGGTTTTCTCACTACGAAACATGGTCCAGAAGCTGGACCCGTCCATTGAGTCTACATCTCCGTACGGTACAGGCAGCGGAGGAGAGTTTGTGAGCTACCGGACTTCCGCATATAAGTTACATTATTACGAGTCTCCCACCAGCCTCAAATTCATCATGATTTCAGACATCAAGGTGGATTCGTTGCGACTGGTGCTTCATCAGATCTATGTCAGCTTGTATGTCGAATACGTGGTCAAGAATCCTCTTGCATCCGTAGAGCATGGGCGATTGAATAAAGATGAAGAAGGGGAGGGAGTCGGGGTGGAGCTATTCAATATGGCACTTGATAGCTTCGTCACGAGTCTTGACGCTTTCAAGTGATTGTCCGGCCTATGCTCGCAGACGGCATATCGCTTAGCCGCAGGATTACTGTAAGGATTCTACATCGAAACTTCACCACTTTTGCATCCTTAGATTGTACCTGCTGTGTAAAGGTCATGGACGCATGGCGGACTCAGTCCAATTGGGCGAACAATGTACCCTCCAAAGAGAGTCGCGTACTGGATACTTGTGGACCCAAGAACAGAGACAAGAGGCCAGGCGTAATGTAGCTATCCAGGTAAATACCTAGAAAGACTATTCAGCCCTCATACGTGCCCGTGAACAAGCCAGTCTGCAGGGTTAGGGCACCTGCTCGACCAAGTTCCTTGTTCATTTCAGTGTCGTTGCCTACCCCGGAATTCCAGACAGGGTTTACACCACCGACGTCACTAGG
>JAABUZ0100009699.1_pt1 | contig 10934 bp, 13 predicted proteins | sample 5562091 | NCBI WGS metagenome assembly JAABUZ01 (sample SAMN12813069, study PRJNA571459) | rock metagenome | isolation source: Antarctica rocks | place: Antarctica: Victoria Land, Linnaeus Terrace sud | collected 2015-12-21
AGGCGGCCGGCGAAGCGCTGCAGCGCGCTGAGCGGCACGTCGTCGCGGTTGCCCTGGTAGACGAAGGCGTGCAGCGGCATCCGCCTCAGGGCACGGGCGAGACCGCCGACGTACGCGCTCGGACTGTGGCGCACCAGGCTGTCGGAGGCACCCGCGAATGCGGCCCTCCGCGTCTGGTCGAAGTAGCCCGACCAGCTCTCGGCGACACTGAACGTGTCGAGATGGTGAAGGGCGATGTTCATCGCTCCGTAGCCGGCCTTCGGAGAGGCCGGCGATCGCCCGGCCGGCGCGCTCGCGTCGGGTCGACCACCGACTATCGACCGCGTGCACCGTGTCGAGGACGAAGTTTTCGTAGCGGCCCGCTCCGGCATTCGCCCACTCGGTGTCGTTGCGGAACCGTCGGCTGGACCCGAACGGCAATACGAGCAGGAAGGGCCGGAGCGTGTGGCGATGGATGAGCTCGTCGAGGCGTACGGCCGCCGCTCCGGCCTGCACGTACTCGTCGGGGCAGCCCGGGCGGGGGATGCAGGAGGTAGAGCGCCGGGAAGCGAACTAGGCGGCGGGCCGCGGCGCCGTAGCCGGGAGGCAGGTAGATGAGATACGAGCGCCACGCGCGCAGCGCGGGCGAGAAAAACGACTCGCGCCTCAGGCTGCCGCTCGGCACGCCGGCGGGATCGCGCGGAGGGGGGAACCCGCGGTAGGTCCAGTACGCATCGATGTACGCGAAGCACCCGTAGCCGCCCACCGCGAGCCACGCGAGCGCGGCGGCGGTGAGCAGCCAGCGGCGCGCCACCGCGCGCGAGCACCGGATGCGGGGCAAACGCAGCGGCCCGAGCCGCCGCGGCAACTGCGCTCCCTGGCTCGCCGAGCTCAGCGGCGACCCCTCTTCGCCTCCCGGCGGTCCCAGAGCTTCTTGAGCGTGATGATCTCGAGCAGTCGCTTGAGCATGGTTTCCCTTCTTGAGGGCATAGCCGTGGGCGCCCGGCGCCAAATCGGCCGAGCTTGGCGCTCGACGCTACCACCGCACCGGGCGCCGTCTCGCGCGTCTTGATCTGCGCTTGAGGAAGGTGGGTATAAAAGGGCGATGCGTCCGCTCGACTTGGTCGCTCCGAGCGCATGATGGGTTTGGAGAATCCCCTTCATCTCGCCCTGATCGCGGTGGTGATCCTCATGCTCTTCGGGGCCAAGCGCCTGCCCGAGCTCGGTCGTTCTCTGGGACGCGGGATGCGCGAGTTCAAGGAGAGCGTCAGCGGCGAGGATAGGCCGCACGAGCTCGACGCCTCGCGGGCCGAGGCGCCTGCGGGGTCTCCTGTGCAGGCCGACTCCGCGGCGGCAGGAGCTGCCGCTCCCGCGCCGGTTGCCTCCGCAGGCCAGGGCGGGGAGGGCTCCCGCTCACCGCAGTCTCCCCCCGCGCCGTAGGGTTCACCCGCTCCCTCGACTCGGGGTGGCGAGGGAGGATCAGGGCCTTCAGCGCCCGAATGGTCTGTCCGCGGTTCTCGTGCGGATCACCGCGGCAGCTCCTCTCCGAGCTCCCGCAGCCGCGGAGCGCCCCGGTCACGCGCGGAGACGATGAGCTCGACGTCGCTCGGCCACGCGATCGCCACCTCGCGATCGTCGTAGGCAAAGCCGCGCTCCGTGGCGCCCACGTAGTAGCTCGAGCAGCGATAGATCACGTCGGCCTCGTCGCTCAGCACGCAGAACCCGTGCGCGAAGCCGACCGGGACGAAGAGCTGGCGCATCTCCTCGTCATCGAGCCGGTGGGCCTCCCAGGCGCCGAAAGTCGGCGAGCTCCGCCGGATGTCGACCACTACGTCGAGCACCGCTCCGCGCGCGCAGCGCACGAGCTTGGCCTGCCCGGGATCGGTCTGGAAGTGCATGCCTCGGAGCGTTCCCCGGCGCGAGCGGGAGTGGTTGTCCTGCACTAGGCCGACGCCGACTCCGTGCCGCGCCCATTCGTCCTCCCGAAACGTCTCCGCGAAGAAGCCCCGCGCGTCCCGGTGGACGACGGGCGCGAGCAGCACGGGGCCGTCGAGCTCGGTGGGCAGGCGCTCCATGGCCGGCGCAGGGTAGTCGCGCTCTCGCGCAGAGGTCGCAGAAGGAACACGACCTCGCCCCGTCGAAACCCCCGCTCGCCGATGAAGCGCGCCACCCTGACCACCGCACCCCCTGCCAGCGCGCAGGGCCACCAGAGCCTCTCCTCGTTCATAACCTCGCGCTTCGAGGAGTTCTCCCGCTCCCAGAAGGATGTCGCGCAGTACATCGTCGACCACCTCGACGAGGCCGCCTTCCACACCGCCGAGGAGCTCGCCCGGCGCGCGAACACGTCGAGCTCCACCGTCGTGCGCTTTTCCCAGGCGCTCGGCTTCGAGGGCTTCCCCGAGCTCCAGCAGGCCGCGCGCGAGGAGTATCGCCGCCGGCCGGCCGCGGGCACCGCGATGCCCGCGGTAACCCCGCTCTTCTCGCTCGATCAGTCCGAGTTCGAGTCGGCGGTCGGGGCCGACCACGTCAACGTGGAGGACACCGCCCGCAAGCTCTCCCGTCGCGACGTCGAGGCCGCGATCGACGCGATCGTCGCGGCCGAGCGCGTCCTCATCGCCGGCGCGGACCAGATGGCGTTCTTCGCCTCCTACCTACGCCACCTGCTGATGCTGCTCGACCTCCAGGCGGAGATCGTCGCGAGCCCGTCGCAGGAGGCGCTCGGCCGTCTCTCGCGGATCGACGAGCGCACCCTCGTGATCGGCCTCTCCGCCGGACGCCCGGCTCCGCTGATCGCGCGCACGATGAAGCTCGCGCGCCACCGCGGAGCCGCCACGCTCGCGGTCACCGACGCCACCCTCTCCGAGGTCGCCCGCCTCGCGCGCATCCGGCTCTACTACTCCTCTAACAGCCCCGGATACGTGCGCTCGCACGCCGCGCTGCTCTCGGTGATCCAGGCGCTCGCCTACGGGGTCTACGCCCGCGACGCCCAGCAGTACGACACCCGCATCCGCGCCTTCCGGCTGAAGTAAGAACAGGTTCGAAGGCCCCGGCCGGCCGGGGTACACTCGGCCCATGCGCGACGAGGCGACCTTCCGGGTCAAGGCCGGGCTGGCCGAGATGCTCAAGGGTGGCGTGATCATGGACGTGGTCACCCCCGAGGAGGCGCGCCTGGCCGAGGAGGCCGGGGCCTCGGCGGTGATGGCGCTCGAGCGCGTCCCCGCCGACATCCGCCGTGACGGCGGGGTGGCGCGCATGTCCGACCCGACGATGATCCGGGGGATCCAGGAGACGGTCACCATTCCCGTGATGGCCAAGGCGCGGATCGGCCACTTCGCTGAGGCCCAGGTGCTCGAGGCGCTCGAGGTCGACTACGTCGACGAGTCGGAGGTCCTGACGCCCGCCGACGAGGCCAACCACATCGACAAGTGGGCGTTCAAGGTGCCCTTCGTGTGCGGGGCCACCAACCTTGGCGAGGCGCTCCGCCGGATCGGGGAGGGCGCGGCGATGATCCGCTCCAAGGGCGAGGCCGGCACGGGCGACATCGTGGAGGCCGTGCGCCACATGCGCCGGATCGGCGGGGAGATCCGCCGGCTCGGGGTGCTCGACGAGGCCGAGCTCGCGAGCGCGGCCAAGGAGCACGGCGCTCCGCTGGCGCTCGTGCGCGAGGTCGCCGAGCGCGGGAAGCTTCCGGTCGTGCTCTTCTGCGCGGGCGGGATCGCCACGCCGGCCGACGCCGCGCTCATGATGCAGCTCGGCGCCGAAGGGGTCTTCGTGGGCTCGGGGATCTTCAAGTCCGCCGATCCCGAGCGCCGGGCGCGCGCAATCGTCGAGGCCACCACGCACTTCCGCGATCCCGAGCGGGTCGCAGAGGCGTCGGAGGGACTCGGCGCGGCGATGAGCTCGCTCGAGACCTCGAAGCTCGGAGCCGAGCAGCTCCTCGCCCAGCGCGGCTGGTAGCTCCGGTGGCGCCCACGATCGGCGTCCTCGCCCTCCAGGGCGACGTAGAGGCGCACGCCCGCGTGCTCGTGCGCCTCGGGGCGAGCGTGCGCGAGGTGCGGGTGCCGACGGATCTCGACGGGCTCGACGGGCTCGTGATCCCCGGTGGGGAGTCCACCGTCATGAGCCTCGGCATAGTCCGGGAGGGGCTCGGCGAGCCGTTGCGCGCGCTCGCGCGGGCGGGCACTCCCGTGCTCGGAACGTGCGCCGGTCTCATCATGGCCGACCGGGAGCATCTCGGCCTGCTCGACATCCGCGCGCGCCGCAACGCCTTCGGCCGCCAGATCCGCTCCTTCGAGGTCGGGCTGGAGCTCGGTGACGGCCGGCCGCTGGAGGCGGTGTTCATCCGCGCCCCGTGGATCGAGGAGGTGGGGGAGGGGGTCGAGGTGCTCGCCGAGGTCGACGGCCATCCCGTCGCGGCTTCTCAGCACGGAGTGCTCGTGGTCGCCTTCCATCCCGAGCTCTCGGGGGACGACCGCGTGCACGAGCTCTTCCTGGAGATGGTGCAGGCGCGGGCGCGCTAGGCCCGGGCGGCGCTCAGGCCGCCGGTCGGCTCGAGCGAGTCGGCCGTGCGCCGCGGCGATCGGCGTAGGCGCCGAACTCACGCTCGAAGCGATCCCAGTCGACCTCTTCGGGACCCTCGGGGGGTGGGGGCGCCGGCTCCCCGCCCTCGGGCTCCTCGTCGCGTGGGCGGTGGCGTGCGAGCCAGCCCGCGAGGCACAGCCCCTCGACGGAGAGAGCCACGAGGATCGCCGCCACCACGCGCAGGTCGGCGAGCAACGCCACGAGCGAGGCGAGGACGACGAGCAGCGAGCACCACACCGCGGCCGCGTAGCGCCGTGCCGGCCAGGCACGCCGAGGACGAGGCCCGAGGTAGGCCGCGAGCAGAGAGAGCACGAGCACGCCGAGCACGGACAGCCTCAGTTCGAGCGGAAGCATCCCCGCGTTGTACCCAAGCCGGGCGCTCCCGGCAACCCCTGGCCGAAGGTTCTCCCCCGACTCCACGCGCCGTCTACTTAGGTGGCTGATTCGACCCACCTCGCGGATGCGGGTGAGGTCGGAGCGGAGGGTGTCTGCCGGGTGGGCTACCCCCCGGGCACCGTATGGGGTACCCCCGGGTAGCCCCTCGGGCACCACGTCGCGCCGTCCGTACGGGCGTCAGGCGGACTCGGCTGCCGCCCGCTCGGGTGCGGCGCGCTCGAGCGACTCCCAGCCCATGTCGCGCTCGCGGTCGGCCTCCTCGGCCTTTGCCCCGCCCCGCAGCCCGAACAGGCGCTTGGCGAAGAGGAGATAGACGACCACCGCCAGGTTGATCACGAACGCGCTGATCTTGAGCGGGGAGAGGCGGTGTGTGAGCTCGTAGACCTCGAGCGGAAGAAAGATCGCCGTGGCGATGAACGTGAGGTACTCCGCCCAGCGCTTCTGGAGCCAGAGTCCGACCGCCTCGATGCCCTCGAGCAACGCGTAGCCGAGGATCGCGCCCGCGAAGGCGTCGAGCTTGTCGGGACGGAGCGTGAAGAGCTTGGTCGCGCTGTGCAGGAAGCCGTGGCCGGAGGTCTGCACGGGGCCCCCGCCGATGCCCGTCTGCACGTCGGTCAGGACGCGGAAGAGCGTGTGGCGCACCGTCTCGCGGGAGGCGAAGAGCAGGATGCCCAGCCCGAGCAGGGCGAGGACGAGGAAGTGCAGCGCGCGGTCGACGGCGATGATGCGCAGGACGATCTTGTCGCGCAGCGGCCGCCCGCGCAGCGGCAGCGCGATCTCGCCGGGCTCGGGGGGGAAGCGGCGACTGCCGCCCCCGGCGGGCGGGCCGAGCGGGAGCCACGAGTCGCACCGCACGCAGCGGTGCCAGCGCACGCCGTCCATCTCGCGCGCCACGAGGGCGTCCTCTTCGCGCAGCTCCGCCGCGTCGGTGCCGATCAGCTCGTGGCCGCGCACCCCGCAGACCAGCAGCTCGTAGTGGAACTCGGGGCGAAAGCGCCGCGGGGCGGAGGTGCCGGGAAGGACCGGGGTGGGCTGATCGCTCGCCACGACGGCGCGAACGCTACGGCATGGGTAGGTTGGAGCGGTGCCGAGCCGATCGTTGGACGCCGCCGGCGGGAACGGCCTCGAGTGGGCCGTGCGCCGCCACCACGTCCGCCGCCTGCGCCGGCTCGGCCATCACGCCGCCTTCGCGTCGCTTCCCGGCGACGGGAGCCTGTGGGCGGCGGGTGATCCCCCGCCGCGCGCGAACTGCGAGCTCGAGGTGCTGATCGACGGCGCCGAGGCGTTCCCGCGCATGCTCGAGGCGCTCCACGGCGCGCGCTCGCACGTCCACGTCACGGGCTGGCACGTGACGCCCGACTTCGCGCTCACCCGCGACGGGGAGGAGAGCCAGCTTCGCCGGGTCCTCGCCGAGCTCGCCGAGCGGATCGACGTGCGCGTCCTCGTGTGGGCCGGCGCACCGTTTCGTGCCTTCGAGCCCACGCGCGCCGAGGTCGATCGGGCGGTGGCGCAGCTCAGCGCGAACAGCCGCGTGCGCTGCGAGACCGATCCCCACGAGCGGGTGATGCACTGCCACCACGAAAGAGCGTGATCGTCGACGACGAGATCGCCTCCGTCGGCGGCATCGACATCACGAGCCTCTCGGGGGATCGCTTCGACGCCTCCGAGCACGGCGAGCGCGGAAGCATCGGCTGGCACGACGTGGGCACGCGCCTGCGCGGGCCGGTCGTGCACGACGTGGCGCGGCACTTCAATGCACGCTGGTCGGCGATGACGGAGGAGCACCTGCCTCCTCCCGCCGGTCCGCCGCCTCCCGCGGTCGCGCCTCCTCGGTGCAGCTCGTGCGCACGGTGTGCGAGGGCATGTACGACTTTGCGCCCCGGGGGGACTTCCGGATCGTCGAGGCCTACCGCCGGGCCCTGCTCTCCGCGCAGCGGCTGATCTACCTCGAGAACCAGTTCCTGTGGGCGCCGGAGATCGCCGAGATCCTCATTGAGAAGCTCCGGCGTCCGCCGACGCCCGAGTTCCGGGTGGTGGTGCTCCTCCCCGCCAACCCCAACAACGGCTCGGACGACACGCAGGGCCAGCTCGGGCTGATCGCCGACGCCGACTCCGAGGGGCGCTTCCTCCCCACGACGATCTACGCGCGCACGGGCGCGCGCTCGGGTCCCCTCTACGTGCACGCCAAGGTGGGGATCGTCGACGATCGCTGGATGACGATCGGCTCGGCGAACCTGAACGCGCACTCGCTGTTCAACGACTCCGAGGTCAACGTGATCACCGACGACGCGGAGCTCGCGCGCCGCACGCGCGTGCGCCTGTGGGCCGAGCACCTCGAGCGCCCCGAGAGGAGGTCGCGGGCGACCCCACCCAGGTCATCGACGAGCTGTGGAGGCCGACGGCCGAGGAGCAGCTCGCCCGCCGGCGGGCCGACCGCGTGCTCACGCATCGGCTCATGCGGCTCGAGCCTAGCTCGAAGCGCTCACAGCGGCTCCTCGGCCCTCTCCAGGGTCTGCTCGTGGACGGTTAGCCGGGGCGCTTGACGGGCCGGCCCGCGTGGCGCAGGCCGGGAACGAGCCAGATCGCCTCCAGGGCGATTCGCCATGACATCTTGCTCTGGCCCTCGCGCCGGTCGTGGAAGACGATCGGGATCTCCCGCACCCGTAAGCCCCGCAGCAGCTCGCGATAGGTCAGCTCGATCTGGAAGGCGTACCCCTGAGAGCGCACGCTCGGCAGGTCGATCGCCTCGAGCGCGGCGCGCCGGTGGGCCTTGAAGCCTCCCGTCAGGTCGCGGATCGGCACGCGCAGGATCGCCCGCGCGTAGAGGCAGCCTCCGCGCGAGAGCGCCCGCCGCACCGGTCCCCAGTCGGCCACTCCGCCCCCGGCGACGTAGCGCGAGCCGAGCACCACGTCGCTCGAGGAGAGCTCGGCCAGCAGCGGGCCGAGGTAGGCGGGATCGTGGGAGAAGTCGGCGTCCATCTGGACCACGACGCCGGCGCCGGCGCGCAGGGCGGCGTCGAAGCCGGCGAGGTAGGCGGGGCCGATCCCCTCCCGGCCGCTTCGGTGCAGAGCACGGATCTGGGGCATCTCCGCGCTCAGATCCGCGACGATCCGTCCCGTCTCGTCCGGCGAAGCGTCGTCGACGACGAGGATCCGCCACGCTCCCGGCGCGCCCCGCTCGAGCTCCCGGGCCGCCGCGCGCAGGAGCCGCTCGATGGACGCCGCCTCGTTGTAGGTGGGGATGACGAGCCAGACGGGGGCGCTCACGCGGCGGCGAGACTACCCGGGGCGGTGGCGCTCGCGCCGCGGGGCGCGCTACCTTGACGCCCTTCCAGCGGGCGGTCGGCCGGCTCAGGCGATCAGGCCGCGACGGGACGTCGCCGCCCGGACGAGCTAACGCCGCCGCAAGGGTCAACATTTGCCGCACATGCCGGGAGCACACGAATGAGCTTGAGCAGTCCCGCTGCGGACTGGCGTCACGCGCGCCGGCGGAGCCAGCGCGACCGGCGTCGGCGTAGACGTCGACGCATCGCCGCGGTGCTGGCCCTGCTCACCGCCTCCGCCGCGGGGGCGGTCGCCGTCCTGCTCGCCACGGCCGCGGTCCCCCCGCGCGCGGGCGCGGTGCCCCACGACGGGTTCCGGGCGCGCCTGCTCACGCTCGCCCACCAGACCGGCCGCCGGGCTCATCGGCGCCGCGCGTCGATCGATAACCGCGGGATCGACCGGGTCCTCAAGCGCACGCCGGTGATCGCCGGGGGCGGCGGAGGTGTGCGCGAGGTCGCGCTCACCTTCGACGACGGGCCGGGGCCCTACACCCCGCAAGTTCTCGACGTGCTGCGACGGGAGCACGTCCCCGCGACGTTCTTCGTGGTCGGGCAGATGCTGGGAGACTTTCATGCCTCCCTGAGCGCCGAGGAGCGCGACGGCTTCACCCTGGGCGACCACACGGAGAACCATCCGCTGATGGCGCGGCTCGCCCAGCGCGCCCAGACCGGGCAGATCGCCGACGCCGCCGGCGGCCTGCGCCTGCGTGGGGCGCCCAATCCGCGCCTCTTCCGCCCGCCCTACCGGTCCTTCAGCGCGACGACCATCGCCGCCCTGCGCCCCTTTCGCATGCTGATGGTGCTCTGGACGGTCGACTCGCGCGACTACACGCGCCCCGGCGTCGCCGCCATTGTGCGCAACGTCCTCTCCGCCGTGCGTCCGGGCGCGATCGTCCTCATGCACGACGCCGGTGGGGAACGGACGCAGACCGTCGAGGGCCTTCCGTACATCATCCGCGCGCTGCGCCGCCGCCACTTCCGCCTCGTCAGCGTTCCGCGGCTCCTGCGCGACGATCCGCCCCGGCCGGGACAACGCCTGCCCGGCGCCTCCTCGGGCGGATAGCCTCCCGGTCATGCGGATCGCCGTCGCCGCCGACGAGCGCACGGGCGTGGCCGACGCCGTGGTCGCCGAGCTCCGCCGGCGCGGGCACGAGCCCGTGCCGCACGGCGCCCTGAGCGACGGGGAGCGCGAGGGCTGGGCGTGGGCCAGCGAGGCGGCCGCCCGCGACGTGGCCGAGGGCCGCGCCGAGCAGGGGATCGTGTGCTGCTGGACGGGTACGGGGGCATCGATCGCTGCGAACAAGGTGCGCGGCGTCCGTGCCGCGCTCTGCGCCGACGCCGCCACGGCCGCCGGCGCCCGGCGCTGGAACGACGCGAACGTGCTCGCGCTCTCGCTGCGGACGGTCTCCGACGCGGCTCTGCTCGAGATCCTCGACGCTTGGTTCGCCGCGGTGCCGAGCCCGGAGGCCGACGACCGGGCGAACGTCGCGCACCTCGAGGAGATCGAGACCGCGCGGCGAGGTCGTTAGCTCGCTACGAAGCGCGTGACGCCGTCGTCGTCGCGCTCGTGCACCTGACCGTCCTCCAGAAGGAGGTCGACGTGACCGAGCACCTCGGAGAGCGTGAGGTAGGCCTGGGTGACGGCGACGTCGCCCCAGAGCGCCTGGGCGATCTGGTGGGCCGAGCGCGGCTCCTCCTCGATCAGGCGCAGGATCTTGCACGCGCGCCTGGCGTGCAGCGCGAAGCGCTCGTCGATCAGCGAGGCGTGGTCGGTCACGGGCTCACCGTGGCCGGGCAGCACGAGCGCCGCCGGCATCGCGCGCGTGGCGCGCAGCGACTCGAGGTAGGCGACGAGCGCCTGCGGGCGCGAGCTCGGCTCGGCGCCGGTCGGGGCGCCGTCCTCGCCGCCCGGAAGCGGCCGGGTGACGAGCGGGTTGGAGGAGATGTGCGCGATCAGGTGGTCTCCTCCGATGAGGATCCCGCGCTCCTCGTCCCAGAACAGGGTGTCCGAGGGCGAGTGCCCCGGCCGGTGGAGGACCTGCAGCGTGCGATCGCGCAGCTCGAGCAAGCCGCCGTCGGTGAGCGGGCGGGTCACCTGCACCGCCGATCCCCAGGCCCGGAAAGCGCGCGAGACCGAGCGCAGCGCTGCGCCGACGTCGGGCGCGATCCCGTGGCGGAGCATCACCTCCTCGGCGAAGGAGTCGTCGGCCTCGGCCTCCTCGGCGTAGCGCCCCAGGTAAGGCGCCAGGCGGTCGAGCGCGGCCACCTCGGCGCCGGAGCGCCGCGCGAGGATCGAGGTGAGGCCCTCGTGGTCGATGTGTTGATGGGTGATCACGAGGAGCTCGAGGTCCTCGATCCGGCGCCCGTGCGCGTCGAGCGCTCGTTCGAGCTCGTCGAGCGCCCGCCCCGAGTTGGGGCCCGAGTCGACCAGCGTGAGGGGGTCGTCCTCGATCAGGTAGGTGTTGACCCGCCCGACCAGGAACGGCGTGGGGATCGCCAGGCGGTGGATTCCCGCTCCGGCGGCCCGCTCCAGCGCGGGCGCTGCGGCGCTCACGAGCGGATGTGGGCGAGGACCTCGTCGCGGCGGCGCTCCATGTCCTCCACCGAGACCAGCGACTCGAGGTTCAGGCGCAGCAGCGGCTCGGTGTTCGACGG
>JAABUZ0100009701.1_pt1 | contig 10931 bp, 9 predicted proteins | sample 5562091 | NCBI WGS metagenome assembly JAABUZ01 (sample SAMN12813069, study PRJNA571459) | rock metagenome | isolation source: Antarctica rocks | place: Antarctica: Victoria Land, Linnaeus Terrace sud | collected 2015-12-21
AGACCCCGTGAACGGTTACGATTGCTTGTGGCGCGGCGTCGGGGGTGCGAAGCAAGAAGAGTTGGTGGGGTGAGGGAAAGCCGCTGGTCGTGTAGGCCAGCTGCCGCCCTACGGGTGACCAGGCCAGCATCGAGATCACCGCCGGCGGGGTGATCACGCGGACGATCGTTCCGTCGCGGTGAGCGATGACGATCGCTCGCCGCGCTCCGAGCGGCAGGCGTCGTCTCGCCCCGCCGTCGAGGATGGCCATTACCGCGACATACGCACCATCGGCTGAGAACGCCAGGTCACCCAGTTCCGCGCTGCGCGCACCCGTCCAACGGGCCACGCTTGAGCTTGAGAGCAGCGGTCGATGCGCGCCGGACCTGACAGCTACGGTGGTGAGCTGCCCAGGACTGAACTGGCTGCCCGTGCCGCTAAAAACGACCAGTCGCCCATCCGGCGTCCACCCCCGCAGAAGGCCGGAGGCGACTCGGCGGCGTGCCGAACCGTCCGCGTGGTTGACAAATACGAGGCGGCCAAGCGTGTAGCAGCCGACCACTACCGCGCCAGGGCCGCAGGACACGCTGCGAAACGGCTCGGTGGCGACGGTCTGCTGATCCGGTGCCACCATGACCACGCCACCGCCGGCTCGAATACCCAAACTGGGCAGGGCGGTCAGCCCGTCTGACCGGGCCGAGAACACCACGGCGCGATTCCCCTTTCCTGAGTCCTGGACCAGCAGGCGTCCTGGACCGAGCCATTGCACCGACCCCGGTCCGCGAGCAAATGCCGCTTGAACGATCCGTACGTGACCAGTGAACAATCCCGTCGCGACCCCGAGCCCATCCGGATGTGACGAACCGTCCGGGTCGGTCGATAGCCCGCGCACGAACGCGACCGAGCCCGAGCCGAGCCGGTCAGACGCACCGAGGCGCGCGCCGGCAGACCCCGCCGGCCGGTGAAGCGACCGGGCTGCGCCGCCACCGCACCCCGCGACGACCAGCACCACCAAAAGGACACTGGCCGCGATGACGAACGCTTCGCAATCGGTCACGGCCAAGCGCAGAGTTGATGCGAACACGCGCTGATCGCGGCCAAGGCCAGACTCCGAACTCATCACAGCTCTGCCGATCAGGACGGTCATCCGAGAGTTCTGCGGGCCGTAACCACGCGCGTTATTTGACCAGTCGTCAGATGACATTCTGCGGGCGGAACTCGGCAGCAGTGCGCCGCGACGAATTGCACTGATCCGTGTTTCTCAGGTGGCGCTCCGGCCGTTTCAGAGCGCACCTGTTGCTCGCGGCGAGCTGGGACTCTGGAAACTTCTTCTCTCGCGGACCGCATGAGCAGGGGGTGTGTCTGGTGCTCTTTCCCCTTGGGCAGCCACCGGGCGCCTGGAGCGCATGTCAGCGTCTTAATCCGGCTGTCGGTTCACTCCAGCTGGCGGTGAAGCCGTCCCGCGTGCCCGGCTGGCTGCGGATGAGGCTACTCAGCGTGATCGCGTGTCGGGCGTCGGTGGTGTCGATCGCCGCGAGGTGGCCTTCTGAGTTGCTGTAGAGCAACCAGGGTCCGTGCCATTGCAGGTTGGCGCCTCGCTCGCAGACCCTGAACACGACGTGCTCGGTGTGGATCGGGCTGGCTGCATGCGATCCGGGGCGCAGCAGGTACACCGTTTCGGTGCCGTGCGCGCGTCGGGTGGCGTTAGGGTCATTGGACTCGCCGGCCGCAGCCGTGAGCGCGACCGCGGTTGCGTCCGGTGCGGGCACGAGGGAGCTTGAGATGCTCTCGGCTTGCCGGTCTTGGGCCGGCAGGACGGTCGACGCGAACACCGCGCCGTCGAGGCGCAGCACGACGATGCGTTTGTTGTCCTGCAGCTTGAGCAGAGGGCCGAGCGATTGCAGCCAAGGGGCTGACATTCCGAGACCGGCCAGCGACGCCAGCTGGTGCACGCGCGAGCCCAGCGCGCTCATCAGTACGCCGTGGGCGATGAAGTAAAGGCGCCGTCCCGCGACAAGGTAGTCGCCGCCGAGCGGTTCGCGCGCGATTGTGGCTCGAAGTGAGCCGCTGTCGCTGCGCAGCAGCAGCTCCCGACCCTGGTATCGGTAGGTGTACAGCCCGCCCTGGGTCCAGCCGAGCGGCATCTCCCGGCTGGCTACCGGCCGCTCGGCTGCGTGCAGCGCGGCAAGGTAGAGCTTGTGGTCGTGCTGAAACGCGACCCTATGGGGGCTCGCCATGATCAGACCGACCTGGTTTGGGGCGATCCGTCCGCGCGAGCGCCAAGCGCGCCTGCCTGCACGCCCGACAAGCAGATGGCCATGACGGAACCTAAACCACGCTCCGGTCGTCGGAGCCCAGGCTGCGCCCTGCGGGAATGCGTTCGCGATCCTGGCGATGCGACGGATCTGGCCATCGCGCCCGATCCGATAGCTGACCGAGCCGAGGACATGGCCGGCGGCGACCGTGATCGGGGCAGGGAGGCGCACGCCCACACTGCAATACCGGCCCGCGCACGCGCGGGTGACACGCTCAGCACGGGAACCGGTGGCCATGACAGCGACCCCGACCAGCAAGATCGCGAGAAGCAGGACTCTGGTCCGGCGCACATGGGATATACGGCGCCCGGCACGCGAAAGGTCCACCGTGCACCGCGACAAGCTGAACGCACGTTGACCAGCTGTCGACGTCCGGCTGACGATCGACCGTCCAGGAGCCTGAGCCTCCAGAGGAGAGGCGAATCCGCGCGCGGCTGCCGGTCTAACGCGGTCCATGGCAGGCGCGGGGACCGCGGACGAGCAGGCGGATTCGCGTGACCGTAGAGCTGTCGTAGTTGGCAATCCAGAGGACGCGGCGCCCGGCCGCGATCGCAATCGTTAGCTTGGCGCCGAGCCGGATCGGCCTACCGGTCACGCGGCCGCTGCCGGGGTCGACCTGCCACAGCGCCGCCGTGGCCTTGATCGGATCAAACACGGTCGGTGAGCTTGACCGCAGAAAGGCGAGCACCCAGACCCGACCGTCGCCAAGCGCTACCGCCACGCCGCGCGGGATCGGGACGCGTGAGCGCACCCGTCTCGAGACGGGATCGACTTGGGTCAGCGACCCGTTCGCCGCTGACCACAGCGACCCATAACCGACTGCGATCGTGCCTGGCCCTGGCGAGCCCGCCGCCACCGGCGTGGTGGCGATGATCGTCGTCACCTTCCCGCTGGAGGGGTTCACGCGCACCACCGAGGCCGGCGAAGTGTTCTGCACCCAGACGGCGTGCAGTCCATAGACGACCTGCCCCGGGCCGGAGCCGACGTCGATCGGCTGCCCCGTCACGCGATCGTCGCGCGGGTCGATCGCTATCAGCTGCCCTTGCCCTGCCCGTGGCCGCGTCACCCACACCCGGCCAGCGCCGACCGCGACCCCCAGCACTGGCCCTCCGACATGCACGGTGGCGATCACCCGGTTCGTGCTCGGATTGATCCGATACACCACCCCCCGAGCCGTCGAGGTCACCCACACGCTTCGGTCACCGACCGCCAGATGGCTGTAATCGGCGGTCCTTGGGGTGCGTATCCTGGCGAGCACCCGACTGCTGGCCGGGTTCAGCCGGCTGACCTGATCAAAGCCAGACACCCACAGCGAGCCGTAACCCGTGGCGAGCGCGGCGGGGCCCGAAGCGGCGTAGGTCCGGCGATCAGCAACCGAGCGCACATCGCACCCGCGCGCGCGGGCGGCCGGCGCAGTGCTAGCCGGCTTGGTCGCCTGGGCGGCGGGTGTAGTCGTGGTCGGCACCGATGTCCTGGGCGGCCCGCTAGGGCGCGCGCCGGGGCCGGATCCCACCGCGGCTAGAGCCAGCGCACAGACGACCGCGGGCATGCGCCGCATGCGTGATCCCGTCGCGTGAGATCTCATCCAAACCCCGGGTGAAGCAGGACGCTCGCGCTGCGCGTAGCGGCATGACCATCAGGGAAGAACGCGGTCACTCGCACGGGCGGGTAGACCTCGGGGCTGCCGAACCACAGATGCGCCCCGGCGGAGATACGCACCTTCAGGGGTCCATGTCGCAGGCCGGCGTCAAACAGGTAGCCAAGCCAGAGATCGTCAGACGGGCCGGCTGGTGGGCTGAGCGTCACCAGCCGTCCGGCGACCTGGACGGTCACAAGCGTGGCCACGCGGCGCAGATGCACGCCGATCCCGATCCGGTCGCACGCGATCGAGTTGCCAACCGGGCAGGCGACACCAAGAAACGGGGTGGCGGCGGCGTCCAGCGTCTGCATCGCCCCGGTCACCGAACAGTCGCGCAGCGTGTTGCCGATCGGGATCAGCATTGGGATCGCCGGACGGCCAGGCTGCTTGACGTGCAGTCGCGCGCACCCTCTGCCCTTAAAGAGCACAGCACCGCCGAAGCGGTGCAGTTGCCCCGTGCAGGCGGGGAACCGTACGGCGGCGCGTCCGTCGGAGAGAGCCGGCGAGGGGTGACCCCGGCCGTACGGGGTGAATTGCAGCGAGAACCGCCCGCGCGACGCGCGGTCGACACTGAGCAGCACGGGCTGGCTGCCGGTCAAGACCGCGATCGCTTCGCTGCCCGACGTCCGGCGACCGGCCCACTCTGCGGGGTGCTGGGCGAGGTCGTCGCCGGCCGCGAGGATCAGCGGGCCGGCGCGATACACGCCAAGCTCGCCAGGTAGCGGTGCGGCCGCGAGCTTCGGTACGGCGACGCAGCTGGCGGTCGGGATCGGCCCGCGAGCGAAGTCGACCGGCTGGCGCGCGGTACCGCAGCCCGCTAGCGACAGCAGCGCCAGCACGCACACGCCAATCCCGACGCCCAGCGCGTGTCGGGAGACGGGGGTGATCTCGGTGAGGCTCACCGAAGGGTTACGTGTTGCGGCGGTGATCAGGTCCCGTCCTGTGAAGGGACCTGTTGCGTGGTGCGGCTCGTATAGAGGACGATGTCCCTTGCCGATGACCCCTGCTCCTGATCTGGTGCCAGGCGCTACCGGAAGCCGCGCCGCGGTCGCGTCAGGCTGGCCGGCCGGGTCAGTCGTGGCTGTGAGGCGAATGCGTGTCCGCAGTGAACTGTCGCTGATCGCCGGTGCGTTAGCCGGCTCTGAGGCCGACCTTGAGGCGCTGTTTCACCGCCATTGGCCGCGGGCGTATCGGACCGCGTTTCTGATCGTGCATGATCACGCCGCGGCTGAGGACATCGCTCAGGAGGCGTTCCTGGCCGCGGTTCGGCGACTGGATCGGTTTGACCGCCGACGGAAGTTCGGGCCGTGGCTGTCAGCGATCGTTGCTAACCGCGCGATTGACTGGGTCAGAGCACGAAGCGCACGCCATGAGACCGGTCACGAGCCAGCCGAGCCAGTCGCTCCTGACCCGCGTTCACACGGGTATTCACAAGAAGTGATCGCGGCGCTGGGGACCTTGTCGCCCGAGCATCGCGCCGTGGTGGTGCTGCGCTACGTGCTGGAATACACGCCCGGGGAGATCGCGCGGGCGCTTGAACTGCCTCGCGGCACCATCAACTCCAGGCTACGCCGCGGCCTGAACGCGCTGGAGCCGAGCCTTCGGGAAATCGAGCCGCAGTGAACGTCCGCCGAGCCCTATCCCGGCTCCAGGTCCCCGAGGAGCCCGCTGCGCAGGCGCGCACCTGGCAGGTCGTCAGCGCGGCCTACCGTGAGCGCTCTCCGGCGCGCAGGCACCGCTCAAGCCGGCGGCTGGCGTTCGCGCCCGCGCTGGTGGTGCTCGTCGGGGTGCTGTCGCTGACCCCGGCCGCAGCGACGGTCAGTCGCCTGATCAGCCACGCGCTCGGCGTCCCGCACGCCGCCCCGGCGTTGATCTCGCTGCCCACGCCAGGCCGGCTGCTGGTCTCCGGACCTGGGGGCACCTGGACAGTGTCAGCCGACGGGTCACGCCGACGAATCGGTTCATGGCGTCAAGCGAGCTGGTCACCGCACGGGCGCTACATCGCCGTCACCTCGGGCGACCGGCTTACCGCCGTTGACCCGCACGGCGTAACGCAGTGGGCACTGACACGACCCGCGGTCACAGACCCGCGCTGGTATCCCCCGACCGGGTTCCGGGTCGCGTACCGCTCCGGCGACACGCTGCGGGTCCTGGCAGGCGACGGCACCGGCGACCATCAGCTCGCCACGGCTGTCGCGCCTGTCGCGCCGGCCTGGCGGCCCGATCATCCCTACCAGCTCGCCTACGCCCACGGCGACCAGGTGATCGTCCGCGACGCAGACACCCGCCGGTTGGTCTGGACGCGACCCGCGCGCGACGTGCAAAAGCTCGACTGGTCTGCCGACGGAACCCGCCTGCTCGTGATCACCCGCACGCACATTCGAGCGCTCAACACCGCCGGCAGGACCATCTCAAAGATCATCCTCACGCCCGACAGCCCGGCGTTCGACGCATCCCTGTCGCCCGACGGGCAAACCCTCGCGCTAGTCCGCGGCGGCGCTAAGCAGGGCGTAACCGTGGCGCGGCTAACCTCCTCGCGACCAGCGCTGCGAAGCGTGCTGGCAGGCTTCGGCGTAAGGCAGGTTCTCTGGTCACCGGACGGGCGCTGGCTGCTGGCCAGCTGGCCCGCCGCTGACCAGTGGGTATTCATCGCAGTCACCGGCACCCCACGGATCGCCGCGGTCTCGCGGATCGCCCGACAGTTCACCAGCCAGGCCCGGGCAAACAGCTTCCCCCGACTGGACGGGTGGTGCTGCACCGCGCGAGGCGCAGCGGGATGAGAACCAGCACGCCCAAGCGGACTTCTCTACGTCAAGCGCGTGGGCGTAACGATTTCCTACGGGAGAGGACGCTGGCGCGGCGGCCGATGCTCAGTGGAGCAGCTTCTCGCGGTTTTCCCACAGCCATTCGACGGTTTCGCGGAGCGCGTCCTCAGGGTCAGGGTCCTGGACTCCGAGAGTGTCGCGTAGCCGCCGGTCAGAGCAGAGCACTGGGTGACCGACCTGCCATGGATGGTCGGTGGCTGTGAACGCCACGTCCTCCGGTTCCCATTTCCAATCGAGAATCGTCGCAACGCGTCTCGCCAGGCCCGAGTAGTCCCAATCGAACGGGTCAACCACATTGCAGGGCCACACGTCCTTCGGCTCGTACTTGGCTGCGGCCACGATCGCCCGCCCGACCCGTTCAACCGCGACCCGGTGAAAGACTTGAACGCCCCCGGCAGGAAGCGCGAGTCGACGCTGGCCTTGGGCGATCAGCCGCACCAGCTCCCATTCCCTGGTCGTCGGATGCGGTCCATGGATCGCGCCTGGACGCAGGACGACTGCTGGGCAATGCTCCTCTTGCAGCGCTGCCTCCATCGCGACGTTGTCATGTGCAGCGCTTCCACCCGGGTAGGGTCCCTGACGCTTTCGCGCATCCTCGTTGAGAGGAATCGGGTCGATGCTCAATTGGAGAAACCCGCCGCCGTCGGCGACTCCCGCGTCCACGCAATGCTGGTAGACGTCCATAGAGCTGACGGCGACCACCCTCGCTCCGATCCGGGCCGCGCAGCGCGCGAGCTGCTGCCCCTTCTCGGCCGTAGCCCCACCGGGGAACGTGTCAATCAGAACATCAGGGCCCCAGACCTCGACTGCTCCTCGTTCTTCGAGCAGCCCTTTTCGATCTCCGTGAAGGTGCTCGATCGAGTTCACAGCCTCGTCCTCGTGGGTACCAGTGTGCGCCACGCACACCTCGTGGCCAGCATCGATCAGCAGCCGAACCGTCACCGGCCCAACGAACCGCGTGCCCCCTATGACCGCTACCCGCATTCCATCATCCTCGCAGCACCAACGCCAACGAGAGGGCCGAGTCGTCATCTCAGCCAGATCTATCAATGCGACCTCAAAGCGTCGCTCTCTACGCGGCTGTTCGCTGCCACGGACGCCGGGGAGCGGCTGAGGGTAACGCGGTGGAGCGCCGAGTCGTCCACCCGACCACCCGGGAGCCGACGCTGTTCATCGCCGGTTAGGAGGGTTATGTCGGCGGCGCTTGCCAGCCTGGCACTCGCCGGGTGCGGAGGGTCAGCCGGTCACGTAGCGGTGCGCGAAACACACGCCCCGAAGCTAACGCGAGCCGCGGTGGTGCGCGCACCGGCACATCGGCTTGCTGTGAACGTGCGCCTTAACGTTCTCTACCGGGAAGTGGATGGCGTCCGGTTAAGGCTCGACGCCTACCTGCCAGGGGCGAAAGGCTCGCATCCGGCGATCGTCTTCTTGCACGGCGGCGGCTTTCGATCCGGGACGCGGAGCTCGTTCGCTCCCGGCGAACAAGCCTTCGGTCCGACCGGCCGAGCCCTGGCTAGGAATGGGTTGGCAGCGTTCGCGATCGACTACCGACTGGCACCGCAATTTCGCTTCCCCGCCGCGAAGCAGGACGTCCTCGCGGCAGTCCGGTGGGTGCGCCGCCACGCGCACGAGCTAGGTGTCGACCGGGCTAGGCTTGGCCTGTTCGGCGTGTCCGCGGGCGGCAATCTCGCGGCGCTGGCCGCGACCCAACCCAGCAGTCCACTGGATCAGGTGCGTGTGGCAGCGTCGTGGTCAGGACCGATGGATCTCGCGCGCTTTTACCCCGCCCACCCGTTCCTCGCTGAGTACCTCGGTTGCATGGCCTCCGCATGCCCTGGCCGGTACCGGGCAGCGTCGCCAGTCAACCATGTTGACCACGGTGACCCGCCCATGCTGCTGGCCAACAGCAGCGCCGAAACGGTTCCCATCGGCCAGGCACGCGAGATGATCAGCCGCCTAGCCGCCGTCGGAGTCGCACATCAACTCCTCACGATCCCCGGAGGCCAGCACGCCGGCCAATACAACGCCCAAGCCTGGCCCGCGACTCTCCGCTTCCTACGTCAACACCTGATGCGCTGACCCCAGCCCGCTCATCTCGCCAATCGGCCTCAGCGCGCGGTCTTGCTCTGGCTCAGGGGTATGGCTGACCGGGCGCACTGCGTCCTTCGCCAGTTATCTGAGTGGGGATGGTAATGCGGCGCATGACCCCGAATTTGTTTGCTGTCCAGATCACCCCGCGCGTGATCGCTATCAGCACTCCGGGACCACCGAGCGTATGCAGCGGATGGATTCTGTAGCTGGCGTCGATGCGGAACAGTCGACCGGTGCGGTAGCTGGCTGCGAATAGGTCCCCGCTGCCGTAGGCGATCTCGTAGGGGCCGTCCGGGAGCGTAAGCTGGCGGATGACGCGTCCTGTCCGCTGATCAAGCACAGCGACGCGTGCCATATTCGTTGACACCCCGCCGCCGTTGCGGGTCGCGCCGGCCGCGATCTCAGCGTAGGCCCTTACGCGCCCGCCGCCGAGTGCTAACTGGTCGACCGAGATCGCACCCGCTGGTCCGCTCTTGATCCGCAGCAGCTTGAGTCGGCGACTACCTGCTCGCATGACGCCCACTCCCAGCGAGTTTTCCGCCACCCACGTCGCATCCGGGCTGACGACGACCTGACCCGTGACATCGAACGGCGCGTGCACCATTCGAACCACGCGCGAGGAGTCGGGATCGATCTGCGCAAGCCAGCCGCGCGCGGTGCTAACCCATACCGAACCTGCTCCGGCGCTGATGTTGACCGGCAGAAACTGGCGATCGCCGGCCACAATCGGGGTAGGGAGCGCGAGCGAGACGGTCTGAGTCGTATGTCCCGTCCGCGGATCGACTCGACTAACGCTGCCAAGGTTGAAGTGGGTGAGCCAGATCGCTCCGCCGCCAATGGCGAACGCAGTCGGGTCCACAACGCCGATTCGCTGCACGATCCGCCTCGTACTCCAATTAATCCTGACCAGCGGACCCGACCTGTGCAGCCCCCGCCCCGAGCAGTTTCGCTCGCAGGTCAAAACCCAAACCGAGCCAAGCGCGCCTTCCGCCTCAATAGGCAACCCATGCAGCGCCACGCCGATCGGCGGCGCGATCCGGTCGACCGGGCGGGTTTCACGATCAGGCTGTCGAGGATCGATACCAGCGTTGCGCGCGTTCTCTGGCTGGCGCGCGTGCCGATGAACAACTGCACCTGAAAGGCACGCCCAGCGTCGCGAAATTCGATCGCGTAGCTCGGACCCATGCACTCATATGGCCGGTAACTTTTGGGATCCAGCCGGAAGTGCGCCGGCCGAGCTGGGAAGCGTGCAGTCGGTTGCCCCGGGGTGCGGGTGTACTCGAACATGAAGAGAAACGCGCCCGTTGGCGGCAGCTCGCGAACCGCGGTCGCTGGCGTGCAATTCGGGTCAGGGCGAGCCTGTCTGAGCCGGAACGACGTCACGACCAGCCGTTGCACGGGCCAGAGGACGCGAGTCAACGGGGCCGTCACCACGTGCCACGCCGCCACACGACGAATGCTGATACCCGCCCCGACCGCGACACGCACGCGGTCCGACGATGACCTGCGCTCAACTGGATTCCCTGGCCCCGCCGCACCCCAGGCGACAAGCGCTCCCGCGCCAACCCCAGACGCGACGATGACCGCGACGATTACTCGCATGCGCACAAACTCAATACGGCCGCGAAAGCCGTTGAGGTCCCGACCAGGAGGCGGTCAAGGCCGGGCCGCGAGGACGCCTGGGCTGTCGAATGACACAAAAGAACCGTCGAGCCAGCCGCTCACCACGATCGTTGGACACACCTGCTTCCACGAAGCACCGGCCACCAAATCCGGCGTCGACGACCCAGTCGAGGTGGCTGCTTCGGTTCCGCCAACTCGAGAAGCGGAAGCGAGAAGCTCAGAGCCCCTCCGGCGACCAAGCGGCGGCCTGCGTGGTGCCCGGCGCGGACTGTCGGCGCTGGTTTCAACCCGCGACCCAGGTCGCGAAAGTAGACGCGGGCTGCCGAGGGGCCGCGAGAGTCGGGTGGCTGAGCTACAAGGTGCGGGTCATGTACGAGCTCGCTGACGGGGTCTGGCAGCTGCCGCTGGTGCCTGGCGACGCGGTCAACGCTTACTTGATCCGCGGTGTGCTCGTGGATC
>JAABUZ0100009702.1_pt1 | contig 10931 bp, 7 predicted proteins | sample 5562091 | NCBI WGS metagenome assembly JAABUZ01 (sample SAMN12813069, study PRJNA571459) | rock metagenome | isolation source: Antarctica rocks | place: Antarctica: Victoria Land, Linnaeus Terrace sud | collected 2015-12-21
GACCCTCCTCCACGAAGGGGGAGGGGCCCCGACGCCCCAGGTGGCCCCGGAGCTGGAGCCTCCGACCCCGCCATCTCCCGTCGCTCCTGCATCCCGGACCCCGGTGGTCCCTCTCCCCGACCCGGACTCGATCCCGGCCGGGCCGATCCCGGCGGCCTCGGCGGCCCCCGAGGCCCCGGGGCGGGTGGTCCGGCTCTCGGCGGAGGGCCTTTCGAGGTTGATGGGGCTGGCGGGCGAGTCGCTGGTCCAGGCCCGCCAGCTCCGACCGTTCGTCGACGCGATCGTCTCGCTCCGGTCCCGCCAGGCGGCGGTGATCGAGGCGTTGCAGACGCTGGAGGACCGGCGGTCGGCCGACGCCTCGGTCATCGGGGAGCTGCTGGCCCGGGCCCGGGCCGAGGCCGGCCGGTGCATCGAGGCGCTCAACCGCGAGGTCGAGGCGCTGGACGACCACGCCCGACGCGGCGAGGACCTGGCCGGCCGGCTCCATCAGGAGGTCCTGGCCAGCCGGATGCGGCCGATGTCCGAGGGGGTCCGCGGCTTCCCCCGGATGGTCCGCGAGGTCGCCCGCGAGCTGGGCAAGCGGGTCCGGTTCGAGATCCGGGGCGAGTCGACCGGCGTCGACCGCGACATTCTGGAGAAGCTGGAAGCCCCGCTGAATCACCTGATCCGGAACGCGCTGGACCACGCCATCGAGCCGCCCGAGGAACGCCTGGCCGCCGGCAAGGACCCGGTCGGTCTGGTCCGGCTGGAAGCCCGCCACAGCGCGGGGATGCTCCAGATCACCCTCTCCGACGACGGCCGGGGGATCGACCCGGCCCGGCTCCGCGCCAAGGTCGTCGAACGGGGGCTCTCCAGCGGCGAGGTCGCCGAGCGGCTCTCCGAGGCCGAGTTGCTCGAATTCCTGTTCCTGCCCGGCTTCTCGACCAAGGAGGCGGTGACCGAGATCTCCGGCCGGGGGGTCGGGCTCGACGTGGTCCAGGACATGGTCAAGACCGTCGGCGGCGTGGCCCGAGTCACGTCGCGAGTCGGCAAGGGGACCCGGTTCACGCTCCACCTGCCGATCACGATGTCGGTGATCCGGGCCCTCCTGGTCGGGATCGCCGGAGAGCCCTACGCCTTCCCGCTGAACCGGATCGACCGGATCGTCCGGGTTGCCCGGGACGAGGTCCGCCGGGTCGAGGGGCGGCCGCACTTCCCGCTCGACGACCAGCTCGTCGGGCTGGTCGACGCCGTTCTGGTCCTGGGGCTCCCCGAGCTCGGCGGGGGGGAGGACCCGATGTCGGTGGTCGTGGTGAGCGACCGGAACCACCGGTTCGGGATGATCGTGGACGGCTTCCTCGGCGAGCGGGACCTGGAGGTCCGGCCGCTGGACCCCCGGCTCGGCAAGCCGCCCGACATCAACAGCGCCTCGGTCCTGGATGACGGCTGGCCGGTCCTGATCGTCGACGTCGAGGACCTGGTCCGGTCGATCGACAATCTCCTGGGGAACCGCCGGCTCAAGTCGGCGGCCGGCCAGGCGGCGGCCCGGGCCCGGAAGGTGGCCAAGAAGATCCTGGTGGTGGACGACTCGATCACCGTCCGCGAGCTGGAGCGGCAGCTCCTGGAGGGGCGGGGCTACGCGGTCGATGTGGCGGTCGACGGCGTCGACGGCTGGAATGCGGTCCGGGTGGGAGACTATCATCTGGTCATCAGCGACGTCGACATGCCCAGGATGGATGGGATCGGCCTGGTCCGGTCGATCAAGCAGGACCCGAGGCTGAAGTCGACCCCGGTGGTGATCGTCTCGTACAAGGACCGAGAGGAAGACCGGATGCGCGGGCTCGACGCCGGCGCCGACGGCTACCTGACCAAGAGCAGCTTCCACGACCGGACCTTCCTCGACGCGGTGGCCGACCTGATCGGCGAGGCCCAGGCATGAGGATCGGGATCGTCAACGACCTGATGATGGCCCGCGAGGCGCTCCGGCGCGCCGTCGCCTCGGTGCCCGACCACCAGGTCGCCTGGCTCGCCCGCGACGGCGCCGAGGCCGTCGAGCTGGCCCGGACCGACCGGCCCGACCTGATCCTGATGGACCTGGTCATGCCGGTCCTCGATGGAGTCGAGGCCACCCGGCGGATCATGGCCCAGTCGCCCTGCGCCATCGTGGTCGTGACCAGCTCGGTCCGGGCCCACCTGGGGCGGGTCTACGAGGCCATGGGCCTGGGGGCGCTCGACGCGGTCGACACCCCGGAACTGGGCCCCTCGGGCGACGTGGCCGGGGCGGGCCACATGCTCGACAAGATCGCGACCATCGCCAAGCTCGTCGGCCGCTCGCCCCGGGTGGTCCAGCCCTTCGCCGACGCGGCCCCGCCGCCACCGCCGCCCCTGCCGGAGGGGTCGCCGTCGTGGCCCCTGGTGGTCATCGGCTGCTCCACCGGCGGCCCCGCCGCGCTGGCTCAGATCCTCTCCGGCCTGCCCGACACCCGCGACGCCTCGGTGGTGATCGTCCAGCACCTCGACCTGGCCTTCTTCCCCGGCCTGGCCGACTGGCTCGGGGAGCGGACCGGGCGGCCGGTCGAGCTGGTGGAGCCGGGCGACCGCCCGCTCCCCGGCAAGATCCTCCTGGCGGCGACCAGCGACCACGTGTTCCTGGACGACCTCCGGACCCTCCGCTACGACCCCGACCCGGCCTCGTATCCCTACCGCCCGTCGGTCGACGTCTTCTTCCAGAGCGCCGCCCGCCACTGGCCCGAGCCGGGGGCCGCGGCCCTCCTGACCGGGATGGGACGCGACGGGGCCCTGGGCCTGCTGGCCCTCCGCCGGGCCGGCTGGCTGACCATCGCGCAGGACCAGGCCACCAGCGTCGTCTGGGGGATGCCCCGGGCGGCCGTCGAGGTCGGCGCCGCCGAGCTGGTCCTGCCCATCTCCGAGATCGCCGCGGCGATCTCCGACCGGGTCCGCGACCGATCCCACCGCCTCCCCGGAGCCGCCCGACGATGACGCCCGCCGAGCTTCCGATGACCCAGCACAAGGTCACCGTCCTGCTGGTCGACGACCAGCCGATCATCGGCGAGGCCGTCCGGAGGATGCTCGCCGGCGAGGACGACATCGCCTTCCACTACTGCAAGGATGCCACCCAGGCCGTCGCTCGGGCCAAGGAAATCGGCCCGACCGTGATCCTCCAGGACCTGGTCATGCCCGAGATCGACGGCCTGACCCTGGTCCGACACTTCCGCGAGGACGAGGCGACCCGCGAAACCCCCATGATCGTCCTCTCGACCAAGGAAGAGCCCAAGATCAAGGCCGAAGCCTTCGGCCTCGGGGCCAACGACTACCTCGTCAAGCTCCCCGACCGCCTCGAACTCCTGGCCCGGATCCGCTACCACTCCCGGAGCTACATCTACCTCCTCCAGCGGAACGAGGCTTACCGGGCCCTCCAGGCGAGCCAGAAGCTCCTGGCCAAGGACGTGGCCCAGGCCGCCAAATATGTTTACTCGCTCCTGCCCGAGAAGCTCAAGAACGGCGACATCCGGACCGACTGGCGATTCATCCCCTCGGCCGAGCTGGGGGGCGACTCGTTCGGCTACGACTGGGTCGACGAGGATCACTTCGCCTTCTACCTCCTGGACGTCAGCGGCCACGGCGTCGGCGCCGCCCTGCTCTCGGTCTCGGCCCTGAACGCCCTCCGGTCGCAGTCGCTCCCGCAGACCGACTTCCGCGAGCCCGGCCAGGTTCTCACCGCCCTGAACAAGGCGTTCCCAATGGAGCAGCAGAACGGCCTCTTCTTCACGATCTGGTACGGGATCTACCACCGACCGACCCGCCGCCTCGACTACGCCGGCGGCGGTCACCCCCCGGCGCTCCTCCTGACCGGCCCCGACGCCGGCTCGGCCCGCCAGATCGCCCTGGAATCGCAGGGGCCGATGGTCGGAGCCGTGGGCGACCTCGAATTCTCCAGCTCCACCTGCCAGGTCGAACCCTTCGGCCTGCTCTCGCTCTACAGCGACGGCGCCTTCGAGGTCGAACGCCGCGACGGGTCGGGCTGGCCCTTTGGCGAATTCCTCAACTTCATGGAGAAGGTCCCCCGGACTCCCGAGCAGACCGGCATGGACGGCCTGATCCAGCACGCCCGCGAACTCAAGGGTTCGGACGAGTTCGCCGACGATCTGTCGATGGTCGAGTTCCTGTTCCCGCCGGCGGGGTGACGGCCTGGCGTCCTTTTTTGGCCACGGGCCGGGCCGCGAGGGGTGACTTGAAGGGCCCGGCCCGCTAAACTGGGCTCCAACCCGCGGGCGTCCGCGGGGGGCGTCCGAGGGCCAAGGGTGATCCCCGCATGAAGATCTTGTTGACCGGGGGGGCCGGCTTTATCGGGTCGGCCGTCGTTCGCCAGTTGATCCGCGAGACCGACCACGAGGTGGTCAACGTGGATAAGCTGACCTACGCCGGCAACCTGGAGTCGCTGGCCGAGGCCGGCGCCGACCCCCGCCACCACTTCGAGCGGGTCGACATCTGCGATGCCGAGGAGGTCGGGCGGGTCTTCGCCGAGCACCGCCCCGACGCCGTGATGCACCTGGCGGCCGAGTCGCACGTCGACCGCTCGATCGACGGGCCCGGCGAGTTCGTCCGGACCAACGTCACCGGGACCTTCACCCTCCTCCAGGCCGCCCGGGCGCACTGGGAGAGCCTCGAAGGCGGGGCCCGCGACCGGTTCCGCTTCCATCACATCTCGACCGATGAGGTTTACGGCTCGCTCGGGGCCGAGGGCTATTTCACCGAGGAGACGGCCTACGACCCGAGGTCGCCTTATTCGGCGAGCAAGGCGGCCTCGGACCACCTGGTCCGGGCCTGGCACCACACTTATGGCTTCCCGACGCTGGTCACCAACTGCTCGAACAATTACGGCCCGTACCACTTCCCCGAGAAGCTGATCCCGCTGGTGATCCTCAACGCCAGGGCGGGCAAGCCCCTGCCGATCTACGGCAAGGGGGACAATATCCGCGACTGGCTCTATGTCGACGACCACGCCCGGGCCCTCCGGCTGGTCCTGGAGCAGGGCGTCCCCGGCGAGACGTACAACATCGGCGGCCACAACGAGCGGACCAATATCGAGGTCGTCCGGGCGATCTGCGGCCTGCTCGACGAGATGAGGCCCGACTCGCCGCACGTCCCGCATGCCGGCCTGATCAGCTTCGTCGCCGACCGGCCGGGGCACGACCGCCGCTATGCCATCGACGCCGGGAAGATCGAGCGCGAGCTGGGCTGGCGACCCGCCGAGACCTTCGAGACCGGGCTCCGGCGAACGGTCGCCTGGTACCTGGACAACGAGGATTGGTGCCGGAACGTCCAGTCCGGCGGCTATCGCCAGGAACGCCTCGGCCTGGGGGCCCGCACATGACCGCGACCGCGACCGCGACGACGACCAATACCAAGACCAAGGGGATCATCCTGGCCGGCGGGTCGGGGACCCGGCTCTACCCCCTGACCCGGGTGGTCAGCAAGCAGCTTCTGCCGATCTACGACAAGCCGATGATCTACTACCCGCTGAGCGTCCTGATGCTGGCGGGGATCCGCGAGATCCTGGTGATCTCCACGCCCGTGGACCTTCCTCGGTTCCGCGAGCTCCTGGGCGACGGGAGGCAGTGGGGGATCGAGCTGTCCTACGCCGAGCAGGCCGTGCCCAACGGCCTGGCGCAGGCGTTCGTCATCGGCCGCGAGTTCGTGGGGCCCGACCCGGTGGCCCTGATCCTCGGCGACAACATCTTCCACGGCGACGGCCTGAGCGCGCAGCTCCAGCGGGTCGCCTCCCAGGTCGAAGGGGCGACGATCTTCGGCTACCACGTCAAGGACCCCGAGCGCTACGGGGTGGCCGATTTCGACGAGTCCGGCCGGGTGGTCGGCCTCCAGGAGAAGCCCGAGAACCCCCGGTCGTCCTACGCCGTGGTCGGGCTCTACTTCTACGACAACGACGTGCTCGACATCGCCCGCGACCTGAAGCCCTCGAAGCGCGGCGAGTATGAGATAACGGATGTCAACATCGCCTACCTCGACCGGAAGAAGCTCCACCTGGAGGTCTTCAGCCGGGGGATGGCCTGGCTCGACACCGGGACCCACGAGGCGCTCCACCAGGCGGCCGAATTCATCCAGGTGATCGAGCACCGGCAGGGCCTGAAGGTCGCCTGCCTGGAGGAGATCGCCTACCGGATGGGGTTCATCGACGCCGACCAGGTCCGGGACCTCGCCGGCGAGCTCCGGAACGATTACGGTCAGTATCTCCTCGGGATGCTCGAAGAACGGATTGTCACATGAAAGTGACCGAGACCGGGCTCCCCGGCGTGGTCGTGATCGAGCCCCGGATCTTCCGCGACGACCGGGGCTACTTCCTGGAGACCTGGAGCGCCGCCGGCTTCGGGGCCCGGGGCCTCCCCACCACGTTCGCGCAGGACAACCTGTCCCGGTCGGCGGTGGGGGTCCTCCGGGGCCTGCACTACCAGTTCCCCACGGGCCAGGGCAAGCTGGTCGGCGTGTCCCGGGGTCGAGTCTTCGACGTGGCGGTCGACATCCGGGTCGGCTCGCCGACGTTCGGCCGGTGGGTCGGGGAGATCCTTGCGGCCGAGGACGGCCGCCAGCTCTACATCCCGCCGGGGTTCGCCCACGGGTTCCAGGTGATCGGCGACGAGCCCGCCCTGTTCTCTTACAAGTGCACCGAGGGGTACGACCCGGCCGGCCAGTGCTCGATCCTCTGGGACGACCCGGAGATCGGGATCGACTGGCCCGGCGAGTCGCCGCTGCTCTCGCCCAAGGACGCCGAGGCTCCCCGGCTCCGCGACGTCCCCGAGTCCCGGCTCCCCCGTTATGCGCCGCCGGGCTGACGACCGGGGCCCCGGCGGAGGCGACCCATCGGGATCCATCACGCGATAGCCCTGGCATCGCTCGCCTTCTGGGGGCCGATCGTCCTGGCGCTGATCCGGTTCCTGGGGCCGCGCCGGGGTGCGGCGATCGGGCTCCTCGGTGGGTTCCTGCTGCTCCCCCGGTCGCCAATGGCCGGCTGGTCGGTGCTTGGGGTCCTGAGCCTGGACAAGCGGACGATCCCGGGGCTGGCCGCCCTGCTGGGGGTCGCCCTCTTCGACCACCGGAGACTCATCCGGTTCCGCTTCAAGGCGGTCGACCTGGCGGCGATCGGCTTCGTGCTGGTCCCGCTCCTGGCCCGGCTCGGTGGGGGATCCGGCCCGATCGCGGGCTCGGTGGCCCAGTCCTGGATCCACCTCGTCGAGTGGGGGCTCCCCTATCTGATCGGGCGGCTCTATTTCGCCAACGGGGAGGGCCCCCGGAGCCTCGGGACCGCCGTGGCGGTCGCCGGCTTCCTCACGATCCCGCTGGTCGCCTTCGAGGCGATCCTGGGGCCGGACTGGTATCTGGCCGGGCGGGTCTACGGGATCGGCTCGCACGAGTTGATGACGACCCGCCTCGGCGGCTGGCGGCCCGAGACGCTCCTGAGCAACGGCCTGGAACTGGCCGAGTGGATGGCGATGGCGGCATCGCTGGCGACCTGGATGTGGATCTGCTCGGGCTGGAAGCCGGCGCCGCTCCCGAGCTGGCTCCCCGCCCCCGCGCTGGTCCTGGCCAGCCTGGCCGTCCGGGGGGTCTACGGCTACGCCGTCCTCGGGATCGGTCTGGCGGCGACCGGGGCGACCCGGCTCGTCCGGATCCGGCTGTTCCTGATGGTCCTCTCGCTCGTCCCGCCCGCCTATCTGGCGGCGCGGATCTCGGGCCTCTGGGGCGGCGGGCAACTGGTCGGGCTGGCCCGGGCGGCGGGCCGCGAGTCGACGACGGCCAGCCGGATCGCGGCCGAGGGGGAGAACGTCGCGGCGGCGAAGGATCGCGGCCTCCTGTTCGGGGAGGGGGGCCGGTATCACGACTGGGCGGCCGATGGCCGATGGCTCGCCACGCTCCGGGGATCGGGCCTGGTCGGGGTCGCCTTCCAGTACGCGGCGATCCTCGGGCCGGGGGCCCTCCTGATCTGGCGACGCAAGGGCCCCCCGGCGGCGACCTCGCCCGAGATGGGGCTGGCGCTGTTCGCGATCCTCCACGCGATCGATAGCCTGCACAACACGTCGCTGATCGTCCCGGTCCCGCTCCTCTGCGGGGCGCTGGCCGGGGCCTCCGCGGTCGGATCCGACCGGCCCGGAGGGGCCCGGTTCGGGCCGGTTCGGGCCGGGGCGGGGGCCGGCCACGCGACCTATCGGGTCGGGGGACTCGGGGCCGCGCCGGCCGAACCGGCCGGGGACCTCGGGCCGGTCGCGACGGTCCTGGCGATCGCCTGCTTGCTCTACGTCTTCGGGCATGCACCCGTTACAGGTCATGAGGGCGTGAAGTTCGCGGGCGGGCTGGGCTCGGCCTTGCTCTTCGCGGGATCGGGGGCGGCGGCCGGATCGCTCCGGTCGAGCCCGGCGAGGTCGGCGGCGTTGGGGCTGGCCTTCGCGGCGCTGGGGGTCTCGTTCAACCTCGCCTTGCACCCCTCGACCCGGCCGACCTGGTCGTCGGACATCCTCCAGGGGATGGCCCTCTCGGGCGTGGCCGTGGCCCTGGCGCGACCCCGGGGCGGCATCGGCGTCGGCGTCGGGGGGTTCGGGGTCCTGGCGGCGGCCGGCGCGTCGTGGTGGGCTTTCGGGGTTGCCTGGCGGCCGTTCTCGGGCTCGCAATACCTGTTTTTTTCGGGCGACTCCGCCCTTTCGCCGTTCCCGGTCGCCCCCTGGGTGACCCTGGCGGCGCTCGGGGCGATCCTGGCGAGAACCTCGACGGCGAGGGCCTCGGCGATGGCCGCCGCCTTCGCCGGGGCGACCGCCCTGGCCTGGGCCGGGGGATGGGCCTCGGGCCCGCCTTCCAAAATCCCCATGAACCCGACCTACGCGCTGCTCGGGGCAGCGGTGGCGTCGGCCGCCTTCGCCGGATCGGGCCCGATCCGGCGCTGGGCCTGGTCCCGGGAGGCGTCGGACTGGCTCGGGCGTCGCTGGCTCGCCTTTTTCTACATCCATCTGGCGGTCGCCCTCGGGCTGGGTCGGGCCGGCCTGGTCCGCCCCTGGGCGTGCTGGACCGCGACGGCGGCGATCTCGATCGCGGCGACCTGGATCGTCTCGGCCGCCTCGGACCGGGTCCGCGGGGCGTTCCGGCGGCCGGCGAGCTGGGTCGTGCTGGCCTCGGTCATTCTCGCCGTCGGCCTGATCCCGGGAATCCCCCCGATGGTTGTCCAGGCCATCGCCGGGGGGGCGGGCCTCCTCTTCGCCACCAGGTCCGGGGAGCTGGCGAGCCTGATCCTCGGGTCGACGGCGGAACCTCCGGAGGCCCTCGGGCCCGAGGCGGCGACCGACCGGGCCCGCCATCTCGCGAAGCTGGCCCTGATCGTCGTGGTCCTCGGGGCCCCGGAGCTGCTCGATCGGCTCCCGCCGCCGATCGGGACCGGGTCCCGACCCGGCGGGCCTTCGCCCGTCCTCGCCACGCCGTCCCGGTGAAAGGGGAAGAGTCGCCTCGATGCGAGAAGGTATCCCGTCGCTGCTCTGGAGCTGGGCCCTGCTGTCCCCGCTCCTGTTCCGGGCGATCCCGGGGCGGGACGCGGCGATCGCCTGCTTGATCGGCGGCTGGGCGTTCCTGCCCAACGCCGCTTATTCACCGTCGTGCTTCGGTCCGGCGGTTCCCCCCGGCGCCGGCGGCTCCGCGCATGCGCTGGCCGTCCCGGCCTGGCCGCTGGCGAGCAAGGCGACGTCGATCGGTCTGGGCTGCCTGGCGGGCCTGGTCCTCTTCGATCGCCGGGCGTTCGGGCGGATCAGGCCCGGACCGGCCGACCTCCCGATGGTCGGATGGTGCCTGGTCCCGGTCGCCTCGGCCCTCGCCAACGGCCTGCCGTTCTCCCAGGGCCTGGCCCAATCGCGCTACCTCCTGCTGGCCTGGGGCGTCCCCTACGCGATGGGCCGGGCTTACCTGGTCGACGCCGAGGCGCGGCGACGCTTCCTCCTGGGAGTCGTGGCGGGCGGCCTGGCGTACCTCCCGTTCTGCCTGGCGGAGAACGCGGCGGGGCCGGCCGCCTATGCCCGGGCCTTCGGCCCCCATCCCTATCAAGTCGAGGGGGCTCCCCGGGACCTCGGATACCGCCCCCTCGTTTTCCTGGAGCACGGCAACCAGCTCGGGGTCTGGATGGCCGGCTCCGCCTCCGCGGCAACCTGGCTCTGGGCGACCGGCGCGGCCCGGCGCCCCTGGGGCTTGCCCGGCGGCCCGCTGGCCCTGGTCCTGGTGGCCGCCACCTTCCTTTGCCAGTCGCACGCCAGCATCCTGCTCCTGGGGATGGCCCTGGCCCCGCTCCTGATGGTCCGGATCCCGGCCCGACGGGGCGGCTGGAAGCTCGGGGCCGTCGCGGGCCTGGCCCTGGTCGCCCTCGGAATCCTCGCGCTGGCGGCTTGGAGGGGCTTTGACCTCGGGGCCCTCCGGGGCGATGCCCGAGGCTTTTTCGTCGGGATGCGCAAGTCTTCGTTCACCTGGCGATTAGCTCGATCCGAGGAGTTCCTGCCGGTGGCCCTGGAGCGTCCGATCCTCGGCCTGGCGCGGCCGGACTGGGGCCCCGGTGGCCGCTCGTTCGTCAATCCAGTGAACCTGGGGGCCTGGCTCCTGGCCCTCGGGATGTACGGCTTCGTCGGGCTCGCCGCGATGACCACCCTCGCCCTCGCCCCCGTGGTCCGGTCGATCGCCGGTCTCCGACGACGGTCCTGGTCCGGGCCGATCGAGGGGACCTCGGCCGCCCTGGTCGCGCTGCTCGGGATCGGGATCCTCGACTCGCTCTCGAACGCGACGGTGATCCTCCCCTGGCTCGCCGCGGCCGGCGGCCTGGGCGGTCCGGGGGCCGGGCCGGCCGATGGTCGCCGGCCCTCCGCTTGAACTCCGAACCCACCTCCCCAAGGCGATCGACC
>JAABUZ0100009705.1_pt1 | contig 10927 bp, 5 predicted proteins | sample 5562091 | NCBI WGS metagenome assembly JAABUZ01 (sample SAMN12813069, study PRJNA571459) | rock metagenome | isolation source: Antarctica rocks | place: Antarctica: Victoria Land, Linnaeus Terrace sud | collected 2015-12-21
GCGCCAATTGGCGCCACATGGGGAGGGTAGCGGGCTTCACCAACCGCAAAGAGGAACACCGCCAGCCCGATGGACGCTACCCCTACGTCAGGCTGCGCGACGCGTCGGGCGACCGCGCTACGGAGGCACCGGCGATCCTGGCCCGGGCACGGGACGAGGCCACACAGGGCCGCCGCGGGGCGGCGGGAGACCATGGCGACGGCGGCGGCGGCGCGGAGCCCTCGCGCGACCAGGCCGCGCGGCGGTCCGCTTTCTCCCGGCCCCCCGCGGGGGGCGGCCCTGTGTCGCCCCTGGGCCGCGAATACGCGCACCGGGCGCAGCGGCTCCTGGAGCGATATCCCAACGCCGCGCTGACGGACCTCCACCGGCTCGATTGGATGGTGACGCGCGACATGGCGCGGGCGCACCCCGAGGCGCGCAAGGAGGACCTGATGCGCGCGATCGGCGAGGGGAGCCCACGCATCGAGGAGCGCAAGCAGGGCCACGTCTACGACTACGCCGAGCGCACGACGCGCTACGTGCTGCTGGACCCGGACGTGGGGCGCGCGCGGGGCGAGGCGGCCCGGATGGCGAACCGTGAGCGGGATCGGTGGTTCTGAGCGATGCCCTACTTCACCGAATGCGCGGGCTGCGGGCGGATGCAGAGCCCCGCGAGTTGCCCCGAGGGCTGGGTGCCCGTCGAGGCCGGCGCCGGGTGGCTGGACGGCGACTGTCCGTTATACTACCCGACCGCGTTGCTCATGCGCTGCGTCCCCTGCTACCGGAAGACGTGCCCCGGCGACGGGGAAGCGCACGACCCTGACGACGGGCGGGGTGGTCGTCACGGTCCAGGACCGGACCTGTCGGCTGCTCACGCTCGACGATCAGAGCGACCTCGTGCTCCGCGACCCCGTGGGGGGACGCGTGCTCGCGCTGGTTGCGAGTAATGCCACCCTCAAAGGGACGAATACCGGCAGCTTCTCCGCGTCGGATGTCGTACATCTCATCGTTGGCCAGGCGGGCGCGACCGTCACCGTCGCGCGCGCGACAAACGTCCCCTATCAAAATAGCGTGACCGGGAGCGCGGACACCCCTGGCCTCGTCCTCGTCACCTTCCAGGACCGCATATAAGGACGCGAGGGCGGGCCTCGGCGCGTAGCGAGTGACGCGTAGGGCGATAGAGAAGGGGGCGGACCTGTCGATCAGGGCCGCCCTCTTCTCGTGCAGACGAATCGACACACGCCCCCCAGGGGGAGAAAGAAAACGCGCGCCCCGCGACCGGGGCGCGCGTGTGTCGAGCCTAATTGACACCTATTCAGCACTCTTTACGCCGAGGCCGGCGAAACGGTCATTCCAGCATGTTGCCCCGCGTCACCTAGCCACGGTGGGATATAGCTCATGCCCGCGCAGTTCCGGGCGGCGCGGCGGCCCGCACATCCGATCGCCTACAAGTGCGCGGCGTCGAGCACGCTCACGGTGTTGTCCCCCGCGTTGGCGACGAAGATGCGCGCGGTCTGCTCGTCTACGCCGACCGCGGGCGGCCCGACGCCGACATTCAGGCCGGCGAGCCGGCGCCCGTTGCGCGTGTCGAAGGCGGAGACGTAATCGCGGCCGTAGATGGTCGGCCCGCTAATCGTCACGTCCGCCGACACGATCACAACCCGCCCCCGCGCCGTGTCAACGTCTTCCGCCACCGGTGGGTAACCCGTCCTGACAGCGTTCACATCTCCCGTCCACGCGATCCGCCCGCTGCGCGTGTCCAGCCCGGTCACGCTGATCACGCCGCCGCTCGAGCTCAGCGGAGACTCCGTGGCGATGTAGCGCCCCACCCGCGGGTCCACCACGCCCGGACCCACGTCGTAGATGGTGCGTAGCACGCGCCCCGTCGTCGCGTCCAGCAGGGCCACGCTGTAGGTGCGCGTCGTGCTGTCATAGAGGCTGGCCACGACCCGCCCCGCCGTCGCGTCGACCGCCAACCCAGGCTCCCCCTCGGGCAAAGACACGCGCCCCACCACCCGCTCCGTGCGCGCGTCGAGCACCGTAACGCCGTCGTTACCGGAGACGAACAGGCGCTCCGTGCGCGCGTCGAGGACCATCCCGGCCGTACCTAACCCGGCTGGGTGCGCCTCCCGCACGACGACGCCCGTGGTTACGTCGACCACGCGTACGCTCGCGGTCCCCACAAGGTGACCGTCACGGCCAATAGGGCCGGCGTCAAGGAGGAAGAGTCGCCCATGCCGCGCATCGAGCACCATGGCTTGCGGGCTCTGGCCCGCCGCGATCGTGCGCACCACCGTCCCCGTGTGGCCATCGAGGACATGGACGGTGCTCGGCCCGGTAAGTTGGCCGTTAGAGAGGCCTGTGCGGCTTGTCAGGACGAAGACGTACCCCGTCCGCACGTCTGCCCTCCCACCGGCCGCGAACCCACGCGTCTCCACGGTCACGGAGCGCAGTAGCGCGCCCGTTGTCCCGTCGAGCACGTACGCGACGACGCGCGCCGGCGCACCGGTACCCGCCCTCGTCGGGGACTGCGTTGTAAGCACAAACGCGCGCCGCCCCGACGGATCGACCACCACCTGATAGGGGAGCGCGGGCAACCGCACCGTGCGCACGGGAACTAACGACCCAGTGGCACCCGTATGCGCCGCATCGTTCGCGCCGGTCGAGCTCGCCGCATGGACAAGCGACACGCCGCACACGACCGCGATCACGGCATGCAATCGGGGAATGAGTCCTGTGACCCCACGCCGCACCCTCATGACACACCCCTCCCGTTACGCCTCACCCCTGGGGCTGCGGGCATTTGGATTGTATGCCCATGGCCCCACTCACCATGTCAACGATAACACGCCGTTGCGATCAAGCTGGAGTAGATACGCGCGATGGGCACCTGGGTGTTCGAGATACCCTTCCGGTTTTGGTCAGGGCAGGAGACCTTCGCTATCTTGGGCGCTCCGTTTGTGTGACCCGCTTGCGCGACACCATAGTAGATGCCGACGTTGTCGCCCGGCGCGTCGACTCCACGAAAGATATTGACGCGTACTGGTGCTCGGGTGGGGTCAAGGCCTACACAGACCCCGTTCTTCCTGGTGCAATAGCGGTCATTGAGCCAGGTGAAGAGGTCGGCGGTATAGGCTCCTTGTGCCGACTCGTTGCTTACGGGGCTATATATGGGTGTTCCATTTGGGTTTGTTCCCGTCCTGATCGACTCCCCAGGGCTGTAATTGTCCTCCGTGAAGATGACAGGGAGGCGCAACGAGGCGAAGCTGTACTTCGTCCCATAGTAGCGCGACTTAGGAGTCCCGCGGTGCGTGCCCGACGTCGTCCACGTGTTGATCATGTCGCTGAGGTTCAGACAGGGGTTATAAGAGAATCGCTTGGGATTCCCCGGGTCAAGGGGACCATGCGCCTGGGTTTGGCCGTAGAAGTTCTTCCACCAGTGCCCGTGGTCATCGGGCGTATCGTACCCATAGGGGTGCACGGCGAGCCCGAGGCGCTCCACCGGCGCGGGGGGGATGGACACCTTATCCACCATCACCGAGGCGGAGGAGTGGATCGTAGCGCTGATCGCCGCAGCTGCGGCGAAGACGCTGTCGTATAGGTTGAACGTCGGCCCTCCCTGCCCCAGGCATGTCTTCACAGCCTTCGTCGTCGCCGTCGGCACCGACATGCCTGCGGTTAGGATGCGGTACCGGCTGTACCCATAGCCTGACAGAGCCTGGTACAGGCCGCGCGCGGCGTACGCGTAGATCGACTCGTAGTGGTATGTGCCGTCCTTGCTGATGAAGGTGGTCCCGTCGGTGTACTTGGCGATGTCCTTCAGGTTCAGGTCGGGCTCGTTGCCGATCTCGAAGTAGATCATCGATGTCGTCGGGAACGACGTGTCGTCGTGCAGGTACTGCATAAGGTCTTTGACTTGCTTGTACCACAGGACGGGCGTCAGCTCGTGCGCATAGTGGCAGTCCGGGACGATGATGTCGAGGATCGGCACGATGTGGTAGGCCTGCGCCGACGCGAGCATCTGGGCGATGTTGCCGAGGTCGAATGCGTCGGCGCTGATGGAATAGGTGTTGCCCGAGCTATTGATCGCAGTGCCTGCGGTGTCAGGAGAGAAAGAGTCACTCTGCCACCACTTGATCCCAGGTGCGGTTGGGCTGATACCGGCCGTTTGCTGGTAGTCGGGGCAGGCCAGGTTCACCCCGAAGCGGATGTATTGGGCCTGCAGGTTATAGTGGGACGCGCTGATCCTAAACGCGCCTTGCCCGCACGTCACGCCGTTCGAGGTGCAGGGATATTGGGTCTGCCGCTGGCCCTGTTGATCGGGGATGCTCGCGTTCCCTGTCCCGGTGGGGAAGTCGGCCGTGTAGCTGCCCGATGTCCCGTAGATATAGGGCTGCCCGTCGAAGTTATAGGGGCCGGGCGACGTGCTCGCCGGGGCGATAGCGTTCGTCGTGACGGCGTTCGTCGTGACGGCGTTCGTCGTGGCCGCGTTCGTCGTGGTCCCCGCCGTGCTTGGCCCGTAGGTGATGTCCAGGTAGGGCGTCACGGAGGGATCATCGAAACCCGCTCCCAGGGACGAGGCAAAGCGCACCGGAGTCCCCCCATTGACTAGCGTGAGGCCGCCGTTGGTGGTCCCATCCTGCACCCACTGCTGCACCAAGCTTGTCACGTCCCAGCTTTGCCAGTGCCCGTCGCTCCCGCTCTGGGCGATGGGGGCCGTGCTGGTGACCACCGCCGGCGCGCCGTTCCACGTCGTCGGCTGGGAGGGGTCGTTCACGCCTGCGGCGTTGGCTTCGACCTGCACCGCCGTCGGGCCGGTCTGATTCGGCGTGTAGAGCCGCAATGTCGCCGAGACAATGGAGGGTAGATTGGCCGAGATGGACGAGAGGTCGAAATACGCCTGGCCGTTGTAGGTGCAGCCGTTCTCCGCGCCCACAACCAATGTGGTCGGCGGCGCCGATGTGTCGGGGGCGCAACTATTGACCGTGCCAAAGGCACCGCTCCGCAGTTCCGCGTTCGCCGTGAGGATGGGCAGGTCCAGGTTCACCGGGAACACCCGTCCCGGGGCGTGCAGCCAGGTGGGATCGATGCTGACGGTTACAATCTGGCTACCCGCGGAGCCTTACGCCACGGTCGCGGTGGCCGGCCCCGTATTGACCGAGGCGACGGGGTCGGCGCTGCTGTCGGTCGCGACGGGCGGTTGCATCACGGCCTCCGTCTGTGTGATGACATTGAAGCCCGCCCCGTCGTCCCCGTATTGCGTAATGGCTTGTGTGACCCGGATCGCCCCGGTCCCATCCTGCATGACGCCCGTGCCCGGGCTCGACGCCAGCGCGATGCCGAATGGCCCTCCTTCGCTCGCGCTGTGCAAGACGAGGCGTGCGTCCAGGCCCGAGCCGGTCGCACGCAACGCGAGGTCGCTCTGCGTGGTTGTTCCGGCGGACGGGACGATCCCGGGATAGGTGATCACGTTCCCACTCAACTGTCCGGTCACGCCGGCCGCAGGCGCAGCCAGGCCCAAGCCAAGGGTGATGCCGTCCTCCGCCGTGAGCGTGGCCAGCGTCGGGCTCCCGCTCGTCGGCGCCAGTTGCAAGCCGAAGGGGATTAACGTCGGACTGATGACTCCCGTGCCTGCGGGCGCGGTCAAGGTGAGGTTGCTGGGATGCCACCCCGTGTCGTCGGGCGACGCGGCGGGGCCGCCGTAAAGCTGTAGGTTGGTCGTGCTGCTGGCGCCATCGATGGTCTGTGTGTAGTGCTCCGTGCTGATGTCCTGCGACGTCAGATCAACGGCCCCACTCAGGCGCACGTTGTCGAACGTCGCCTGGCTGGTGGTCGCGCTGTTCTGCGAGCAGACGACCAGCCCGACCATCGCATTGGTGGGCATGTTTGGCAAGCTGACGCTCGAATTGGGAATTTGCGTCCACGTCACGCCATCGGTCGAGGTGGAGGCCGTGAATGTGGCGCCCGTCCGCGTCGCCTTGAGGTAGATCGGCAACCCAAACGGCACGTCGTTCGCTGTCGAGGCGTTTGCGCCAGCCGCGCTCCGGGAGTTGACCTGCACGCTCGACGTGCTGTAGGCGCAGTCCGGCAGCATGACCACACTATAGTTCACGTCGCCCGCGTCGGTGCTCGCGCGGTACATGATGCCCGCCTTGGTGCAGATGCTGGTGTTCTGCTGGGAGGTCAGGCGCGCCACGATGCTGCTGTCGCCCGAGACCTGCTGCGACACATAGTGGAACTGGTCGGAGTTATTCCAGATGTCCGACCCGGAGCCGCGTACCGTCCACGTCCCGTTGCTCAACGTTTGATCGGCCGCTAAGGGCGGGCTCCCGATGTCGTCGCAGCTCCAGCCGTCGGGGCAGGTCGCGCCGGCCGGGGCGGCGGCGAGGCCGGCCACGACGGCGTCGTAGCTACCGCTGTTGTACGTGCTCTGCACGGCATTCGTCGTGGGGAAGTCGGTCGAGCTGGTCAGGCCGGTGACCGCGACGCTGCCGTCGGGGGCGACGGCCAGCCCGAAAGCGGCGTCGTCGCCGCTCCCACCCAGGTAGGTCGCGTAGACCGTGCCGCCCCCGGCCGCGCCGAGTTCGGCCACGAAGGCGTCGTAGGGGCCACCCCCGAAGGTCGATTGCGCCGCGTTCGCAACTGGGAAATTGGTCGAGGCCGTTTCACCCGCGACGTAGACGTTCCCGGAGGTGTCGAGCGCGAGGGCGTAAGCCTCGTCGTCGCCGCTCCCGCCTAGATACGTGGAGTAGGCTAGCCCGCTCCCGTCGGGCGTCAGCTCGGCCACGAAGGCGTCGTAGGCGCCGCCCCCAAACGTCGATTGTGGCGCGTTCACGGTCGGGAAATCGGCCGAGGCAGTGTTGCCCGTCACCCAGGCGTCGCCGTTCCCGTCGACGGCGATGCCCTCGGCCATATCGTCGCCGCTCCCGCCCAGGTACGTGCCGTAGGCGATGGACGTCCCGCCCGCGCTAATCTTGGCCACGAAGGCGTCGTAGGTGCAGCTGCTCCTGGAGCAGCCGCCCACGAAGGACGGCTGGTAGGCGTTCGTGCTGACGGGGAAGTTGGCCGAGGCCGTGGCGCCGGCCACGTAGGCGTTCCCCGCCCCGTCTACGGTGATGGCGTAGCCGTCGTCGTCGCTGCTCCCGCCCAGGTAGGTGGAGTAGACCAGGCTCCCGCTCGGGGACAACTCCGTCACGAAGGCGTCGTAGTAGCCGCCGAAGTAGCCCTGCGCGGCGGTCGCTGTTGTGGGAAAGTTGGGCGAGCTGGTCAGGCCGGTGACGTAGGCGTTGCCGCTGCCGTCGAGGGCCACGCCATAGCCCTCGTCGTCGCCGCTGCCGCCCAGGTAGGTCGAGTAGACCAGCGACGCGCCATCGGCGGAGAGCTTGCTCACGAAGCCGTCGTAGGGGCCGCCGCCGTAGGTCGGTTGGGCCGCGTTCACGACGGGGAAGTTGGTCGAGGCGGTGTAGCCGGCGATGACCGCTTCCCCGGCGCTATCGACGACGATCTTCCACACGTCCTCGTCGGCGCTGCCGCCCAGGTAGGTCGAATAGACCAGCGACGCGCCGTCGGGGGTGAGCTTCGTGACAAAGGCGTCGCCGTAGTGCGTGCCGCCGGCAAACGTCGCTTGCTCCGGGGTGAGCGTGGGGAAGTTGGATGAGAACGTATCGCCGGTGACGTAGACGTAGCCGCTCCCATCGACGGCGATGCCGGTGCCTTGGTCCAGGGCGCTCCCGCCCAGGTACGTGCTGTAGGAGAGCACGGGATCGATCACCAACGGGCGCGTGTGGTCGTAGGCGCCCACGGCAAGCCCGACTTCGTGGCCCGTCCGCAGGATGTAGCGCGCCGTAACGGGGCGGCGCTGACCGCCGACCTGCTGGTAGGCCACCGGCCGGGCCTGGCGCAGCATGCCCGCCACCGTCTGGAGCAGCAGGTCGCCCTGCCTATCAATCTGGAGGTGTCCCGCCCCATGCACGGCCAGCCGGATGCGCCCGGCCGCGGCGCGCGGGGCCAGCAGCCAGTCGTACTCCAGCGTGCCCTGGCGGCCGTGGAAGGCGAGGTCGATGCCGGGGTACAGGCCCCGGTAGGCCACACGGCCGTAGGTGGGCAGCTTGGTGGTCCACGCGTGCCGGTTCGTGCCGAGCAGATAGTTGGCCGTCCCCGACAGCGCGTCGAGCCCAACAACCTGCGGGGCGGGATTGGCGCCGGCGAAGACGAGCTGGACCACGGCGGGCGGCGCGGCGGGCTGATGCCGCTGATCCGTGCCGTGGGCGTGACCGTGGTGTTGCAGGTGCAGGGCCATGGCGGCGGCGAGGCCGGTGGGCGTGAGCACCGCCGTCTGGGTGATACCGGGGCCGTGGCGCACGATGCTGGGCGGGGCGCTCGGCACGGGGATGACGGTGCCCGCGCCAGCGGGGATCGTGGGGCGGGCAAGCCGGCCGTGGGCGACCACCGTCGCGGGCGTGGCGCTCGCTGTCACGGATGCGGCGCCGGATGCGGTCGGCGTTATCGTTGCTGTGGATGCAACCGTCCCTGTATCTGTCGCGGCCGCGAGGATGGTGGGCGTGACCAGGGGGACGGGCGACGTTGCCGGCGCCGCGCCAAGCGTGCCGGTCACCGTTGGGGTTGCGGTCGCCGTCGCCGTGAGCGCGAGCGTGCCGGTCGCCGACGGCGACGCGGCGATAGTCACCGTCGGCGTAAGCGGATCTGTGGCCAGGCGTTGAGAGAGATGGGAGAGATGGGGACGGCCGGCGAGGAGGGGCGGCCGCGCGGCGCCGGGACGGGGCAAGGTGCGGGACACGACATGGGGCGCCGCCAGCACGAGCGTCGCCCCTTTGGCCGTGACGTACAGCCCATAGCCCGCGCCACGCGCCACGTAGGCGGCGCCCCGCCCGGCCTGGCCGTCGGCGCGCTCGAAGCCCAGAGGAAGCTGGCCGTAGCGCGCCAGGAGGCGTGCCCGTTGCGCCGGGGTGGGACTGGTGGCATGGGGCACACGTGGTGGTCTAGCGAGCGTGTGCGCGGCGATGGGAGACCCGGTCGCCGTCGCGTGTATGGCGACCGGGGCGATCGTGCTCAGGAGTAGGAGACCTGACAGGGCAGCGCGGGCGGACTGACGCATGGGACAGGGCCTTTCTACCGACTCGTGCCACGCCCCTTACGCCACTGGTCAAGAGAATAGCGCGCGTCAAGGGGCCAGGCAACACGCGACTATCCGCGGCCAGCCTGAGCATACATCTATCTCCCGCCACCGCACCTCTATCATGGCATATAAGTGGGAGGAGATGTCTATCATCCCGCAGGATGATTTTTTGTCCGCTCGGACCACCTGATGTGAGAGGTGTGTCATCCCTCCCCCCCCTTTTCCTCGCTGAGTGCGTCTCCTCCCGGCCTCATCCCGTCTCATCCTCGGCCCCAAACCGCGCAATAATTTGCGCGCGCGTGAGCCCGAGCTTGCGCATAATTCTCTGCACGTGACTCTTGACCGTGGGCGTGCTCATGCTCAGACGCGTGCTGATCGTGTGGTTGTCGAGACCGTGGGCCATCAAGGTGAGCACCTCCCGCTCGCGTGGGGTAACCGCCGGCCGCTTCTCTAGGGCCGCCTCGTCCTCTGCCACGACCTGCGCCTTGAGCGCGTGGAGCGTGGCGAGCAGGATCTCAGGAGAGAAGGTGGCCGGGAGCCAGACGAGCGGCCGGCCCGCCGCGCCCTCGATCGCGCGGACGATCTCCTCGCTGGGGTGGATGATGTGGATCGGGAGAGGCGTGCGCGTGGCGACCGCCACGCACCGATCTACGTCGGACGGGCTTCCGATCGCGCAGTCCACGATGAGGAAATCATGGTCGCTGGCGCGCCGGGACCGCGCGGCGACGGCGAGCAATTCGTCTTGCGTGGACACCACATCAAGGGGGATAGCGGCCGCGTCGAAGACATCTTTCAGGATGGTGCGCCGCAGCGCGCTCGTTTCGTCAGTTCCGTGCCACAAGGTCGCATGCACCGGGACACCTTTGGCGTCGTCGCGATTGACGTAGGATCTATGCGTACTTGCAGTATCGCGCTTCCGCGCGTCGCGTCAATGGAGCGCGCTGTCCCCCCTTTCTCCCGTGGGGGGCGTGTGTCGGCGCTCCGTGGCTTTCCCCATCGTACAGCTATGCCCGTACGCCGGTACAGGCAGGACCGACACACGCCCCCCACGGGGAGAAAGAAAAGGGGACGGCGCGCCCCAAGGGGAGCCGCTCGTCGGCAACCCCGGAAACGCGCCTTTCCGCGCTTCCCCTTCGCCTGACGATTATGCGGCTAGCCCTGCGCCGACCCCGGCGAGATCGCCATTTTGACACATGACGCCCTGGCTGCCACGCAGATCCGCACCCTGAAAAGCGTTCGTTTATAGGGGTAATGTCTGTCACTTGGTTCGCTTTCTGGGTCATAGGCACTCTCGATGATGCCGGTCACGCGGCTTGCACGGCTGTAATGCCAGGCCCGCAAGGGGGAGAGCGAACGTCGCCGACCTGCTCGTCGGAACAACGCCAATTGTGGTCTCGCCCATCCCTGGTGACGACAGCGAAACAGGCCTCATCGAGAGTGCCCAAGAACCGCTTTCTTGCATGGTTCTTTGGTCGATAATTTGCACCCTGACGCGACCATTTCACCAGACAGAACAGCCCTTCCCTGTAGTGAAACAAGGCCAATAGGCGGCAAACAGGCTGCGCGACGGCCTGTTATCGCCCGATTTTCACTTCCGTGTAGCCGCGCGGGCTGGCGTAGCAGATGACCACGCTGGACGGGCCGTTGGCGCGCTTGCCCAGCGGCCCGCACCACGGCCGTGCCACGCCCACCGACTCCGTCCCTTGCTTGGGGACGTCGCAGCCGTCGCTGATGAACGCCCCCTCCTGCGCATCGCCAAGCGTCTCGCCGACGTAGGCTTGGTGCGCGTGGAGCACGGCCTCGGCGTCCCAG
>JAABUZ0100009706.1_pt1 | contig 10924 bp, 5 predicted proteins | sample 5562091 | NCBI WGS metagenome assembly JAABUZ01 (sample SAMN12813069, study PRJNA571459) | rock metagenome | isolation source: Antarctica rocks | place: Antarctica: Victoria Land, Linnaeus Terrace sud | collected 2015-12-21
GACGTTGTGCGCGTATGGCAGATCCTCCGGCAACGCGCTGTCCGCGTCTGGAGCCGTGACGGCGAGCGCGTCGAGACCCGCCGCGTGCACGGCGAGGAGGTTGTCGAGAACGCCGGGCGACGTGGCCGGCCACAGCAGCACGCGCTCCTCGTCGCGCGTGAGCGCGTAGGGCGCCAGAATCAGCCCAGCGTCGGAGACAATCGGCTCGGGGGCCGTGACCAGCCGCCAGCCGGATGTCCCATTCACGCTCCCGGCGCGGTAGCGGCTCCACTCCTCGCGGAACGCAGGCCGCGTCACGGCGTGGCGGATGCGGCCGGTCCGCCCGGTCAGGGCGCGCGGCGTCTCTTTATCCAACAAATAGACGACCTTCTTGCCGCCCAGCTGCACCAGTGCGCGGCCGGACGCTAGGAGCGCCGGCGCCGCGGCCACCGCGGCGTAGAGGGCGCGCGTCAGGTACACGCCGCCGCGCGCGTAGCTGCCGAAGAGGTCGGCCTTGTTGTGCAGCGTGGCCCGCGCGCCATCACAGTCCAGCGCGACGCCATGCTGGGCGCACATGTCTTCGAGCCGGGCGCGCGCGGCTGCGTCGACGCCGTCGAGTTCGACACAGGCGCTGTTGCGCAGGATCGCGTCAACGACGTGATAATTGTAGAGCGCCACGACCTTTTCCGGCGCGGGGATGGGACCGACGCGCACGAGCACGGCGTTCTCCTCGGCGTCGAGCGCCGCGAGTTGGTCGAGCTTGCCTGGCGTCAGGCGCAGACGCCGGGCGATGGGGCGTAGGTTGTCCTCGCGCCCTGGCTCCATAGCGAGGAAACCGTCGCCATGCTCGTTGACATAATCGTAGAGATAGAGGCGCAGGTCGCGCGGTGTATGTAGGCCCAGGGCGGCGAGGTGGGCGACGTTGTGTGGTTCGAGGACCTCGGCGAACTCTTGCGTGCGCCAGCGGTAGCTCACGCTCAAGCACGAGACGAGGCCGCGCGCCACCTTGGGGTCGCCGAAGAAGCGCACCAGCATCTCGGGGTCGACATCGCGCCGGGCGCGGCCGAGCCGCGACTGGAAGTAGGCCAGAGCAAGTGCCACCTGCGCCGAGACCACGGCGGGATCGAGCAGCTTGGGGTGCAGGTAGCGCGCGCCGTCCTTGCGCGACCGCACGGTCTTTTTCACGTCGGCCAAGCGGAACGCCATGGGTACTCCTTTCTAGTCGATGGGCGATGGGCGATGGGCGATGGGCGATGGTCGATGGTGCAGCATGCGGCTTGCCGTTGAGGCAATCAAGCATTTAGGCGCCACAGGCTCGCCAAGTGCGCCGTCCTACCATCGACCATCGACTATCGACCATCGACTGGTCTACGGCGCGCCGCCGTGCGGCTCTCGCTGGTGTGGCGGGTGACCAACTCGTAGAGTTGGGCGCGCGTGTCTTTGGGGCGCAGGACGCGGCCCAACCGTTGGATGTACTCGCGCGTGGCCGCGCTGCCGCTCACGACGATGGCCACATTGGCGTCGGGGACGTCGACGCCTTCGTTGAGCACGCGGCCGGTGACGAGCTTGCTGTATTGGCCTGCGCGAAAGCGCTCCAGCACGGCGCGCCGTTCACGCGCGTGTGTGCGGTAGGTGATGGAGGGCAGCAGCAGGCGCCGGCTGATGCTGTCGACGATGGCGTTGTACTCGCTGAAGACGATCACTTTATCGGTTTGATGCTTGCACAGCAGGTCGGCCACCAGACCGATCTTGGCGTGGGCGTTGAGCGCGATCAAGCGCGCCTGGTGGTGCGCCTGTAGGGCCTGGCGCGCGGCGGGGTCGACGGCGGAGCGGCGGATTAAGTCCTGGAAAGCCGCCGCCCCTGGGGCTGAATGGCCGCGGCGGCCAGCCAGGTACCAGCGGTAGTCGGCCACGAGCTGCTCGTAGCGCGCGCGTTCCTCCGGCAACAGGTCGACGTAGAGGCGCTTCTCGTCGAACTCGGCGATATGCTTGTCTTTTGCCAACTCGGCCGGCAGCTTGCGGTACACCTCGGGACCGACCAGCGCGTCGAGGTCCCGTTCGCGGCCGTCCATGCGCTCGGTCGTGGCGCTGAGGCCCAGGATATAGGGCGCGCCGACCTTGCGGGGGATACGCCGATAGCTGGCCGCCGGCAGGTGGTGGACCTCGTCGAGGACGAGCAGCCCAAAGTCCGGCAGCGCATGCGCCGGCGACGCGGCTGATTGGTACGTGATGATGGTGACGGGGCGCGGGTCGTCGCTGCCGCCGCCGATTACGCCGACGCTCTCGGGGGACAGCCCCAGCTTCTCGATCAGGCCGCTACGCCATTGCTGTAGCAGTTCGATCGTCGGCACGACCACCAGCGTGCGCGCGCCGACCGCCTCCATCGCCATCATGGCGACGACGGTCTTGCCGGCCCCGGTCGGCAGCACGACCACGCCGCGCCCCTCAGTGTCGAGCCAGCGGCGGACCGCCTCGCGCTGATAGGGCCGTGGCTGCACGGCCAGCTGTGGCGCGCGGTCGAGCAACTGCTCTGGCTGCAAGGCCGGCAAGCGCGGGCCATCATCCGCCTGTTCGGCTCCCGCGAGCGGGTCCAGCAGGCCGTCCGGCAGCGCCTCGGCGCCGTCAAGCCCGCCCATGGTTTCGTCGTTTTGTGTCATACCTACGCCCACGATACCCTGAAGTTCATACCCCTTAATAATAGAACAAAAGTACTATTAAAGCAAGGCGGGCGCGGCGTTCAGGGCCAAATAGTAGTCCCCCTGTCCCCTCGAGGGGACAGGGGGACTACTATTTGGCCCTGCCGACGGTTACAGGATTAGGCGCCGCGTCGATGTTCCTTGGTCGGGCGGCTGGACCGCGTGTGCGCGGAGCGGCGCGCGGTCGAGGCGTTCGTCCCCGTATCACCGCGATCGAGAATACGCCGATCAGGGTGATGCGGGGGCACGACGGGATTATCTGGTCGTGCTGCTGAGGGCGATGGCGCCGGCGCGGAGGGAACCGTAGCCCGCGCCCGTGTAGACCGCCTCCTCGGCGATGACCATCCCCCCCTGCGCGTGTACGTTAAGGGTGACCGGCCCGCGAGCCGCACGGATGTGGCGCAGGTCGGTGAGGTTGACAGTGATGCGCTGCCAGGGCTCCAACGTGTAGCGGCCGAGCGTGACCCCCGCGTCGGTTAAGGTCACGGACATACGTTTAGACGGCGAGGGATTGAGCGCCTGCAGATACGTCTGGCTCATCCGCTTGTCCGGGCTCACCGTGAAGCGGAAGGCAGCCTGGGAACGCACGGCGAGGCTTACCGATCCCGCGAGCCACGCGCCGGTGGTGGAGGCGCGCCGTTCGATGATGCGCTCGGCCACGACGCGCGCGCGCCCGGCGACGTGCGGCGTGTCCACGAGCACGGCGACGCGCTGATTCCAGCCAGGGAGGAGGCGTCCGGCGTCGGGGCCGGTGGCCACCCGCGTCGCCGCGATGTCGCTCGCCGCGTCGACCAACAGGATCGCGTGGGCGGCGACGGTATGCGCCACCGTCACGACGTCGGGCCGCGCCCGCGCCACCCTGACGCCGTTGCCCGCCGTTTCGATCAGGTAGGTCACGCGGGCGACAGCGGGCGCTGTCGACCGATTGACCAGGGCGAATTGGGTCATGTAGATGGCTACCTTGGTCGTCCCCGCCAGGTCGGCGTGCCGGCCGACGCGCTCATCGGAGGCCGCGCCGGTGAAGCCCTCGGCGAAGTACTGCGTCGCGGGGACAGGGGACGCGGGGATGGACAGAAGGGCGATAACCGCCTTCTGGACGCGGCGCCCTGTGGCGAGGTCAGTTGCGGTGACCAGATAGACGCCCGCCGTGCGCGGTGTGAAGGGTGTCGAGCCGTACACAACGCCTGTAGCCGTGGACATCGTCGTGAATGCGGCGAGGGCGCGGGTCGTACCGGCCGCGGCGATGCTGACGCGAACGGGGGAGCGCGGGGTGAAGCCGCGGGCATCCGTGATGGACAACGTGCCCCCTTGGTTCGCCGTGAACATGGGGACCGCGGACTCCACGCTCAACTGCGCGCCATTGATCGGCCGGAAATCGGGAGCTGCTGGCAGAGGCGAGGACGACGGGGCGATGGCCGTCGCCGTATCCGCCGGCGTTGTCGGTGAACTTGTCGCCGCCGGGACGGGCGTGCTGGTCGCCGTGTTGGGCGGCGCCGTCGTGGCCGTATTCGTGGCCGTTCCCGTCGGGACGGGCGTGCTGGTCGCCGTGTTGGGCGGCGCCGCCGTGGTCGTATTCGTGGCCGTCGGTGGGGCCTGGAGGACCGTCACGAGCGCGGTGGAACTGTTGTTGCTCGCGTCGGGATCACCCGTCGAGCTCGCGATGGTCGAGCCCGCCGTGAGGACAGTCCCTCCGGTCGCGTTGGGATCGATCCGGACGCTCAGGGCAATGGTCCCGGTCACACCCACGGCCAACGTGGAGACCGTGCATGAGACTGTGGTGGTTCCGTTCATGGTGCGAGGCGCGCAGGTCCAGCTGTCCGGCGCCGTGACCGCTACGAAGGTCGTGCCCGCCGGTAAGGTCTCGGTGAAGATGACTCCCCGCGCGTCGCTCGGCCCGGCGTTGGTGAACGCCGCTCTGTAGGTGATCGTTTGACCCGGCAGTATCGGCGTTGGCACGACTACGTTGGTCACCTGTAGGTCCGCGCGCGTCGTGACCCGCGCCCCCGCGCTGGCCGCATTGTTGCTCAGATTAGGGTCGGTGGTCGTCGTGCTGGCCCCCGTGGCGCTGGTGAGTGTCACCCCATTGGTCACGTCCGGGCTGACGCGCACGACCAGCGGGAAAGACACCGCATGGCCCGCCGGCAGCGTCGCGGCCGTGCACGTCACGACGCCGCCGGCGTTGGGACCGCCGCAGGTCCAGCCGTTCGCGCTAAACGAGCCAAACGTCGTGCCGGCCGGGACCGTGGCCGTCACCACCACGTTCGGCGCGTCGCTCGGCCCATTATTGACGAGCGTGGTCGTGTAGGCGCCGTCCTGCCCCGCGACGACGGGGCTAGACGCCGCGTCGGACACGGCGAGGTCGGCTGCTATGGAAACGGTCACCGTGGCCGTGGAGGCGTTGTTGGTCTGGTTGGGATCGTTGGTCTGACCGCCCCGACTGCCTGTCGTCGCGTTCGCGACGATGCTGGACCCATCAAGGACATTCGCCGGCACGCCTAGTGTGAGGACGAACTGAGCCGAGGCGCCCGCGGCGAGGCGGCCGTCGTTCGGCGTGCAGGAGACCGCGCCCACTCCATCCAGAGGGGGCGTCGTGCAGGCCCAATCCCCTGGAGAGGTCAGGCCCTGGAAGGTCGTGCCGGCCCGAACCGTTGTCGTCACCACCGGCGCGGCGGCGGCGCTCGGTCCATGGTTGGTCACCGTCACCGTATCGGTCAGAGTCTGGCCGGCGACTACCGTCCCATTAGGCGTGAGGCTACTCGTGACGCCGAGGTCGGCGGACGTGGTGGCGTTGGCGTTGGCCGCGGCCGTGTTGTTCGTGGCGATCGGGTCGGTGGTCGGGCTGCCGACAGTGGAGGTCGCCGTGAGAACTGTGCCCGTGAACACACCCTGGTCGGCCAGGACGGTGAGCGCGAACGTCGCGGAGTCGCTCGCGGCGAGGCTTCCGCCACCGCTTGGGGTACATGACACCACACCGCCTGAGCCAACCGGGGGCGTCGTGCAGTTCCACCCGTTCGCCGCCAGCGACACGAACGTCGTACTGACGGGCACTGTCGTGGTGACGACCGGCGTGGCGGCGTCGCTCGGCCCCGCGTTGTGCAGGGTCGTGGTGTAGGTGATGTCCTGGCCGGCGACGACCGGGTGGGGGCTGAACGTCATGCCGACGGACAGGTCGGCCGCCGTCTGGACCCCGGCGGAGCCCAACGCGCTGTTGTTGGTCGGGTCGGGGTCGGATGTGCCGGAGGTGAGCGTGCTCCGCGAGGTGAGCGACGTGGTTGCCGACGAGGGGATAGCCACGGTCAGGTGGGCGACATCGTTGGACGCCACCGGCACGTTCGCGGCGGTGCAGACGACGCGCCCCTGGACAGGCGCATTGCAGGAAAGAATCCCGCCGCCGTTCGCGGAAACGAATGACACCCCCGTGGGGACGGTCATGGTGAGGACCGCGTTGGTTGCGACGCTAGGCCCATTGTTGCCGAAGGTCGTCGCATAGGTCACGTCCTGACCCGCCGTGGCGGGATTGGGGACGGCGTTGACGCTCGTCACGTAGAGGTCGGCCGATGTCGCGACGGTCGCCGTGGCCGTGGCGCTGTTGTTATTAAGATTCGGATCGGTGGTAGTGAGGTTCGTGAGCCGCGCCGTCGCCGTGATCGGCGCGCCGTTCGTCACGGTGGGGCTAATTGCGACCACGAACTGATAGGTCTGCGTCGCCCCGGCGGTGAGACCAGAAGCGTTGCATGACACAAGACCGTTGGCGTCGGGCGTGCCGCAGGTGGGGCCAATCGCGCGCTGGAAGGTGGTGTTCGCCGGCGCCTGTTCCTGGAACGTGTACGCGCCGGCGTCGCTCGGCCCGGTGTTGGTGACAACCGCCGTGTAGGTGACGTCCTGACCGGCGATGACCGGGTTGGACGCCGTGTTCGTCACAGCGAGGTCGGCGGCACGCGTGATGGTGGTGGGGTCGGTCGCGGTGTCGTTGGTGTGATTAACGTCGTTCGCGGCCGTGACCGTCGCGCTGTTGCCGCCCGATCCGGAGGCGTTGGGCGCGGTGTGGGCCTGGATGACGATGGGTAGGGGCTGCCCGTTGTAGGGGATGCCGGCCCCCTGGTAGGAGCACATCGCCGTCTGTCCGCTCGTGCTGCACGACCAGTCCGCGCCGCCGCTGGCCCCGTCGAGGGTGAGCGGCCCGCTCACAGTGTCGGTCACGACGAGCGGCCCGGTCGTCATACCGGCGCCATTGGTGATCTGTAGCGTGTACGACACGCCGGTCCCGGCCGTGACGGGGTCGGTGTGCGCGGACGTCATCCATAGGTCGGACTTGGATGAGGAGACAAAGTTGCCGGTGTTGGGCGCCTGGTCGATGATCTGGCCGGTCACCACTTCCGTCTCGGCCAGGTTATTGCTGTCCGTTTCCGCTACGCGCAACGGGCTGCCGGGACCTGGCAGGTCAAAGCTGTTGTGCGTCCCGCAGCAGTTGATCGGCGAGGTGGTCGTCGATCCGGTATCGTAGAGGCCGAGAGACTGGCCCAGCGGTGTCACATGGAACGGGGAGGTGACCGCCGCGCCCGTGGCCACAATGGGCAGGAAGTTGTAGTAGGTGCTGTAGTTGTTCGCACCCGCCATGGCCACGATGCCGCCACCCTCGTTGAAGAACTGGGCGATGTCCGCCTTGCGCGCGACGATCGCCGTGGTGTCCGTCACCGGGTTGTCGCACGAGGGGCATGTGCTATCGGAGGCGACCACGATGGCGCTGTAGAGCGGGTTCCCCGACCCGTCGACGAGCGGCAAACTCGCGAAGCCCGGCCCGCTGGGGTCAACCACGTCGAGGGTCGGCACGGGCACAGTGCGGGAATAGACCTGGGTAACAGTCGTTGAGATGTCTGGACCACTATCGAGGGCAAGTATGGGCAAGGACGAGCCGTCGCGCACGAAGTCGATAGCGGCCTTCATGTACACGCAGGCGGGCGCCGTGCTCTGCCAGCAGTGCTTATCGTCGTCGTGGCCGGTGATCCAGATGTGTCCGGTCCCGACGGCGCCGGCCGCGGCGTGGGCGAGTGGCGTCGTAGGACCCGATACGGGTAGCCCTCCGACGAGGGCCGACGCGCACAGCGCCAGCGCGAGCGCGAAACGACCGAGTATTGTCAAGCGGCCACCCCGGCCCGCTTCGTGTCCTACCATTTATGTCTCCTCCAACGTGTGTCAGTGTTTGCGACGGTACGCGACCTACGAACACACCCGACCATACCGCCAGATGTCGGGGTAGTGCGCCGTACAGGGATTAGTGCACGACGATAATCCGCACGCGATCAAAGGGGAAGTATTGATGCCAGCCGTCGTCGTAGGCCGCGATCGAGAGGCGGTACGCGCCAGGTTGACTGTAGCGATGGGTGACGGTCCAGCCGTCGGCCTGCGTCCCGTCCCCGAAGTCCCAGCGTAACGCATGCGCCAGCGCATCGGGCGCGAGAGCCAGACGCAGGGAGCGCCGGTCCTCCGTAAAGCGGATGGACGTCCCCGTCGGGTAGTGCCCGGCGAACGTGAAATAGGCCCAGGTCCGCAACGTGGCGGACGTGATAGGATCGTGGGAGATCATGGCGCGCTGGCCGTTGGCCAGGGCCGAGGGTTTCCCATCAATCGTACAGGCGGACGCCGCGTGGGCGCCGGCGTAAACGAGGCCCGACGACACGGCAAGAACAGCGAGGACGGCTCGGATGGCGCGGCGCGGGATGGGCTCGGTCAGCGGCATGCGTACTCCCTTCTTCATCTATGCGTCTATGCGTTAGGGTGGCTAAGCCCGCGGTATCGCGCCGTCGCGGGCTTCCACATCCTGACCGGGACGTGCGGCATCGCCGCCGCTACCGGCTCCAAGACGCATGCTAGAGCGGGAGAGGCTTCATTGGTAATACTTCATTGGTAATAGCCCAATAGGGCTATGGGGGATATTATCGGTAGACCTGGTATGTACCTGGTGGTGGCAGTACTGGTGTGTCGTTGCGAGGTATAGCCCAAACGGGCTATGCGCGTTCGTGCGGCCGGTCGCGATAGACCTCAAGGGGATAAGAACTCACGCCGCCTATGATGACCCGCGCCACGCGACCCGCGTCGTCGCGCACATAGCGCACCGTCTCGCCCGGCGCGCCATACCCGTTTGTGGCGCCGATACGCAGCGTATCGTCATCCTCTATCGCCAGGCATGTCGGGGACTTGACCGGGTCGTCGCCCTCGGGGCTCAGCATCAGGAGGGAGTCTCCGAAGGCGGCCACGTCGGTGACGCCCGACGAATTGACGAAGCGCCCTGTGAAACGTTCGCGCGGCACGGAGGGCGATCCTTGCTCAGTTGTACCTGGTTTCAAGGCGTAGTCGAGAAGCGTCACGATCACGCGCGCGAGGACGGCCGCGGGAGCGCCCGTCTCGTTGGTCAGCACTGTAACCACGAGGCGGTCCGTGGGGTCGATCAAGGTCCGCGTCGCGTGGCCTGGAAAGCCGCCGCCATGGCCGATCATCCGCCGCTCGCCGATCTCGACCACCACGAAGCCCAAGCCATAGCGTTCGTCGGCTTGCGCAATCGCCCAGTAAGGCTGCCGCATCTCCCGCTTGGCCGCGTCGCTCAACAGCGTATCGTCCCCGCTGAAATGCGCGGCCGCGTAGCGGCACAGGTCCTCAGCCGTGGCGTAGAACCCCGTCGCGGGGGAGAGGGCGCGCGTGGACACATCGGGGATGGGCCGCCGGGTGAGACCCGGCCGGCGCGCCGTGTAGCCCGTTACCAACCGTTCGCGCGCGTGGTCGTCGGTCTCCGGCCCTGTGTCGGATAGTCCCAGCTGCTCGACGATATGTCGCCTGACGTAGGTGTTGTAGGGAAGGCCGCTGGCCGCCTCGATCACCAGGCCGAGCAGGGCGTACCCGATGTTAGAGTATTTGAAGGACTCGTTGGCGTCGAGCACGGCGCCGCCCTCCTCCACCAGGCGGCGCAGTTCGTCGGCGTCCGGGAACGCGCCTTCGAGGCGCCAGTAGTCCGCGTCGGCGCCGTCGCGGATGATGCCGGCGGCGTGGTTCAACACCTGACGGATCGTTACTCTCGCCAACGTATCCCGCTGGCCCAGCCACGGAATGTACGCCGCGACCTGGTCGTCCAGGCGCAGTTTGTCCTGCTCCACCAACTGCATGATCGCCGTGGCGGTGAACGTCTTGGAGTGGGAGGCGATGCGGAAGACGTGACGTGGGGTCATGGGAATCGCGCGCTCCATGTCGGCGTAGCCGTAGCCCTGGGAGAGCAGAAGCTGGTCCTCGTGCCGAATGGCGACGACCACGCCCGGTATCTCGCGGCGCTCCTGCTGGTACGCCATCCACTGATCCACATACGCCACGCCATCGCGCAGCAGGTCCCGGTTGATCTGGCCCATCAAAACGTCTCCCTCTCTTACCGCGACTACCGCGCCCGCTTCAATTCGTAGAAAAACGGCCGCTGGCTCAAGCGTCGTACATCCTCCCACAGGCCCCGCGCGTCCTCCCCATCGGGAACGGGATCGATGACTGGCCCATAGAAGGGCGCGGCGTCGCCGATAAACAGAGTGGGGACGCCGATGGCGCCGCTCTGCTCGATCGCCGTGTACTGCTGTAGCAACTCGTCATCTAGCGCCGTGTCCTCCAGCGCGGACGTCAGGAGCGCGTGGTCAATTTCAGCTTCCTCCGCCGCGCGGCGCAGCGTCGCGGGGTCGCTGAGGTCCGCGCCGCGCTCGTGGCGCGCCGTCCCAAGGGCCAAGTAGAGCCGGTCGACGGCGTCATTCCCTACGCGCCGCCGCACGAGTTCGAGCAGGCGCAACGCGGGCCGCGTCTGGCGCAACATCGGCAGGTAGGGGTTGTCCGTGTTCGCCCGGTTCACATATTCCAGGGAGTACAACTCCCACTGGACGTCGAGAGGCTCCTGACGTCGTACGTTGCGGACCCATTGGGAGGTGCGCCAGGTCCAGGGGCAACTCGGGTCGAACAAAAAGCGAATGGTCGGTGCGTCAGTTGTGGATGTGGTCATGTCGGCCTCCTTCATCGTAATGGTACCTGGTGGCGCGTGTGATCCGTCGATGCTAGCTAGGTGCGCCTCGCGATTGTGATGGTGAGCGCCGTGGGCCTGCGACTAAAGTCGCATGGCAAAGGACGGACACTGAAGTGTCTCTACGCACGGCGTTCCCATGCGGCTTTAGTCGCCGTGGTTTGCCATGCGACTTTAGTCGCAGGCTGCGTCTCACAATCGGGGGATACACTCA
>JAABUZ0100009707.1_pt1 | contig 10923 bp, 10 predicted proteins | sample 5562091 | NCBI WGS metagenome assembly JAABUZ01 (sample SAMN12813069, study PRJNA571459) | rock metagenome | isolation source: Antarctica rocks | place: Antarctica: Victoria Land, Linnaeus Terrace sud | collected 2015-12-21
GGCCCGCTCTCCGTGCGCTTCGGCGACGCAGTGCACGTGCTGGGCGGGGGGCTCGCCAAGGCGATGCGCGTGGAGCTCGGCGAATGAGCCCGCCGCCGAACGGCGAGGCCGCCGCCGCGACGCTGCCCGCCCCCCACGTCGCCCCGCTGCCCCACCTCGAGAGCCCCCTGCGTCGGATCCGGGCCCGCGGGCGAGTGCGCGGCTCGCTCGCCCTGCTGGGACCGGCGTTCGTGGCCGCCGTGGCCTACATCGACCCGGGGAACTTCGCCACCAACTTCTCGGCCGGAGCCAAGTTCGGCTACACCCTCGCGTGGCTGATCGTGATGGCCAACCTGATGGCCATGCTCGTCCAGTACCTCTCCGCCAAGCTCGGCGTGGCGACGGGCAGGAACCTTCCCGAGCTCTGCCGCGAGCACTTCGGTCGCCACGCGTCGCTGGGGCTCTGGGCGCAGGCCGAGGTCATCGCCATGGCCACCGACCTGGCGGAGTTCGTCGGCGCCGCCATCGCGCTAAACCTCCTCTTCCACGTGCCGCTCTTCGCCGCCGGGCTCATCACCGCGGTGGTCGCGTTCGGGATCCTCGCCCTCGAGCAGCGTGGGTATCGCCGTTTCGAGCTGGCCATCATCGCCCTGCTCTTCATCGTCCTGCTCGGGTTCCTCTACGACTTCGTCAAGGTCGGGCCGAGCGCTCGTGACGCGGTCGGGGGTCTCATCCCGCACCTCAGGGGGACGGAGAGCATCCTGCTCGCGGTCGGCATCATCGGCGCGACCGTCATGCCGCACGTGATCTACCTGCACTCCGCGCTCACCCAGCGCCGTGTGCCGCTGCGCGACGACGAGGAGAAGCGCGAGATGCTCCGCTTCCAGCGCTTCGACGTGGTCATCGCCATGACCCTCGCCGGCCTCATCAACCTGAGCATGCTCTTCGTCGCCGCCGGGCTCTTCAACAAGACCGGCCATACGGGAGTCGACTCGGTCGAGGCCGCCCACGCCGGACTCGGCCAGCTCGTGGGGGGCGGGGCGGCCCTGGCCTTCGTCTTCGCGCTCCTCGCCTCGGGCGTGTCATCCTCGAGCGTGGGCACCTACGCGGGGCAGGTCGTCATGCAGGGCTTCATCCACCGCCGGATCCCGATCTACCTGCGGCGGGCGGTGACCATGGCGCCCTCGCTGATCGTGCTCGCGATCGGGCTCTCGCCGACGAGCACGCTCGTGCTCTCGCAGGTCGCGCTCTCCTTCGGCATTCCGTTCGCCCTGGTGCCCATGCTGCTGCTCACCCGCCGCGCCGACGTGATGGGGCCGTTTGTCAACCGCCGGCTGACCACCGCGGTGGCCGCCCTCGTCGCCGCGGTCATCGTCGCGCTCAACGTCTTCCTGATCGGTGCGACCGTCCTCGGGTAGGGGACGTCGAACTTTAGGCGGCTCTCCGCGCTGCTTCGGCACGAAGCGCGGGCCACACGTCACCGGGGTCGGCCTAGCGTCCTCGCCCATGCTCGCCCGGGTGGCCACCTTCGCGATCGACGGCCTGGAGTCGCGCCCCGTCTCCGTCGAGGTCGACGTGCGGCCTGGGCTTCCGGCCTTCACCGTGGTGGGCCTGGCCGACGCGGCGGTGCGGGAGGCGCGCGAGCGGGTGCGCGCGGCGATCCTCAACTCGGGGTTCGAGTTCCCGCTGCGCCGGATCACCGCCAATCTCGCGCCGGCTCATCTGCGCAAGGTGGGGCCGGGGTTCGACCTCGGGCTCGCCGTGGCCCTCCTCGCCGCCAGCGGGCAGGTCCCCCCGGAGGCCGCGAGCCGCTACGCCGTCTTCGGCGAGCTCTCGCTGGGCGGAGAGCTGCGCGACTGCCGCGGCGCCCTGGCGGTCGCCGAGGGCACGCGACGCGCGGGACTGCAGGGGATCGTCCTGGCGCGTGGGCGCGCGCGCGAGGCTGCGCTCGTCGAGGAGCTGGAGGTGCTCGGCGTGGCCACGCTGGCCGAGGCGGTGGCGGTGCTGCGCGGAGAGGCTTCGGTCGCGGGCCTGGCTGCCGAAGAGGCAGTGGAGCTCGACGTGCACCACGAGCTCGACCTGAGCGAGGTGCGCGGCCACCCCGGGGCGCTCGCCGCGCTCGAGATCGCCGCCGCCGGAGGCCACAACATCCTGCTCCAGGGCTCGCCGGGCACCGGCAAGACGATGCTCGCGCGCCGCCTTCCCTCCGTCCTGCCTCCGCTGAGTCGCACGGAGGCGATCGAGGTCACCCGGATCCACAGCGTGGCGGGCATACACCGCGACGGAGGCCTCGTGACCCGACGGCCCTTTCGCGCACCGCACCACACCACCTCCTCCTCGGGGCTCGTGGGCGGCGGCTCGGTGCCCACCCCGGGCGAGGCGAGCCTCGCCCACCACGGGGTCCTGTTCCTCGACGAGCTTTCGGAGTTCCCTCGCTCGAGCCTGGAGGCGCTGCGCCAGCCCTTGGAGGACGGCCGCGTGAGCGTCGTGCGCGGCCAGCATGCGCAGATCTTTCCCACCCGGTTCATGCTCGTGGCGGCGACCAACCCGTGCCCATGCGGCTTCGCCGGTGAGCCCGATCGCTGCCGCTGCCAGGAGGCCGAGCTCGCCCGCCACCGCCGGCGGCTCAGCGGCCCGCTGCTCGACCGCCTCGACCTCCTCGTCACCGTCGGGCGCCCCGGCTCGGGGGAGCTCGCCGCTCCCGCGCTGACGAGCTCGGCGGCGGTTCGCGAGCGTGTACGCGCGGCGCGCGAGCGCCAGGCGCGTCGCCTCGCCGGGACTGCGGCCCTGTGCAACGGCCACATGGATGCTCGGCTCGTGCGCCGGCACGTACGGCTGGGGCCGGCCGCGGCCGCCGTCCTGGCCACGGCCTACGAGCGCCATCGCCTGAGCGCCCGCGGCCATCATCGGGTGCTGCGCGTGGCGCGCACGCTGGCCGACCTGGCGGGCCGCGAGCGCGTGGAGGCCCGGGACGTGATGACCGCCCTCGCCCACCGCCAGCACGAGGACGGGGAGAGGCTGGCGGCATGAGCGCGGGCGCGGCCTGCGCGGACTGCCTGCGCCGCGCGTGGCTCGTCGCGCGCCTGAGCGGCGCCATCGAGCGGGCGCACGAGCGTCGCGAGCGCCTGCCCGAGGTGCTCGCCGCGCCCGACGCGGGCCTGCTCGCGACCGGTGCCTCCGAGGGCGGCGGCGAGCTGAGAGAGGAGTACGCGAGCTTCGACCCCGCCGCGGCGCGCGAGCGCTGCCGAGCCGCCGGTGTGCAGGCGCTCTGCCGCTGCGACGATCGCTATCCGGCGTCGCTCGCGCAGTTGAAGGATCGGCCGGCGGTGCTCCACGTCACCGGCGAGCTCGACCGCTTCCTCGAGCTCGTGGACGGCGACACGGTGGCGATCGTCGGCGCGCGCCGCGCCTCGGCCTACGGGCTGGAGGTCGCCACCGCGCTCGGGCGCGGTCTCGCGGGCGCCGGAGTCACCGTGCTGAGCGGGATGGCGCTCGGCATAGACGCCGCCGCCCATGCCGGCGCGCTCGAGGTCGATGGCCCCACCGTCGCCGTGCTCGCCGGCGGTCCCGAGCGAGCCTACCCGGCCAGCAAGCGGCGGCTGCACGAACGGATCCGCGCGACGGGCGCGGTAGTCTCGGAGATGCCGCCCGGCACCGGTGTGCGTCGCTGGTCGTTCCCGGCTCGCAACCGCGTGATCGCCGGGCTCTGCCGGGCGGTGCTCGTGGTCGAGGCCGGCGAGCGCTCGGGCTCGCTCATCACCGCGTCGCTCGCCCAAGAGGCGGGTCGCGAGGTGCTCGCGGTCCCCGGGCGCGTGACCGCGCCGCAGGCGGCAGGCACCAACGCGCTGATCGTCGACGGAGCGCCGCTGATCCGCCACGCCCAGGACGTCTTCGACGTGCTCTTCGGCGCCGGCGCGAGGAGCGCGCCGGCGCCCGAGTCGCGGGCGCCGCTCTCGCCCGAGCTGCGCGAGCTCCTCGACGCCGTGGCCGACGGGCGCGACTCCTTCGACGCGCTGAGTGCCGCAGGCGTCGATGTCGGCGCCGCCTTCGCGGGGCTCGGCGAGCTCGAGCTGCTCGGCTACGTACGCCGGGTCGCGGGGGGTCGCTATGTGCCCCTGAGCTGACGCTCGCGCCGGTGCGTCGAGCAACGCCCGGCGTCGCGTACCCTCGAAGGCGATGAGCCCTTCCTCGCGGACCCCGTGCGTGCTCTCCATCGCCGGCTCCGATTCCGGGGGCGGTGCCGGCATCCAGGCCGACCTCAAGGCGTTCGCGGCGTGCGGCGTGCACGGCATGAGCGCGATCACCGCGCTCACCGCGCAGAACACTCGCGAGGTCGCCGCCGTCACGGCGGTCGCGCCGGAGATGATCCGCGCCCAGGTGCGTGCGGTGGCCGGCGACCTGGGTGTCGATGCGGTCAAGGTGGGGATGCTCGGGACGGCCGAGACGGCCGCCGCGGTGGCCGACGCCATCGAGGAGCTCGAGCCCGACGTGCCGCTGGTCGTGGATCCCGTGATGGTTGCCGAGTCGGGCGCGAGCCTGCTCGACGCGGACGCGCGGGGCGCGATGGTCGAGCGGCTGTTCCCGCAGGCCACCGTGGTCACTCCCAACCTCGCCGAGACGGAGGCGCTCGCGGGCGCCCCGGGCCCCGTCGCCGAGCTCGCGCGGGCGGTGCTCGCGCTCGGCCCGGCGTGCGTGGTGGTCACCGGGGGGCACCGCGAGGCGGCCGTCGACCTCTTCCTCGACGGTGAGCGCGCGGTGGAGATTCCCGGCCCCCGTCATCCCGACGGCGCCGCCCACGGTTCCGGGTGCACCCACTCCTCCGCGCTCGCCGCCCATCTCGCGCTCGGCGCCGATCCGCTCGACGCCGCCCGGGCGGCGCGCGCGCTGGCCGGCGAGGCGGTTCGCCGTGGCCTGCGCGACGTGGGGCGCGGAGCCGGGCCGGTGGACGTCCTCGACATCGCGTCCCGGAGGCGAAGCCAGCTCGCGGTCACCTCTGGCATAATCGAGGCATGAGGCTCCTGCGGATGAAGCCCGGACACGGCGAGGTGCTTCTCGCCGAGGGTGACGTCGAGGTGCGGGAGGAGGAGCTCGAGCTGATCGCGGAGTTCCGCCGCCAGCTCGACGAGGGAATGTGGGCCGCGGTTCCCCTCACCGGCCCGGCCGGGCGGCGCCAGGCCCAGATCGCCCGTTCCTTTCGAGAGGTCCCCCGCAACGCCGAGCGCGTGATCTTCTTTCCGCGCGCCGCCGGCGGCCGCTGACCACCAGGGGGCCGGGCGCATGCTGCTCGCACTCGGCGCCACGCTCATCGTCGTCATCGCGCTGCTCTCCGAGGTCATGCTCCCGCGGGTCGAGGAGGCGCTCGACCGCCGCCGTGCCCGTCGCCGGCGCGCCCCGACGCCCGGCTACGATCCCGGCCGCGAGCTGCGCGCCGAGCAGCGCGCCCGCGCACTTCTCCGCTCGTGCGTGGACGAGGAGGAGTGGGGGATGTACCGCGACCTCGGCTTCGTCCGCGTGTGGGGAATGCAGGCCGACGGCCCCGACCGACAGACGGGCACGGGCGGAGCCCCCTACGCCTACCTGATCTACCCCCACAAGCCGATCGTCGCCTACCTTCCCCAGACTCACCGGCTGCTGAACGAGTACTGCGTCGAGTTCCCCGACGAGACCCGTCCCTACGGCAGCGCCCGGCTCCCCGACTCCGACGACGTCCTGGCCAAGTGGATGGCGCTCACCGGCGACGAGCGGCGCCTCATCGGCACCGCGAACCTCCACCTCCCCGGCCGGCAGGTCGATCCCAAGCTCGTCAAGCGCGACCTCTGGCGCCTGGGCCAGTGGGAGCGCGCGCGGGCCCGCCTCGAGCGCCGCTCGGCCTCGGGCGGCAGCGTCCCGCTGCCCTGAGCGCGCCCGCGCCCGCTGCGCTCCGCGAGCGCGGAGGCGCTCGCCGGCGGGCCGGTATGGTGCTCCGGCGATGACCGAGAACGGCGCCCTCGATCCCAAGCACCGCTCGCGCGCCCTCACCGAGGGTCCCGCTCGAGCCGCCGCCCGCTCCTACCTCCACGGGATCGGCTTCGACGCCGAGGCCCTCTCGCGACCCCTCGTCGGCGTCGCCTCGACCTGGATCGAGACCATGCCGTGCAACTTCCACCTGCGGGCGCTCGCCGCCCGGGTCAAGGAAGGCATACGGGCGGCCGGCGGCACGCCGATGGAGCTCAACACGGTGGCGATCTCCGACGGCATCACGATGGGCACGAGGGGGATGAAGACCTCGCTCGTCTCCCGCGAGGTGATCGCCGACTCCATCGAGCTGGTGGGGCGCGGGCACCTCTTCGACGCGGTGATCGCGCTCAGCGGATGCGACAAGACGATCCCGGGGACGGTGATGGCGCTCGCGCGGTTGGACGTTCCTTCGGTGATGCTCTACGGCGGCTCGATCGCCCCCGGCACCTACGCGGGCCACGACGTCACGATCCAGGACGTCTTCGAGGCGGTGGGCGCCAACGCCGCCGGGCGCATGAGCGACGACGAGCTGCGGGCGCTCGAGGAGGCGGCGTCGCCCGGCGCGGGCGCCTGCGGCGGCCAGTTCACGGCGAACACGATGGCGATGGCCTTCGAGGTCATGGGCATCTCGCCGATCGGTGCGGCGATGGTCCCCGCCATGGACGGGCGTAAGGCCGAGGTGGCCGAGGAGGCCGGGCGCCTGGTCATGGACGTCCTGCACCGCGGACAGCGCCCCAGCGACATCATCACGCGCGACTCGCTCGAGAACGCCATCGCCGCGATCGCCACAAGTGGCGGCTCGACCAACGGGGTGCTCCACCTCCTCGCCGTCGCGCGGGAGGCGGGGATCGAGCTCTCCCTCGATGACTTCGACCGCATCTCCGAGCGCACCCCGCTGCTCTGCGACCTGAAGCCGGGCGGGCGGTACGTGGCGGTCGACCTCTACCGCGCCGGGGGAGTGCCGCTCGTGCTCAAGCGCCTGAGCGAGGCGGGGCTCCTGCACGAGGACGCCCCCACGGTCACCGGCCGCACGATCGGCGAGCACGCCCGCGAGGCGGAGGAGGCCGAGGGCCAGCGGGTCGTGCGTCCGCTCGCGGATCCCCTCCAGGCCACGGGCGGGCTGGCCATCCTCCGCGGCAACCTCGCGCCCGAGGGATGCGTCGTCAAGCTCGCCGGCCACGAGCGCCGCGAGCACAGCGGGCCCGCCCGGGTCTTCGAGTCCGAGGAGGACGCGATGGCCGCCGTGACCCGGAGCGCGATCGGCCCGGGCGACGTGGTGGTCATCCGCAACGAGGGCCCCGCCGGCGGGCCGGGGATGCGGGAGATGCTCGCGGTCACCGCCGCGCTCGTGGGGGAGGGGCTCGGCGAGGAGGTCGCGCTCATCACCGACGGGCGCTTCTCGGGCGCCACCCACGGGTTCATGGCCGGGCACGTCGCGCCCGAGGCGGCGCGCGGCGGCCCGATCGCCGCGCTCCGCGACGGGGACGAGATCACAATCGACGTGGACACCCGCCGCCTCGACGTCGCCCTCTCCGACGAGGAGATCGCCTCTCGCCTCGCCGATTACGAGCCCCCCGCGCGCGCGGACGGACACGAGGACGGCACGCCCACCGGCGTCCTGGCCAAGTACGCGAAGCTGGTCTCGAGCGCCTCGCAGGGCGCGGTCACCGCCTGAGCGCGCGCTCTACTCCGCGAGGAACTCCTCGAGAAGCGCGTTGAACTGCACCGGGCGCTCGAGCATGGGGACGTGGCCGGTGTCGTCGAGCATGACCCGCCGCGAGCGGGGGATGAGCCGCTCGAACTCCTTCGCGTCACGCGGGGGGACGATCCAGTCGTTCCTTCCCCACACGATCAGGGTCGGGCACTCGATCTGGGCGAGCCGCTCCCTGATCTCGTAGCCGAGCAGCGCGTCGAGCGCGTCGACGAATCCCGGCGTGCCCGCGCCGCGCACGAGCTCGGCCACGAGCGGTGCGGGCAACCGCTCGGGATGGCGCACCACGTGCCGCGCGAGCAGCCGGCGCAGGCGCCGCCGCCGCACGAGCGCGTCCGAGCGGGTCGCGAACCAGGCGGCCGCGAACTCCGTGCGCTTGGTCGCGGTGAGCAGCGGCTCCCGACGCTGGGACTCGCTCGAGATCCCGGCGGCCGAGACCAGCACGAGCTTCTCGACGCGGGTGGGGAAGGCGATCGTGAGCTCCGCGCCGATGAACCCGCCCATCGAGTTGCCCACCACCGCCGTGCGCTCGATCTCGAGCTCGGCGCAGAGCACGTCGAGGACCTTGCCGTAGCCCGTAATCGAGATCTCGCCGCGCGGGCGCGGCGAGGCGCCGAGGCCGGGCAGGTCGACCGCCACCACGCGATGGGTGCGGGCGAAGTGGGGGATGTTCTCCAGCCAGTTCGTCCACGAGCCGCCCAGCCCGTGCACGAAGAGGAGCGGCGGGCCCGAGCCCATCTCGATCACGTTCAGCGGCCCGTCCTCCACGCTCACCCACCGCTGGTGCTCGCGCCAGTCGATGTCGAGCCAGGCCGAGCGAGACGGCGTCCCGTAGCGGTCGCGCTCGCCCGCCGGCGTTCTCCGCGTCGCGACGCCCATGGGCCAACTACCCTAGCCCACAGCGTGCGCATCGCCATCGACATCGACTCCACCCTGCACCACTACTGGGACGGCTTCGCCGCCGCCGCCCGGCGCCGCTTCGGCGTCGAGCTCCACTACGGGGATCAGACCGTCTGGGAGATCAACCGGCTTCGTCCCGAGCAGGTGCGCGCGCTCGTCCTGGAGACCCACCGCGAGGAGAACGTTCTCCGCGCCGAGCCCTACCCCGACGCGGTGGAGACGGTGGCGCGCTGGCACGCGGAGGGGCACTTCATCCACGTCACGAGCCACCGCGCCGATAGCTGCCACGTCGCGACCGCCGCGTGGCTCGAGCGAATCGGCCTTCCCTACGACGAGCTCTACTGCTCCCACGACAAGGTCCCCCGCTGCGTCGAGGTCGGGATCGACATCCTCATCGACGACTCCCCGCGCAACATCGAGCGGGCGCTCGAGGTCGGGATCGTGCCCGCGACCCTCGCGCACCCGTGGAACCGGGACGTCTGCGAGGAGGAGGGCATCCTCTGCGCGGGGTCCTGGGCGGAGCTCGACGAGCGCCTCCGGCCCCTGCTCGAGGGGACGCCCGCGACCACGCGCCCGGGCGCCGGCCCGGGCTGAGAACCTGGCAGAATCGGGCGGTGGCCACCGAGCGGCGCACGAGGTTGCGGGAGGAGGGGCCGGCGGGCGATCTCTTCAGCGGAGGCGGCCGCCGAGACGCTCCGCGCCTGCCCGCCGCGCAGGACGACCTGCGCCCCTTCCTGCCCGGCCTCGAGCCCGAGCGAGTCCTCACCGACTGGGGGCGCTCGGAGCGCGTGGAGGGCTTCCTCGACCGCACGATCTCCGAGTTCCTCTATCGCTACTGGTTCCGCGTGAACGTCGAGGGAGTCGAGAACGTTCCCGCCCGCGGCGGTGCCCTGCTCGTCTCCAACCACGCCGGTGCGCTGCCGCCCGACGCGCCGATGATCGTCAAGGCGATCAAGGAGGAGCATCCGCGCCCGCGGGCCGTGCACCTCACCGTGGAGCACTTCTTCAAGGGCTATCCCGGCTTCTCGATGTTGATCCAGAAGATCGGCGGGGTGGCCGCGCACCCGGCCAACGTCCACCGGCTGCTCCACGACGAGGGCGAGCTTGTCCTCGTCTTCCCCGAGGGCCGCAAGGGCACCGAGAAGACCCTCAAGGACCGCTACCGCCTGCGCCGCTTCGGTCGCGGCGGCTTCGTCGAGGCGGCCATGCGCGCTCGGGCCCCGATCGTCCCCGTCGCGGTGGTGGGCGCCGAGGAGGCCGCCCCGGTCTTCGCGCAGCTCAAGCTGCTCCAGAGGCTCACCGGGCTCCTCTACTTCCCGCTCACGCCGACCTTCCCCCACTTCGGGCTGCTCGGGATGGCGGGCTACCTTCCGGCCAAGTTCACCGTCCGCTTCCTCGAGCCCGTGCCCACCGACGACATGGGGGACGAGCCGTGGCTGGACAAGGGCCTCGTCCAGACCGTCGCCAACGACGTCCGCGCGCTCATCCAGACCGAGCTGCACGAGATGATCGCCGCGCGCGAGAGCGTGTGGCTGGGATAGGGGCGTAGACGTCGTGGACTCCCGCCGCATCCTCCTCACCGGGCTCTCGACCTACTGGGGCGGCCGACTCGCCCAGGCGCTCGAGCGCGAGCCAAGAGTGGAGGCGATCATCGGCGTGGACTCCGAGGAGCCGCGCGTGGAGCTCGAGCGGACCGAGTTCGTCCGGGTGAGCAACCAGCACTCGCTGATCCGCCGGATCGTGCAGGCCGCCGAGGTCGACACGGTGATCGACACCCGTCTCGTGGTCGACTCGGCGACCACCTCCTCCAAGCTTGCCCACGAGAACAACGTGATCGGCACGATGAACATCCTCGCCGCCTGCGCGGGGGAGAGCTCGCCCGTGCGCAAGTTCGTCTTCAAGTCCTCCGCCCACTGGTACGGCTGCGAGCAGGACGACCCCGCGTTCTTCACCGAGGACATGGAGCGCCCCCACCCGCCGCGCACGCCGATCGAGAACGACATCGTGGAGGCCGAGAAGGCCGTGCACGACTTCGCCGTCCAGCGCCCGGAGGTCTCCGTGACCGTGCTGCGCTTCGCCAACGGCATCGGCATCGGCCTGCGCACCTCCCACACCGTGCTCTTCGGCCTGCCCGTCGTGCCGACCATCCTCGGCTTCGACCCGCGCTATCAGTTCATCCACGAGGACGACATCGTCGGCTGCCTCGAGCACGCCGTGCGCAACGACCTCCCGGGCGTCTACAACGTCGCCGCGGACGGCGTGCTCGCGCTCTCCGAGGTGCTCGACGGGCTCGACCGGACGACGCTCCCGCTCCTCCCGCCCTGGGGCACGGGCGT
>JAABUZ0100009708.1_pt1 | contig 10923 bp, 9 predicted proteins | sample 5562091 | NCBI WGS metagenome assembly JAABUZ01 (sample SAMN12813069, study PRJNA571459) | rock metagenome | isolation source: Antarctica rocks | place: Antarctica: Victoria Land, Linnaeus Terrace sud | collected 2015-12-21
TCGTGGCGTCGCCGTCGCTGTTGCCGTGTTGGATGGCGTCACCGTCGCTGTTGCCGTGTTGGATGGCGTCGCCGTCGCTGTTGCCGTGTTGGATGCCGTCGCCGTCGCGCCAGGCGCGGCGGACGCGACGCTCACGCTGTCGAACGTGGCCGTACTGTTGGTTCCAGGATTATGCGACGTCACCGCCATGCCGGCCAGCAGCGCGCTGCTCAACCCCAAGGTGACGCTTGAACCCGCTATCGGGCTCCAATTCACGCCATCACTGGAGGTGTACGCCGTGAAGACGTTGCCGGCGCGCCCGACTTTGAGATAGGCCGGCGCTGCCCCCGCGACGCCCACTACTTGCACCGCATTGGCTCCCGATGTCGCCCGGTACTGTACGTTGACGCCGTTAGTCGGTGTCATATAGACGGCGTAGTAGGCGGAGCCCGCGTCCGTACTCTGGCGCAACATCACCCCTGCTTTGGCCCAGGGGTCCGTATTGGTCTGCGAGAGGATGCGCGCGCTCACACCACCGTCCCCATTTAGAGATTGCCAGACATAATGGAACTGGTCGGATACGCTCCAGATGTCGCCCCCGGCGCCCTGTACCGTCCATGTGTTCCCACTCACCGATTGGCTGCCTGAGATGCTGGGGTATCCAATATCACCGCAACTCCAGCCACTAGGACACGGAGCGGGAGCGGGTGTTACGGCCGAGGCGCTGTACCACGATGTGACCGTGTTCGCGGCAAGCTTGTTCTGGACCGTATAGTCAGTATCGGTCGCGCTCGTGTTTGGATTCGTGCTCCAGAACCAGAAGTTGGCGCCGGCGAACCAGGGGACGGCCGCCCAGGACTCAAAGGTCGCCTCATAGCAATCGGCTTGCTCCTGCGCATCGAGCGGCCAGGCGTCCCAACTGTCGAAGGGCGCCTGCGCCGTCCCATCGGCGCTACGATAGCCAATCTCGGTAAACATCACCGGCTTGCCCCACTGCTGTTGCACCGCGCTAATCGGCGGCATTATAGTATTAACCCAGTTCGCTTTCATGCCGGCGACCGTGGGCGTGTTCGTGTTGGCCAGCGGGAAATAGGCCGAGATGCCGATGTAGTCTAGCGCGTCCCAGAACGGGATGCGCGTATATTCGGTGGCAAAGTCGCCGGAGCCCCAATTGGCGCTGTAGGTTAGCTTACCGCCAAAGTGAGCGCGTATCCCCGCGATCAGGCTACGCCATTGCCCTGTATAGGCGGGGTTCGTACTCAGGTCGATGAGTTCGGCGCCCACGCACAGCGCGGACGCCCCCTGTTGCTGCGCGATATCAGCATAGTGGTTCATGATAGTGGTGTAGTTGGCGAACCATGTTCCGGCAAGATCGTTGGCAGCCGGACACGGCTCCGCGTACGTGATCGAACAGGGATGGATGTGCGCGCGCCACTGTCCGTCGAGCGAGTCGACGTGTGGCTTGATCATCACCTTTAGCCCAAGCGCGCGCGCCTCCTGGATCGCGGTGATCAAGGACGCGTCGGACGCGGTGTTCGAGGTACGATAAATGTTGGCGCTGTACACGTTGTCGGTGTACCACGACACGGCGAAGGTGACCGCGTTGGCCCCCGTCCGCGCCAACTGCTGCAAGGCCGCCGCCGTATTGCTGCTGCCCAACTCGTCCTGCGAATAAGTGGCGATAGTAAATCCCTTGTAGTCCCATCCCAGGGAACTGGCAGCCTGGGCGCGCGTCGTCCTCGCCGGTATAAAAGCCGCGATGAGCAACAGCGCGAGCGCCGTCAGGAGCGCCGCCATTAGATGGGGTTTGGTGTATTGCTGTCGCATCTTCTCACCCAATCCCGTTTAGCGTGTGTTGGCAGCGCGACACAATAGCCGGCGCCAAGGCATGGTCGAGCCATACAATAACGTTGTCACGGACCAGGATACGCGCGCCCATGTGATGAAACCAGACCGCTTTCACGTCGCGGCCCCGCAAGGTAGCAAAAATGAGAAGACGTCAATCACCGTGGCTCTGGTTGTGAAGCACGAACCCCCAGGCCGCGCGCTCGGTAGGCGGCGGCCCGCCGGGCGCCGCGTCACCTCCGACGGGTTGGCGCTGTAGATGGTCGAGGGCAAGCCCAGCACGACCGAAGGCGAAGGCAACGGTCTGCAGTGAGAGGGAATGGGTCTGTAGTGAGAGAGAATGGCGGCTAGCGCCCTTAACCATCGTAGGAGTGGTGGCGCCCGTGAGGAGGACAGCCGGAAGGAGCGACAACAGTATGGGACTCAGTGAGCGGGGCGCGCGTCCCAAACGCGCTAGTCGTATCGTATCGAACATGACAGCACCTCATTGTGGCGAGCTATGAGCCTACGGGCTGATACGGTATTCTCCCGGCCTCTAGTCGTTGGGACCTACCGCTCCAGCGGTGTAGCGCTCCGGGTACGGGGCGTTATGACGCTGTGTAGACGATAGAGAACCGCGAACAGTTCCCATCGTCCTTCAAAACGCCTGCTCTGCCAAGGGCTGTTTGGCCGATACGCAGGTTCAACGAAATAGACTGAATGTGCTATGCATATACTACCAATTCTCCATCGACGCGCGCAAGATAGCCGCGAGATCGTCCGGCCCGACCACGCGCGGGGCCAGCGCGAGCAAACGCTGCTGCTTGAGCGTCCCCGCCACGAGCGCGTCGATGGCCTCCTCATCATACCTCAAGGCGCGCAGGCCGCGCGGCGCGCCAACATCACGCATCAGGTCGCGCAGCAGATCGGGTTAAAAGGTGCTATGACCTCCTCAAGCCCCGCTACGGGCTGGCCCTCACGACGACAACGCCCCAGCCCGCGACAAGATGCACCGAAAGAGGGCATGATCTATCTTTAGCGTCGCGACCTGTCAGGGAGGGTGATCTTTACACAGTCTTCATGACCCTCTTATAGATGCTTCATAGAGAGGTGCGATGCTATGATTGTGACCTGAGCGGGGCCTGCCGTTCCAGTCCGGCTCCTAGTACTACAACGACGGATTCTTCCAATAGCTATGAAGAGGCGCTTTTGTGCTAGATGTTGACACCCTAATGGCAGCAATAATGGGTGCCGAAGGCCAGCATAGCCGCGACATCGGTCGAGATTTGCCGCTGAAAACGGCGGTTTTACACAAGCGTCGTTGTAGTACTAGCACCAAAGGTTATTAAGACATGGTTCAGTACACGCTCGGCACCGCTTGACAGTTTGGGCCTCTGATCGGCGCAACACTGTCAAGTCCGTTTGAACCATGTCTAACGCTCATTAGGGGGCGCGTGGGGTGCGAGAGGCGCGAGGGATGCTGGTGATAGTGTAGCGTATGCGGGTGAATGAGTGAGGGTGGTTGAAGAGCGCGGCGCTGGAGAAGTCATAGACCGTGCCTCGCCAGGCTTTGCATACACTGTCGGCGCGTCATAGAATACTGATGAGGGCATCGAGTGTTGCAAACTCGATATCGTGGGCCGCAGACCCTTTCATTGGTTGTGGGGATCGGAACCTACGCGGTTAATTGGGGAGCGTTGCCAAGAACCTTCATGGGTATCGGGTGACTCTCGACTCCTTGTATGTATATGGGCGTGCAACGCTCACGGCCCACGGCCCTCACCCGTGCGAGGCTCTATCGCCAGGCTACATAGCCCGACGGTGGGGCCTCGTCGTTTGCCCTGTGACGACCGTTGCCATATCTGGGGTGCGGAGGCGGCGTCGTAGCCAAATGCCGCGCTGCTATGGCGCGGATACGGTGAAGGTCCGTCAGGGGACGGCCTTGAAAAGCGGAACAAACAGGCGAAGGGAGGAAAGCAGATGACGGTCGACTTGTCCTACTGGTGCGCCTCACGCCTGGTCCTCTCGCGCTTGTTGCACCACCGCGCGCGCGACCCGTTGCCCTAGCTCGACGGCGAAGTTTGTCCCGCGGTCCCAGGGATAGACCTGGCTCATGCTGACCCAGAAGAGGCCGGGCAGCGGCGTGTCGAACGGGGGGATAGCGCGCGAGTGGCCGACCGGCACGATCGGCTGGGCGTAGGTCTCGCGGTGCAGCCAGGAGGCGCGGACCCACGACGGATCGAAGCGCGGGTTGACCTTCGTCAACGCCGGCAGGAAGCGGTGCAGCAATTCGTCCTGCGTCAGGTGGAAGTACTCGTGCGCCGGGTCGAGGTAGTCGCCGCAGTAGACCAGGTGGTCGCCACCATAGTGCGCCGGGTCGATGAAGTTGGTGTGCTCGACGAGCGCGAGGAAGGGGAACTCGTCCTTGGGCAGGTTCATCCAGTAGACGCCCTCGGTGAGGGGCCGCGTGAGGGCGATGGTCAACACCACCGCCCCCATCGAGCGGAGCATGCCCAACTGAGCCAGATACGCCGGCGGCAACTGCGGTACGAGCCGCCGCAGCAGCGCCGGCGATCCGGTCACAATAACGGCATCATAGTTGTGCGGACCAACCCCCGCACCGGGGTCCGGCGTGAGACACCAGCCACCGTGAGGCGAGGAGGCGAGCGCGGTGATCGGTGTGTTCAGCAGCACAGTCACGCCCTCTTGGCGTACATAAGCCAGCAGGGCGTCGATGAAGCCCTGGAAGCCGCCCGCGACGTAGCCCAGCTTGAAGCTGCGCGCCTTGAGCCGCGCCCAGAGCCAGGCCATGTTGACCTCACCGGTATACGGCCCGAACTTGCCCTCAAGGAGCGGGCGGACGAAGGCCTGGTAGACCTTCTCGCCCATCCAGTACCGCGTCCAGGACGCCGCCGGCGCGCGCTCCAGAGAGCGCCAGTCGCGGGCCAAGAAATTGAGATAGGCCGCCACCGCGCCCATGCGCACGCGGTCGGGCACGGACAACATCGGGAAGGTCAGGACCGAGAGCGCCGTGGAGAGGAGGTCGGGTACCTCCCCCCTCCCGCCCATGATCGTGTGTCCCCGGCCCCGCCACCACTGGGCGGTCACCTGTCGTCGAAAAAAGAGGTTGTCGCCGAAACCGATGTCCTCGGCCAGGGCACGGATCGCCGTGTCCGTCGTGAACAGGTGATGATAGAAGCGTTCCAGGGGCCACTCCCACCGCTCATCGCGGAAGCCGGAGGCCAGGCCGCCCGCATGGGGGGCGGCCTCATAGACCGTGACGGCGTGTCCGCGCATGATCAACTCGTGCGCGGCCGTTAGCCCGGCGATCCCCGCGCCGACGATGGCAATTCTCACGATGGTCCGACCTTCCTTTGCACACTGCGCTCAGTAGAGCCGCTTGCTATAGCTCTCGTGGAGATAGGCGTCGAGGTCGTCGGCGGTCGTGGCCGCCGGGTGGGCCTGATCCACGAGCATCTGTGCCAAGGAGGGCAGCGTCGCGCGCTCCGGCCAACATGTTGGGTCCCAGAGCTTCGCGCGTTTCATCGCTTTGGCGCAGTGCATGAAGCACTCGTCCACCTCAACGCCGATGGCGATGAGCGGCCGCTTGCCCTGGGCTGCGGTCTGGTCTAGGATCGCGGCATCCCGCACCAGACACGCCCGGCCGTTGACCCGCAGGATCTCCTCTACCCCTGGGACGATGAAGAGCACGCCCACGGACGGCGTATGCAGGATGTTGCGCAGCGTGTCGAGGCGCCGATTGCCGGGGCGTTCGGGGATCACCAGCATCTTCTCATCCAGGACCAGGGCGAACCCGGGGGCGTCGCCGCGCGGAGAGACATCGTGCCTGCCGGCGGCGTCGACGCTCCCGATCAGCAGGAACGGCGCGAGGGCGATGAAGGCCCGGCAATGATGATCCAGGGCCGTGAGCTGCTTACGGAGTACCAACTCGCTCGGTTGGCCCATCAGCCCCCGCAACTCCTCCTCTGATGTCACTATGTCCCCAAACTGTGAGAGCGCCATAGGCTGTGTTCCCCCTTGTCTTTCGTCGTCGATGCGACACCTGTGTGGATCGTCGCTACTCGTAGCGCAGGACCTCCAAGGGGCGCACCCGCGTCGCGCCCCAGGCCACGGCGCCCGCGATCAGCATGCAGAGGACGGCGGTCGCCAGGACAAGGCCGGCCGCGAGGGGCGGCGCGATGCTGAAGGCCGCCTGGAAGGCCACCGTGCCCAGGACAGCGGTGACGAGCGTGACCAGGAGCATGGCCAGGAGCGCCCCGGCCAGGCCCACGACCCCATTCTCGCACACCACGCCGCCGAAGACGCCCCGGCTGGTGTAGCCGATGGCCTTGAGGATACCTATGTCGCGGCGGCGTTCTAGCATGGCCAGCCCGACCGCGTTGGCGATGGTGATGAACCCGGCCAGCATCACCAGCCCAGCCACGGCCTCGAGGACGACGATGATGTTGTCCAGCAACGCGGCGATGGCGCCGGATAGGTCGGCCAGGCTGAGCGCCTGGGCCGTGGGCACGGCCGCGCGCACGCGCCGCATCGCGGCGTCCACCTGATTCGGGTCGATGGTGAGCGCGTAGGTGTCATAGGCCGGGGCGCCGCCACTCAGGTCCAGGACGGCGCGCGCGTCCGCCAGGAGCGGAGCCTGCATAAATCCCGTGCGGGTGTAGAAGCCGGCCACGCGCAAGGTGAGCGTCGTGAGGCCCAGCGGGCCTGCGAGGGTGATCCGGTCGCCCAGCTTGAGCTTGAGTGGCGCTTGCGAGTCGGAAACGGGCAGGAGGACCGCCGCGGCACCGGCGCGACGTGCTCCCAGGGTGTGACCCACGCGCGCGTCCTGGAGCCCGCGCACGATCGTCACGTCCGGCGCTTGCCCATGGGCCACATCGTAACCGACGACGCCGGTCAAACCCGCCGACAGCCCTTGACCTCCCGATGGGACGCGACCGAGCGGCACACCGTTGACCGCGCGCAGAACGGCCGATGTCGCGCCGGTGACCAGCTCCCGCGTGAGGCCAGCGAGATGGGCCACCTGCCGGTCGACGGCCGGCTTGTCCGCGCTAGGCGCCAGGATGACGGCGTTGTAGACGTTCTTGCCGGAGAGGGCGTGGGTGATGAGGCCCTGGATACTCTGCCCCAGCGCCAGGCCCAACCCAATGGCGAAGACGCCGATGCACAGGGCGCTCAAGGTGGTCGCGCTCTGCCCCCCCTGCCGACCGATGTTGCGCACGGCCAGGCGCGCCATGGTCCGCCAGCCCCGCGGCAGCAGGAGCCCGCCGCACCCGAGCAGGACGGCCAGGAGCGCCAGCAGCCCGATGCCCGGCGCAGCGATCGCCAGGCCCATCGCGACGAGCGTGGCCAGGCCCGCAAACAGCAGGGGCCAGCCGCGCGCTCTGTCCGGCACCGGGAGCGCGCCCAGGAGCAGCGCGACGCCCCGGAAGACCAGGCCAAGAAGGAAGAGGAGGACGCCGAGGCCGCCGACGACGACGAGTGCGACGCCGAGGCTCTGCAGGATGCCGGCGGCCAGCAACGTGAACAGCAGCGCGACCACCATGACGAGCAGCGCCGCCGTCAGGCGGCTGCGCGCGCCGGCGGGCGCGGGGAGCTGGCGCAGGACCGCGAGCGGGCGGACGCGGCTGGCCTGCACGATGGGCAGCACTCCGAAGATGAGGCTGGTGCAGACGCCGATCGCGACGCCCGCGGCGACGGTCGGGGGGTCCACGGCGGCGGGCAGCGTGAGGAAGAACGCCCGCTCGACGAGAACTTTGACGAGAAAGCTGACGCCCACGCCGGCCATCGCGCCCACGAGCCCGCCGGCGAGGCCGATCCCCCCGACCTCTAGGCCGAAGAGCGCGTACAGGTCGCGCGGCCGGTAGCCCATCGTCTTGAGCAAGGCGATGTCCAGGTAGCGCCGGCGCAGCAGCACCCGCATGGTGTTGACGATGCCGATGCCACCGAGGAGCAGCGCGAGCAACCCCGTGACCTGGAGGAAGAGGCGAATGTTCTGGACCGCGGCGCTATTCTGGCGCAAGGCATCCTGAACGGTCGTCGCGTCGGCATAGGGGAGCTGCGCGTGGATCGCGCGCGCCACCACCGTGGCACGCGCGTCGCCGTGGCCGGGGACGTTCACGTAGACCCATGTGAAGACGACCGGCGTCCCCGAGAGGCTGGGGACGGCGGCGTAGCCGCGCAGGTCTATCAGCATGATCGGCTGGGCGAAGAGCCCGGCGTTCGCGATCTCGCCGCCGATGACGACTCGCACCGTGCGCCCATCGTCCGCGCGCACGGTGAGCTGGCTGCCCACGTGCGCGCCCAGGCTCCGCAGCACGGCGCTCGTCACCACCACCGTCCGCCCCGTGAGCAGGGTGGCGAGGCGGCCGTTACTGGGCGCGATGAAGTGGGGCGACCCCGCGAGCGGGAAGGCGGCGGGATCGACCCCGTAGAGGGTGTAGCGCACCGCGCCCTGGCTCACGCCGACTACGGACAGGGGTGTGTAGGCCGTGATGGCGCCCTGGTGTTTCAAGCGCGCGAAGACGGCGAGCTGCGCGACCGTCAGATCGCCGTTCTCGGTGTGGACAGCAACATCGCCGCCGTTGATCGCGCGAATATTGCCGGTGAGCGCCCCCGTGACCGTCAGGCCGACCAATTGAAGGGCGACGATGGCGAGCACGCCCGTCGCGACGCAGAAGATTGCCAGCAGGGTGCGCTGGCCGCCGCGCACCAAGGCACGGGTCGCGTACGACCAGTAGAGCGTGAGCTTCATCCCACCCTGCTCCTCACTCGGCGACGAGGCCATCGACGATACGGACGGCGCGGTCCGCGGCGCCGGCCACCGTCGGGTCGTGCGTGGCGATGACGAACGTCGTGCCCGTGGCCGCGCGCAGGTCGTGGATCAGCCGCAGGACGGTCTCGCCGTTGGCGGTGTCCAGGTTGCCGGTCGGCTCGTCCATGATGACGATGGCCGGCGCGGTGGCCAGCGCGCGGGCGATGGCGACGCGTTGCTGCTCACCGCCAGAGAGCTGATGGGGACGGTTCTTCAAGCGGTGACCCACCCCCACCAGCGCCAACAACTCCTTGGCCCGATCGGCGGGGCGGCCGGGGCGCCTCCCGACGTAGAGAGGAGCCTCGACGTTCTCCTGCGCGGTGAGCGTCGGGAGGAGGTTGAACGCCTGGAAGACCATGCCGATGTCCCGGTTGCGTACCGCCGCCAGGCGGCCCTCATCCATCGCCGTGATGTCCGTGCCATTCACGAGGACGCGGCCGCTCGTCGGGCGGTCGAGGCCGGCGATGATGCCGAGCAGTGTGGACTTGCCGGAGCCAGAGGGGCCGACGAGGGCGACGATCTCGCCGCAGCCGATGCGCAGGCTCACGCCCTTCAATATCTCGATGCGTTCGCGGCCAAGCGGCAAGGACGTGCGGACATCGATGGCCTCCAGCGCGGCGGTCGTGGCACCCCCTGTGGGGCGCGAACCGACCTGCTCTCGGACGTTCATGCGCGCCTCTCTCCCATCATACGGCCGCGCTCCGCGTAGCCCGCCCGGAGCGACACGCCGGCGACGCCCGTCGAGACCGCCATGAGTCCGACGACGCCGAGGAACCAGATGGCCCCGATGTCGCGGTCGAACAGGTGCGGGGCGTACACCGTGACGCTCACGCCCCACACGACCGTCGCGGCGAGGGTGAGGCCCATGGCGGCCGTCGCGACGGTGGCCGGTGCGAGCGCGAAACGCAAGAGCGCGGCGCTGACCTCGCCGCGCGTGATGGCCAGCACAATGGCCGCGGTGCTCGCCAGCACCGTCAGCACGGCCAGTCCCTCCCAGGAAACGGCCAGCGCCCACTGGAGGGCAGTCGAGACGCGGGGGGGCGTCCCAGCGGGGGCGACCAGGCGCGCGACCACCAGGGTCCACCCGGCGAAGGACGCCAGGGCGAGCGGGGGGACCAGGCACAGGGCCAGGATGTCGCGGCGGCGCGCCGCGAGCGCACGGCGTACCACGACCCAGGCGATGGGGAGGCCACCGGCGACAACCGCCAGGGCCGCCAGAACCGACCCCGCCACGATGGCGATGAAGGTCACGCCGACATCGGCGTGGGCGCGTGCGACGGCGTCGTAGGGCGCCTGGGGATCGGCCAGCCGTTGCAGGGTGATGTAGGCCAGGGCGAAGCCGACGTAGGCACAGAAAATCGTCAGGGCCGAGGTGCGCAAGCGGATCGCCGCGACAGCCCCTCTCCCGGTGGCATACTGTGGGTGGAGATGGGCGTCGAGCGCGCCGGACACGACGTCGAGGACGCCTGTCAACGATACAGGTTGCTGTTCGAGGACCACGTCTGCCTCGTCCGCGTAGCGGTCGCGCCAGGAGCGTGGGTACAGAGAGAGGAGTCGCTTCATGTTCATGTTGTTGCCAACCTCTGCAAACCCATCCGGGAGACCGTCGCCATGCTCGTGAGTTGCGCGCGGAGCGCGTCCGCTCCGGCCGTCGTCAAGCGATACGGCCGTCGCCGCTCCTCGGTCGGCAGCGGCTCGATGAAGCCGTGGTACTCCAGCCGAGAGAGCGCCCCGTACAGGGTCCCGGCGCCGAGTTCGACCCCGGTCGTCGCCTTGACGTCCTCGATGATCGCGTAGCCGTGCTTCGACCCCGCCGCCAGGCTGACCAGGATCAGCAGGGCCGCCTCGGAAAACCGCCCCAGATCGGACAGGTCCGGGTCCATCATGTCCACCTCGCTTACTAGTACGCCGCTCTTTATATCAAGCAACGTAATAATAGGCGATTTCGTGGCCCGTGTCAATGGGTTAGGCAGGATCTCACACCACACGCCGGTTTTACACATCTAAATTGAGACACCGCAGGTACATTAAGGTTGCGTTTTTGTCGGGTCACAACTTGTCAAGCGCGATTAACCTGATCGTGACGTCTGCCTTGAGCATACGGGTCGCAGTGCTCGCATCCAGGTGTCTTCAAGTAGGGTCGCCCGCAGGTACGGCGTGATCGGGAACGTGTAGAGGTGGTGCATTAGACGCGCGAGGAGGTAAGCCGGCGTCGCGGGGGAGCATCACCACGGCACCTACACCGTCGATGGATCGTATGGGAATTAACTTCGAGGTGAGCGCGCTGC
>JAABUZ0100009709.1_pt1 | contig 10922 bp, 13 predicted proteins | sample 5562091 | NCBI WGS metagenome assembly JAABUZ01 (sample SAMN12813069, study PRJNA571459) | rock metagenome | isolation source: Antarctica rocks | place: Antarctica: Victoria Land, Linnaeus Terrace sud | collected 2015-12-21
ATGGTGCGCCGCCTGCAGTCTCTCGACCAAGACAACCAAATTCAGCAGCGCCGCTCTCCCAATGATGGGAGGAGCCGGCTCCTGCGTCAATGTTCCTGTCTCTTGGGTAGTGCGACTGGGTCGCGTCCGCCGTCCACCGCGAATTCGGCTTCTCGGCCACGAACTGCCGTTGCAAATGGTCTGGGGCAGGCGCGGCAGAAGGCTCTCGAACCGTCGTGATCTCATGCCGTCGGCGATGACAGCCCACGATCCCGGCCACCCCCATCAAGCGCGCAACCCGCTTCGTGCCGCATCGGATCCCGTCTGCTGCGAGCTCGGCATGAATACGTGGCGCCCCGTACGTCTGTCGGCTCTGCTCGTCAATGCCCACGATCCGCTCAGTTAGCACGGCATCCTCCCGTGCTCGGGCGGACGGTTCCCGTTTCCGCCATGCATGGTAGCCACTGCAGGAGACATGCAGCACGCGACACAGCATGACGATCGAGTGGTGGGCCTTCTCTCGCTCCACGAACAGATACCTCACCTCGGTGCCTGTCCCGTCTCCTTGGCGAAGAAGGCTGCGGCTTTTAGCAAGATCTCCCGCTCTTCCCGTAAAATCTTCACCTCACGGCGCAGGCGTCGAACTTCCTCGGTCTCCTCGGTGGTTAGGCCATCGTGACGGAGACTATCATCGATGTCGGCTTGTTTGAGCCAGATCCGCAAGGTCTCGGTTGTGACATCTAACTCTCGGCCAATCTGGGCCATAGACTTGCCGCCCGTGCGGAGCAGGCGGACGGCTTCGGCCCGAAACTCGGGTGGATAGGGAGCGTGACTCTTCGGCATCGGTTCATCCTTCTGGGATCTCTTGCCCCCAAGCTTTAAGGTGTCTACCGAACCGGGTCAAGTCCAGTCGATCTGAAACAGCTAGCCGTGATGCCGCAATGGTGAGGACAGGGGTGATAGAGCGGTATGGCGAATTGCTGCCCTTACAGAGGCCGAAGGCTGCGGATAATCCACCACCCGGAAGGAAGCACGGCTGCCGCAAGGAGCAGCTTCGCGACGTCTCCGGGGAGGAACGGCACGAAACCGAGTGCCAGCACCCGGCTGGAGCCCACGAAGTGGGCAAGCCAGGACAGGGCAACCGTATAGATGACAACCTCACCAAGCACCATCGCCGTCACCGATTGAAGGAAAGCCCGGTCCCAGCCGCGCTCCGTGAGGAAGCCAACGGCAAATGCAGCAACCGGGTACGACACCAGGTACCCCCCGGTCGGACCGAGAATGGTGGCCAACCCGCTGTGCCCAAGAGCAAACACAGGAAGCCCCTCGATCCCTTCGGCCAGATACACGAGCATGGCGGCACTGCCACGTCGGCTGCCGAGCAGCGCTCCTGTCAGGAGCACTCCGAATGTCTGTCCAGTGACCGGCACAGGGGTAAACGGTAACGGAATGGAAATCTGCGCCAGCATGCCCATGAGGGTGCCGAAGCCGACGACCAGACTGATGTCCCAGAGAAGGGGACGAGTGCCCGGCTGCACCACGTCTACCAGCGTCGTTGCTCGCGTAGATCTTGAGATCATACGTTCCTCCATAGGGTTTGGACCCAAGTATCTCCTACATGGGACGAGTCACGACAACCGCTGTGCTATGGTGTGCAGCCTCGCGCCCGCGAGACTCCTCTGTCTCATCCGTTCCTTCGATGTCGGCGCACCCCCGGCGCCCCGCATGCTCTCGATAGACGACATTGCCGTGCGTACCGGGCGGATCGGGACTATCTTCGTCGACCTGGCGCGGCACCGGGTGGTCGATCTGGTCCTTATGAGACCACGGACGCGGTTGCCGCGTCGAGCCTACCCCGCCTGCTCGGCTACCTCGGCCACCTGATCCGTCCCGATTCTGGCGTCGCCCGAGCCACGACGGTTAACCGGCGAACGCCGACAAAGGATGCAAAAAGGATGCACTGCGGACGGTTAGACGGAGCTGAAGAAGCTCACCAGAGCCAAGGAGATATCATGCCTTGGCCTGGTTGTCGCCGGACGACGGCGAGTTTGCAGAGTGACTGGCTGGGCTATTTCCCGGCGTTGAAATGCGTGTGCGCATTGGGTGGGACGGAGCTGACCACCGCTGCGACGGAGTCAGGCTCGAGGTGAAGTCAAGCGCCTACATCCAGGGCTAGGGCCAGCGCCCATTGTCCCGCATCCAATTCGGCGCTCGTCCTGCTCGATGTTCCCGATGGTATACCGTAGGTCAACCAATTGCACCTGCAAGCAGATCGCAGGAAGCGACAAATGAGTGACACTGAGCCGCAGGCGGGAAGGTGCTCTGGCACCTCACGATGTCGCTGGACGGTTTTATAGCGGGGCCGAACCACGAGATGGCCTGGATGTCCGGGATCTCATTCCGCCCGGGCCTGGTTGATGAGTACATCGAGACCACGGGCGCCGTGCTGGGGGGTCGACACGGCTGGGACGCCGCAGGTGACAGTCGCCCATACGGTGGCGCCTGGGACGGACCGATCTTCGTCCTCACCCACCACCCGGAGGACGCGGCGCCCGCCGACGCAGGGACTCGGGCTCGGATTGTATCTAGCACGAGGAATCGTAGAGGCGCACGGCGGAACATTGAACGTTGAATCTCACGTTGGGGCGGGGACAACGTTTCGCCTTGCGGTGCCGCTCATTGCTGCCAGATTGCGTTTTCGCGGCCACGGCGGAGTTGTACGAGGTGCCTACGATCAGCCGAGACCGTAAGATTCGCGTCTCAGCGGTGGACATCAACCAATGAGAGCGAGATGGCGCACCTGGAGGGATTCGACCCCCCGACACCCAGGTCTAACCTGGACCATCCGGGAGAGTGGTCACTTCCAGGCAGAGGATACTCCGCTCACGAAGATGGGCAATCCCTATCTGCGCTACTACCTGGTTGAGGCGGCCAACAGTGTGCGGCTCCATTGTCCGGAATACACCGCCTACTATCAGACCAAGCTGGCGCAGACGCCCAAACACGCCCACAAACGGGCGCTCGTGCTGACCGCCCGTAAGCTCGTGCGACTCATCCGATGCTCTGCTGCGCACCGACACTGTCTATCGTCCGCCCGAGCACCGGAAGACCCGGAAGGAGGTACCCACCCCAAGCACCCAGCGGCCGGGACGACATCAGCGGATCCGTTCTGTCTCTGCTGTCCCGTAACGCCTGCCGCACTCGTCTCCCGCACCAGCCGGTCATCTCCCTGTGGCTCGGTCACTTCGTGCTGTCAGAAGAGACCACCTTTGTCCCCACTTCTCCCATTTGTATTAACCACCGCAGGTCTTGGTCGCAGGTTCAAATCCCGCCGCCACCACCACAACTTTAACTTGTACAAGCCAAAGCTATGGATTGAGGCCCTGCTGTTATCTGTCCGCGCGGCGCGTGCGAACGATCGAATCAACCTGCTATCCATTCCCGTTCCCAAACGAGCGGGCGCGGGTCAACGCATCTTCACCAGTGCTGGACCTGCTAGACAAAGCAGAACGAGTCGGTCGAGCTGTCGCCTCCCTCGAGGCGCACCTGGTGCGCGCGGTGACCGGGGAACTCCACCAGGACGTCGGGATTGAGCGATAGCCCGCCCTCGGGATTGACGTCGGCGACGAACATTGCCCCCGGGATGCCGTTCGGATAAAACTGTGGATCCCAACTGCCATACAGGGAGTTGGTTCCGTACACGCGACGACCGTCGCGGCTGACCTCGATCATCTGCGGGCCGCCGGCGAACGGCTTGCCGTTGGCGTGTGGCGCGCGGTGCAGGATCCCGCCCAACTCGACCTTCCCTGCCAGCTTGGGGTGCATCGGGTCGCGCACGTCGTACTGGTGCAATTCGCCGGTCGCCCAGCACGACACGTACAGGAACCGGTCATCCAGAGACAGGTCGATGTCGGTCACCAGCGGGGGGACGGCGCCAAATCCCTTCAGCATCGCCGGCAACTGGTCGACGTCCATCGCCACCGGGGGGATCTCGATGGTCTTCTCGGCTCGCCAGGTGTCGCCGTCTCGAAACCATGTCCAGATCGACGCTGCCAGGTTGGTCACATCCACTACCACGCCGACAAAACCGTACGACTTGGTCGGGTCATGGGCCGGCCTGACCTCGAGCGCCATCTGGTGCTGATCGCCCAGATCGATCTCGGCAACCTGCCGGCGCGTCTCGAGGTCATAGAAGTGCAACCGGTGGCCATACTCGCGGTTGAGCAGAGCCTCGGGCACCAAACCGTTCTCGATCAGTCGCGGCGGCGCCCACTCGCTCGCCACCAGTACCCCATCCTGCATGTGCCACCAAAAGTCATAGTGGTAGATCTGGTCGCCATCGGTCTCCCACGGACCCTGAACGTGAAAGTCGGAGTGGTCCATCGTAAATATCCCGCCCGGGGCGTCGTCACCACTATCCGCCCCCAGCGCGCTGATGAACAACCCGGAGGGGCCGCAGTGCACGGTGTGCGGCCGGCTATGACGCCCCGTTCCCATCACCTCACCGGGCTCGATCGTCTTTACGAGGCGAGGCCGGCGCGGATCGGGCTGGGTATCCAGCACATAGATACGAGACGAGCGGATCCCGGGCACGACCAGGAAGCGACGATCCATCGCGCCGTCGTGGTGATGATCGCCGCCCAGAGCAGAACTGCAAATGTTCCACCCATAATGGTGAAACTCGTCCGGCTCGCTTTGCGTTGGAGCGTCCCACTCACCGACCACCGTTCCGTAGGTCGGCGAGGACCTGTCGACGTCAACAACCGCAATCGCGTCCGGGTCCAAAAGCGCCACATACGCCAGCCGCTCGATGGGAGCATTCATCGCATCGCGCGGTGTCCGGTAGAGGGTGGACATCCCGTGCCCGGAATCAGCCATCTCGATCACTTCACCCTTCACTATTAGCTGGTCTATATGCCCCAGTGTACTCGGGGGGCCCCAAACTTGTGACGTCGCACGCCTGGTTGGTAGCCCTAGCACGCGTTCACCGCGATCATGGCGTCATTGTCTATTTCACTGGACGTATAGAAAGATCGGATGTCCGACCGGTATTGCGCCATCCAACGCTACCTAACGCCAGCGCGGATCGAGCCCGCTCGCTTTCAACACCTGGTGACGCCGAACCTTTCACGGAAGCGACGGCGCCTTGTCGCTGGCCGAGATGCGCTGGAGCGCGCCTATAAAGTCATCATCCGACGTGCCGATGTCGGCGAGGCAGACGATTAGCATGCCGTGCGGGCCTGCCTGCGCCGTCGCCCGGCTATCCCGGTCGCGGTGAACATGGTAAGTGCCTATCTCGCGACCTCCACCCATACCATGTTGTCTGGCACGACGGCATCGACTAAGAAGTATTTCGAGACGGTACTCGAGACCGGTCCACCGGGGATACTACGAGCCAGCCCTGACCACATCACATCACGGAGTTCCTTGGAGGTGGTCCCAACTTTTCCCCGCATCGCTGGTTCGTTCGATGACGGCGATCGACGATTTCCTTTGCCACCCTACTCAGTACACGTCGACGTTGCCATTGGACGCTTTGCTTCAGCACAAGACGATACTGGCCCGGCACATGAACGGCGTTCCGCTGCCGTCTCGCCACGGGTTTCCTCTTCGGGCTATCGTGCCCGGCTATTAGGGCGAGAAAAGCGCCAAGTGGCTCGTCGGCATCGAGTTGATCGACCATGAGTACACCGACTTTTACGAGGGCGAGGGCTGGAGCAGCCGTCCCTCGAGAACATTCAGCCGTATCGATGTGCCACGCGCCAAGGCGTCTGTGCACGGGCCGATGGCACTGAAGGGCGTCGCCTTTGCCGGCGTACGCGGCATCCGGTCGGTTGAGGTAAGTACAGACAGCGGTAAAACGTGGTCTAACGCAACGTTGATACCACCGCTCTCCCCGCAGGCCTGGGTATTCTGGACATGGCAGTGGGCGAACCCGCCTCAGGGGAAGCACGTGGTCGCAGTGCGTGCCACTGATGGGACAGGCGCCGTGCAAACTCCCAAGTACGAACGCGCCCCCCCCGACGGCGCCTCTGGCTACGACTTCATCCCAGTTCAAGTGGTCTAAATAGTTAAGCCGGTGCACGCGTGCGTGCGCCGGCTTAATCAACAGTGTGACCGCTGAAGGGTGTTGCTATGCGCTTAGCTTTCTTCGTACAGATCCTTATGGTTCTCTGTTTTGCGTCCGGGTGTGGTGGTGTCACTCGGGCAGGTCCCGGTGTAGGTGATGACGCGATGCAGGAACCCCTCGCTCATCTGTGACTCGGTCGACGGCATACCACCGAAGTAGAGCAAGGAACGCTACCAGATGAAGATTGGGGTCGTCGGCGCGGGAGGAACGGGGGGCTACAACGGTGGGTGTCGACCAAGTGCTTGGCGGAGTGGCCTACATCGAAGCCGCGCTGGTAGAGCCGGGCGTCGTCGTCAAATCCGGTCCAATCCAGCGCATCGTCTTCGGCGCGCTCTACGCTCAGCCTGCGGATGGCGATGACGTGATCAGGTCAAGCCTGCACGAGGCTGGCATCGCTTCGGAGCTCTCGGACGATACCCGTGCGGCAATGTGGCGGAAGTTTGTCTTTGTCTGCGCCATGTCGGGACTAACAACGCTCACACGCCGTTCCATCAGCGATATGTTAACTGTACCCAGCGCCCACGAACTGTTCGTCGACGCGCTCGGTGGGGCCGTTGCCGTTGACCGAGTGATGGGGGTACGCCTCCCGGACAACGTCGTGGAGGAGACCACGACCTTTGCCGAGAATTTGCCCCGCTATGCGGTCCTCAATGCAAAAGGACGTGGAGGAACGACGCCCGCTCGAACCGGCTGCCTTCAACGGGACGGTGGTCCAACTGGGACGTGAACACGGGATGCGGGTGCCGATCAACCGGACGATCTTTGGGGCGCTCCAGGTGGTGAGCTCGGGACGTCGACTGTCTGCTTGTGGTGGTCCTGAGATCGCGTCCCGCAGGCCGGTGGCGCAGCATATGCGGCTACCCTTGCATACGCGGTCGGGAGGTGGAAACCGTACCCCGCAGTCGCCCCTCGTACTTCAACGGCATTGAGCACTACTACTTGACCAGTGTTCCAGCAAAGGTGCAAGAATAAGTCGCAGTCAGTCATGTTGTTGGGATGAAGGGAGGAACGATGCAGACCGACGTTCGGCTGACATCGCTCGTACGCTGCGCGGGGTGAGCGAGTAAAGTCAGCATGGCTGACCTGGCGCACGTGTTGCGCCACCTCCCTCACTACTACGACCCAAATCTGCTAGCAGGTGATAATCCGGCGGATGATGCCGCTGTCTATCGTCTCCGCGACGATCTGGCACTGGTTCAGACCGTCGACTTCTTCACGCCGATCGTCGACGATCCGTACACCTTCGGACAGATTGCGGCGGCCAATTCGCTGAGTGATGTCTACACCATGGGCGGCATCCCCGTGACTGCCCTCATTATCGTGGGATTTCCCGTGAAGGACCTTCCCATCGAGATCCTGGGAGAAATCCTGCGTGGCGGCACGGAGAAGGCCGCCGAGGCCGGGGTGCCGATTGTCGGCGGACATACCGTGGACGATACCGAGCCGAAGTACGGACTCGCCGTAACCGGCACCGTTCATCCCGATCGCTTCGTGACCGCGCGTGGGGGGCTACCTGGAGATCTGCTGGTTCTCACCAAGCCGATTGGCACCGGTGTCATGGCGACGGCACTGAAAGCGGGAGCGGCACAGGCCGAGGATATGGGAGAGGCAGTACGGTGGATGACGACGCTCAATCGGAATGCCGGGGCCGCGATGCTCCATGCCGGGGCGCGCCTCAACCGATATCACGGGCTTCGGTCTGCTTGGTCACCTCACCGACATGGGACGCGCCTCCGGCGTTTCAGCCGAGATCGTTGCCGGTGCCGTGCCGCTCTTGCCTGGAGCACTTGACGCTGCCGCCGAGGGTTTTATTCCGGGGGGCGCCCGCACCAATCTCGCCTACGTCGAGCCGGATGTAACGTTCACCAACATCGACGAACCGATGCGCGCGCTGCTGGTTGACCCTCAGACATCGGGGGGCCCGCTGCTCGCCCTGCCGCCGGAGAGTCTCGATCGTTTCATGCGGCATGCGGGGCCCGCGATGTTGGCCACGGCGATTGGGAAGCTGGCGGACGGACAGCCGGGCACGGTCGTGGTTGGCCCGTAGAACATCGTGGTCCTCTGCCCCTCGCCCAGATGGCATCTAACCATCTCGCTGGGGCATCGTCCCGATTAGTTTAGACTTAAAGTATGCGTGGGGCGGGTCATTTTCAGCCCCACGCGTCCTCTGACGGGCGGACCACCGTCATGCCGGTTCTATCCGTTTGTCCCCGTGACCTGAAATACGTCCATCGGCGATCACATGCAGAACGTTCAGTACACTGTCCCCCGCCGCTCCTCGCTCTGGCCGCTCGTGCTGCTGGCCATCCTGGTCGTCGGGGGGCTCTACCTGGTCAAATGGAACCCGTACTTTAACAAGGCGTTCCTGGCAGCCGCGCATCACTCGCTCGGTCCGTCCATCGTCAATGGCACCGGGACGCATGCCCGGTCTCCCTCGTGGCAGTCGGCCTGGGCGTATTCCCTCGCCTACTACAAGGCCGTGTGGCAGGCGGTGATCCTTGGATTGGTACTGGGGGCCGGCGTCCAGGCGCTTCTGCCCGGCGATTGGCTGGCTCGTCTTCTCGGTAAAGAGACCTTCGGCAGCACCGCGCTCGCTGCGGTGGCCGCCATTCCGTCCATGATGTGTACCTGTTGCACCGCACCGGTAGCGGTGGGGATGCGTGAGCGTCGGGTATCGACGAGCGCGGCCCTTGCCTACTGGATCGGCAACCCAATGCTCAATCCAGCCACAATTGTCTTTATGGGGTTTGTGCTCGGATGGGCCTGGTCCGCTCTGCGTATCGTAACCGCGCTCGTGATGGTCTTCGGCATTTCATACCTGGCGGCCCGCCTCAGTCCAGAGAAGCGGATTTCCGCAGGTCCCCAGGCGGGGGCTCTGCCCGTCTTGCCGCCCGATGGGGGGAACCCACTTACCCGTTTCATCACCATCTTTGGCGGGCTCAGCCTCCGGCTGGTACCAGAGTATGTCGTGATCGTGCTGGCGCTGGGAGCAGCACGTGCCTGGCTCTTCCCGTTGATGAGCCCCTCTATTGGTCACAGCCTCATCCTTGGCATCTGGCTGGCAATCGCCGGGACGCTGTTTGTTATTCCCACTGCCGGCGAAATCCCAATCGTCCAAGTCTTGATGAGCTACGGTCTAGGTCCGTTCGGGGCCGGCGCCCTTCTCGCAACCCTCCCCGCCGTGAGCCTGCCTTCGCTTGTCATGATCGCGCGTAGCTTTGCCCTTCGCACGCTAATCATGGTTACGGTGGCGGTAGCGGCCCTCGGTGTCCTCTCTGGCGTGGCAGCATTGCTTCTTGGACTTTGATACCGGGGCGAGGAGCAGGTCTTCTCCGGTCACTCACATCGACCGGCATCACGGTGATGGGGATCTGTTAGACGCGCCGCGTGCCGACGTGCGTGGCGGTCTGACCAGCCACCCCAAGCAACTCCCACCCAAGTGGTTTTACGACGATCGGGGTAGTGCTCTGTTTGACCGCATCACCGAACTTGATGAGTATTATCTGACGCGCCGGGAGCGATCCTGGATGCCCATGCTACGGAGATCGCCCATCTTGCGGCTGCTGAGACCCTCATCGATATTGGCTTAGGATCGGCAGGCAAATCGGTCCTCTTGCTTGATGCTCTGGCGGCAGCCGGCACCCTCCGCTGCTACGTGCCTTTCGATGTGAGTGAGGCCGCGATCATGACGGCCGCGCGTCTGGTGAGCGACCGCCACCCAGCCGTTGAGATTCACGGGCTGATCGGCGACTTCGAGCGACATCTGGACCAGCTTCCGCACGCCGGGCGCCGGCTCATCACCTTTCTTGGCAGCACCATCGGCAACTTTCCGCCTCTCACGCGGTCGGGCTTCCTTGCGGCCTTGCGACGGGTGATGGAACCGGGAGATACCCTGCTGCTGGGCATGGATTTGGTCAAGGACCCCGAGCGGCTGATCGCGGCCTACGATGACCATCAGGGCGTGACGGCTGCCTTTAACCGGAACGTGCTGGGAGTTATCAACCGTCAACCCGGGGGCGACATCGATCCAGAGAATTTTGCTCATGTCGCCGTTTGGGATGCCGAGGCCGAGTGGATGGAGATGCGACTGCGCTCCATCCGCAACCAGGTGGTGCATGTCGCGGACCTGGATCTGGTAGTTCCGTTTGCGGTGGGTGAGGAGATGCGTACCGAGATCTCGGCCAAGTTCCTGAGAGCAGGGATCGAGCGGGAATTGGTGGATGCCGGCCTACTGATGCTGCGTTGGTGGACCGACGCGGCGGAAGATTTCGCATGCAGCCTGTCGCAGCCTGCGTAGTTACGCTATCTCCGCGAGCAACGACCTCCAACGATCGCGCTCCAGGCCAGGATCGAATTGAGCACGCAGACCCATCACTCGTCGCGCTAAATTGTCGAGGAGGGACGGCTCGGTTTCGGCCCGACATAGCAGGCAGGCCAGTTCGACGGTGTTGCCCGGGGTGAAATAGCCGGGGTAATCGGGACCGAGTAGCCCGAGCGAGCCGGGAATGCGCGAGGAGATCACGGGCACTGAAGCGGCGACGGCCTCCGAGATGGCGTTGGCCCCGCCTTCATGCTTTGAGGTGAGGGCCAGGAGACGCGATCTGGCGAGGACACGCAGTGCCTCGGGCCGCGGTACTTCGCCCAGCCACCGGTAGCGGGGATTGATCGCCATTTCCTGCCTCGCTCGTTCTGCCATCTCCGGCTCGCGTACTCCACCCAGGTGCACCACCTGGATACGTGAATCGAGTGGAAGTAACCGGCTCGCCTCGGCCAGGCGGAAGGGATCTTTGACAGGCCGGAGGTGGGCCAGTTG
>JAABUZ0100009710.1_pt1 | contig 10922 bp, 10 predicted proteins | sample 5562091 | NCBI WGS metagenome assembly JAABUZ01 (sample SAMN12813069, study PRJNA571459) | rock metagenome | isolation source: Antarctica rocks | place: Antarctica: Victoria Land, Linnaeus Terrace sud | collected 2015-12-21
CTATCGGGAGATCTGTCATGCCTTCCCCCATGCCTGTCGTCTCCGACGACGGCTACACAGCGACGCTACGCGACCTGGCCGTCGCGGGCGTTGATGATGGCGCCATCCGGGCAATGCAGACCCGGATGGCGCCGTTAGGATTCGCGCCCGAAGATTGGAAGAGCTGCGTCGCCGAGTTGCGTGCTGCCCTGATCGCCTCGGGGCTCGACGACGCGGACGTGCGTATCCGCGGCAGTTCCACGCGCTTCTTCTCGGACAACCCGGAGAAGTGCTTCCCACGGTCGGAAGCCGCCTACCTGGAAGATGCCTTCGCGGTTGGCCTCTCTGAAGGCGAAGCGCGGGAACGCTGGCGACGGCTTGGCTTCGCGTCGGGAGGCGCCTTGCCAACCAGGCACTTCTTCGACAGCCGCTACCACCTCGGCCTCGACACTGAACGCAGCGACTACGACATCCAGGTCTCCAGCGATATTGTTGCCGCACGGATGGAGGAATACAAGTTACAATATCCCAATAAGGACCTCGTCTCCTCGCACGGTGGTCACTACAAGTTCGCCTACGTCAAAGAACCCTTCTCGGCTCTCAGTATGTGGGCTGAGAGATGGTCAAGAATTGCAGGGCGTGACGTCATCATCGCCTCTTTCTCTGGAATAGGGCCTCAAGGATCATCTCAATTCCAAGACGCCGATTGGGTAATCATCGAGAGGCCAACTGGCAAAGGACAGAACAATGGCAGCGCGATTGTTTGAATTTACGTTCGAATCTCCTCTGCAACGCTCTCAGATTCTGGAACTCAAGTCAGTGACGGGCATGAGAATAGGGGATACGCACAACCCCTACAAAGACACACCGGGAAATGGCTCATTCGCGGGCAACGCTTTGCTGTCTCTGGGAAGAGGGACATCGGATGGCTCCTGGTATTTGAGAGCGTTTAGTCATGACGTCTCTAGCACGGACCTCAATGCTGTCGTCACTCTTCGCGAACACTTGCGGCGACTTCTTCCCATGATCACAGTGAACTGGGAGGAGACCTATACCTATCCAGACTTGATAGAGATGGAAGCGCGAACTCAGAAGCCTCAGGAGAAGGTCAGAGTTAGCCCGCGTTAATGGGCTCTAGCACGAGGGGCAGCCTGATGATGACCAAGCAAAGTGGTAACAAGGGAAGATGCGATAACTTGGTCACGGAGCTTTTCTATTTCACCTTCACGTCTCCGCTCCTACTACCTCAAATCAGACAACTCAAAGCAGTAACGCTCACGGTTCGCTCATTTTTCAGGGTGGAAGAGGGAAATGGGAGGGGGAAGTGAGGGCATGGTAGGTGTCGGCGGGAAGGCCGAGGAGGGCCAGGATATCCTCCTGGAGGGGGGTCAAGGAGGTCAGAGAGCGATGGGTGGCGGAGGGGGTGGCCAGGACGGTCAGGGTGAGGTTGCGGAAGGCCGCCAGCAAGAGTTCGGTGGTGGGACGGGCGGTGGCCCGTGTCGGATTGCCGGCGTAGAGGCCGGTGAGGGTACGCTCCTGGGCGGCCAGGCCCTGACGGACGGCATGCTCGGCGGTGGTCAGGACGCGCAGGGCGAGGGTCAGCAGGCGGATGAGGCCGGTGGTGTGGTCGTCGCGGTCCAGGTAGAGGGGGGTCAGCGAGAGGGGGCGGCCCTTGAGGCGGCCGAAGGCGCGCTCGACGGAGTACTGCCCGCGGTAGGCCAGCGCGGCCTGGGTCAGGGAGAGGGTGGCGGTCGGCGCGTTGGTGGCGTAGACACGCCAGCCCAGGAGCGCGATGGCCTCATCCAGCGCGGCGGTGTCGGTCGTGGCTGTCACGGTGAGAGTGCGCTGCGCGACGGCGCGGGCGGGCGGGCCGCGATAACCGCGCACCTGGCGCTCCCACACCTGCTCCGCGACCTCAATGTGCAGCAGACCCTCCACCTGTTCGCGCGCCACGATGGTGGTGGTCGCCTGCTGCACCGCCGCGCGGTCGGCTGGGCGGCTCTTGCCTCGGCGCGGTGTGGTCAGGTCCGCGATGGTCTGGCGTGCCCGCTCCAGGCGGGCGCGCAGCGCCGTCTCCGCCGCGTCCGCTTGCACTCGCGAGCGCAGCAGCAGGCGGCGCTCGGTCCAGGTGACCGTGCGCCAGCCGTCGAGCACGGCGCTGAGGTCCTCGGTCCACTCGTAGCCGTCGGCGAGGTGCTCCGGCGTCCCGTCGGGCCGCATCCGCGCGATGCGCTCCGGAGGTCCCGCCGTGGCCTGGGCCGTGGCGAGGGCGCGCGCCAGCGCGGCGGGGGGGACCTGGACGGCGGACAGCGGGCACAGATAGAAGCTGTGATAGGTGTGGATGTCCGCGCGCGTGTCCAGCGCCGCCAGCTTGCAATCGCCCACCACGAGCAGTCCCCGCACCGACAGGCTGTCGTGGACGCGCTTGATCAGCGGCCGGTAGAGCGGGTCGTCGGCGTGGTGGCCGGCCACCACCTCGCTGGCCACCGGCAGCCCCAAGGGGTCCAGCGTGCTCAGCGCGATCTTGACCTGGGGCAGGTCGGGCCGGTGGTCTTTGGAGTGCCCGAACTGGAACAGGCCGTCCGCGTCCACCTGGCCGTACCCGCGGGCCGTGGTCATGTCCACGCGCACGCAGGGCGGGGGGGCGCCTGTTGGGCGCGGGCCCGGCGGCCGCAGGTCGTACACCCGCAGCAAGCTCAGCACCAGCCCCTGCTCCACGTTGGCCCATGTCTCATCGTCCGCCAGCGCCCGCAACGCGTCCGCCAGCCGATCATCGCTCAGGTCCTCCTCCTGGATCTCCTGTCCGGTGCAGGCCCGCAACGTCTCCAGCCGCTGTGCCGTCCACGGCCGCACCTGGCTCAGCCGGTGGTCCGCCTCCGAGAGCAGGTGCGCCAGCCACACCACCACCGTCCATCCAATGCTCAGCCCCCGCCGATTGCCATGCACCACCACCCGACTGTCCAGCACCTCCGGCAGCTCCATCCGGCGCATCTGCGCCACCAACAGCGGGATATCGTCCACCCGCTCCGTCTCGATCCGCAACCCCGCGATGTCTATGCTCTCATTCATGTCGAGAGCCTACCGCATTTTACCAACCAACCGCTAATTTAAGCGAACCGTGAGTTGATCGAATGGCATCGTTACTTCTCCTTTGTGTCTTGATGGCTCCCTGGCCCATGCCTCCTGAGGTTCATCCTCTTGACGCCGGCGCAAGACCGCGCGGGCGGGCCAGGAGGTCATCGTGGGCGAAGGGCTTGGTCAGGTAGTCACAGGCGCCCAGGGCACGGGCGCGGTCAGCATCAGGATGGGCACGGCGGAGGTCGCGTGGATGCGCCGGCAGACCTCGAAGCCGTCGAGGGGCGGCATCCGCACGTCGAGCACCACGACGTCCGGCCCCTCCTCCGCGAAGTGCCGAGGCGCCGTCCCTCCGTCGGCGGCGACAAGCGCCCGACAAGTCCGGCCAGATCAGGCGCGCCGCGAAGGCGACTACCAGGGCAATGTCGCGGTCGTCATCGGCGATCAGCACCGTGAGCGGCATGGTGTCCCTCCGTTGGCCACTGAGATACCACGCGATCCGGCCCTCGCCGGCCGCTAGACGTCTCACGATCCAGGTCCGGCCGCCGTAGATCTCACCACTTAAATATATCACGGGACGATTTAATAATGGGTCAAGGGCTGGCCTGTGCGCCCGGCGCTCACGTTTAGCCCCCCTGCGCGCCAGCGACGGCGACGAGGCCCACGATGCCGAGCGCGTACAGCACGAGGACCACGACCGAGTCGAGGCCCATGTTCAACACCTGGCGTCGGGGCCGGAAGATCAGGCCATAGAGGTAGACCGTCGTGAGCAGGATGCCTAACCCTGCAAGATAGATATCGGTGCGCTGCGCCCGCGGCAGCACGGCCTGGCCGGAGAGCAGACTCGCCACCAGGAACAGGACGGGTAGGAAGGCGTTGCCGCCGAAGATGTCGCTGAACGCGAGCCTGTAGTCGCCGAGCTTCACCGAGGCCAGGCCGGTTGAGACCTCGGGGATGGAGGTTGAGGCCGCCAGGAAGGTCGCGCCGAAGAGCACCCCAGTCATGCCGATGTGGCCGGCGATGGCGTTGCCGCTCTCCTCAAGCACCACGCCTGCCACGAGCGTGACCCCGGCCGCCACGAGGAAGACGATGACCTCGCGCGCCGTGCTCTTCCCCTTATGTGCGGCGTCCTTCTTTTGCTGGGCCTTGGCCGTATCGCCGGGCTCCTGCCCCCCGGGGGCGTCGCCCTTGGCCTGCCAGGGCAGGTCGGTGCGCGCCTTGCCCAGCAGCCAGACGCCGACGAGCCAGAGCACCAGGATGAGGATGCCGCCGGGCGCGACGTGGGCAAAAATCAGCGACGAGGGGAGCTGGTTGCCCATGACGGCGACAGTGAGCACGGCGACCACCAGCACGCCTTCGAGCACCAGTAGCAGCGAGGCCGCCATGTAGCTCAGGGGATGTTTCTGGCGCACGCCGAACTGGTCGAGGATCACCAGCACCACGGTCTGGAGGGCGATACCACCCAGGATGTTGCCGATGGCAATGCCAAGGTTGTGGCTGAGCGCGGCGCTGACCGTGATGGCGATCTCGGGCAGGTTGGTGGCGAGGGAGAGGATGATGAGCCCGCCGAGGGCCTGGCCCAGGCCGAAGCGCGACGAGAGCACATCCGTCGTGTCGGAGAGCTGGGTCCCCGCGACCCAGACCGCACCGGCGGCGGCGACAAAAATAGCGAACAGAACGGGCAGTGCCAGCGCGTCGAACACAACGTTACCTCACAAGACAAACGAATAAGCGGGGTTAGACGTCTTGCTTCAGGTCGAGGAGGCAGAAGCCTTTGCCCTCGAGCGTCACCGTGATGCCCCGGAGCAGCCGCTCCGCCGTCAGGAGCTCGTCCTCCTCGACCCATGCTCCGCGCAGGCTGTTGAAGATGCGCTGCCGGTAGGCGCCGGAGAGCGTATCGTCCTTCACCCGCACCGCCGCGGTGATGGTGTGTCCGGCCGTGTTGCCGACGAAGAGGACGAGGTCGGACCCCTGACGCAGTCCCAGCCCGCAGGCGGCCGCGCCGTCGACGTGGACGGCGCGGCTGATGTCCTGCTCGTAGGCCAGGTAGGGCGCGGACTCCTGGAAGTGGCTGTTGGTGTACATCCGCAGCTCGGGCACGCGGACGGCGAACCACGTCAGGGAGCGGCCGCGGTACGGCAGGTCTTGCACGCCCATCCACTTCCAATCGGGCGCCAGGCGCGGATAGACGTGCGCCGGCCCCTCGCCGTGGTCCAGACCGGCCATGCCCTCGACGGCGGCCCACAGGTAGCGCGGCGGGAACCATGGCGAGAGCATCATGCCCTCGTTGACCAGCGTCTCGCCGTGCAGCCACTCCGAGAATTGCCCCGGCACGGTGTTGTTGCGGCGCGGGTCGCGCGAGTAGTTGTGGAAGCTCGACCCCAGCGCCCCGTCGACGAAATCCGGCGTGAAGGGCGCCGCGGCGAAGGCGTACCAGAAGGTCACGCCGACCCAGACCCCGCCCATCAGGCCGTAGGCCGGCTCGCGGCCAGGGTCGTAGTGGGGTGCGTCGCGCGGGACGACGCGCATGCCGGCCTCGGTCCAGAAGTCGTCGCTGCTGAGCCGGCTGATCACCCGCGCGGCCCTCTCCTCGTCGGCCACGCCAAACATGACCGGGAAGACGAGGTCCGAGGTGATGTCGCTGCGCGGGTTGCCCTCGACGTCGATGTTGAGGTAGTAGAGGCCGTTCTCCGGGTTGTAGAGGTGGTGATTGATGGCCTCTCTGAGCGCGGACGCATGGTCGGAGAATTCGGCGCTGACCTCGTGTTCGCCGATCACCCGCGCCATGTGCGCCACGGTGCGCAGGGCGGCGTAGCACTCGGAGTTGACCTCGGTGGTGGCGCCGGAGAGGCGGTAGTTCTTGATCACGTTGCGCCAGCCGATGATGCCCCAGTCGCTCTCGCCGGTCGCGCTGCACCAGACCAGGCCCTGCGCGTTGCGCTGGGAGAGGATGTAGCGCCCGGCCTTGAGCGCGGCGGGGTAGACCTGGCGCAGGAAGTCCTCGTCGCCGGTGCTGTTGTAGTGATGCCACAGGGCCAGGATCAGCAGGGGCGTGTTGTCGTTGATGTTGAGCCCATAGTCGGCGGTCTTATCGTCGCGGATGTCGTAGTACTCTACCACCAGTCCGCTCTGCTCCTGAGTGCGCACGAAGGCCAGCAAGGAGTCGCGCGCGAAGTCGGGCACGAGGTAGTCGGCGCCAAAGGCGAACCAGGCGGTGTCGCGGCCCACGGCATTGTTGGAGCGCGTGGGGTCGTTGACGAAGCACCAGCCGGTCGGCGCCCGGAGCATGATGCGCAGCATGTTGGCCTTGGCCCACAAGACGCCGCGGTTGATCTGCTCGTTGGGCGTCAGCACTACGCAGCGGCTCAGCACGTCGTGGTAGTAGTCCATGGTGCGGACGAGCGCCTCGCCGGCGGGCGGGCAGGAGCGATAGGTACGCTCGGCCTCCTTGCGGCCCTGGCCCGAGAAGCTCAACAGATAGCTGAAAGAGGCGCGGCCGCCCGGCTGGAGCGTGTGCGTGTGGTGCAAAACGCCCAGCGGATTGCTCGGCGGCGCGTCGGTTCGCCCCGACAGCAGGCCCGGCGTGGACTCCGCCACGGCCTTGCCGGTGTCGAGGGTTGTCTCGACGCTGGCCGGCTTCTCCGAGCAGCCAAAGACGCGCACCCAGTCGGGATGCCCCTCGTTCCAGGCCACCAGCGCGCCCAGCCGCTTGTCGTAGGTGGCGATGACATCGTGGTCGGTATGGCCGCGCAGCTCGCAGAAGGCGTAGGTGGCAATACTCAACTCTTCGTCCGCGTCGTTGCGCAACTCCACGGTGTTGCGCAACTCCACGGTGTAGTAGACGGCGGGCGGATCGACAGAGCCATCCTCGCCCGGATGCCCGCTAAGCACAAAGATGTCCTCGTGGACGTGGACGCCGTTGGCCAGGTGGAAGTCGTGCTCTTGGTGCTCCGGGTGCAGCGTGAACGTCCCGGCCCGCGGCGTCAGGTGCAGGCCGGTGCGCTCGTCCCAGTGGCGCAGCACCAGCGCGCCGAAGAGCGTCTGGCCGAGGTCGACGCTGTAGACCTTCTCCAGCGCGCCGGTGGCCTTGATGATGGCGCAGGTCTTGGGGCCGCCCAGCGTGCTGCCGACGGCCATCTGGTGGTCGGGGACCGTGTAGATGGCGACGCGCTCGCTCGCCCCCACGCTCGTTGCAATGTCCATGATGCGTGATGTCCTCCCAGCGACCCCTCACCCCTCATCCCCTGACCCACGATCGTGGGTCAGGGGGTGAAGGTGCTTCTATAAGCTGCCTGACTGGCGCAGCATGCCGCCATCGATGAAGTAGGTCGAGCCTGTCACGTAGGCGGCGGCGTCCGAGGCCAGGTAGACGGCCAACTCCGCGACCTCCTCGGGCTGCCCCATGCGCCCCAGCGGGATCTCGGACAGCAGTTGCTTGTATTTTTGAGGGTCGTCCTTGGTGGACGTGTCGAGCGGCGTGTCGATGGCTCCGGGACCGATGTTGTTGACGGTGATGCTATGCGGCGCCAGTTCGACCGCGATGGTGCGCATCAGCATGCGCAGCCCCCCTTTGGCCGCACAGTAGGGCGCGTTGGTCGGCATGGGCAGGTCTTCATGCACCGACGAGATGTTGATGATGCGCCCGCCGTGACCCTGCTTGACCATCTGCCGGGCCGCAAGCTGGCTGCCCAGCCAAGGGCCGGTCAGGTCGACCGCAATGACCTTGTCCCAGACCTCCAAGGGCATCTCCAGGAAGGGATGCTCCTGCTCGATGCCGGCGTTGTTGACCATGATGTCGAGGCGCCCGAAAGCCCCGACCGTCTGGGCGACCAGATTCTGCACGTCCTCCTGTTTGCTGACGTCGGCCCGCACGGCGAGGGCCTTGCCCCCATCGCGCTCGATCCCCTGGACGGCCTGCGCAGCCTGCTCCTGCTCGTGCTCAGACCCCACGTAGTCGATCACGACTGCGGCACCCTCCCGGGCCATCACCTGCGCGATAGCCAGCCCGATCCCCGTCGCTGACCCGGTGATCACGGCGACCTTGCCCTGTAGACGCATCCTGCCCCTCCTTATTCGTACGCGTACTCTCCACCCTCTGATATATCTTTATACGATATAAGGGGTGGAATGCACAAGCCGTGCCACACGGCCGATGCCCACCCATGGAGCGGGGCGGCGTAGCGATACCGAGGCGCCCCGCCGCGGCAGGCGGACGTGGTGCGGCAACAGCAACGGCAGGAGGGCACGTCGTAACGTCCGCGCTGACGCGGGATTAACGCGCGCCGAACGCCTCGGCCCAGGCGCGGTCGAGGCCGGCTCGGTTCTCTCTGATGACCTCTGATAGGTCCCGATCGTAGAGCGAGTTGGGCACATCGTGCGAGAAGATTTCCACGCTGTAGGCGCCGCGCCACCCGCTCTCGTGGGTAGCGCGCAGCAAGGGCGGCAGCGGGATGTCGCCCTGCCCCACGATGGCGCGATCCTGCAACGAGCGCGGCGTGTGCCAGTCGCTGAGCTGAACCACGAAGACGCGATCGCCGCAGGCCCGGATGGCCGCCTCGACCTCGGCTTCCTGCCAGATGTTCCAGTAGTCCAGGCAGATGCCGAAGGCCGCGTGGTCGACCGCCGTCACCACGCGCATAGCCTGCGTGAGCGTCCAGATGGCCGACTCCACGTTCATGGTCGAGGGGTTAAGAGGCTCCAGCGCGACGCGCGCCCCGTGGTCAGCGGCAAACTCGGCCAGCGCGCGGTACTCGCGCGTTGCCAAGTCGTAGACGTGCGCGATGTTCCCGTTGGGCGGATTGCCCGTGTTGGTCACGAAGGGCGCGCCGGGCGCGAAGGGGCCGACGCGCTCGATGGCGCGCCGGAACCGCGCCATGCGCGCGGGCACGTCTTTGGGCTCCGGTTGTGACCGGCTGGGCAGCAGGGTGCGCGTCGCGGGCTGCACCGAGGTGATCGCCAGGTTGTGCGGCGCGACGAGCGCGAGTTGGTCCCCGGCGCGCGCCGCGTCGTCGTTGAGCTTGAACTCGCAGACCTCCATGGCGTCGACGCCGAGCCGCGCGTAGGTATCGACATCCTGCTCGAAACTCCACGGCCACGTCGTGAACTCGCTGATCCCGAATTGGTACGGTCCTTGCTCCATCGTCGTCTTATCTCCTGCATCGGATACTGATGTCTAGTGTGGCATATCGTGTAGGTCCGGCTGCCGTACGGCGCATGGCAGCGAACGGACCTTGCATATTTATATCATGGAATGATATATCATAGGTGAAGGCGTCTATGGTAGAGCGTGATTAGGTGAAGAGGACCAACGTCCTTGGACCTCAGCACGTCAGGAGGCCGCATGCGCGGACTCCGCTGAAACGCCCCCTGCCGATGCGGAACGCTGAGAGGACGAGGAGAGGGGACGTGGAGCTACGCGCTTTCCTACCCCGGCAAGCTGCTGCGCCCCCACTTGCTGATTGAGGCCTGCCGCGCCTCCAGAGGCGACCCCGACATCGTGTTCCCGGCCGCCGCCACTAAGTACGGCCACATCGCCAGCTTGATCCATAACGACGGCATCGACGGAGACCAGACCGGGAGCGTCGCGGCCGACCGGCCCTCCACGCCCCGTACGATCTCGCTGCGGCTATCCTGACCGGCGATCTCCTGATCTTCGAGACTTTCCTCAGCTATACCGACTGCCACACCCGCGGCGTTAGCGCCGAGGCTGTCCTGGCCGCTGTTCGCACTTTGAGTGCGACGCGCATCGATGTCTGCCGCGGCCAGGGACGCCTCGCCACGATTCGCTTGACACATATTTGCACTCCCCCGTGAGACGCATCTGTTGTGACAGAGCTACAGCGCCAGAGCGTTACGATGGGCAGCTTGTCACTTTGGTCGGCCAAGATGACCTCCGTCCACCGCCCATGGAGTGCTCCACACACGCCCGCCAGGGGGAGAAAGGGGGCGCTTGACAGCCGTCACGCAGGTTTTCTATAATACTTGCGTGACGGTCTAAAAGGGGGGGAATTGGCAGTCAAACAGAAGCGCATCAAGTGTGCCCGGTGTGGTGAGCGCGAGACGGTGATGCGGGGGGAACGGGGGCCGGCGTCGATCTACTGCGACCTCTGCCGTGATGAGGTGAAGCGTGAGCAGAACGCTCTGCGCGCCCAGGCCTACCGCCAGCGCAAGTCGAGCGACGGGGGGGTGCGCTGATCACTCTCCCCTCGACGACAGGGTCGCCCCAAGACGTCTGTGCTTCTCCCCGTCAAGACGCGATGCGCCGGCCGCGGACAGCGGGCGCGACGACGGGCAGCGTCACCGTTCCCGTGACCGCGCCACTGCGCAGACGGAACTGCCAGCAGCCGGGCGTCAGGACGACGACAATGGAGGGGTATTGACTGCCAGCCACAGCGCCGCCGCCGGCCGCGGGGAAAACCTGGTGCGTCCGTCCCGTCCCCGTGAGGTTGCGCCCGTCGATCACGATCGAGTTATCGACGTTGCCGTGGCTGATCACCCAGAGGATCTTGGTGCTCGCGCCGTCGGGCATGCGACCGCCTGTGTGCAGTTCGGCAGTGGCCCCGTGTGCCCCCGGGGGGACGAAGAACAGATGACCAGTGATCCCGGCTGAGGCGGGCGTCGCCATGATCCAGGGGATGTTGAGACCGGGGAATGGTGTGCGGCGGAGCGGTGTCGCCGCGCACGAGGCGGGGGACACCATCCCCGCCTCCCGGGCTGCCAGGGGCGGCCGAGACCACGGGGGGAGGACGAGCATGCCGCTCAGCAGAAGCGGAGAGAGGAGATGGAGCGGGCGAGGCGATGGCCGATGATTCATAGGGTACCCTCCTTATTCCTAATTCCTATAGTTAGTAGTATGCCTCTCACTATAT
>JAABUZ0100009712.1_pt1 | contig 10920 bp, 6 predicted proteins | sample 5562091 | NCBI WGS metagenome assembly JAABUZ01 (sample SAMN12813069, study PRJNA571459) | rock metagenome | isolation source: Antarctica rocks | place: Antarctica: Victoria Land, Linnaeus Terrace sud | collected 2015-12-21
GAGACTCCTTCACCTTTCTTAGCCTGAGTCTCCTCACCATCGCCCTCTTCACGGTAACCCTGTTCCTCTTCCGCTCCTTCGCCTCGCACCGGACGGAGCTGGGCAAGCGGTGGTCTGCCCGGGGAGCCGCGTCACTCTCGCAGGGTAAACCGGAGCTGGCGGTTGAGGCCCTCCGCACAGCCCTCTCGTACGCTCCCGGCGAGCGCTCCTACGAGCTGCTACTAGCTCAGGCTCTCGCGGCCTCCGGACACACCGATGAGGCCTTCAACTACTTCTCGGGCCTGTGGGATACCGAACCCGGCAACGGCTTCATCAACCTGCAACTCGCCCGCCTCGCCGCCAGACGCCGAGACCAGGCGCAGGCGGTCAACTTCTACCGCGCGTCCATCTACGGAACCTGGGAGGGTGACGGCTCTGTCCGCCGCCGCGATGTCCGACTCGAACTCGCTCAGTACCTCATCGAGACCCACAACGTCACCGCCGCCCGCGCAGAGCTCCTCGTCGCCCAGGGAAACGCCGACAATGACGCAGTCCTCGATCTAAAGCTGGGCCATCTTTTCGTGAAGGCTGGAGACCGCGCCGACGCTCTCGAGGCATACCTCAAAGCCACAGAGGCCGCTCCCAAAGAGCCCGCCACCTTCGTCGCCGCCGGCCAGCTTGCCTTCGCCATGGACCAATTTCCCTTGGCCAAGCGGCTCCTGCAGGAGGCCCTGCGCACAGGTAACTCCCCCGAAGCCCGCTCCACCTTCGACCACGCCTCCGTCTCGAGCCTCCTTGCCCGCACCGACCGCCTCCTCGATCTGGTCCCCAGCCACAAGCTTCCTGCCCAGCAGCGTGTCATCCGCCTGCTCGAAATGCGAGACCTGGCCAGGCTTCGGCTCGACACCTGCACCACTCGCTTCAACCAGCCCAATCCGCAGCTGCAGGATCTCGACAGACGCTGGTCGCTTCGCAAAAGGACCGACACCCGGACAGCCCTCCTCCGCGACCCCGCCCGCCAGGACGACCTCCTGCAGCTCATCTACGAGACCGAGCTCGACTTGGACAAGACCTGCGGTCCCGCCACCGGAGACAATGCCATCGTGGTCCTTCTAGCGCACGACCCAGGCGCGGTGGACAGATAAGTGACGGAAAACATCACATCCCCGAGCCGCGCCAGAAACCTGCTCGCCGATCTTCTCGAGCCCAGCCGCGCCAACCTCGCCAGGATCGCCCCCGCCCGCGAGGAGCGCCTCTTCCTCCTCCTATCGATCTTTATCGGCATCATCTCCGGTCTCCTTGTCGTCTCCTTCCGCATGGCCATCGAGTGGTTGCAGGTCCTTCTCCTCGGCTCGTCGCCCCATCGCGGCGCACCGCGTCTCCTTATCGCCCCCGCCGCCGTCGGCCTCGTCATCGCCATCGCCACCCGCTTCGTCTTCCCGCAGGTGCGCGGCAGCGGCGTCAACCAGACCAAGGCCGCGCTCTACATCCACAACGGCTACATCTCGTTCAAAACCGTCATCGGCAAGTTCCTCCTCTCCGCCCTCGCCATCGGCGGCGGCCACTCGCTCGGCCCTGAAGATCCTTCCCTCCAGATCGGCGCCGGCGTCGCCTCCCTCATCAGCCGCCGCGTGGGCATGTCCCGCGAGAAGCTGCGCATCTTCGCACCCATCGGCGCGGCTGCCGGCCTCGCCGCTGCCTTCAACGCCCCCATCTCCGCCATCCTCTTCGTCATCGAAGAGGTCATCGGCCAGTGGAGCGCCGCTGTCCTCGGCTCCATCGTCCTCTCCGCCGTCTCCAGCGTCGTCGTCGCGCGCTGGTTCTGGGGCGCGCAACCGATGTTTCGCATCCCCGCCGTCACCCTTCGCGACCCCCGCGAACTCTTCGCCTACGCCGTCCTCGGCCTCGTCGGCGGCGTCGCCGCTCTGCTCTTCGCCAAAGCTCTGGGCAACCTGCGTCCCTGGCTTCGCAGTCAACCCGCCTGGTCGCAGATGCTCCAGCCCGCCCTGGCCGGCCTCCTCGTCGGAGGCATCGGGTACCTCGGGTTCCCGCAGGTCATGGGCGCAGGCTATGGGGCCATCGATCAGGCCATGCACGCCCAGTTCGCCTGGAAGGTCCTCCTCGCGCTCGCTCTCCTCAAGATCATCGCCACCACGCTCTCCTTCTCGAGCGGCACCCCCGGCGGCATGTTCGCCCCTACCCTCTTCATCGGAGCCATGCTGGGCGCCGCCGTCGGCACTGTCGAGAAGATGCTCGTGCCGCACCTCACCGGCTCCATCGGCTCCTACGCCCTGGTCGGCATGGGCGTCCTCTTCGCCGCCTTCCTCCGCGCTCCCCTCACCTCCGTCTTCATGGTCCTCGAGGTCAGCGGCAACTACTCCATCATTCTCCCCGTCATCCTCGCCAACACCATCGCGTACCTGCTCTCAAGGAGCCTGCAGCCCCTGCCCATCTTCGAGGTCCTCACTCACCAGGACGGCCTCGACCTCCCCTCCATGGAAGAGCTGCGCGAAGAGAGCAACCTGCACATCGAAGACGCTGCCGAGCCCGTCACCGCGCCCGTGCTCCAAGGCTCCGAAACCGTGCAGCAGGTTCTCCATCTCCTCACCCAATACGAAAACCTTCGCAACATCCCCGCCTTCCTCATCCACTGCCCGGACGGCCTCTGGTTCTCCACCCGCAGCGAAGATCTCCAGGAGCTCCTCAGCAAAGCACCCGCCGGTGAACTCCTCTGCGAACAGCTCGGCCCCGAACGAACCCCCATCCTCTTCCCCGATCTCCCCCTCGCCAGTGCCCTCCCCCACTTCAAACGCTGGCCGCTTCTGCCCATCACCAACCGAGCCATGCGCGGTGCCCTCGAAGGCGCCGTCTCGCTCGAAGCCGTCCTCAAGCGGTTCCAACAGCGCTAAGGCAGGTCGCCGGACTTCCCAGCGCAACGCTCCTCTTGGTTGTCATTCCGACTCTCCTCGTTGTCATTCCGCTCTTTCTTTGTCATTCAGCTCTTTGAGTCACTACACCAAACATCAAAATTGGTACGGTTAGGTTTGTTGCGGAAACCTGTTGCCAGCGGAAAAGGGACCGCAAACAGGCTTTTACAACACAGAATGCTGGGGTTAGCACATGCAGCGTCGGCGTGCATAAACCTTCGTTTGCGCAAGTGTTTTGTAGCTCCCATGGAAGCGCGAAAGGTCAAGGGGTCCTATGTCGACTGTTCATCGCTCTGCAGCGATCGGCTACGCTACGAATACGGAGACCTACGCCAGCGGCAGACCCGACTACCCACCTGAGGTGGACCAATGGCTGCAAAGCCATCTTCGGCTCCGCCCCGATCAGACCGTGCTTGATCTCGGTGCCGGTACCGGTAAGTTCTCAAAGAAGCTATCTGCAACAGGAGCAAAGGTGATTGCGCTTGATCCAGTACCAGCGATGCTGAAACAGCTCTTACGGGAACAGCCGCTCATTGAAACGAGGCTGGGTTCCGCAGATTCGCTTCCGTTTGAGAGCGATTCCATCGATGTCATCGTTTGTGCCCAATCGTTCCATTGGTTCGCAACACATGAGGCGCTGGCTGAGATTCTTCGCGTATTGAGGCCTGGAGGCCGTCTAGGGCTGATCTGGAATGTTCGAGATGAGACGGTAGCGTGGGTGGCCGCCTTGACAAGGCTTATGGAGCCCTATGAAGGCAATGCTCCGCGGTACCGCACCGGCGAATGGCGATCCTTGTTTCCTGCAAAGGGGTTCAGCGCGCTCCACGAGGAGAGATTTACAAACAAACACACCGGCTCGTCTGAGCAGGTGATCATCGACCGCATTTTCTCGGTCAGCTTTATTGCTGCGCTCGGGGAAGCGGAACAGAAGAAAGTTAATTCTGAAATGCGGCAGCTGATTGCTGCGTCCCCAGAACTCGCCGGAAAGTCTTCGGTAAGCTTTCCATACGAGACTGTGGCGTTCAGTTGTGCCAAGCTCACGACGGACGAAGCTGTCTAGACTCTAAGCGTACGATTTTTGACGTTTGGTGTAGTGACCCCAAGTTCAGCAGCACGTCATACCTGCCGTCCAACCCCGTCTTGTCCAGCACAGGACGCCCGGCAAAGTAGCCAATCGCGCTCGCCAACTGCGCCGGTGTCGTCATCCCGCACGCGAACGAGTTGTCCCGTCCACAACGAGACGCCTCGCCCTTCGCCAACGCGACTTCAAACGCAGGGGCGTCCGCTGTCTGAGGAAATGCAGCAAGGGCGAAAAAAGATCAGGCTCGCGATGGAACTAATTGCATCATCATGATAAATCCGTGCCGAGCATACACCGACCGAGGTTCACTTGGTTGTGGCTCAAGGCTGTTCGCAGTCCCGCACTCCTGCAGGCAGGGCTCTTTACCTTCCGCGACGCGAGTCACCACCCAACGCTCTCGAAGATCGAGAAACGCCAGGGTTGGCCCTGCTCTCCGTTCATGTTGCGAGCGAGGGGCTCATATTGTGGAGCATCGTCCCTAGAAGCTGAACGCCAGTCCCGCCTGAAAGGTTGTTGGCGATGAAGCAAGATACAAGGGCACCCCGCCCCCACTCTCAAATCGTCGATATCCTTGATGCAGCAGGTTGCCGCCATCGACCGTCAACTCCAGCCCCTCAGGCAGAACGCGAAGGAGCCTCAGCGGCTGACGCACATGAAACGAAAGATACTCGCCCCCCGCCGAAACATCGTATGGGTCGATGGCCGTCACCAGGATGCCAGGCTGCCACCGGTACGAAACCCGCGCCTTCGTTCCCGCACGTGGAACACTCGCCCGAACCGAGATCGTCGCTGCCTGCCCGCGCTGCGCCTCAAGCTGCGGCAGCGCATCCGCACCGCCGGCCGCCGTCGTACGCTCAGACCTCCCCAATGCCGCCCCGCTGCTGTACTGAAACGCCACCCAGGCTCCGTCATGAAGCACCTGCGTCAGCACCACGTTGACACCGGATGCGCCATACCCCTGCCCAAGAGTCTCAAACGTACCATTGCTCCGATCCACCATCGCGCCCCGCAGCCCATCCCCGACCGCACCATCGCCCGAGTTCGCCCCCGCCCCCTGTTCCTGCCCCATCAGGCGACCCGAGAGCTCCACCTCATCCAGCGCGTCGGTATAGCACGCCACCGCCAGCACCGTCCCCCTGCTCTTATGAGCCAGCGAGATCTCCTGGTGGAGACCGCCCACCACACGAGCCCGCCTCGCCACATACCCCAGCACCGGCACGTCCCCATCGCTCGCCGTCGCATCCTCATAGTCCTGCGTATCAGGCGCGGTCGCAAGATGATACAAGAGCAGCCAGCCCGTCGCTGGGTGCACACCGACCCGCATAAAGGGTCGCATCACCGTCAGCGAAGCCGGACCGGTTACCGCCTGCACACGGCTACCCGCCTCAATCTCGCCGAAGTCCCCAACGCCAAACCTCTCGGCAGAGGAGATGCTCAGCACCTGGATACCCTTGCTCCCAGAGTCCAGCGCGATCTCCGGATGTGACACGTAGCTCACACGTCCGCCTACAATCCCCCCAATACCCACCGGTCGCTCGTAGCGCATCGAAACATCGCGTGCAGCGGCCCCACCCCTTGCGTCCGCAGCGGTCGACGTCGCGACCACGAAACTCGTTTCATCAGCCCCCTCTCGCTCGCCTGCAACCTCCACCCGTACCATCCCCTCGGAGAACCGATTCGAGGGCGACGTGACCCGGGCCCGCACATGCGTCACCGATCGCGGATGCGGCCCCTCAATCCGTGCCCTGCCTGCAGCATTCTCGTCCTCCGCCACCTTCAGAATGGGCCGGCCAGCCGAGGAACGCAGCGTCCAGTTCCAGTCGTCGCTCAGCTCATCCTTCCCCCGAGTGCGCACCGGCATCCATGCCGCCTCATCGAACAGCGCGCTCAGCGTCAGGTTAACCACCGACCGATGCCCCGGCTGAAGCCGCAGATCGGACCGAAGTGCCGGAAGAAATAGCGCCGCACTCGCCCGCACACCGTAGCTCCCCGGCAGAAGTCTCGCGACCGTATAGCGGCCTTGCAGGTCCGTGTACGCCGTCGCCCGGACCACGGCATCCGCCGACAGGATCTGAACCACCGCTCCCATCTGCGGCACACCCTGCGCATCACGTACCACGCCCGAGATCGCCGCGTCGTGATCTGCCGCTGAGGCCACCGTTGCCACGGAGAGCATCAACGCCAGCGCCCCGAATTCCTTCTTGAAACGTCGCACCATGTCCAACCTGGGCGTCAGCGGCCAAGCTCCAAAAAGAATCCACCCAAGCGGCCTCTGCTGCTGGCTGGATGTCGCTTGCTTCAGTAGACCGTCACCCCTAAAGTCTGTGCGGCCTTGAGCACCAACACGGCTAATCAACAACAAACGGCGCAGACTGCGCAATCTGCTGTTTGGAGATGCCGTCGTTCACCTTGATCGTAACCTGGTACTTCCCAGGCTGCAGGCTTGCCAGCGGCATGCTCTTCTCCAGCGTCACCTGGTCCGCATTCGGACTCAACTTGGCCGTCATCTCCTGCGATTCCAGAACTGGCTTGTTCGTGGCCATGTCCATCACCTGGTAGTCGATGGTCGCGCCGTTCTGCTTGCTCTTCTCGTCAATGCCGAGGTTGTACACCTGCATCCAGAAATTCAAATTCTGCGCCCGGTGAAACGTCACCGGGGCCGCGATCCCAGCAGGCACACGCGGCCGAATCCTCGTATTCCCAATTACGAAGTTGCCCGCGCCAATGTCCTTCGATGGCACCCGCTCCATCTGGTCCGCCAAAATCAGCGACGACGCCGAAAGCCGGTCATCATCATACTTCGGCACGTTGACACTCCGCCGCCACACCCCAACGTGATCCGGATTGTTCACATCCTTCACCACGATGTCGATCTTATACAGGCCCGGGCGCATCGGAAGCGACTTCCAGTACACCGAAACATTGTTCTGCGTGCGCGACAGAAGCTCGCTCGGCACCTGGATGCTCACCGGATCCTCAAATGTCTGGATCGCCTTGTGATTCAGGTTCGATACCCGGCCAAGAATATTCACCGTTCCCGTCGCAACGCCGTCCTTGATATTGAATGTAATGTCCTTGTTCCGGATCTGCAGCGTCAACGGAACCAGCACCGTATCATTTGTCACCTTGACGTAATCCGTGCGCACGTCAAAGACAAACGGCGGCCCAGTCAGGATCTTGGAGGTCGCCATGAACGCCTCCATATCCTTGAACTTGATCTCCGGCGGGGCCATCAGCCGCGCAAACCGGTCCAGCCGGTCGAACTGCTTGCTCTGATTCTGCGCCGTCATCGGTCCGGTGCCCAGCTGCTCCAGACCGCCGGAGAAGCGGTCCGCCTGCTTAGCCTGCCCGCTCTGCTCATACAGCGTCTGCCCTGCCCCGGGCGTGTGCTTCAAAGCATCCTTCTCCGACCGATCGATCGTCATGTGGTAGTCGCCGCACATGCATGTGTCCACAAACTCAATGTCGATGTTGTCGCCAACCCCCTGCAGATACCGGTAGTGCCAAACCTCAAACGGAAATGTCGACGTACTTCCGCCACCCTCTTCGATGGGCCGCTCGTAGTTACCGCCACTCGGATGCGAGTCGATACTGTCCGGCTTGCCGTACGCGATATAGATGTGCCCACGATCTGTCCGCCATCCCGGCTTGCCCGCGGCGAAGTGCTCATTCGCGTAGGCGATGCGCTGGTAGTGCTCCTCCCGATACTCATTCTCGGGCGAGTCCGGATTCGGGTTGCGACGTTGCCAGAACGCCTCGATAAACTGATCGCGCTCCTCGTCATTGCTCAGGCTCTTGAACGCCTGCAACTCCTGATCGGTGATGATCCAACGAACATCCTGGTCGACCCAGGTCTTATAGGAACCCTTCAACTCCTGCCGGAGCTCCTTGTTCCGCTGCCGCTTCTCCTTGTCCGTCAACTGGCGCTTCAGCGGATCCGGCCTTTCAATCTCGCTCGGAGCCTTGCTCACCCCATCCTGTATCGTTCCGCTCGAGCCCGTCTGCGCAAATAGCCTTCCTCCCGCGGGACCAGCTGCAAGAACAAAGGAAAAAATTGCAAACGACGCTTGAAGACGACGGGCAACCATAAGGACCAACTCCTATTTCAAACAGTCTTCATTGTAGGGCCCGGAGAGGCTGGCGACAAGCCGGTGGTGGCTCCCGTCAGCGTTTTCATCGCCTCGGCTGTTTCCAATTTGGTTCTTTCTTCCCGGCCCGATTCCAAGTACCCTCAAAGCTCCGGAGATCGAAAGGAACCTTTTCCGCTTCGGACCCGTACCTTGCGCTGGGGTAGCTCCCTGCTTCAAACCTGCGCTCTGCCCAAATGGGGTCGCTGCGAGATAACAAACATCATGAATGCAAAGAAGATCATCCTGCTCGTCCTTGTTGTTCTCGTTCTGGGTGGCGTCGTCGCCGGAACCGTCCTTCACGGCCAGGCCGGCATCATCAAGGTGGCCACCGGCAAGGTCGTCCGTCAGGATCTCGTCTCCGTCGTCAGCGGAACCGGCCAGATCAAACCCAAGACCTACGTCAATATCGGCGCTACAGCCTTCGGTCGCATCACCCATCTCAACGTTCGTGAAGGCGATCACGTTCAGAGGGGCGCCGTCCTCGCCACCATCGAGAGCGTACAGCCCGCCGCCACCGTGGCCGCTCAGCAGGCGACCATCGCCTCCTCCAAAACAGACGTCAACTCCTTCGTTGCCGCCGAAAAGACCGCGGAGGCCAACATCGCTCAGGCCAAGGCCGACCTCGAACAGAAGCACCTGGACTACCAGCGCTCGCAGAGCCTTTACAACGAGAAACTCATCTCCAAGCAGGACTTCGATGCCAAACAGGCCGCCTTCGACATGGCCGCCGCGACCCTGACCCAGCGGCAGGCCGCTCAGGCCCAGGCCCAGGCACAGACCGAGTCGCAGCGCGCCCACGTCGTCCAGGCCGTCGCCAGCCAGCGCTCCAACTTCGACGCCCTCGACAAAACCATCAGCCGCGCCCCCTTCAACGGTCTCGTCACCAACGTCCCCGTCCGCGAGGGCGAGACCGTCGTCCTCGGCATCCAGAACGCCGAGGGCTCTACCCTCATGACACTCGCTGACATGTCCGTCATCACCGCCGAGGTCAAGGTCGATGAGACCGATATCGTCAACGTCCGCATGAACCAGACCGTCGACGTCACCGTCGATGCCCTTCCCGGCCGCATCTTCAAAGGGCACGTCACCGAGGTCGGCGACCAGGCGCTCCTCCGCACCACCGGCGTCGCCACCAGCCAAAGCACCACCGGAACTGAAGAGGCCAAGGACTTCAAGGTCGTCGTCACCCTCGACGCAGCCTCCGACGACCTCCGCCCAGGGCTCTCCGCAACCGCCAAGATCACCACTGCCCATCGACCCAACGCGCTCACCCTTCCCATCCAGGCGCTCGTCCAGCGCGACCCCGCTCAGGAAAAGACCCTCGAAGCATCCGCCGGTAAAAAATCGTCGGCACCCACCCCCTCCGCCGCATCTGCCGACAGGTCAAAGGTACAGCTCGTCCAGGGCGTCTACCTCGTCAAGAAGCAGGGCAAAAAATCCATCGCCAGCTTCGCCCCCATCACCACCGGCGTCACCGGCGCGACCGAGATCGAGGTGCTCAGCGGTGTCTCAGATGGGCAAGAGATCGTCACCGGACCGTACAAAATCCTGCGCAACCTCAAAGGCGGAACGGCCGTCAAGGTGGACAACACTCCCGAGCCCACACCGCCAACGAGCTAACCGTCTGGAGGTTCTCGGCCCGCCGAAAACCTCCTTTTGCCGCCTGCGTACCTCACGAAGCACCTGGAGTGGAGATCTCAAATGCACATCGAGACCGAAGTCATCGCACCGCCCGTCGAGACCCCAGGACCTGCCAGCGGCGAGGTCATTGTCACTGAAAACCTCTGGAAAACCTACTCCATGGGCGATCAGGAGGTCCACGCTCTCCGCGGCGTCAACCTCCGCATCCGCCACAACGAGTACGTCGCCATCATGGGTCCATCCGGCTCCGGCAAATCCACCCTCATGAACCTCATCGGCTGCCTCGACTCCCCCTCCCAGGGCCGCTACTGGCTTAACGGACACGACGTCTCCGAGCTCAACGACGACCAGCTCGCTCGCATCCGCAACAAGGAGATCGGCTTCGTCTTCCAGACCTTCAACCTCCTCGCCCGCGCCACCTCCCTCCACAACGTCGAGCTCCCGCTCATCTACAACGGCACCCCCGCCGCCGAACGCACCGCTCGCGCCAAGGCCGTGCTTGAGAGCGTCAACCTCGGCACTCGCATGATGCACAAGCCCAATGAGCTCTCCGGCGGCCAGCGCCAGCGCGTCGCCATCGCCCGAGCCCTCGTCAACCGGCCCTCCATCATCCTCGCCGACGAGCCCACTGGAAACCTCGACTCCAAGACCGGCGACGAGATCATGGCCCTCTTCGACGACCTCCACGCCAACGGCAACACCATCGTCCTCGTCACCCACGAGCCCGACATCGCCGAATACGCCCACCGCGTCGTCACCATCCGCGACGGTGTCATCGCTAGCGATCACGCCTCCAGCCGCATCCGCAATGGCTCAGTCGATGTACCCCGATCGAAGAGCACACGCTAACCTGGTGCCCGCTCTCCCCTAAAATAGAGCGTATGGCACAGTGCACCCGCCGCTTCCGTCTCCCCTCTGCCACCCTGCTCCTCTTCGCGGCCGCGCTCCTGCCTGCGCAAGCTCCACCCGCCCGCTTCGACCTCACCGGTCCCAAGCTCGACGTCCTCGTCACGCGCGCAGGCAAGACCCTCCCCATAGCCTCGGTCCCCAACCTCCAGCCCGGAGACGAGCTCCGCCTCCACCCCGATCTCCCCCCCACCCAGTCCGTCCACTACCTCCTCGTCGCCGTCTTCCTCCGCGGCACCACCAACCCGCCCCCCGA
>JAABUZ0100009714.1_pt1 | contig 10916 bp, 10 predicted proteins | sample 5562091 | NCBI WGS metagenome assembly JAABUZ01 (sample SAMN12813069, study PRJNA571459) | rock metagenome | isolation source: Antarctica rocks | place: Antarctica: Victoria Land, Linnaeus Terrace sud | collected 2015-12-21
AGTAGCCGGCGCCGTCCGCGGCCTCGCCGCCGACGACCGCGGTCGCGCCCTTGCCGAGCGCGTCCTTGACGAGGTCGGCCACCTTCTCGCGCTGGTCGGAGTCGATGAGCGGTCCGACCTCGACGCCCTCCTCGGTGCCCCGGCCGACCTTCATCTCTCCCAGCTTCCGGGCCAGCTTCTCGGTGAACTCGTCAGCCACCCGGCCGGCGACGTGGAAGCGGTTTGCCGCGGTGCACGCCTCGCCGACGTTGCGCATCTTGGCGATCAGCGCACCCTCCACGGCGGCGTCGACGTCGGCGTCGTCGAAGACCAGGAACGGCGCGTTGCCGCCGAGCTCCATCGAGACCTTGAGGATGTTCTGCGCCGACTGCTCGATCAGCTTGCGACCCACCTCGGTGGAGCCGGTGAAGGACAGCTTGCGCGTGCGCGGATCCTCGATCAGCGGAGCCATCACCTCGCCGGAGGAGGAGCTCGTGACCACGTTGAGGACGCCGTCGGGCAGTCCGGCCTCCTGGAGGATGCGCGCGAGGGCAAGCATCGAGAGCGGCGTCTGCCGCGCGGGCTTGATGACCATGGTGCAGCCGGCGGCGATGGCCGGGCCGATCTTGCGGGTGCCCATCGCGAGCGGGAAGTTCCACGGGGTGATGAGGACGCACGGGCCGACGGGCTGGCGCATCACCAGCGTGCGGCCCTGCCCGTTGGCGTTGACCGCGTAGCGGCCGTCGATCCGCACCGCCTCCTCGGAGAACCAGCGGAAGAACTCCGCGCCGTAGGAGATCTCGGCCTTGGATTCGGTCAGCGTCTTGCCCATCTCGAGCGTCATGAGCAGCGCGAGCTCGTCGACCCGGGCGGTGATCGCCTCGAAGGCGCGACGCAGGATCTCGCCGCGCTCGCGCGGCGGATGGGCGGCCCACTCGACCTGGGCGTCGGCCGCGGCGCCCAAGGCGGCGGAGGCGTCCTCCGCCGTGGCGTCCGCGACCTCGACGAGCGCTTCGGTGGTCGAGGGATCCTCGACGGACAGCGTGGCACCGCCGGTCGCTTCGCGCCACTCACCCCCGATGAGGAGGCCGGTGTCGACCTGGTCGAGGACCTTTTGCTCTTGGGAGGAGGTGATCGCGGTCATGGAGGCAAGCTACCCCTCCGAGCGCACGTCAACCGTGTGGATGCCGCCCGTTCCGCTAGGTTCGCCGCCGATGATCCGGCGCCTCGACATCGTCATCGCGGGCCTCGCCGTCCTGCTCCTCCTCGGATGTGGTGGCCAGAGCCAGAAGCCTCTCGGCAAGGCCCAGTACGGCCAGAAGCTGAACGCCTACGCGCAGCAGTTCAAGGCCTCGGTCGAGGGCTCGCGCGGCAAGATCCAGGGGGCGAGCGACTCGGGTAGCAAGGTCGCCGGCCTCGGCGAGTTCCGAACCGAGTTCGACAAGCTCGCCACCCAGCTCGGCCGGTTGGCGCCGCCCGCGGTCGCCAAGACGGCGCATGACGCGCTGGTGGGGACGCTGCACAAGGGAGCCACCGACATCGGTCAGGTGCAGGACGCCGTGCGGACCTCCGACCAGGCCAAGGCCCAGTCGGCCCTGCAGGCGCTCCAGGGCGACAACGTGCAGATCCAGTCCGAGATCAGCGACCTGCAGAGCAAGGTCAAGTAGCTCCTCGCGGCGTCGGGGCACGCCATGAAAGCGGTGTGTCGAGTGATTCGTTGAGGTACTGTGGCCCCGTCGCGAGGCACGAACCGTCCCAGGACCCACCGGAGATGAAGATGACCAACCCCGCTTCCCCGCACGCCGGCGCCGAGGTACGCCTCAGCGTGCGCGTGGGACCGCTCCACGGCTCGGCGAGCCGCAGCCGGGTCGTGGTCGCGAGCGACACGTTCGACCCGGCGCACGGCAGCTTCACGGGCTAGCTCGCCACGATCTCCCGCGCCGGCTCGAGCGCCACGGCGAGCGCCTCGTCGACGGTCATCACCGGGTGAAAGCCCATCTGCTCGCGCACGTCCTCCGGCACGTCGTCGAGGTCCCCGCGGTTGCGCTCAGGCAGGATCACGTCGGTGAGCCCCGCCGCGTGCGCGGCCAGCACCTTCTGCTTGAGCCCGCCGATGGGCAGTACCCGTCCCTGGAGGGTGACCTCGCCGGTCATCCCCACCGTGTGCTTCACCGGTCGGCCGCTCAGGAGCGAGGCCAGCGCGGTCACCATGGTCACGCCCGCGCTCGGTCCGTCCTTGGGGATCGCTCCCGCCGGCACGTGGACGTGGAACTCCTGCTCCTCGAACGCGTCCCCGGCGATGCCGAGGGCGTCGGCGTGGCCGCGCACGTAGGAGAGGGCGATCCGCGCCGACTCCTTCATCACGTCGCCGAGCTGGCCGGTGAGGGTGAGGTCACGGGCGCCCTTCATGCCCGTGGCCTCGACGAACAGGACGTCGCCGCCCGTGCCGGTGACCGCCAGGCCGGTCGCCACGCCCGGCACCGCCGTGCGCACCGCCGCCTCCTGGAAGAACTTCTGGCGTCCGAGGGCGTCGCGGACGACCTCTAGGTCGAGCACGACGGGGGCCTCGATCCGACCACCGGCTCCGCCGGCGGTGGCCGCCGACGCGATCCGCGTCGCGGTCTTGCGCAGCACCGTTCCGAGCTCTCGCTCGAGCTGACGCACGCCCGCCTCGCGCGTGTACTCGGTGACCACGGTGCGCAGGAGCTCGTCGCTCACCGTGACCTCCTCGGCTCGAAGGCCGTTGCGCTCGAGCTGGCGCGGCCACAGGTAGTTACGCGCGATCGCGGTCTTCTCCTCGACGGTGTAGCCGTCGAAGCGGATGACCTCCATGCGGTCGAGCAGGGGACCGGGGATCGTGTCGGCCAGGTTCGCGGTCGCGATGAAGAGCACGCCCGACAGATCGAGCTCCAGGTCGAGGTAGTGGTCCCGGAAGGAGTGGTTCTGCGCCGGGTCGAGCACCTCGAGGAGCGCGGCACTCGGATCTCCGCGCCAGTCGGCCCCGACCTTGTCGACCTCGTCGAGCATGATCACCGGGTTCATCGTCCCCGCGTCGCGCAGAGCGCGCACGAGCCGGCCCGGCAGCGCGCCGATGTAGGTGCGCCGGTGGCCGCGGATCTCGGCCTCGTCGCGCACGCCGCCCAGCGACATGCGCACGAACTCCCGGCCGGTGGCGCGGGCGATCGACTCGCCGATGGAGGTCTTGCCGGTCCCCGGGGGGCCGATGAGCGTGAGGATCGCCCCGGACTTCTTGTCCTCGACGATGCCGCGGTCCTGGCGGAGCTTGCGCACCGCGAGGTACTCGGTGATGCGCTCCTTGACGTCCTCGAGCCCGGCGTGGTCGGCGTCGAGCACCTCACGGGCGGCGACCGGGTCGAGCTTCTCCTCCGAGCGCTCCGACCACGGCACGCTCACGAGCCAGTCGAGGTAGGTGCGGATCATGCTCGACTCGCCCGACTGCTCGCCCATGCGCTCGAACCGCGCGAGCTCCTTATCGGCCTGCTCGCGCACGTGGTCGGGCATGCCGGCGTTCTCGATCTTCGTGCGGTACTCGTCGACGACGGAGCCGTCGTCGTCTCCGAGCTCCTTGCGGATCGAGTCCATCTGCTTGCGCAGGAAGTAGTCGCGCTGCTGCTTCTCGGCGCCCGACTGCACGTCGTCGTGGATGCGCCGGCGCACCTGCAGCTCGGCCAGGCGCTCGCGCTGGAAGCCGAGGGCGAGCACGAGCCGGTCGGTGACGGGAAGGGTCTCGAGCAGCTCGACCTTCTGGGCGAAGGAGAGGTCGGGCGAGTAGCCCGAGGTGTCGGCCAGGGCGCCGGGCTCGGTGATGGAGCGCACGAAGGCCGAGACGCGGCCGTCGTCTCCGCGCAGCTCGAGAAGCTCCTCGATCACGGCGCGGTACTCACGCTCGAGCTCGCGCGTGCGTCCGTCGACGGGAACCTCGTCCGGATGCTCCTCGACCTCGACGTAGAGCTCGCCGTCCGGCGCGGTCTGGGCGGCGCCGGCGGTGGCGCGGTGTAATCCGGAGAGCACGACCGCACGGCCGCCGCCGGGTAGGTGCACGTGCTCCACGACGTCAGCCACCGTCCCCACACCGGCGAAGTCCTGCCCGTGGCGAGGAACGAGGAGCACGCGCTCCTCCTCGCCCGTCTGCACTGCGAGCGAGAGCGTCATGTGGGGGAAGACGACGGAGTCGTCGAGGGGGATGAGAAGCAGTCGGCTCATAACTGCGCTTTCTGTAGTTGCTTACTCGACATAAGCGAGTGTAGCGCGAGGGTCGTGAGTCGATGGTTCGCGAGCCGCGTCGCGACCGTTAGGATCCGCGCCCTCATGACCTCGTTCTCGATCTCGACCGATCGCAACGGAGACTCCGTTCGGGTTCGCCTCGCGGGGGAGCTCGACATCGCCACGGCCCCACGAGCCGAGGAGGAGCTCCACCAGGCCGAGGAGCACGCCGGCAGCGGCACGGTCGTGATCGACCTCGCCGGCCTCACGTTCATGGACTCGACCGGGCTGCGCCTGCTCGTCGCCGCCGACGCCCGGGCGCACCAGCAAGGCCGGCGGCTGGCGATCGTCCGCGGCCCCGAGGCGGTTCAGCGGGTCATCAAGCTCACGGGCCTCGACGCGAAGCTCCTGCTCGTCGACGACGCGTCGGACGTCTGAGCAGCCGCTTCTCGGGCTCAGCGGTCGAGCTCGCAGACGACGCGCGTGGGAGGTCCCGACTCCACCCACCAGCGGTCCACGAGCTCAGCGACGAGGGCGAGACCCCAGCCGCCGATGCGTCCGCGCGTGGGGGAGCGGAACTCGAGGTCGAAGCCCGCGCCGGGATCGTGCACCGCGAGCCGCACGACGCGAGGCTCGGCCTGTACGGCGAGCTCGAGCTCCTGTCCCGGCTGGGCGCCCGAATGGCGCACCGAGTTCGTCACGAGTTCGGAGGCCACCAGCTCGAGGGCGTGGCGCTCGCGCGCGTCGAGCGACGAGCCCAGTTCGGCGACCGCTGCGCGAGCGCGACCAGGGGCGTCGGGACCGGCGACGAGGGCCAGGCGCACCGCGGCGGTGCGTGACGAGGTGGAGGTGGAGCAGGGCATGGCAGGCGTGCGGAGCGCTATGCGGGTGCGCGTCAGTCCTGTTCCCGGTCTGTGCACCGAGCGAACCCTCGACGCCGTTCGGGTCGCGTTAGGACTCGGAGAAGCGAGCGCGCGTCGGCGGACGGCCGAGGCAGGGGCCGACTAGATTGCGAGCCGTGTTGGAGACCGAGCGCGCGCCCGTGGCGGCGCCCCCGGCCCCGGCGGCGCAGGCCAAGCGCTCGGGCCTCGGCCGCCGCCGCTTCCGCACCGTGTTCTGGGCGCTCGTCCTCCTCGCCCTGGTACTGCGGGTCGCGTTGGTGCTCGCCACCCCGAACTACACACCGCTCCACGACGACCGCGACTACGACCGCATCGCGGGCTCCGTCGCTCGCGGCAACGGCTACCCGAGCGACCGCCTCGAGCCGATCGGCGAGCGGCCCATCGTCACTCCCGCCGCCTATCGGCCGCCGGGCTGGCCCTACGTGCTGGGCGGGGTCTACGCGGTCTTCGGCCGCCACGTGACCCCCGCGCGGATCGTCCTTGCAGTGATCGGGGCGGGCGTCGTCGCCCTGATCGGGCTGATTGCGCTGCAGCTCTGGGGTCGGCCCGCGTCGCTATGGGCGACGGGGCTCGCCGCGCTCTACGTTCCGCTCGGCCTCTTGGGCTCCTCGCTGCTCTCCGAGACCCTGTTCATCCTCTTCGAGCTCGCCGCGCTCGCCGCCGCCCTGGCCCAGCGCCGCCGCGCGAGCGGATGGCGGTGGACGCTCCTCGCCGGTATCTTCGTCGGGCTGGCCTCGCTCACGCGGTTCAACGGGCCGCTCCTCCTCCTTCCGGTCGCGCTGCTCGTGTGGACCGGCCGGCCGCGCGGGCGCCCGGCGTCGCTGCTGCGGCCCCTGGCCGCGGTGGTGGTCGCGGTGGCGGTGGTGGCGCCGTGGACCATCCGCAACGCCGTCGAGATCCACGCCTTCATCCCGGTGAGCACGGAGGCGGGGGGGACCCTCGCCGGCACCTACAACCGCCTCTCGCGCTCGGACCCCCGCGACTCCGGCGCCTGGACCCTCGTGCGCCGCACGGAGTACCGCTACCTGATCCGTCGCGCGCACAGCGGGGCCGAGCTCGACCGCAACCTGCGCAAGAAGGCCTTCCACTTCATCCTCCGCCATCCCGGCTACGTCGCCCGGGTGGGCTGGTTCAACGCGCGCCAGCTCCTCCACCTCGCGGGCACCCATCGGTGGGCGCTCGGCGCGCGCACCATCGACGTGTCGGTCGGCTGGGGAGTGGTGGCGGCGATCGCCTTCTGGATCGCGCTGGTGCTGGCCCTGGTCGGGGCGGCGAGCCGCGCGGCCCGCCGGGCGCCACCCGCGCTGTGGATCGCGCCCGCGCTCCTGCTCGTCTCCGCCGTCTTCGTCATCGGGGAGGCGCCGCGGTTCCGGGCGCCCGTCGACCCCTTCCTGCTGCTCCTGGCCGGGCTCGGGGCGAGCGTCGCGTTCGAGCGCTGGCGCGGGCGCGGCCGGCCGGCGGCGGCCGCGTAGGACGAGTGCGGCTCCGGCGGGCGGCGGGCGCGGCCCTGCCCCTCGGCTGCGTCGCGCTCGCGGGCCTCTCCCTGCTGCTCTCGGCGCGGCCGCACTACGACGCCTGGGGCTGGCTCGTCTGGGGGCGCGAGGTCGTCGACCCTGGGCTCGAGCTCCACACCGTCGGCGGCCCGGCGTGGAAGCCCGGTCCCGTGCTCTTCACCGCGCTGTTCGCCCCCCTGGGCTCGGCAGCGCCCGCGCTGTGGCTCCTCGTCGTGCGCGCGGGGGGCCTGCTCGCGCTGGCGGCCGCCTTCCGACTGGGACGGCGCATCGCGGGGGTGGGGGCGGGGGTGCTGGCCGTCGTGCTCCTGGCGCTCGTGCAGAGCTGGCCGCTCGACCTCGCCTGGGGGGAGGCCGAGCCGCTCCTCGTCGCGGCGGTGCTCTGGGCGGTCGAGCGCCACCTCGCCGGACGCCACCGAGTGGCTCTCGGGCTCGGGCTGGCGGCCGCGCTCGTCCGGCCCGAGGCCTGGCCGTTCCTGGGGCTCTACGCCGTGTGGGCGTGGCACCGCCGCGCCGCGCCGCGCTGGCTCGTGGCGCTCGTGCTCCTCGTGGTCCCGGTCCTGTGGTTCGGACCCGACTGGTACAGCACCGGCGACCCGTTCACCGGCAGCCGGCTGGCCAAGGCCGGCGCCGAGGCGCGCGCCGCCCAGAGCTCTTCCTCTCCCGTGCTCGACGCGCTGAGGCGCATCGGCTCGGTGCTCTCGCTGCCCGTGTGGCTCGCGGCTCTGACCGCCGTCGGGTTCGCCGTGCGGCGGCGGACGGTGCTTCCGCTCGCGCTCGCCGCGGGCTCGCTCGCCTGGATCGCGCTCGTGGCCGCGATGACCCTCGTGGGCTACGCCGGGCTGGGTCGCTTCGCGCTGCCCGCGACTGCCCTCGCCTGCGTGCTGGCGGGAGCGGGCGCGAGCTGGGTGCTGCGCGCGGTGCGCCCACGCGCGGCGGTGGTCGCGGTCGCGATAGCGCTCACCGCCGCGGCGGCGCCGTTCGAGCTGAGGAGCCTGCACGCGGCGGCGGCCGACGCGCGCGCCGGATCCGGCGGGCGAGCGATCGTCGCGGCGCTGGAGGAGGCCATCCGAGGCGCCGGCGGTAGCGCTCGGTTACGGGCACTCGGTCGCCCAGTCATCAACGGCCCACTCGAGACCACGCTCGCGTGGGAGCTCGGCGTGCCCCTCCGAGATGTGAGCGACCATGCGCGGGAAGGGCGCTCAGTGGTGTTCGCGGCGAGCTACAGCCGCTACAGCGGCCCTCCGCCGCGGCTTGGGCGAGCGCCGGCGTCCCGGCGGGTGCTCGCGGTGTTCGCGCCGTGGACCGTGGTCCTCATCGTCACCCCGCGCCGTCCGGCTCGCCGGTAGCCTCACCCGTCGTGCCCTCGCGCCGCTCATCGCGTACCGGGGCGGCCGTGGCCTTCATGGTCGCGGTGCTCGTGGTGGTCGGCCTCTCCGCCGTCGCTGGGGTCATGGCGGGCGCCCTGCTTGGCGCGCTCATCCTGATCGGCCTGGTGCTCGGCGCGCTGGTGATCTCGGTCCTCTAACCGGACACGGTCAAGGCCGCCTCGCTCGGGCGCCGGCCGCGCTCGGCGGCCGCCAGGCTGGCTCCGGCCCCGAGCAGCGCCCAGGTCAACGGATCCTCGAGGAAGTCGGCGTAGGTCAGCGTGTGGAGGAGGAGGCCGAGGAACGCAGCGGCGATCGCGGCGCGACCGGCGGAGCGTCCGGCGCCGCCCCCGAGGCGCGCGACCGCCGCCGCGACGAGCGCGAGGTATAGGGCCAGACCGACGATCCCCTGCTCGGCGGCGACGGTGATGGGGATCGTGTGCGAGGCGGACACGGCCTGCGCCCCCGAGCCATCGCCCTCCCGCCGGCGGTACTCGTGCGCGAAGGATGCCGAGCCCCAGCCCGTGAGCGGTCGTGCGGCGAAGAGCCTCAGGCCGCCCTCGACGAGCTGCACCCTCCCGCTCGTCGCGTTGTTCAGCGCGCGCGAGCTCGACAGGCTGACGCCCAGCGCCGAGGGGAAGAGGAGGGCGGCGAAGACCACCACGGCGACGACGCCGCCGGTGACCGCCAGCGTGCGGCGGGCACTCCAGCGCAGGGCGGCGAGCACCGCGAGACCGAAGAGCAGGGCGGCGAGGCTCGACTGCGACAGGGTGAGGAGGAGGCTGCCCCACAGCGCGGCGAGCAGCACCGCGCCCGCGATCAGCACCCGGCGCCGAGCGGTGTAGAGCATCGTCGCGAGCACGGCGAGCATGACGACGGCCAGGAAGCGCCCGTAGACGTTCGGGTCGAAGAAGAAGGAGTTCACGCGGAAGTACGCGTGGAAGTCGTTCGAGACGAGCAGGCGGGGATTGAGGATCAGCGTCTTCGTGGTCCACTCGTACAGGCCGAGAGCACCGAAGAGCACGGCGAGGGCGACGAGCGAGTACAGGCAGTGGACCAGCTGTCGGGCGTCCCAGCGCCGGTGGGCGAGGAGCACGAAGAGGAGCGCGAATGGCGCGTAGAAGAACACCTCCTGCTGGAGCGCCTTGGTCGCGTCGCTCGAGTAGGCGGCCTGCAGCGCGTAGAGCAGGACCGAGGCGGCGAGCAGCCGCTCGAGCCACCGGGGCGCGGTGCGCGACGCCGCGGCCTCGGGAGCCGACGAGCGCGAGCGGAGCGCCGGCACGATCTCCGCGAGCGTTCCCGCGGCGATCACGACGTAGAGCGGGACGAGCAGGTTCGCGGTCGTGCCCCCGGCGTGGATGGGGATGCGAAATGGCAGCGCGATGACGGCCAGCGGCGGCAGGGCGCCCGGATGGCGCGCGAGCACGCGCGCGAGCAGCGCGAGCAGCGCGAGCCCGGCGAGCGCGAGGGCGAGGGCGAGCGCGGCGGGGAGCGCAGAGGAGCCGGTGAGGCTCTCGAGCAGGGAGGAGGACGCGAGCTCGGCCACGAGCAGAGCGGGAGCGAGCACGAGTGCGCACGCACGGCCGAGCGTCCGGCCTAGCGGCGAAGGCCACGCCAGCGCGGCGGCGGCGCACGCGGCGAGCGCGATCGTTCCGGCGACGGAGACCGGGCCGGCGAGCGCGAGGGCAGCCGTCACGAGATACGCGCCGCGGCGCCGGCGAGATGGGGGACGGGCGGCGCCAAGGCCGCTCGGAGTCTAGGGGCGCCGCCGGCCCCCGGGTACCCTCTGCCGCCGTGCGACGCGCCGCCCTGACCGCGAGCCTCGTCCTGGTCGCCGTCGGGCTCGGGGCGTGCGGCCAGAGCACGGCTGCGCCGGATGCGGCCGGGCCCGGCCGGTACTCCTCGCAGCCCTACAACCCGGTGACCGGTCCGCTGCGCTGCCTGCGAGAAGCCGGGCTTCGTGCCCACCACGCCGGCCGTGACGGCATCCAGATCGTGCCGCGGGGAGCGGGCCCCCGTATTGTGTTCGCCGCCACGCCGGGCGACGCGCAGGCGGCACAGCTACACGGGCAGGCGGAGGGGGCGGAGGTCATCGGCAACGCGCTGCTCTATCCGAATGGAGCTTCCGACGACGTGCTGAAGAAGGTCGAGACCTGCCTCGCGGGCAGCGGGCTCTCCTGAGCCGAGACCCCGGTCAGGAAGGGTGTCCTAACGCAGCGCGAACAGGCCGGCGCCGTATGCGCCGGTACATTTGCAGCGGTAATCAGAGGTCCCGAGCGATGATGGGTCTGCGAGGGACGCTCGAACGGCTGCGCGCTGCGGGCCGTCCTTCCGTCTCCGCCTTCAAATGAGCCTGCTCGCCTCCCGACGACTTCTTCCGCTGCGCATCCTGCTGTGGATCCTGCCGCTCGCCGCGGTCGTGTGGTGGGCCGCCGGGCAGCCGCCTCCGCAGCTTCCCGACTCCACCGGCGCGGTGCTCGCGCTCGTCGGCGCGATCGCCGTCTACGCGGTGGCGACGCTCGGCCGGGCCGAGCGCTGGCACCAGATCCTGCACGACGCCGGCGTGGACGCCGACCGCCGTGACTCGTGGGCGCTCGTGCCCGTCGGCTACATGGGCAACAACGTGCTCCCCGCGCGCGGCGGCGAGGTGCTCCGCGTCTTCTTGCTCGGGGCCCGCACGCCCGCGAGTAAGCGAACGATCCTCGGTACGGTGCTCGCCGAGCGCGTCCTCGACGCCGCCGCGCTCGGGGTGATCCTCCTCTTCGCCGCCTTCAACCTGCTCTCGAGCATTGCGCTTCCGAGCGGACGCGTGCTTCTGCTCATCGCCGGTGCCCTGGCCCTGGTGGGCGTGCTGGCCGCGGTGGCGCTCCTGCGCTCCGCGACGCTGGCCGCTCGGCTGACCGCGGCGCTGAAGCCCCTGTTGCGGCCGTGCC
>JAABUZ0100009716.1_pt1 | contig 10909 bp, 11 predicted proteins | sample 5562091 | NCBI WGS metagenome assembly JAABUZ01 (sample SAMN12813069, study PRJNA571459) | rock metagenome | isolation source: Antarctica rocks | place: Antarctica: Victoria Land, Linnaeus Terrace sud | collected 2015-12-21
TCGCCGAACACGCATGGTCGGCGGGCGGGGCGCGTTCGTCAATCTCGACATCGGCAGGAGCGGGGAAGAGACGCGCGCGGCGCTCGTGCGCGCACTCCTGGAGAGCGTCTGCTTCGCCGTCGCGGCGAACTGCCGACTGCTGGGCGAGGCGGCGGGGGTGCCGTTAAAGGCGCTCTACCTCGGCGGCGGCCAGGCGCGCAGCCCGTTCTGGTGCCAGATCCAGGCCGACGTGCTCGACGCGCCCGTGTACGCCGCGACGGTCGGCGAAGCGAGCGCGTACGGGGCGGCAATCTGCGCCGGCGCGGGTGTTGAGTTGTATGCGGACCTGGCATTGTGGGAGCCGACGCGCGCGTCGTATCGCTGCTACGAGCCGAGGCCGGCGGTCGTGCGCGCCTACGCGCCGGTCTACCGGCAATGGCTCGATGAATATCGCCATCAGGCGGCCTAGGAGGACCAAATGCTCGGAGCAGCACGGCGCACGGCACGGATCACGGCGTCCGACGGACGAACGTTAATCGTCGCATTCGACCACGGCCTCGGCGGCGCGAACGTCGCCGGTATGAAACATCCCGGCCAGACGATTCGCGATCTGATCGCGGCGGGGGCGGACGCGTTTCTCACCTCCCCCGGCCTCGCGATGACGTACGCGACCCCGCTCGACCGCGTCGGCCTGATCCTCAATCTCGACATGAGCAGCGGGAACGAGGAGGTGGCGGTGCGGGAAGCGCTGGCGCTCGGGGCCGAGATGGGGAAATTCATCCTCACACCAGGGAACCCCGCCCTCCCCGACAGCGTCGCGCGGACGCGTACCCTCGTCGCGGTCTGCCACGCGTGGAGTTTGCCGCTGATGGTCGAGCCGATCCCCGTCTCGTTCGAGGCGACGGACCAACATACGCCGGAAAATATCGCGCGCGGGGCGAAGATCGCGTGCGAGGTGGGTGCCGACGTCGTCAAGATGCAGTATCCGGGAGACGCGGAGAATTTCCGCGAGACGATGGGCACCCTGTATCGCCCGGTCGTCATCCTCGGCGGCCCGCAGCGCGACGACGATCAGGGTCTCTTGCAATCCATCCGGGATGCGATGGATGCCGGTGCGATCGGGATCGCGATCGGCCGCAACATCTGGTCGCACGCGCGCCCCGCGCACATGGTCGCCGCCCTCGGCGCGATCATCCACGGCGATGCATCGCCGACGGAGGCGATGCGGGAATTGGCCCCCGCGCCCCGCTGACCGTTGAGAAGACATATACCCGTGCATCCGTGGGCGGCTCATGACACTCTCTGGGTCTCGGAAAGAATAACGGCCCTCGACCTGTCGAGCGGCAGGTTGACGCCGACAGGACAGGTGACGCAAGTGCCGACGCCAGTCTGCATCGTGTTGGCGTAGCGCCGGCGGGGCGATACAGATGTGAGAGGGAAGCAAAGAGAGCAGCCTTGGTGCCGCCATCGAGGATAGCGGTGCCTTTGTTGTCGCCAGGCAGCCACCACAGAGGTACAGCCATGGGTAGTCTCATAAACGGCCAGATTCTGAACGACCGCGAACCCCGTTTGGTTACGCCGGTTTCGCTAATCGGCGATGTATCAATAGTCGTCTCTGTATCAGTCTCTCATGATGGAATGTCGTGTAGGAGTTACGAGACATGGGATATCGGTTAAATGACCTGTGGGTACTGCTGCGGATCATCCTGCCGCTCAGCAAGCCGGTGCTGGCGGTGGTCGCGCTTTTCTATGGCGTCGCGCACTGGAACGACTTCTTCGCCGCCACGCTCTACCTGAACGACGCGCACAAGTGGCCGATCCAACTGGTGCTGCGGCAATACGTGCTGCAGGGCAGTGCCCTGGCGAGCGCGGTGAATATTTCCTAATCAGCCGGCGCCGCCTACCGAGACGATCCAGATGGCCGTCGTGGTGATCGCGACCGTGCGGATCCTGATCGTCTATCCCTTCCTGCAGCGATACTTCACGAAAGGGGTGCTCAGCGGCGCGATCAAGGGCTGAATCTGCGTGGTGATCCACCTATTCTGCGTCCCTTGATGGATCGCGACGAGCGGGGTCACAATTCTCGCCCGAGACGAGCGGCAATGACCGGCCTGGGGCGAAAGCGCAGCCATCGAAAGCGCCGCACATGAGCTATGGCGGCGATGTGATCGGAGTAACGACGTCGATTATCAACGGAATGGAGAAGCACATGCATTATCGGTATCTCGGCAAGACGGGCCTGAAAGTGAGCGAACTCTGCCTCGGCACGATGACCTTCGGGCGCGAGGCAGACGAGGCGACGAGCCACGCGATCCTCGATCGGTTCGTCGCGGCGGGCGGCATGTTCATCGACACCGCGAACGTCTACGGGCGGGGACGCTCGGAGGAGGTCGTCGGCAGGTGGCTGCGCGGCAAGGAGCGGGAAGTCCTCGTCGTCGCGACCAAGGTCCGCTTCCCGATGGGCGACGGGCCGAACGAGGTCGGCCTCAGCCGCACGCACATCCGCAATTCGATCGAGGCGAGCCTGCGCCGCCTCGGCACCGACTACATCGATCTCTACCAGACGCACGCGTGGGACGTGGCGACACCGCTGGAGGAGACGCTCGGCACCCTCAACGATCTCGTGCGCGAGGGGAAGGTGCGCTATATCGGCGCGAGCAACCACACGGGGTACCAACTCCAGCGGGCGATCGACCTGAGCCGCCGCATGGGCTGGGAGCCGCACACCTGCCTGCAGCCGCAGTACAGCCTCCTCTGCCGCTCGACGGAGTGGGACCTGGTACCCGTCTGTGCAGACGAGGGGCTGGGGATCATCCCGTGGAGCCCGCTGCGCGGCGGCTGGCTGACGGGCAAGTATCATCGGGGGATGGCGGAGCCGCCGCACGGCACGCGCGTCGGCGAGAGCCAGAATCCGACGGGGACCGAGAGATGGGAGCGCAACGCGAACGAGCAGACATGGCGGGTGCTCGACGCGCTGGCGTCGGTGGCGAAGCAGGCGGGCCGGTCGCCCGCGCAGGTCGCGCTCCGCTGGCTCATGCAGCGCCCCATGGTCACCGCGCCGATTATCGGGGCGCGCACCGTGGACCAACTCGACGACAACATCGGAGCGACCGCATTCACGCTCGACGATGCGCAGATGGCGAACCTCGATGACGCGAGCGATCTGACGCTGCCCTATCCGCACGACTTCCTCGCCAACGCCGCCAAGCGGCGCTAGGCCGCATTGTCCGCGCATGCCCGGCTGCTATGGCACACTGCTTCGCTTGGTACGGTCGCCAAATTTGCTCGCCATGAAAGGCAGAGGGCACTCAGTGCGAACTTTCATTCACGGCCTTTACAGAGTGCGAGCGTCGGGTGTAGGTTCCTGAGAGCTTCCGCGTTGCCGGTCCGATCGTCGGTATCTGGACATGCCTTGATGTCAAACAAGCTGTATGCGGGAATGGATAGAACTCGGTCGATCGGATGCGCGACGGGAGGAGCGTCCTGCATGCTTGGGCCGAAGGGTGGGGTCCGATTGGCTCGTTCGCTCGCACCAAGACATATGTGCTCAGGGATGCCAACCGGGGCGACCGACGCGAAGCGAGAGGGTCTCGTAGGAAGCTGGTTCGTGATGCCATACTGTCTGTCGCATGGTTAGGCAGATTTCAATCGTGGGGTCTGCCCGGTTCAATGAGGGGGCAACATGAAATTCGGTGCATCGATCTGGCCATTCAAATGGGATACCCCGTACGAGGAGACGATCCCGCGCATCGCCAAGCTCGGCTTCAAGGCGATCGAGCTGATCGCATGGGATCGGACCATCCTCAACGAATATTACACGCCGCAGCGCGTCAAGGAGTTGCGCAGCCTCGTCGAGGGCGAGGGCATGGAGATCTCCGAATTCGTCTCCACCCCGCGTGGCATGGCGGACCCTGACAAGGCCACGCGCGCCGCCGCCGTCGAGCACTTCAAGGAGATGCTGGAAGTCGCCGACGGCCTCGGGACCAAGATAGTCAACTCCGTCTCGGTGCACCCGTTCAACATCGAGTTCCCCCGGATCACCGACCGGCCGCTGATGCAGGAGCAGCTCGTCGATATCCCCCCGGGCCTCGACTGGAAGCAGAACTGGGAGGACTACGTCGAGGTCGTCCGACAGTGCGCCAACCTCTGCGAGGCGGCGGGCTTCCGCTACGCGCTCGAGTCGCACCCCTATCGGTACATGGCGAACGCGGCCGGGATGCTCCGGCTGATCGAGCAGGTCCAGTCGCCGGCGCTCGGCATGAACTTCGACCCGAGCCACCTCTTCCCGGTCGGGGAGATCCCGCAGGTGGTCATCTACCAGCTCGGCGATCGCGTCTTCCATTGCCACTTCTCGGATAACGACGGGACGACCAACGCACATTGGCGGCCCGGCAAGGGGAAGGTCGACTGGCAGGCGATCCTCGTGGCGCTGAAGGATGTCGGCTTCGACGGGGTGATCTCGATCGAACTCGAGGACGTGCCGGGCGTCTCGCGGCGCATGCCGATTGCCTCGGGCGTCGTCCGTCGGGGCGAAACCAGGGAGGATGCGTTCGATCGAGAGAACGTCCTCTCGGTGCAGTACGTGCTCGATATCGCCGACCAGATCGGCATCAGCATCGCGTGGGACGGGGCGCGATAGCATCTTCTGACGATGCATCGCGCGGCCGATGATGATCGTACCATCACACCGCAAGGAGGCGAATCCGTGAAGCAGGCGGTCCTCGTGCAACCGCAGGAAACATCCGTGCAAGAGCGGGCGATACCTGCGCCGGGGCCGCGCGACGTGCTCATCCATGTGCGCGCGTGCGGCGTCTGCGCCTCCGAGTTGCACGCCTGGCAGGGAGATAGCGGCGCCTATCCCCGCGCGCTCGGTCACGAGGTGGCGGGCGAGGTCGTCGCCGTCGGACCGGAGGTGCGGACCCTTGTGCCCGGCACAAGGGTGACCGGGCTCTTCCATCACGGCTTCGCGGAATACGCGATGGCGTCCGAAGACCGCGTGATGGTGCTGCCGACGAACGTCTCGTACGAGACCGCGATCGGCGAGCCGATCGCCTGCATCGTCAGCGCCGCCTTGCGCACGCGCGTCGAACTGGGGGACACGGTCGCCGTCGTTGGTCAGGGCTTCATGGGCTTGCTGATGCTGCAGGCGATCCGCCTCAAGGGGCCGGCGCGAATTATCTGCATCGACCTCCGCGACGATGTGCGGGCACTCGCCCGACAGTTCGGGGCGGACGTGGTGCTGCATCCCGACGAGGTGGGCGAAGAACTCATCGTGCTCCGGGGGAGCGCGCCGGAGCACGGCGTGGATGTGGCGATCGAGACGACAGGTGGACAACCCGGCCTCACATTGGCGAGTCGGATGGTGCGGGAGCACGGTATGCTCTCGATCCTCGGGTATCATCAGGGCGGCCCGCGCAGCGTGGACATGGAACTATGGAACTGGAAGGCGCTCGACGTGCTCAATGCGCATGAGCGCCGAACGGACCACAAGGCGGCGTGCATGCGGCGCGGGGTCGCCCTGATCGCTGCGGGCCGGATTGATGTCGCCCCGCTCATCACCCATCGGTTCGATCTGGAACACGTCGATGACGCCTTCCGGGCGCTGCAGGAAAAACCAGCCAGTTTCAAGAAAGCGATCGTGCTGCCTGCGCCGTGAGCTGTCACACGCACGCGGAAACTGAGGAAGGGAGAGAAAAGGTGATCGTTCGGTTACAGCACGCGAGCGTCGGTATCGAGGCCGGGCGGGAGGCGGAGGCGCGGGTGTTCTACCGCGATGTCCTGGGCCTCGCGGAGAAGCCGCGGCCGATCGGGCTCAGGAACAACCCCGTGATCTGGTTCGATGCCGGCGATGACGAGCACGAGGTGCATCTGCAGGCCGCCGCGCACTATGTCGCACCGGAGAGTAACCATTTGTGCCTGCAGGTAGATGACCTGGAGGCAATGCGGGCACGGGTTATTGCGCGGGGGGTGCCCATCTTGGAGGTCGAGCCGATCGACCATCGCCCCCGCTTCGTCGTCAAGGATCCATTCGGGAATGGCATCGAGCTCACTCAGGTCACCGGACGGTTCACGCCGGTAGAAGAATAGGAGACACCACCGTTGCTCGACGACATGCTCCTCAGTCGTGGTAGCGGGCACGCGTCGACAGCGTATCACCCGGCCGCTCAATGCAAGCGGTTCTAGTGTGGCATGAAGCGACACCAGCTGTCGGCGGGTATGGACGATCAGTTGTAGCGGCGGTGATGGCGGATATACAATAACCTTGGTTTCTGGCATTCAGCATATGGCGGGGAAGCATGCTCCCTCAACCACTTCCCGGAGGGGGTTGCGCGGTGTGATCTGGTCTCGTGATGCTCCGGAAAGGGGATCGGTATGTCTCTCGATCAGCGGCTCAATCGTCGTATCTTCCTCGGTGGTTTCGCCACGAGCGCGATGACCGCAATCCTGGCTGCGTGTGGCGGTTCCTCCTCCGCCACCGAGACATCGAAACCTGCTGCGAGTACAGGTGCCGCGCCTGCGGCCACGACCGGCGCCTCGGCGGCCACGAGTGCGCCCGCGAAGGTGAGCGGCGGACCAATTCAGCTCCAGTTCTGGGCTTCCGTCCGTGGCGGCACGGAGTTCAACACCGCCTCACAGGCCCTGTGCAAGCAGTTCTCCGATCTCAACCCGGGGATCACCGTCGCCTGGACCGGTATCGCGTCGCAAGGATGGTATGAGAAGTACACGACGGCGATCGGCTCGGGGACCGCGCCGGATATCAGCACGGGCACCGCCTATCAGGCGTGGCAATTCTACGATACCAAGAACATCCTGCCGGTCGACGACATCGTCAAGGAGTGGCAGGGCAATGGGACGCTCGATAAATTCCTTCCGAACACCGTCAACCTCATGCAGTACGATGGGCATACCGTCGCCCTCCCATGGGCATTCGACATTCGTATCCCCTACTACCGGAAGGACCTCTTCCAGCAGGCGGGCTTGCAGCCGCCAACCAACTGGGACGAGTGGCGCGCCGCCGCGAAGAAGATCACCCAGGGCGATGTCTACGGCATGGTGATCTCCGGCGACACGCTCGGCTGGCACAGCTTCGCCCACTTCATGCTCGCCAACGGCGGCGGCATCTTCACACCGGACAAGAAAGTCAATCTGGCGAGTGATCCTCGCAACGTCGAGGCCGCGCAGATGATCGCGAATATGGTGAAGGACGGTTCCATCAACCCGGCGGGACCGGGGTATATCAACGATGACGCGTACAAGTCCTTCACAACGGGGAAGGCGGGATTGTTTATCGGCAACCCCCTGATCGAGGTGCGCTTCCCCGACGTCGCCGACAAGATCGGCATCGTACCTCCGTACGCGGGCCCGCACGGGGACAAGGGGACGGTCTTCTGGGTCAACAACGCGATGATCTTCAACTCGACCAAGCACCCCGACGAGGCGAAGGCCTTCCTGAAATGGTGGACGCTCAATAACAAGCCCCTCTGGACGGATGGCCATGTCCAGACCTTGCCCGTACTGAAGTCGCTCGTGGATGATCCCGCCGTCGTGAAGAACAACGCGAACGCGGTCAATATCATCCAAAACTGGTTGCCGACGGGGCTGCCGATCGGGAGCCACTCGCAGACGCTCTTCCCGCAACTGAACACGATCGAGGGGGACGGCACCCTGATCACCCTGATCCAGGATCTCGAGCAGGGCAAGTCCGTTGCCGACTCGTTGAAGAAAGCGGACGACGCGTTCAAGAAAGATATGGGGTAGCGGTCGTTTGCCCCTTTCCCAGCCCCTCCCCGCTTGGGGAGGGGCTTTGGGGATGGACAGAAAGAAGGGTACATGAGGGCAGAGGCGCAGCCGCAGCAGCCGCTTGGTGCACGCGCCGGGACGGCTCCTCTGGCGTCGGGACGCACGAATCGGCGGGTGGTCAGCTGGGTGCCGTATTTTTTTCTCGCGCCGTCCATCATCCTGCTCATGGCGGTGATCGGCTACCCGTTCATCACCGGTGTCCGCTACAGTCTCATGAACGGCTCCCTTCTGCAGCAGGGCTCGCTCATCTGGCTCAGCAACTACCGCGCCCTGCCCTCCATGCCCGATTTTACGCACGCGCTCATCTTCAGCGCGACCTTTGCGCTCTTTAGCGTGGCGGGAAGTTACCTCCTCGGCCTCGGCCTCGCTCTGCTCCTCGATCAGGACATCCCGTGGCGCGGCCTCTTCCGCGTCGCTCTGCTGGTCCCGTGGATCATCCCGAGCATCGTCTCGATCGTCAGTTGGCGCTGGATCATCAGCGACCGGCAGGGTCTCGTGAATGTCGTGCTTCACCAGTTCGGGTTGCACCCTATCCTCTTCCTGGCCACCCCGCGCTGGGCGACGATCTCCGTCATCGCGATCAAGATCTGGCGGAGCTATCCCTTCATGATGATCTCGCTCCTGGCGGCCTTGCAGGCGATCGATCACACGCTCTATGAGGCGGCGGAGATGGATGGCGCCGGGCGTTGGGCGATCTTCCGGTACGTCACCTTCCCGCACATCCGCACGATTTCGATCGTGACGTGGATCCTGATGACGATCTGGTGCTTCAACGACTTCGAGACGATCTGGCTGCTCACGGGAGGTGGCCCTTCCAACAGCACCGAGAATTTACTCGTCCTCGCCTATCGCTATACCTTCGTCCGCAACAAAGTCGGTATCGGGTCCGCCATCGCGGTCGTCAGCCTGGTGATCTTGATGGTCCTTGCCATCTCCCTGCTGCGTCGCCAACGGGAGGCCGAGTGATGCATGCCAGTCCGCGTACACATCGGCAACTGACACGGTGGACGCTCTTCGGCGTGCTTGTCGTGATCGCATTCGTGCTCAATCTGCCGATCATCCTCATGGTGATCAATTCGTTCAAAACGAACGCGGAGATCCTCGCGTCCCAGCGCATCTTTCCCCGCCATGTTACGCTGACGAACTATCAGCTCCTCAGTTCGCGGACAAACTTCTGGACGTATTTCCGCAACAGCATCATCATCGCGGGGGGGGCCACGGCGGCGAGTGTGATCATCGCGGTCCTCGCGGGATATACGCTCTCGCGCTTCCGCTCGGCGGCGATCACGATCTATTCGCGCGCGCTCCTGATGTTCCAGATGTTCCCCCTCATCCTCGCCCTCATCCCGCTCTTCATCCTCTTCCGCAACCTGCGGCTCATTAATACCTACTTCTCGGTCATCATCATCTACACGACGGTCCACCTACCCTTCGCGGTCTGGCTGTCGAAGGGGTTCTTCGACGGCATCCCGCGCGAGTTGGATGAGGCGGCGTGGATCGACGGCTGCTCGCGCATGCAGGCTTTCCGTCGGGTGATCCTTCCTTTGACCCGGCCGGGGATCGTCGCCATCGCCATCTTCTCGGTACTCTTCTCGTGGAATGAATACCTGATCGCCTCCATTTTCTTGCGCTCGAAGGAGGTGCTGACCATCCCGGTCGGGATCCAGCAGTTCATCCAGGAGTATCAGACGGACTGGGGGAGCCTGATGGCGGCGGCAACCCTGGGCATGCTGCCGATCTTGATCTTCAGCCTTGTGGCGCAGAAGCAGCTCGTCCATGGCGCCATCGCGGGGTCGGTCAAGGGATAGCATCACGAGTTACCGGTTATGTGGCCCTGACCGATCGGCAATGCGATCGAAAAACCGCTACGCCCGTGAACGGGGTCGGTACGCGTCTCGTCGATCGACGGGCGTGACCGCGTTGCAAATGATGTGGAAGGAGCGCCTCCCGATGCCGACGCTTGCTGTCTCGAGTTGGAGTATCCGTCATACGCTGGGGCCGATGTATCCCGGTTTAGCGCTCACGCCGGGGGAGCGGACACCCAATAATCGGTTCGGCGCCGGTTCGCTCACCCTCCTCGACTTCCCGGGCGCGGCGAGGGCTGCGGGCATCGACCAGCTCGACGTCTGCCATTTCCACTTCCCGTGCACCGATGACGCCTATCTCCGGGCGTTCCATGATCGCATGGACGCTGTCGGGGTCCGCCTGCTCACGCTGCTCGTCGATGAGGGAGACGTGAGCGCCGCCGATCCTGTTCCCCGGGAGCGCGACCTGGCCCGCACCCGGGAGTGGATCGACATCGCCGCCCGCCTCGGCGCCCGCTATGTGCGCGTCCCGGCGGGCGAGCAGGAGGTCGGCCCAGACGACGATGCGGTCCGACACAGTGCCGAAGGGCTGTCCGCGCTCGCCCGCTACGCGAAAGGATGGTCGGTCGGCCTGCTGACCGAGAACTGGCGACCGCTGGCGATGTCGCACGACAGCCTCCTCGCGATCCTCGACGCGGCGGATGGGACGGTGGGCCTCGTCGCCGATTTCGGCAATTACAAGGGGCCGGAGAAATACGGCGTGCTCCGGGCGATCCTGCCGCGCGCGACGACGATCCATGCACACGCGATGGCGGCATGGGTGCAGCCGGGGATGACGGACGGCGGCGATCTCCGGCGCTGCCTCGACCTCGCGCGGGCGGCCGGTTTCGCGGGTGCCTACGTGCTGATCTACGATGGCGATAGCCAGTCGGATGAATGGCCCGGCATCGCGCGGATGGCGGCGATTGTCCGGGAGTATTGCTGATCGCGCGTCGCACAGGCCATACCAAGCGCACGCCCTCGCCGCGGGCAACGCCCGGCAAGCCGCGACCGAGGAGCAGGTGTAGACGCCGGATTGTAAGTGGTTCTCCCGTGATCGTGATACTGCTAGTGAGTACCTCAGGCTCACGCAGCTGATGCCATCAAAGCCGCGAAGGCGGAGCGTCGCGTCTTCGCTACCGGCGTTGTCTAACGTCGCCTAGTGGGTCAGTTGTGTTGCTCATAGCCGTTCCCTCATGCTACCTGCTCCCAATGCAGTGGCAGTTTGGTGCATGCTCCTGATCCACCGAGCGCGTGGCGGCGCTGCCGTGCGCGCGCTCGTCGTA
>JAABUZ0100009723.1_pt1 | contig 10905 bp, 9 predicted proteins | sample 5562091 | NCBI WGS metagenome assembly JAABUZ01 (sample SAMN12813069, study PRJNA571459) | rock metagenome | isolation source: Antarctica rocks | place: Antarctica: Victoria Land, Linnaeus Terrace sud | collected 2015-12-21
TGCGCTTTGGGACGTACCGGATGCGTGCCGCTTCACCATCATTGGGAGAGCGGCAGGGGGAATGCAGCAATTCGGGGCTGCTCCCAACCCCTGTGACAACCGTTTTTGCGGTTTGTTTCAGAAGTTACGCTCTTTTATCCAAATTATTTGAAAAATAATCCTCAGCCAGCAAAAGGGCCGCATAATCATCGTAGGGGACTTCGGGGGAGCGCATACCGAGCGGCAGCAGGCGGCGCCAGCCCGGCGCAGGGTTTTCCTGGACATATCGCGCCCGTGCCCGAGCCGACGTGTTGAACTCGTTGACCAGTTCCAGCGGCATCTGCGGAAAAACGTCCGAAAGCGCCTTACGCAGCGTCGCGCTGTGGGTGGCATTGCCGAGCAGAAAACGCGCGATTTCAGGCCGCCGCCGCAGGATTTCCCCCACCGCCAGCGTCAGACGCTCCGTTTCCACGACCCGCCGCTCCAAGCAGACCGGCGCGTCGCCCCCCTTTTCCGGGCCGCGCACCACCGCCAGCCCGCATTTTGCGCGTCCGGGGTCAATGGCGAGGAGAAGACCTACCACCTTGTTTGCTCGTTCCTCGCTCACAGGGTCCTTCCTAAAGGAAGGATGCGGACATAAAACAAAGAGGACGCAGCAAGCAGCGCCCCTAAACGGTCTCTCTTAATCCTTCCTTTAGGAAGGACCACAGCGAAGTAACTTGTTACCAAGCGGTGCGGCAGGTCTTCTGGCGTTTTCTTAAAGAGAAGTATCATTGGCAGCTTTTATGATCTGTGCCAGTACAGCAGGGAGATTATTTTCTACTTCCCGGTTAGGAAAACGCAATATCTGAAGGCCGCGCTCTTTCAGCATCCGGTCTCGCTCTGCATCGTAATCTGCCTGCTGCTGATGGAGCGCTCCGTCCAGTTCCACCACAAGCCCCGCCAAGTGGCAATAGAAGTCAGCGATGAACCCATCAATAACTTGCTGACGCCGGAACTTGCTGACGCCGGAAATGCAAACCGTTCCGGCGGCCTGCCCGCAGGCATGACCATAATTTTGCTTCAGCAGGTGTCGGCAAGCGGCGCATCCGCAGGGCCAGAAGTAATTTCTCTGCTGGTTTCTGCCCGGTGATAATTGTTTGCTTCGTCTTTTCCCAATCCTGGTGCATTTGATCCTCCTTGTTAATTTTGAGACCTACCACCTTGCTTCGCAGGGTCCTTCCTAAAGGAAGGATCACGAATTCAGGTCAGCATTTATGTTCCTAAGTTATGTTCCTAAGTTATGTTCCTAAGTTATGTTCCTAATCCTTCCTTTAGGAAGGACCCTGCGAAGCAAGGTGGTAGGTCTTAGCTTCCGCTGACATGGAAATCCAGATGCAGCAGGTCGCCGCTGTATGTGTCCTGCGCGACCGAGGCGGTAATTTTGGCGTCGGAACCGGCGTGCTGAATTTGCTTGACCAGGCTGACCCAGACCGCGCTGCCGATGGGCTGGCCGACCAGAGGCGCTCCCGACTGCGGATCATGCACCGGAATAATCCCCCGCTCCAGCGCCGCCGCGCGGACCTGGCCGGTGAGGAATGCTTGAAGCTGCTTCAGAATCATGTCTTCAGGCTCCGTGCCGTTGACGGTGCCGTGGGCGATCACCGCGCCTTTCGAAAAGACCAGAATGTTGCCGTAAGGCCGCAGGTCGAGCTTGACCGGCTCGCCCCGGAACGTATTGTACCGGGCATCGGCAACCACAACGATGCTGGGCATGAAGCCGCCCTCAGCGGCGATGTTCTCGGAAAGCGCATCCAGCGCCGCCGCGCGGGCCGCAGCATTGCTGCCCGACGACTCTCCAAGCGCAGGGACAATAATCGCCGGAGCGGGTTCCGGCCCGCCTGCGCCGCGCTGCCGGGCAGACGCTTCCACTTGATCTAAAAACAGGGACAGCTCGCGCCGCAGCGCGTCCGGTTCCTGCCGGGCGGCGATTACCGTGCGCCCCAGCTCTTCCTCGCGCCGGAAGATTAGCGGACGGCCCTCGGAGTCTTGCAGCAGTTTTTCCTGGACCTGGTTCCGGCTAAGCAGCTTTGCAGTCTCCGCGTGCAGCTTGTCCTGCTTGATGCCCAGCGACAGCACCGTTTTGTTGGCCTGAACCACTTCGTTTCCGGCAGCCTGCGCCTGACGCTTGGCTTCCCGCACCCCGGCGCGGGCCTGCCGCACCTGTGCCTGGGCGGTTTTGAGATTGCCGCGCGTACTGCCGAGGCCGTGCTGGGCTTCCAGAAGATTGAGACGGGCCAGGGCCAAAGCCGCCTGCCGCTGAGCCAGCACAGTTCGGCTTTGGGCCAGCACAGTTCGGCTTTGGGTCAAACTCGCTTTGGTTTCTCCCAGCTGCCCGGTCACTGCCGCCAGCGTTTTTTGGGCATCGGCGGCTTTTGCCTGGGCGGCTTGCGCGAGCTGCCCATCTTTCACGGCTTGCCGCGCCGCATCCATGTTGCGCCGGAGCAGGATCTTGTTCCGGTTCGCCAGCTCGCTGTTCGCCGCCAGAAGCTGCGGGCCGCGAATGAGCGCCGTCTTGAACGAGTCATTGAGCGCCACGAACAGCAGCAGTGTCCCGACGGCGATGACGCCGCCGGAAACCACGGTCCAGAGCATCGCCGTGTGCCGGGGGCGCAGCCCAAAGGACGAGTGCCGCTTTTTGCCGATATAGCTGCCCAGGCGGTCGCCCATGTAGGCCGTGACGCCGCCCATGACAAACAAAATGAACGCGAAAAAAACAATCGCTCCCATCTTACGCTGCTTTCCAGAGTTTCACTTCGCTGCTTTCCAGATCAAGCCCATCCCGATAAACAGCCCCAAAATGTTCGGCAGCCAGGCCGCGAGAAGCGGCGGGACACCGCCGCCCTGCGCCAGGTTTTGGAGCGTGACATACAGCACATAATACCCCATCACAATCGGCAAGGCCCAGAACGCGCCGCTGAGCTTGGAAGCGCGGGGCGAGCGCATCCCAAGCGGCGCACCGACCAATCCAAAGATCAGGCAGCTAAACGGCAGCGACGTTTTGAACCAGAGGCCGACTTCGGCGTTCCGAATATCCGCGTTGTCGCTGCCGCCCGCCTTCATCTCTTTGATCTGCCGCTGCAAGTCATGGAAATTCAATGTCTCCGGGTTGCGCTGCAAGAACGCCATGTTTTCCGGCGTCTTCTGGATGCCGACTGTGTCTTCTCCCTGGGCAAATCCGTAAATTGCCCCCGTCCTCATGTCCGTTGTTTTGCCGTCGTATAAAGTCCATTCTTTGAGGCCACTGCCGTGCGACTTGGCACGGGCGGCATAAGTGACAAAGCGCGGCTGGCCGTCCGCATCGTAAGAAGCAATTGTGACCTGCCGCAGCACTTTCGCCTGGGCATCGAAGCCTTTTTCAATGTGAACCGTCGTTTGCAGCTTGCCGTCCTTGCGGTTGGCGAGGTCAAACGGCTTGGTAGTCTCGCCGATAATATCCTGCCGGTGGTCGTTGAACTCAGCCACCCGCAGGTTCGCATACGGCGCAATCCGGTCATTGAACATATACGACACGAAGCTGACCGCAAGGCCAAGCGCGACGACGGGAACGATAATACGCTGAAACGAAATGCCGCCCGCATACAGCGCGACCGATTCCGACTCACGCGACAGCCGCTCGAAGCCAAGCAGGGACGCCATCAGCATCCCCAGCGGAAACGTGTACGAAACAAAGCCCGTAAAGTCCCAGCCGACAAACTCCGCGATAATCCACAGCGGGAACCCGGCGGCGATAAAGCGCGACATCGCCAGGATCGGCCCGAAAATCAGCAGCATCATCGAAAACGCGCAGATCGCCGACAGCAGGCGCGGCGTCAAATCCTGCAAAATCAGCTTGTCCAGCAGCTTCGGGCGCAGGGTGTTTGCGAACGTACTCATAACGTCAGCGTGCCTCCCGGCCCACGCCGCATCGCCAGCGTCATGTTCTGGCCCAGATAATACTTTTGCGCGATAGGGTCACGGATGAGTTCTTCGGCGGTTCCCGACGTTTTAATCTCGCCTTCCGAGATAATGTACGCCCGGTCGGTAATCGCAAGCGTCGCGTGGACATTGTGGTCGGTAATCAGAACGCCGATGCCGCGTTCCTTCAATGCCCCAATGATTTCCTGCAAATCTTCAATCGCAATCGGGTCCACGCCGGTAAACGGCTCGTCCAGCAGGATAAACGCGGGCCGGGTCGCAAGCACCCGCGCAATCTCGATCCGCCGCCGCTCGCCGCCGGACAGCTGCCGGGCCAGCGTGCCGCGCCGGGCGGTCATGTCGAGGCTTTGCAACAGGTCTTCCAGCCGCTCTTTGCGCTCGGCCTGCGTCAGCGGCAGCATTTCGAGTATCAGCATGATGTTCTGCTCGGCGGTCAGCCCCCGGAACGCGCTCGGCTCCTGCGCGAGGTACCCGATGCCTTCCTGAGCGCGGCGGTACATCGGCAGCCGCGTGATGTCTTTGTCGTCCAACAGCACCCGCCCGCCGTCGGGCCTCACCAGGCCGACCATCATATAAAACGAAGTCGTTTTGCCCGCGCCGTTCGGCCCCAGCAGTCCGACAATCTCGCCCGGCGCGATTTCCACCGAAACACCGCCCACGACTTTGCGACTTTTGTAAGTTTTTTGCAGCCCTTCGGCCCGTAAAATTGGCATAATTTTCTCTCGAAGTGACTTTACTGCGCCGGCGTCAGCGTGAGGTGGCCGGGTCCGGTATCCACTGCGGGGTACTCGCTCCCAGCGCCCAGCAGAACCGTAGCGGTATCCGTCGTCAAAACAGACGGCTCGGCTAAAAAGCCCGACTTTGTAATCACTGTGACATGCCCCGTGAACTTCATCGTGCCGCCGCTGGGGCGCGTATGGTCCGGCAGGTAGACCGCCCGGTCGGAGTCAATCTCAAACTCCTCGCTTTGCAAAGGCTGGCGGATATGCGCGATCACCTGCGAGCCGGGAACCGCGCCGCCGACGGCGACCGCCCGCTGTATGCCCGACGCGGCGGTCTTGCTGCCGGGCGCAGAATAGATTTTGATGTCGGCGGCGTAAAGATCGTAATCGTCCGAAGTGATCTTGACATGGCCCATTAAATCCGTGAAGCCGGGGTTTGTCTTTGAATGTTCAAACTCCAAATGCACGGTCCCGACATGGATTTTGGCCGTATCGCTCTGCGCGTTGACGGCAGGCAAAAGCGCGGTCAGGAGCAAGCCGACAAGAAAAGTTTTCTGCAATCTATTGTCCTGTTCTGGGCGAAGAGACCTCACCCCGCCTCGTTCCTCGTCGACCCTCTCCTTGCTTAAGGAGAGGGTAAGAAGTGAACAACCGCCGAGGAGCTATTCTCGTTCCTAATTATCTGAACCCTCTCCTTGCTTTAAGGAGAGGGTCGACGAGGAACGAGGCGGGGTGCCTATCGCTTCCTAAAACACCGCCGTGCCGTGGCCGCCCCCGGAGATATTCACCGTCTTCAAGCGGGTATCGGCATCCACGCGCGAGCCGGTCAATACCGCGCCGGTCTTGCCGCTGCGGTAAAAGACATGGCCGGTGCCGACAATTTTGTTCAAATTGGCATACCAGACCACAGTATCCGCCGTTATCTTGGTTCCTGGCTCAATCAGCGACTTTACCACGACGCCGCCTGTCCCGGTGATGGTCACAGACTTGCCGACACTTCCGCCCCGCGCATGGGGCGCAGTCAAAATCGCCGACGGCGCTCCGTTCTGATAGAGCCGCGCCCAAACCGAAGTCAAGCCTCCGTGAAATCCGCTTGCATCCGCTTGACCGTTTCCAGCCGCCGCCCGCAGCTCGTACAGCAGCTTGCCGGGACGTTTTGGGTCCGGCAGCGTGGCGGAAATGCCGGTGCTGACGCCGCTGATACTCTCAGGAAGGTTCTTATCAGGAACTTTTTTGCCCGTTGGCGCGTCCTTTCGCGGGGCCGCCGGGACGGCGCGGGACGCCTCAAAAAGCAAGCCGCTGAAAATCAACGCGCAAAAGACCGAAAAGAAAATAAAGGCACGTCGGTTTGTTCTCATAAGTGTAGTATACTTGATACGCGAAATTCCGCGCAAAAATTGCCGGCTTGGTATCACAAAAGAGTGTAACATAGAACGCCGCCCTTTCGCAAATGAGCTGAAACTTAGTAGACAGTCAATAAGGAGAACGAATGGCACGAGCAGTGGTGACCGGCGGGGCCGGTTTTCTTGGATCGCATCTTTCAGACCGGCTGCTGGCCGAAGGCTTTTCCGTCGTGGTCGTGGACAACCTCGTCACGGGCAGCACGGACAACATCGCGCACCTGCGCGGCAATCCGAACTTTGAGTATGTGGAGCAGGACATTATCCAGCCCTACACCGTAGACGGCCCGGTAGATTATGTCTACAACTTTGCATCCCCGGCAAGTCCGGTGGACTTCTCGAAACTGCCGCTGGAAATACTCTTAGTCGGCTCGGCGGGAACACACAACACCCTGGAGTTGGCCCGCCAAAAAGAGGCAACGTTTTTGATGGCGTCCACGTCCGAAGTCTACGGCGACCCGACGGTGCATCCGCAGCCGGAAGAATACTTCGGCAATGTCAACCCGCACGGAATCCGTGCCGTCTACGACGAAGCCAAGCGCTACTCGGAGGCAGTCACGTTCGCCTACCGCCGCAAATTCGGCATGGACGCCAAAATCGTGCGTATCTTCAATAGCTACGGACCGCGCATGAGAATTGACGACGGCCGGGTTGTCCCCGCATTTGTCTCGCAGGCCCTGCGCGGCGAGCCGCTGACAATTCTCGGCGACGGCAAGCAGACCCGCTCGTTTTGCTATGTCTCGGATTTGATTGACGGCATCTACAAGCTGTCCCAATCGGAGCAGTCCGGCCCGATCAACGTCGGCAACCCCATCGAGCGGACCGTGCTGCAATTCGCGGAAGAGATTTTGAAAGCGACCGGCAGCGACAGCAAGATCACTTATGCCCTGCCGACTGCCGATGATCCCAAGCAGCGCCGCCCGGACATCACCAAAGCGAGAACCCTGCTCGGCTGGGAGCCGCGCGTGGCTTTAGAAGACGGCCTCCAAGAAACAATCGCGTACTTCAAGACAAAGTTGTGACGGATGTTTAAGTAAAGCTGTGATATATCACACAGTTCCCAGCCGAAAAGCAGGGTAAAGTCTATTAAGATAAACGAGACAAGATAAAGTTGATAAAGAGCGCAGGGTTCGCCCTGCGTCCGATTGCCCGTTCTGCCGACAATGCAGACAGAAGAACGGATCGTCCGTAATACAGGTCGTTCGTCAAGAGGCAACCCGTCTGTGCAGCAGCTACGACAAGAAAACATCCCGCGTCAGATTCAGGCCCAGAAGCTTGCGCCGCATCTGATCCAGGCCAATACCCTGCTGCAATGCTCCACGCTGGAACTCCAGCAGCTCATTGAGCAGGAGCAGCAGGAAAATCCGGCGCTGGACAGCCTGGACGAAGGCCGGGAAATCCCGGCGGAAATCGGCTGCCGCCTGTGTCCCGGCAGCCGCATCGGCTCCTGCGCCCATTGCCCGTTCAGCCGCGCCGCCGCGGCAGGCAGCCTCGACGACGCTGACGCCGGCCTGTCCCTTGCCGAAAGCCAGGCTATTGCGGCGGCGCGGGGCGAGGAGACTCCCGAAGAAGAGCGGCTGGCGGCACGGGCGGAAAACGAGTTCGGCCAGTTCAGCGGCGAGGAAGGCGGCGGGAGCGACGGCGAGTTCGACCCGCTGCTGCTGGCTCGAACCCAAACTTCGCTGGGCGAGCAGATTTTGATGCACCTGCGGGCAACGTCCCAAAGTCCGCAGGAAACGCTTGTCGCGGAATATCTGGTGGATAGCCTGGATGAGCGCGGCTACCTGCAAGTGGACATTGATGAGGCCTGCGCGGTGCTGCGTGTTCCCTGCCGCCTCATCACGCAGGGAATCGAGCGCCTGCAAAACTGCGATCCGCCGGGCATCGGCGCACGCGACCTGCGGGAATGCCTGCTGCTGCAAATGCGTCACCTGCATGAAGAAAGCGGCGCGGCGGCGGTTGATCCTGTCGCCTTTCAAATTCTCACAGACCACTGGGACTCGCTGATCCAGCACCGGCACGCAATTTTAGCCCGCAAGATGATTCTCTCGCAGGCGCGGATCGAAACGGCGGTCGCCTACATCCAAACGCTGAAGCCGAACCCCGCCGCCGGCTTTCGGCTGCCGTGGGACCACACCCAGAACGGCCAGAGCCGCAGCATCCGGCCCGATGTGATTATCCGGCGCGGCGGCATCGGCTTCACGGTGGAAGTGCTGGGCTTTGATAACACGTCGCTCCAAATCAACCCCTACTACCGGGGCCTCTATGATTCCATTCGCTCCGGCCAGGCCGCCAGCGGCAGTCTTCGGGACGGCAGCGCCCGCTTGTCCGCCGACCACCAGAAGCACGTCATCGCGTATGTCGAGCGGGCCAACATGTTTCTGAAGAACTTGCAGCAGCGCCGCCGAACAATTCAAAAAATTACCCAGGCGCTGATTGAGTATCAGCAGGGGTTTCTCGAAACCGGCCAGCGCTCGTTTCTGCGCTCCCTCACCCGCACCCGCCTATCCAAGATGGTCGAGATGCACGAGTCCACGGTCAGCCGCGCTTTGTTATACAAGTACGTCCAGCTCCCGACTCAAGAAGTCGTCTCGTTTGACGTTTTCTTTGAGAACGCCGTCACCATCAAAGGCACTATCGCGGCCTTAGTCTCCGAAGAACCCGCCGACGCCCCCCTCAGCGACCAGTCCATTGTCGAGGTGCTGAACCAGCGTGGCATGAACATCGCCCGCCGCACCGTCGTCAAATACCGCGAAGAAATGCGTATCCCCGCCTCCTACCTCCGCCGCCAGCGGTAGGCATCACGGCCCAGCATCTACAACGCAAAAACGCCCGGCCTCAAACGAGACCGGGCGTTTCTTTGACTGCTGCTTGCGCTTTACCGAGATATACCGAGCCGTTCCTTCGCCGCCGCAATTGTCCTGTCATCGCCCAGTTCCGCCGCCTTTTGATACGCGGCTTTCTGTTCTGGGGTTCTTGACGGGAACGCTTCACCCAGATAGTAGTGCGTCACCGCCGAGTCTGGGTACAGCTTAACGGCCTCCTGCATGTGGGTCATAGCTTCCTTGTTGCTGCCAAACCCCATATCTTCATGGGCAAGCGCCGTGTCTGCGAGTGCTTGCAGACGCTCCGACGTGTACTGTACCTGAGTTGGCAGAGTAGGTGCTACCGTTACCTCCGGCAGCAGTACCTTGAGATGGGGCTTGCCACCGTTGTACTGACTGTCTTGGTAATCGAGCGCGTAGGCGGCATGATTGTACACAGTCGTAGCTTCAGCAGACTGTCCGGTTTTGTTGAGCAGAAGCGCGAACTGCATTAGCTTCTCGGTGTTATTCTCAAAGAACCCTTCCGCAGCGGAGCCATGATGGTAAATCGCCTGGCGGCTGTAATCTAATCCTTTGGCAGTATCCCCTGTTGCCCGGCAGTATGCGATTAGTCCATAAAGCGCTAATTGGTGTCCTAATCCATGTTCTGGCGACAATCCTAAAGCCTGCTGGTACTGGCTCTGGGCATTCCGCCAGTCGCCGCTCTGTGCAAAAGCATCCCCCGTCTTAACCAAATTGAAGGCTTCGTCCTCCTTCTCCATCACCTGTTGTATTTGCGCCTTCGTCGCAGGGGATGAGAATGGCGACGACAGCAGAGGACACGAGGTGATCGCTCCTATTGGGCCGGTGACAGACGGCTTGGCAGGAGCAGGCTGGGCCGGTAAAGGCTTCGTCTGTGCTTGAACTTCACCAGCTGGTAAGGTGCTGAAAAGCACACCCAAAAGAAGCATGTTTGTTGCCTGCCTTTTCTTGATCAGAGTTCTCTTGATCAGCGTTTTCTCGATTTGCATCTGATTATCCTTTCAATACTATGTAATCGTGAGCGCCATGAAGTCATGGAGCAAGTCACGGACGAAGCACGTTTGCACCAGCATTCACCGTATTCCACTGAGGAGGCGTGTCGACTGGTATGCCTGGACTAGACGAGGACCCAGTGACTGGGGGATTGCTATTGGTTGCGGAGTTCCACATGCCTGTCGCGGCATTTTTTACAACATTGCCTGTCCATGACCAGTCCACCCTTTGCAGTGGAACCCAGACCCCACCAGAACTTGGCCTGTACATCAGCCAAGTTGTGAAAGTATCAGAGTCAAAGGCAGCGTACCAGTTGTTGCCGCCGTTGTCAGAGGCTGGAGTGGCAAAACCAGCACCTGGCTGATCGCCGGACTGTCCTGCGCCGCTGACGTCCCATATATAACCGTTCGGGTAGAGGGTAGTAGAACTAGCCGGATAAGGAAAGTGGGCATCTAACCCCGTTGTCGGCAGCACATAGGTCGTCGTGCCGTCCGGGTTCGTCTGAGGCACTTTGAGGTAGCAGTTGATAGGCTGATTGCCTGACGGATTCCGCTGAAAATCTATGGTTGGGTTGACGATTTGAGCAAAGCATCCAGACCCGCCGCTGAATGGAGACGGGACAGTAATGCGAGCATCCCATAGTACAGCAAAACTCATAGAGCCTGTTGCCGAGGGATCAAACTGAGGGCCAAGAGGTGCAGTTGAGTTCACGGTCCAAGTCGCTGTCGGCTTAAGGACGTTGATTGGGGGCGCAGTTGCCGTGAGAGTGACGGTAGATTTGCCGTCGGGGGCTGTCAGCGTGATAGCACAGGTGAGGGTCAAGTTCTCCTTAGCACTGTCATAGAAGGCAAGCGGGGCAACGGTATTGCTGCCTGCCGCCGGGCCGCTCAGGTCGGTGCTGCCGAGCGGGACAAGCTGATTGCTGGGAGCCGTCTCGTTGTAGGTCTTGAAGCAGGTCCCGGACTGCCCACTCCAAGTATACTTGGTGACAGTATAGTTGCTGGGAAT
>JAABUZ0100009727.1_pt1 | contig 10900 bp, 13 predicted proteins | sample 5562091 | NCBI WGS metagenome assembly JAABUZ01 (sample SAMN12813069, study PRJNA571459) | rock metagenome | isolation source: Antarctica rocks | place: Antarctica: Victoria Land, Linnaeus Terrace sud | collected 2015-12-21
CGGGCGAGTCCGGACGCCTGCGTCGGCAGCCGCGTAGAATCGGCGTCCACCGGGCGCGTAGCTCAGCGGGAGAGCGCTCGCTTCACACGCGAGAGGTCGCTGGTTCGAGCCCAGCCGTGCCCATCATGGAAAGCCCTGGAAACCCGGGGCTTTTCGCGTGTGATGAGGGAGTTTGAGGTCATCTTCGGGGGGTTATTTATGCGTTTGGGGACCACTTTTGGGGACCACCGGCCAGTTTGGCCGTCCCGCGAGAGCGCTTTGACGCGCTTTCGGCCCTCGGAGCCGACATTTTCTCGCGCGCCTCGGCTGGAACGCCTGGACCGCTGAGATCGCTCTCTGCCAGGAGCGCCTCGAAGGCGCGTTTGACCTGCGGGCGGCTGAGCCGCTTCTGCACTACCGCGTAGATCTCGAGGGTCGTCTTCGAGTCCTCGTGACCGACCTGGTCCATCACGTAGTGCAGGGGCGCTCCAGCCTCGAGCATCAGGCTGATGTACGTCCTACGCAGCGTGTGGGGCACGACCGGCGGTAGAGCCGCCTGCCCGCGAGCCTTGCGTTGCTCGTTGGCCCGGGCGACTACTCGTGAGAGCACCGTGCGGACGTTGTCTTTGTTCCTCGGCTTTCCACTCGCCGTGGCGAAGACGAATCCGTCCAGTTCGACCGGGCCTCGCTCGGCCCGCCACGAATTGATCTCATCGACCACATCGAGCGTCAGATCGACCTGACGGACCCCGGCATCTGTCTTCGCCTGCTCGATGATGAGCCGCTCGTGGTGGACGTCAACCGCCCGCCAGCGGAGCTGACAAAGCTCCGTCACACGCAGCCCCGTCTTCGCCATCACCGCGATCATCGGTCGGCGCCCGATCTGTCGGTCTCGCCTCAGGTGCCGGTCCATCTGACCCGCAATGGCGAGATCGTCAAAGTGACGCCGTAGTCCGCGTACGACGTTGCTTCTTTGCGCCTCGTACAACCCTGCTTCTGGCTACTGGCAGCCGCGTAGTGACCCTCGATGAGGCGCACAGTTAATAAGCACTTGTCTCATTTTTAGTCAGAAAAACTGGTCAAGTGCTAGGCTAGGTTCATGCCCAAGGGCCCAGGAACCCTCAACCGAGCCGGAGAGCCCAGCGCTGCCGCAAAGATTCGGCGGCGGATCGAGCGTGGCGGTGAGCGCTTCTGGCAAGTGACGGACTTCAACGACCTGCCTCCGCGCACGGTCGCGCGGACCCTTGCGCGCCTTGTGGACGCCGGGGTGACCCAGCGGGCGCGCCACGGTCTCTACTTTCGTCCCCGACCGACGGTGCTAGGTCCGAGCATGCCGTCAGCCACCGCGGTGGCCGGACACGCCATGAAGGCACCGCTGCATGCGGCTGGCTTGAGCGCGGCCAACGTGCTCGGGTTGACCACGCAGAATCCCGCGCGCGCGGAGCTCGCGACCCCTGCTGCCAACCCGCCGGGGGCGCTGCGAAATGCCACCGTGCACACGCGGAGGCCGCCAAGCCGAGCTCGGCTCAACGAGCGGGAGGGCGCGCTGGTCGAGCTGCTGCGGACCCGCGGGCGCTACAGCGACCTTGGACCCAGGAAGACCGTTGACCAGCTCGTCCGTGTGCTCTCCGCAGAGGACACGTTCGAGCGCGTCGCGCGCGCGGCACTCGACGAGCCGCCGCGGGTGCGGGCAATGCTCGGAGCGCTGGGCGAGGAGCTAAACGCCAATCCACGGACGCTCGAGCGACTGCGGAGCAGCCTCAATCCGTTGTCCACTTTCGATTTCGGTCTCCTCCGCGAGCTGCCCCGGGCCAGGGACTGGCAGGCGCGGTGAGGCTCTTCGAGCACGAGGACTTCGGGACTGCCGTGACGGCCGCTGCGGCCGCGACCGGACTGGAGGAATCCTTCGTCGAGAAGGACTACTACATCACGGAGGTCCTGCGGATCATCGGCGCGCGGTACACCCCGGGCCAGGTGATCTTCAAGGGAGGGACCAGTCTGTCCAAGGCGTGGGGGTTGATCGAGCGGCTGTCCGAGGATGTCGACCTGCTCGTCGTGCGCGAGCGCTTCGAGCCTGCGCTGGGAAGGGGGCGCGTCGATCGAGAGCTCGTGGCGATGACGGAGGCGATCGCAGCGCACCCCGGCCTCACGCTGGACGAGTCCCGGAGCGATCGCATCAGCGGCCGCGCCCGCAGCGACTGGTTCACGTTCGACCAGTGGTTCCCGCGCGTCGGGATCGCCCCCTCGATCATGAGCGAGCCGGGCGTGCGCGGCGGTAACTATCCGACCGTTGAATGTGAGATCGACTCGGTGGTCGCGCGCCACCTCCGGACGGCGGGACAGGAGTCGATCGCCGAGGATCTGCAGCCCTTCGCCCTGACGGTCCTGCATTTTCGCCGGACGTTCGTCGAGAAGCTGTTCATCGTCCACGGACTTGCCGAACGGCTGCAGAACGACGGGCAAGGCCTCGGCCGCGACGCCCGGCATTACATCGATCTGCACGCGCTGGCCGGCGAGCCGGAGGTCGAGGTGATGCTGCGCTCGCCGGAGTATCAGGAGATCAAGGAGGATTACGAGGCGCTGAGCCTGCGGTTCTTCAAGAAGCGGTACGTGCGCCCGCCCGATCTGAAGTTCGCGCAGAGCGCTGGCGTGTTCCCCGGCGCATCGCTTCGGGCGCGCATCATCGCGGACTACGACGAGCAATGCCGGACCCTGTGTTACGGCGCATATCCGTCGTTCGACGAGGTCGTCGGCCGGTTCGAGACGCTGCGGGACCTGCTGTAGTCGCGGGGGACGTCCGGGAGCGGGCCACACCCGCACAGCCAGCCCTGCGGATCAGCGTTAGGCCCCGGGGTGCAGCAGGGCGGCCCGGCAGTAGCGGCCGATCGCATCCTCGGGAAGGTGCTCGTAGGTCTGGATGGGACCGAGCCCGTTGAGGAGCTGGCCCACCAACGCCGCGAACCCGGCGGGGCCGGCGATGAAGAGGTGGATGGCGCGGATGTCACGCCACTCGCTCCGCGCGGCCTTGACGGCGTCGATCAGGGACATCGCCGCGTCGGTGGACTCCCCCGGCGAGCGGAACTCTGCCAGCCCCCCGCCCTTCCCACGGAGCCGAACGTACCCGCGGAACGTCGGGACCTCGCCGGCACTCTCGCGCAACGCTTCCTCGGCATCGTGGTTGATCGACACCACGATCGCCATGTCCACGGCCGAGGCATTGGCCGTTTCGCGTGTGTCGATGTGCACCCGCGCAGACTCGCGTGCCGCGGCGAGCGACCAGACCTGATCGGGGGCACCGAGCCGGTGCTGCCGCCAGCGCAGCTCCGGGCCGGCGGGTGCCAGGAACGCGGCACCGAGCGCCAATGCCGCCGGCAGCGCGCACCGGCCGTCCGCGTCGACCGGCCGGCCGGGGGCCAGCTCGCGCACCGTGCTGGCGACCACGGCGACCGCGGGGAGCAGGCGGTCGTGCCAGGCGCCGGCGGTCGCGCAGCGCCCGTCGAAGCGATCCGACCAGTCGAGCGTGAGCGCAACGCCCGGTTGTGCAGGCGCGCGCTCTCGCGTGTGGAGGATGAGCCGCATCGGGCTGTCGTCATCCAGGGTGGCGACGACTTCTTTCACCCGCCGCCGCAGCACGAGTTCGGCGACCCGTGCAGCCTCATCGCCGCCGATCGGATCTCCATCGGCCCGGGTCAGGTTCCAGCCGCTCAGGTCCTCGATGCCGAGATGGCGGCTGGCGATCTCACCCGCATCGCCGTAGTCAAGGCCGCCGGCGGCGACCGGCTGTACGAAGAACCCGTCGTTCGCGCGCTTGCGGTTGACGATCTCGGGCAGCTCGGCCTTGCGGATGATGTCGGACCCTTCTACGTCGGGCGTGATCCACACGAGTGCTGACGCGATGGTGGGGTCGCGCAGGACCGCGCGCAGCTCCTCGGCGGTCGGCTCGGCGTCGAGGTTGGTGATGTCCTGCCAGGTCGGAACGCCGAGGTCGTGCAGGGCACGCACGAGGTACCGCACCTCGTCGCTGCGCGAGCGCCGATAGCTGACGAAGCAGCGGCCCGTGCGGTCAGTCACGCCCGTGTGCGGGTCGTCATGGGCGGCGCATGCGGTTGCCGAACAGCTCGCGCCACTTCTCCACCGCCGCCCGCTCCTTACCCGCGTCCTCGAGCTCCACCGCCGCCTCGGCCACCGCGAGCGCTTCGCGCAGCCGGTCGGCGGCGGCCGATTTCTCGTACGACGCCATGGAGGAGTTGACGTCGGGACCGAGCCCGGCGGGGTCGGGCCACACGTCCTGGATCTGGTCCGCCGCGCTGGCCAGAAACCAAACGATCTCGTCCTGGAACGACCCGAACGGTGGCCGGACCAGCGTGAGGGCCATCACCTCCAGCAGGAACGACGGTCGCACCGGCCTGTCCCACTCGCGATTCCACCCCTTAACCATCTTCACGAAGGGGATCCACTGCTTGCCGCACTCCGCATTCTTGGCAGTCGCCATTTCGTGGTGGATCCGGGGATTGGTGGCAATCCACTCCCCGACGACCCTGTCGGGGATCTCGTAGCCACCGCCGTCGCGATCGAAGGCCGGGACGATGTCGAACGACACCACCGCGTCCTCCTTGCCGAACTCCACGGCGCACGAGCGGCGCCCGATCGTGGCCTTCGGGTACTTCTTCATGAGCACGGCCTGGAGGTGACCGAGGGCTCGGATCGGCGTCAAGTCGCGGACGTCACCGTCGGCGCCATCGGCCTTCAGGACGCAGAAGATGTCCACGTCCTTCAATCGCTTGGTCTTTGTGGCGCGGCGGTACGAGCCAGTCAGGAAGTCGTCGCACAGGTCGATGTGGCCCCCGACGTGGTCGCGGATGGCGTGGTGGCGGGAAATAGCCTGGGCCTGCTCGGTCGTGGTGATCTCGAGGTTCGACTTGAGGTCTTTGAAGGCCTCGTCGACGTAGCCCACGTCAGGTCACCTCGTCAGGTAGCGGGCGGAGATCGAGGCATCCGGGGCGCGACCGAGTGACCCGAGGGAGAACGAGCTCATGTCCGCCGTCGCTGCTCGCGTGGTGGCCGACCAGCCGGACATCGGGGTGTGCGACCCGCTGTGGGAGGTGACGACGCGGTACGTGGCGCCCGCCGGGACGCTGGCGAGCTTGGCCAGGTAGCGGGTGAGGCGGGCTTTGCTGGCGACGAACTCGACCTCGCCCGTGCCGTACGAGTATCGAATCGGGATCTCGAAGACGGCGTAGGGGCGGTCCGTGGGACCGCACTCCAGCACCACCTCGGAGAGCGAGCCCTCCTCGATCCACTGCTTGATCCCGTTCTCGATGATCGTCCACTGCGACGTGAGAGAGGTGTGGGAAAGACCGAGCACCGCGATCACCTCGCTGAACGCGCCCATGATCGTGTCGGCCAGGAACACCGCCGTCTGCGTGCGGGTGTTGGTGGCGATCCTGGTGCTGACGCTCATGCGTCCTCCTTGCCCAGCAGGCGGGCGAGCGCTGCAGCATCGAAGTCGCCGGACCCTGCCGACGTTGCCAGAGCGGCCGATTCCCTGAGCACCGGCGGCGGTTCGGTGGTCAGATGCGTCGAGTCGGCGACCGCGTCCGAGATCCACGCGGCCATCGCTCCCTCCGCGGGGAGGTGGATCGTCCAGTCGGTGGCCGTGGCCGCCACTGTGTTCAGGTTCTCGTGCAGTGTCGTCGCGGCCGTGCCGCTGACGATCGTGATGTCGAGCCGAAGCGGGTCCGCCATGAGTGTCAGTGGCTCGTGCTCGAAGTGCCCCGCCGAGACGAGGGCGCGCCCGACACCGATGATGCCCATCACCTCGTCGCGCGCGGCGGCCTCGTCGATCTCCGATGCCGGGGCAAGGGTGTCTCCCACCAGATCCGCGATCGCCGTCCACACCTCGCTGGCGCTACGTTCGGGCGGCCCCGCGATCTGCCTACGCCGCGCGGACACTGGCGCCCTTCCTGGGCCCCACCTCGATCGCCAGCGCAGCGGCAGCCTCGTTGAGCGCCTCGATCGTCAGCGTATTCGGGTCGAGCACCGTCTTCTGCTTGAGCGCGAGCGCGGCAGTCACGAGCTTGCGCGCCTGACGGCCGTCGGCGCCCTCGATCCTCTCCGCGACCCGCCGAAGAGCCCTGGTGTCGGCGAGCTTGGCGAGCTGGGGAAACGGGGCGGCGAGATGCCGGAGGGTGTCGGCCAGGATCTCCTGGAGCGCCTCGACGGACGGCAGCGGGACGCGAATGACGACATCGGCCCGCGAGAGGAAGGCCTCGTCCAAGCCGTCGGGGAAATTTGAGGTGACGATGAAGATGATGTGCGAGGCCGTCGCGGTGATCGTGTCGAGCGCGGTGAGCACGGCGTCGGTGGCGCGGTGCACGTCAACCGGGTTCGCCGAGAGCGAGGCGGCGCTGCGGGCAACCGCCATCGACTCAACCTCATCGAGCAGGACGACGGTGGGGAGCTCGTCGGCGGCGAGTGAGGGGATGTGCTCCACCAGCAGCTCCTCAACGGCCTGCTGTGACTGGCCGTGCTCGGCCGACATCAGTCCGTGCGGGCGGACCTCGATGAGCCGGCACCGCTTGGCCGCCACCACGGCGGCGAGGGAGTTCGCCGCACCGCGCGCCAAGGTGGTCTTCCCCGTGCCCGGGGGCCCGATCAGAGCGATGAGTCCATGCGTGGCGGTGGCGGTGAAGTCGACGCCGGCCGAGCGCAGCTTCATCGCGAGCAAGGCGTGGTTGAGCAGGCGTGTCTTGATGTCCGGGTCGACGACGACCGCGTCCCAGTGCGACGCGTACCGGCCCCCTCGGTCCGGGAGAACAACGTTCACGGCGATGGTGTCGGCGACGTTCATGGGCTGATCGACCTGGACCAACGAGCGTACTGAGGGCCGCGGACGTCTCCGCGACGTCAAAGCGAGCGCAGCGGCTGCGAGGCCAGTGGCTCCGGCGACGTCGTACTGGGACGACGGTCAGTTGGTGTACCACCTGGCGGCCTAGTGGCCGCTGCCATACCCGATGCATCCCCAATGCGGCGCAAGCCGATCGGAGCTGGGCTCTTGCGTCGTTGCGCAGGATCGACATTGCCCCAATCGCGCGGCAGCACGCCAAGCCGGGCGATCGCTTTCGTCTTACCGGCTGCGTGCGCCCGGTGATCGCCTTGGCGACTTTCCGTCCCCCATTCCTCGCTGGGTCGCGCGGTAGTCTGGGGCATCCGGATGCTGCCGAAGGCACTCGTTCCTCGAACCTCCACCGCGTTGCCCTACAAGCCCGCAGAGCAATCCATTCCCAAGCTTCTCGCTGACTGGGCTGCCGTGATGAATGAGCTTCGGCTCCGCGACATCATCAGGACGAACAACAACCCCGTCGGGGACATAGCCGAGGCCATCGTTGCGAAACACTACGAAGGGCAGCGAGGGTCCTTCAGCCAAGCCGGTTGGGACGTTATGGCGCCCAATGGCGAGCGCATCCAGGTCAAAGCGATCCGGTCAACGCCGACCACAAGGCGTCGGAACGTCAGCCCGATTCGTGACAACGCCTACGACTCTGTTGTCATCGTCGTTCTCGACGAGCGCTTCCAGGTCGTCGAAGGACTGAAGCTTCTCAAGAGAGACCGTGGAAACCCGTTTTCCTCATCGTGAGTACGTGAACGGCCGAATCATCACCGTCACGTCGGCCTTGCGCGCTGATCCGCGCGTTGAGACGGTCGATCTTCGGGAAGCAGCGGTCCGGCTGGGTACATAGCCGCCGACAATCGCTTTTGTGCCTCCGCCGGCTGAGCGTCGGCGACTCCTTCGGCGACTAAGCCCGTCGCCCCTGATGGCGGCTGCCGCCATCGAATCGGAGGCGTGACGAGAAGCGCCGGCTTCGCACCTACCCGAGACCCCCGCTTTGGGCCTTACGCGGGATGACATCGACGGCATGCTGCACTACGAGGGGTCGCTCAGGGTCTCTCGGCAATCCACTGCTCGAGTCGAGCCTGGTCCAGCGCCTCGAGCTGCGGATAGAGGTCCGAGCTGATCTTGACAAAGCCTCGGAGCTCTTCGCGGTGCTCGTCGTCGCTCTGCTCGCGAGTGGGGTGTCCGACTCCGTAGACCTCGCCATCCACTTTTGTCCCGTCGAGGATGCGCAGTAGCTCGCCGAGGGTCGGCAGCGCCGACATCCGGTCGATCGGGGACTCGAACGGAATTTCATCGTCATTCGTAATGACGACGCGAAGGTCATGTTCGGTCGTCGGCACGGCGTACACCTCGGACCCGCCACCGCCACCGGGCCTTCCGGCATCGGTCTCCACGCGGGCCAGCTCGTAGGCCGGGATCTCGAAGTCACCGTACTCGTCAGGCTCGTGGTCTTCTGGGACGGCGACCCAGCTCGGAACATCTTCGCGCTTGTCCGCGAAGGCAGAACCTGGCAGGGCATCGAGGGGCGGCCCCGCAGCGGGGCGCCAAGCGAGAAGTTCGTCTGAGGGCGGCCAATTCACTTCGAGCATGGAGACATGTCGGCCCATGCTCCCACAAGCTGACCGGCCTGACCGGGTCGTCCCCGCGAAACCGCCGGCCCGCAGTGCTCGGGTCGTTGTCCGGCCGGACACTCTGGGCGGCCTCGGACACAGCGCGAGGCGGCAATCGAGCTGCTGCCCGCACCGCAGCCGGACGCACGACCCGGGTTCAAGGGCCCTTCCGCCCCGACTAGGGTCTTTCGCTGCCGCCTAATCAACGACGCTCAGTAGGCGACATCCTTGGCCATAGGAATGCGGTTTGTGGCCCGTGCGGTGGCGACGTATTCGGCGACAAGGGCTCGCAGCGCGGAGTAGCTGTCCTGCTCGACATCGCGTTCGACGAGGTAGACACGGCCTTCAGTGCCGGCGGGCGAGTCGATTACGATTGCGAGGCCATTGACCCGGCGTCCGTAGAGCACCCGGTCTCCCGCGCCGACGGTGTAGCGGGCAAGTTCGAAGCCGAGCTCTTCCGCCCTCTCGCTGGTCGCAGCGGTCCGGGTTGTCAGAGCGGCGCTCACGACCCGTGCCGCCAAGTGCAGTTGCTGCCGTAGCCGACGATTTCGAACTCCTGGACCTTGACCGCGTCCTCGGCTACCTCGATCGCCTGCGTATCGCCGAAACGCTCGATAGCACGCTCAAGCGCAGTACTCGGCCGCGTGTTCTTCAACCTTCGGATCTCGCGGCTCGCCCGCGCGCTGGTCTGCGGCCACTGGAAGGTCTGGCCGGTGCGCTCGGCAAGGGCCTTGAGGTAGTTGAGCTGCCGGGGGCTCGGGGGCTTTGGGGCCATGCTGTCCTCCTGGTCTGGGGTGGTGGGCATGCCCCAGCGAAGGCCGCGTTCGGCGAGCGGCTGTCAAGCATTTGAACCGGACTTTGCCGTACGCCGTCGTGGATTCCTGCCCTACCCAACAGTGGACGGCGGGCCTTCAAATGCTTGACAGCAGCCGGCGGGTGTGGCCCGCTGAAGGGGCTGTCCCGCCGCCTCTAACCGGCAGGTACGCGGCTCCATGGATCCCCGCCGGGAGGCCGGCGGGCTGAACGCCCACCGGCTCCGCGCCCTTTCCTGTCAGGCGGTGGTGATCAGCTCAAGCGCCCGGGTCTTCTGAGTGCCGTCGTCAACTGCGCGCGCGAACCGCTCACCGCTCTGGCGGATCGGTCGGTACCAGTCCCCGTACTCGATGATCGCGTTCACCGCGGCCCATTTGCTGCCTGGGGCGTTCCCCTGCGTGTCCCCGCACAGGAACAGATCCACGACCCGCTCCTTGACCTGCTCGCGGCCCTTCCGCGTCCGGTCGGTCATCGAGTCCTCGGTACCGGACGGGTAGAGCTCACCGAGCACCTTTTGCAGCTGCCGCTCAGAGCACCGCTCCGACGCGAGCTGATTGCCAGTGGCCCTGAACTGCTCGTAGTAGTCGATCGACAGATCGAGCACCCGGCGCGCCTCGTGGACGCGGCGGCTGATCTGCTTGGTGTGCCGGATCGAGAACTTCTGCCGCGCGCGCTCGAGACCCCAGTTGAGCGTATTCATGCAAACGACCCGGACCGGGGTCGTTGCCGCGATCACGGCCGTCGACCCGTCGTGGCTGTTCATCAGCAACACGTAGGGCCGGAGCGGATCGCCGCCGACCTCCATATGGTCGGGCAGCGTGGCGAGCACCCAGACGCGCCGGCCGCCGTTGAGGCTGCCAGCGGTCTCAAAGTGCAGGCTTGAGCCGAGGAGTTGGTCGACGAACTGGAACGCCTCCTCGTTCTGCACGATCCGATAGCGCTCTCCGACGATCCCGAGCACGGTCCGGGTGTCCTGGCGGACGGTCGCGTAGAAGCCGGGGATCTCCTCGCACCGCGGCTCCCACCAGTCACTCACGGTCGCGGCATCGCCGCGGTCGACCGCGATCGGCTCGCGCTCGACCTGCCAGCCCAGCCCAGAAGCCTGGATCGCCTCGGCGATCGTCGCCGGCGGTTGGTCTAGAACCGCTCCGAGGCCGTGCCACGGCGTCTCGCGGACCGAGAACATTGAATCGCTGCTGGATATTCCTGCGGGCATGAATGCCTTCCCTTCTGGTTGTGGCCCGCTCGATGCGGGGCCGGTCGCGGCGAGGGCCGCACGCCCGGATGGCGTGCAAACCTTGCCCCGCCCGTCGGCACCCGCCTCGTGCCGGCATGCACACCTACGAAGGGTGGGCATCGGCTCACGCGTCGACCTCGTCGTCCAGCTCAGCTTCCGCGCCCGCCAGGGCGCGCCACATCAGCGGCGGGTCGGCCCGACACCGGATGAAGCACCACTTAGGGCTCGTCCATCAATTAGATGATGGGTTGATGGAGTTAGTTCCATTCGCCGTGGAAGGAGTGGCGGGTGAGGTTGACCGCCGCGAGTTCGGCGGCGGTGACCTCGACTTTGGGGTAGTCGTTCTCGTCGAGGCGGGCGTTGACT
>JAABUZ0100009728.1_pt1 | contig 10900 bp, 8 predicted proteins | sample 5562091 | NCBI WGS metagenome assembly JAABUZ01 (sample SAMN12813069, study PRJNA571459) | rock metagenome | isolation source: Antarctica rocks | place: Antarctica: Victoria Land, Linnaeus Terrace sud | collected 2015-12-21
GCCGGCGCCGACTTGGAGCCGCTGCCCTACCTGGTCATCATCGTGGACGAGTTCGGCGAGCTGCTCACCAGCCGGCCCGACTTCATCCGCCTCTTCGTCGGGATCGGGCGGGTGGGTCGCAGCCTCGGCATGCACCTACTGCTCGCGTCGCAGCAGCTCGACGAGGGCCGCCTGCGCGGGCTCGAGGGCCACCTGAGCTACCGCATCTGCCTGCGTGTGTTCAGCGCCATGGAGAGCCGCTCGGTCATCGGTGTGCCGGACGCCTACAACCTCCCTCAGCTACCCGGCTCGGCCTACCTCAAGGTTGACCCCCTGGGGCCAAAGAGGTTCAAGGTGGCCATGGTGTCCGACCCCTACCGGAGGTCGGTGGCGGAGGAGTCCACGCGACCTCGCGCCGAGCTGTTCACCGCTCGCCTCCCGGCTGCTGAGGACGGCGGACCGGCGGACCTCAACGGGAGCTCCTCTGGTTCGGAAACCGCCAAGCTCAACGGAAAGGGCACCAGCGTGCTCCAGGTCGCCGTCGGCCGCCTGCGCGACGGCGAGCGCCGGGCGCACCAGGTCTGGCTCCCGCCACTGGAGCGAGCCCTGCCGCTGGACTCCCTGCTTCCCGGCATCGGCGTCCATGCCGAACGAGGACTGGTCGCCGCCAGCTGGCCAGGCGTGGGCAAGCTCAGCGTTCCCCTCGGCCTGGTCGACAGGCCGACGGAACAGGCGAAGGCCGTGCTGGCGGTCGACTTCAGCGGCTCCGGCGGCCACCTCGCCATCGTCGGCGCGCCCCAGGCAGGCAAGAGCACGCTGCTGCGGACACTCATCACCTCCTTCGCACTCACCCATACCCCCACCGAGGTCCAGTTCTACTGCGTTGACTTCGGAGGTGGGGGTCTGCAGTCACTGGATCCGCTGCCCCACGTTGGAACGGTCAGCGGCCGCTTCGACCCCGAGCAGGTCGGGCGGGTGGTGAGCGAGGTGTTCGGCGTCTTGGATCACCGCGAGCGCCTGTTCCGGAGCAAGGGGATCGACTCAGCCCAGACCATGCGAGCGATGCGCGCCGCCGGAGAGTTGGGCGACGAAGTCCTCGGCGACGTCTTCCTCGTCATCGACCACTGGGGCGCAATGCGCCAGGACTTCGAGGACCTGGAGGAATCGGTGCTCGCCATCGCCGCCCGCGGCCTGGGCTACGGCGTGCACCTGGTGATCACCGCCAACCGCTGGATGGAGATCCGCGCCAACCTGCGGGACCTAATCGCGGGGCGGCTCGAGCTGCGCCTCAACGACCCGGTTGACTCGGAAGTCGATCGCCGGATCGCGGCGAACGTGGCGAACGTGCCGGGGCGCGGGCTCACGCCCGAGGGTCTGCATTTCCAGGCTGCCCTGCCCCGCGTCGACGGCCTGCCGGTCACCACCGACCTGCAGGCGGCTGTCGAACGCGTCGTCCGGGATGTCGGTCAGGGCTGGACAGGGCCGGCGGCGCCGCCGGCGCGGGTGCTGCCCCGAAGGATGCTTTTCACAGAGCTCCCGATGCCCGGTGCCGATAGGGAGCCCGGGGTTCCCATCGGCCTCGCCGAGCAAGGTCTCCAGCCGGTCTATCTCGACCTCAGTGGAGGTGACCCTCACTTCATCATCTTTGGCGACGGCGAATCGGGCAAGACCACTCTGCTTCGCACCTACCTGACCGGCCTCACGGCCCGCGCAGCCGAGGGACGCGCCGCGATCCTGATCATCGATTACCGAAGGACCCTCCTCGACGCTGTCAGCTCGGACCATCTCTGGGCCTACGCCGGGGCGGCGCCGGCGGCTACGGACGCTGTCAACAGGCTGCGCGACGTGCTGGTCTCCCGGCAGCCCGGGGTTGACCTGACGGTGAAGCAGCTTCGGGAGCGCAGCTGGTGGACGGGACCGGAGTTCTACGTGATAGTGGACGACTACGACCTGGTCGTAACGCCCAGCGACAACCCTCTGTATCCGCTGGTCGACTTCCTACCCCAGAGCCGCGACCTCGGTCTCCACGTCATCGTTGCCCGCCGTGCGGGAGGCGCATCCCGAGCGCTGCTGGAGCCGCTGCTCCTGCGTCTCAAGGAGTTGGGCAGCAGCGGCATCCTGTTCTCCGGCGATCGGCAAGAAGGACCGTTGTTGGGAAGTCATGCGGCCACGACGCAGCCGCCGGGCAGGGGGCTGCTGGTACGCCGGCGGCACCCGGCGACAGTGGTCCAGACGGCCTGGGTGCCGGAATGAGGTCGGAGTCGGTAAGTCTCAAGCCCTGAATTGCCGGTTGCCTTCCGCTCCCGGCTGGCGACCGCGGACGGAACTTGTTTCGCGGCGACTCGACGATGGCTGGCTCTGTCTGCCTCCGTCGCGGCCGGCGCGGGGGCCACTCTTGCGTCAAGTGACTCATCCCCAGGTGGAAACAGCATCACGGCTTCCGGAGACCGGCCGGCAGGGGCACCTCGCCTCCTGTCTCGTCGGAAGCGGACGCCCAACTCGCGACCTGTCGAGCGTGTGCGGGCGCCGGTGGAAGGACCTGTGAGCAATGGTTTCCGCCGGGCGACTTCCTCCCCAGGCTGTATACCTACTCGCGCAGTGCAACCAGCCTCTGGTGGCCGCGTTGGAACCGGAAGCTGCGGCTGCGGTTGAGCATCCATGGTTGCCTAGCAGGTAGGCAGCGGTGGAGCTACTCAGCCTCCTGCAACCGAACCTGCTGCGGCGTGGTCGCGGCACCGACACCCGGGCGTCCGTCTCCGTCGTTCACGGTTTGGGTGCCGACATGAGGCGAGCCAGGGTCAGCGGAGCCCTGGCTCGCCTCGAAGGAACTTGTGAGTCGCTCTTCTACCTACGCTCGCCTCACCACATGGAGGTGTTGGCGCTCTCAGCACTCCTGTAGCCCTGGTTGGCCTGACTCATGTTCTTGCCCTGGGACTGGAGGGCCTGGTTCATTTGCTGCGAGCCGGCGTTCCACTTGCCCTGGGCTCCGTGGTAGGCCTCGCGCGCCGTGCCTCGGTTCCAGACGGACATGAGCTGATTGACGTTGGCCTGGAGATCGTTGAATTCCGCCGTCAGCTGGTTCCAGGCTCTCTGGATGTCGGCGACACCGCCATCGATGGCACCGAAGTCGACCTTGACGAACCCGCTCATCGTGCTCTCCTTTCAGGTGAGATAGAAATGGTCCACAGCAGGAGTGATGCCCCTACCGAACGATATTGGCCTGCTCCGTGTTGAGGTAGTTGCGGAAGTTGCCCATAAGCCCGTCACCAATCATGGTGAGCGACTGGGTCAACTGCTGGTGCTGCTGCTGCCAGGTCTGGTAGACCCGCTGGTGGCTATTGGCCGCGTCTCCTTGCCAGCTGGGCCGCATCCCTTCGATCTGAGTGGTCAATTGATTGATCTGGGCCTTCATTCGCTGGCTCAGATCCGTCACGTGGTTCGCCTTCGCTCGAAGTACGTCGAGCTCTACCTCAAATCCGCCTCCGGCTCCGCCGTGTGCCATCGTCCCTTCTCCTTTTCAAGTCGTCCGGGAATTGAGAGGGCCAATCTGCCCCATGGGAACCAAGGTAGCACCTGACGGTATCGGATGCATCGGGGGTTCCCTGATCTTTAAGCGGGCATCGCACCTGCGGCCAACTCCCTGACCTACGGCCAACTCCCTATCCGACCGCCCAGCGCTGGCCGCCGTTCAACTCAGGCTGGGTGGCGATGGCTCGTCATCGCCCCGGATGGCGGTAGCAGCCAGCTGGTGCCGGGACCGGATGTCGAGCTTGGCGTAGACCCGCGTGAGGTGGGTCTCGACGGTCTTCACCGTGACCGACAGCTCGCGCGCGATCTTCTGGTTGGTTCCCCCTTCGGCAGCCAGCTGTGCCACCCGCTGCTCCTGCGGGGTGAGCCGTTCCGGATCGGTGGGTCGCCGCCGCCGCCCTCGCGCCACCGCGAACTCGGCGGCCACGATACCCGCCAGCCATCTCGCACCCAGGCCTTGGGCCAGCTCCAGAGCCTCCCCCAGCAGAGGCCGCGCGCGTGAGGGCTCTCCACCGCGCAGCAATAAGCTGCCGCAGTCCAGGAGCGTCTCCACCCGCTCCAGGGGGAGATCGACCTCTTCGTGGAGGGCGAGCGCGACCCGCCAGCGGCGCTCGGCGCCGTCCCGGTCACCGTGACGCTCCGCCAGTCGCGCCCGTCCCATCGCAGTGGCGATCTGGGGCCAGCGGCAGGGGAGCCGCTCGCCGCAGCGCTCCAGCCAGTCGACCACGCGGCACGCGTCCTCCTCGCGGTCGCATTTGAGGTAGGCGGCGACCGCGTGGGGAGCCCACGGCACCAGACAGGGTTCGCGGAGACCCAGCCCGGCGGTCATCTGCTCGATGCTCCCATAGAGCTGGCACGCCTCCTCTGGCCTTCCCCTGTAGACAGCGTGCCGGCCGCGGACGTGCCACAGCCACAGCAGGGTCAGCCATTCACCCTGGGCGGTGGCTCTGGGCTCCACGCGGGCGCACCAGGTCTCGCTCTCCTCGATTCGGCCCAGGTGCAGCAGGACGTTGGCCTGCCGGATTCCGGCGAAGGCTTCGGCCCACGGTGCTGAGCGGGCCAGGGCTTGTGCCCGGCCGGCGAGCTCGAGAGCTTCTGAGAGCTTGCCCCGGCGGAGCAGCATCTCCGCCTGATCGCCGGCGAGCCGGGCGGCCGCTCCGTCAGCGCCCACTTCCTCGGCGGTGGTCAAGGCCATGCCCAGAGACCGCTCGGCATCGTCGAAGCGCTCGGCGACCGTGGCCACCTCGCCGAAACTCCCGAGCGAGCCGCCCATCCAGCACAGGTCTGGGAGCTCGGTTAGGGGATCAGCCTCCAGGTGGCGGGCCGCGATCGCGATCTGCTCCAAGCCGGCGGCATCGCCGCTCATGTACGCCACAAACCCGCAAGCCGCCTCTGCCCTCAAGCGATTGCTCCCGGTCACGCTCTGAGCGCACTCGCGGGTCTGCAGCGCGCGCGGCAGCGCAGCGGCCGGTCCCCCCGTGTACCAGGCCTGGCAGGTGGAATCCACCAGGGCCGGGATGGCCGCGCCGGGTTCCGTCGTCTGTAGGGCGCTGGCGGCCTCCTCGAACTGCACTCTTGCTAGCTCCGGAGCACCGGTGAGATGGAGCGCCCGCCCGGCCGTTCGCAGCGTCTCGCTCCATACCTGCGGAGAGAGGTTTCGATAGGTCCGAAGCCGATCACAGACCCCGACCGCATCAGCCGGACGACCGCCGGCCAGCAGGGCCTGGGCCAGCGCGAGCAGCAGTTCGGGGCCGGCATGGGCCCCGGCGAGCTCGACGGCCGCCTCCAGGTACCGGATGGCAGCGCGAAGTGGCCCCGCCCGCAGGGACACCCGCCCGGTTTCCTCGAGGACGGCGATCGCCTCTTGGTTGCCGGCCAGCCGGCCCGGGATCGCATGCTCGGCAGCCTCCACGGTCATGCCGCGCCTGACCAGGGCGGTGAACGCCCGCTCGTGGAACCGCGCTCGCATCAGCGGTGTGAGTTCGTTGTAGAGCGCCTGCCTGAACAGAGGATGCACGAACTCGACCAGGCTGTCGGCGGCCGGACGGACCAGGGCCCCGCGGCAGAGTGCTTCCACCGCTCGCTCGGTCTCCCTGTCCCCGAGCCCCGCAACCTCGGCAGCCAGCACCGGGCAGAACTGGGCCGCTAGGACGCTCGCCGCCCAGGCCCATCGCATCTCTTTCGCGCGCAGTCCGGCGAAATGGCTGAGCCGCAGGCCACTCGCGGCGGCTCGAGAGGGCCGTTCCGGGGGGCGCGGAACCGCCTCACGCGGCCGGAGGCGCAGCCCCAGGTGCTCGAGCAGCAGGGGGTTGCCCGCGCACAGAGCTGTGGCCCTGCGGATGGTGGCGCTGGAGAAGCTGCGGCCTGCCCGGCTGGAGAGGAGCTCGCCGGCGGCGCGGGCGCTCAGGGGGGTCAGCCGCTCCAGAGCCGCGTGTCCTTCGTTAGCCAGGCTCGAGGCGACCTCCAGCCCGGCGGGTGGCCAGGGCCGCAGGGTGCCGACGACCGCCACCGGCATGGACCCGAGCCGGCGGCAGAGGAAGGAGAGCAGGGCGAGCGAGTCGGCGTCCGCCAAGTGAACGTCGTCGAGAGCGAGCAGCACAGGCTCCGGGGAGAGCCGCCCGAGGTGCCGCAGCGTTTCGTAGAAGCCGGCGGTCCGCGCGGCCGATGCTGCCTGCTCAGCGTCGCCCAGACCGTGCTTAACGCCGAGCGCCTCGAACCCCTGGGCAAACAGGCCGAACGGCAGCGTGGTCTCCCTCTCGTCGGCACGAGCTCTTCCCACACGGAAGGCGGTCGTCGATTGAACCGCCTGGCCAAGGACAGCCGTCTTGCCCAGCCCCGCCTCCCCAACCACGAAGAGCGCTCCGCCGCTGCCCGCTCGTGCCCGGTCCAAGAGGCCCGCGATGGAGACGAGCATCCCCTCCCGCTCTTCTAATACGGCGGGGGAACTCATGCCACCCGCAAGAATCCCGCTGCGGAACGGTGAACCATCACAGTCCACGCCACGGGTTCTGTGATGCGTGTCCACCTCACAGCAAACGCCACGTCCATCGCGAAATCTGCGAGTACCCAGTAGGCCTTCTGCGACCGCCCAACCGCTGTCGGGATCTCGGTCCTAACTTTCCGCATCGCCTGCTGCCATGCCTCCATGCGGGCCATGTAGTAAGTCTGAGGTTCAGATCCCGAGTCCTTGCCGCCCAGTTCACAATACCGCCTACGCTGGCTCTGGCTAGGTCCTGAACACCGGATTCGAGGGAGAAGACATGTCGACGACACCTGAGGCCGCCCAAGCAACGGTTCTTGTAACCGTGCAGACGGCCCAAGGCTTCAACAATGTGAGGCTGCCAGCCGACGTACCCCTCGACGAGCTACTGCCCGCTGTTCTGGAGGCCCTGCACCAGTCCTCGACGGGCACGTGGATTCTCAGAGCTCCCTGGAGTCTCAGACTCCGTGGTGGGCAGCCACTGAACACCCGTCTCACGCTGGCCGAGATCGGCGTTCTGCCTGGCGCGATCTTTGAGCTGCTGCCTGAGGAGCAGCCCTCTCTTCCGGTCCCCTGGCTTCGGCAAGTCACGTCGCGCCTGGCAACCCTACGGCCGACGCGGGCGGCGACACCTGCGCCTTCCAGGCCCGCGCCAGATCCGCGCCCAGCGCCAGATCCGCGCCCAGCGCCCGAACCGAGGCCGGAGCCCGAACCGAAGCCGAGGCCCGACCCGAGGCTGGAACCTCAGCCCACGCCGGAGCCCGAACCCGCGTCCGAGCCCGAGCCCGAACCCACGCCCGAACCCACGCCCGAGCCCGAACCGACCCCCGAGCCCGAAGAAACCCCCGAGCCCCAGCCCGAACCCACGCCCGAGCCCAAACCGACGCCCGAGCCCGAACCCACGCCCGAGCCCGAACCGACCCCCTTGCCCGAACCGACCCCCGAGCCGGAACCGACTGCCGAGCCCGAACCGATGCCTGAGCCCAAGCGGCGACCCCAAGCAACCGGCCGATCGCGCCGATTGACACCATCAGTAGCTTCTCCGAAGGCAGCCTCACAACCTGCCGCAGCTCGCGAGGCGGCGGCAGCGTTGGGCACCTTCTCGACCGGTCCAAGCGTCGCGGCCAGCGCCATGCCAGCGACCTGGGCGGCTGCGCAGCTCTCCGCGTCGCAGCGGCAACTCACCCACCCCGTGCTCATCGCCGTAATGTCCCTGCAGCCCGGCACGGGCAAGACGACGATCGCATCACTGCTCGCCGCTCATCTCTCTCAGCAGCGTTCTGAGCCGGTCCTTTTGCTGCGCGGAGATTCCGGCGAGGGGGCTTCACCTCAGTGGGAAGAGCATGCGGTGCGGCTGCTGCAGTCGCAGCGGCTGACGGCTGGGGACGTAGCCAGCCTGACGACCGCGGGACCTGGCCAGGCGGCGCTCTTGCAATGGCCCGGAAACGGGCCCGAATCACCGCTCTGGGAGGAGCAGACGTGCAGCCGCGTGCTGATGAGGGTGACGCGGTTCTTCGGCCTGATCTTGATCGACTGCGGCGCCGGCTTTGAGGGCGGCTGGCAGTCCACCGCTCTCGCTTTCGCGGATCAGTTCGTTCTGGTGTCCGGACCGCCGCCGGACACCGGCGCGTCACTCGGGCCCGCCGCACAGGGTTTGGTGTCCAATGGACGACCCGTCGTGTTTGTGCGCAATAGGGTGAAGCCGGCCTTTGCATCGCCGCCTCCTGATCTGGGGGTGGCCTGTCCGGTGATCACCATCCCCCCCTTGTCCGGTCCAGCCATTACGGCCGGCGAAGGCGTCGCGCTGCCGGCCGGCGACTCCGCAACCGGAGCTCCGATCGAGGCTCTCGCCGGCCTCCTCGCGTCCGCCTGGTAATCCCGCCGCCCATCCGGGTCCGAGATAGCCAGGCCCGACACACCCACTTGGAGGGTTCGCAAGGGGCGGCCTGCCTCCGTCTTGCCGTGGTCGTGCCTCCCTTGCGTCGTTGCTCTAACCACCCAGGCGGCGGGCGAAAGCCGCGGCCGCCTGGTAAGCACCCAGAGTGTCTAGGGCAAGCAGGACCGCGGCCATCAGGGCGATTGTCTCCACTCGGCCCAGAGCTCTCCCCAACCGCGGGCCGACCTTTTGATTGCGCCCCAGCACTGCGCAGGCCACCAGGAAGCCGACGCTGGCCAACAGCACCGGTAGGCTCAAGAGCCCCTGATTGGGTTGACCCACCAGGTTCTGGATGAGGGCCAGTTCCAATCCGGCCAAGCCGATGACTCCGGCGAGCAGGAGAGGCACTACCTCTGCCGTAAATCGGAACTGTCGCGCATAGACCGCGATCGCCACGCACGCCATCCCCGCCAATAGCCTGGCGAACCGATCGCCCTCTATCGCCAGCACCACCGCACCCAGGGCCACCAGGCCCGACACACAGCTCAAGAGCGAAGCCAGCAACCAGCGCGCTTCCCTGAGCCGCCGAGCAATGTGCATCGCTTCCAAAGGCACGCTATCCAGGCGAGTGATGCGTACTGTGGCAACCGGCACGAACTTGATCAGCGAGAGTGCCACCATTGTCAGCACGGTGGCGCCGACCACAGAGCTCCACCCGAAGTGAGAGGTCAATCCCGCAGCAGCGAGAACAGGCAGAGCGAACCCGATCACGCCTGTCGCCACCGGTAGCGTGTGGCGACCCGCGGCCACGCTGAGGAAGGCTCCGACCGCCAGCCCGGCCGTAAGCCCGGCAGCGATCAGGTAGATGCTCGCGCTCTGCCGGTATCCGTACAGCGCCCCGCCGGTTGCCCAGAGCGGCAGGGTGGCCAGCGAAAGGGCTGCACCGCTGCGCGGATAACCCAACCAATGAGTGAGCAAGGCGCCACCGACGACGATCGCGGCGGCCATGGCGGCCACCGCTTCAGGCCACCAGGGCAGGCCCGCTCCGAACCAGACGGCGATCACCGCGGCCAGCAGCATCCATCCGGCGGCGAGGCCGATCAGAAGGGCCTGCAGAAGGCGCCGCGTCAAACGGCCCTGAGCCGCGTCCACCTCGAAGGCGATCGCCTGCGCGTAATCGTCCAGCGCGGGAGGCGGCGGCGGCTGGGAGAGTTCCCGCAGGAACAGCAGCGCACCATCGCTGACATCCTGCTGGCCCAGGCCGAGCTCAGCATCGATGACCCGTCCGCCGAGCCGGGTCAACCCCCAGCAAATCGGGGTGCCGTCTGTGTGCTCGTCAAGCAGGGCGACGAGATCGGCCAGTATCTCACTGGCGGGAACCCCTGCCGGCAACGTGACATCCACCCGCCTGTGGGACCCGACGACAGTGATCGAAAGGAAGGTTTCAGCCATGCAGGGAAGATCGCGGCGCCCGGACGGGGGCTCCATAGCCTAGCAGCAGCCGCGGATCAGCCGCCATCACCTCAAGAGGTCCGCGCTTGGTCCGAAACAGCCTGAGTGCGACCGACGGTCAGCTCGGATGGGGCGGGCGCCCGGCCGGGCTGGGCTTGACCGAGGGGTGAGCGGAGGGGCTGGGACTGGGCTGCTCGCTTGGCGTCGAGCCCTGCAGTTGCTGCTGCTGCTGCCGCTGCTGCCGCTGCTGCTCGGCCTGGGTGTTCTGGACGAGGGCCAAGAGCCCGGCTCCCAGGCAGATCGCGAAGCCCACCGCCAGGCCAACTCCCAACGCCCCCGTTCCAGTGGGGAGACGGGAATCCCAGCGAGCCTCAGAGCCCTGCAGCAGTCGTGGCGTAACCCGATGCCGCCGGGCGCGGGCCAGTTCCAGGATCTCATCTGGCTTGAGGGGCAGCTGGGTCGGAGCCGCCGCTTCGGCCTGCTGGTTCACCGACGGTTCACTTGCCGCCATGGTCCGTGCCTACTCCTGCGGTGCGGGCTCGCTGTCCGGCGAAGCTCCAAGCACAAAGGCGCTCCCCACCTCTGACGTAAGGGCCAGCAACTCATGCCTCGCCGGCTTGGCGATGCGGTTCCAGTCAAAATAGCCACCCATCTTGAGGTGCGCGTCCTGGCTTACTCGAAGGCAGGCACGGACCGCCTGTCGGAAGTAGGTCTCCATGCCCCCTACATCAATTTGAGTATCCGGCGACACCCGGTTGATGAGCACGCTGGCCCGTTGCCGAACCCAGTCGACGCCTCTCGCGTCGGCGATGAAGTCGAGCGTGAAGCTGCCCAACTCGGCGCCGTCCAGCTCGGCGGGCGCCACCACGACCACCTGGTCGCAGACGCGTTCCAAGATGTGCTGGGTGGTGTTGTCCAGGAGCCCGGTGCCAAGGTCCAAGACGATGATGTCGTAGTAGCGGTAGAGGACTTTAAAAATCCGGCCGTAGTGCGTTTCGCTCAGGGCCTGCCTGATCTTCGGATCTGTGGGAGCGGTCAGCACCTCCAACCTCGACTCCGAGATCTGTGTCGTAAAGCGATGCAGC
>JAABUZ0100009729.1_pt1 | contig 10900 bp, 18 predicted proteins | sample 5562091 | NCBI WGS metagenome assembly JAABUZ01 (sample SAMN12813069, study PRJNA571459) | rock metagenome | isolation source: Antarctica rocks | place: Antarctica: Victoria Land, Linnaeus Terrace sud | collected 2015-12-21
CGCCCGTCAGAATGGCCGCGCGCGCCAGCGGGTCGCCTACCAGGAGGCCGGCCGATGGCTGTGAGCATTGCGCAGATGCGGGCTGCGCTCACGACGCCGGTGACCCGGGCGAGCCACAAGCCGCTCGGGCTGCGGCTGAGCGAGTTTGAACTGCTGAAGGAGTACGTCGGCGCGGTCGACGCTGTGCTCGGCGAACTCGATGCCGACCCGCACTTGATCGAGGTGGTGCGCGAGGCGGCGCGGCAGCGGAGGGCGCGGTCGTGACGGAGGATGTGCTCGACGACGAGTGGGAGGATATCGAGGCGCCGATCAAGGGCGCCGCCTTGCCCCCCGTTCAAATCCGCCTGACGCGCATGCGCGGTTCGAAGTCGCTGGCGTTCTTTGCGTTCCGTGGCGAAGCAGCAACTTGGCTGACCGAGCACGGCCCACGCTTCAAGGCGCAAATCGGCGGGCAGAACGCCGACAAAGTGCGCCTCCTGTCGGACTCTATGGGCGGCCGCTACGAGCCGATAAAGACCAAGGGCGGCACGCTGCGCATCAACCTTGGGCATGTCACGGCTTGGCCCAACGAGGTCCGCAAGCCCGTCTCCTGCGCCTGGCAGGTGAGCCAGGCCAACATCATGGTGTTGACGCTACCGGCGGGTTGGACCCGGCCGACGGCTGTTGCGGCCGTACCCGCTCCGGCCGCACCTGCACCGGCCTTATTGACGCGCCCTGCGGCAACCTTGCCCGAGCCCGCGCGCAAGCCGGTCAACATGGGCGAGCCGCCACCGGGTCGCTCAGCCCTCGACCAGCGCAAGGCACTGCCGTGACCGCCTCCCCCGCCCGCATGCCGGTCGCGGCCGTAGACGACCGCCTGGAAGCGTTGTGGGCTGCCTACACAGCCGCCGCAGCACGCGCGCAGGCCTCGGGACGGATCGAGGACGGAATCGCGGCGGGGCAAGCCTGGGCGGTCTGGCTTGGGGCCTTCGCGCCGGTGCCTCAGCATGCGGTGGGAGTGCTGCCGAAGCCGATGGTGTCGCGCCCATGAACGCCGTCGTTCAGTTCCCCGATCCCCGTGGTCAACCCGCGCCAGTCCCGCGCCCGCCGCCTGCCAATGCGGAAGCCGAGCAAGCCCTGCTCGGCGCCGTGCTGGTCAACAACGCGGCGTTCCACGCCATCGGCCCGCGCCTCTTGGCGGAGCACTTTTCGGAAGAGATCCACCAGCGCATCTGGACGGTGGCCACGGCCTTGATCACCGAGGGCAGGGTCGCGACCCCGATCACGCTGAGAACCTTCCTCGGCGATCACGACCTCGGCGGCATCACGGTGCCGCAGTACCTCGCGCGGCTCGCCGCCGAGGCTACGACCATCGTCAACGCGCCGGATTACGCCAGGATGGTGGTCGACCTCGCCACCCGCCGAGCGCTCATCGCGGCGGCCGAGGAGGTGATCGAGGGGGCCTACGACCCGCCTGCGGCGCTGCCGGTCGAGCGGTTGGTCGACGGGGCAGAGGCGTCTCTGATGGCTGTACGCCAGAGCCTGGCGGCCACGACCCAGACGCGCGTGACCGCGGCCGATGCGGCTGGTGAATTGCTCGACCAGGTCCAGAGGATCATGAACGGCGAGGAGCAGGGCGTGGGCGTCACGACCGGCCTTCGCGATCTCGACTACGACACCGGGGGCATGCGCCCGGGCGAGCTGTGGGTCGTCGGCGGCCGCGTCGGCATGGGCAAGACGATCAAGGCCATCACATTGGCGCGGGCCGCTGCCAAATCGGGCGTCGGTGTCCTCCTGTTCCCGTTCGAGATAGGCCGTCGGCAAGCGATCGCCAGGGTTCTCAGCGACCTCGCCTATTTCCATCGCAAGCCGCTCGGCTACGGCGCCATCATGAAAGGGCAGGTCGACGCGGAGGATATGTGGCGGCTCCGCGATGCCGAGAAGCGGTTACGCGACATGCCTCTCGTGCTCGACGACTCATCCGGCGCGACCTTGACGCAAATCGCGTCTCGCATCAGGTCCGAGCGCGACCGCATGGCGAAGCGGGGCGTGACGCTCGGTGTCGTCATCCTCGACTACCTGAAGTTCATCAAGGCTGGCGACCGCTACGCCGGGCAGCGCGTCAACGAAGTCGGGGAGATCACGGTCGGCTTGAAGCGCATGGCGAAGGATCTCAACGTCTGCATCGTGCTCCTGGCACAGGTGAACCGCGGCACCGAGTCCCGCGACGACAAGCGCCCGAATCTCGCGGACCTTCGCGAGTCGGGCGACATCGAGTCCGATGCCGACGTCGTGCTCTTCGTGTATCGGGACATCTACTACATCGAGCGCACCAAGAAGTTCAACGATGGCGACCCCGACACCGTGTCGAGGGCCAACGACTGCCGCGACGAACTCGAGTTGATCGTGGCGAAGCTGCGCACCGGGGCCACGCGGACGCACAAGCTCTGGTGCGACGTGTCCTGCTCGACGATAGCCACACAGTCCAGGAGGGGGCTTTGATGCCCGAGGAATTGCCGGAACCTTTGGTCCCCCCCGAGGTCGATCTCCGCGACTTTGCCTTCACCCCTATCTTCCGGGGACGTCTCTTCGGGTCGAGTTTCCACGCCCGGGCCTCGGATGCAGCCTGGCGAGCAGGCGTAACGCTCTGGCTCAAGTCTTGGGACCAAGTTCCGGCCGGTACGTTGCCGGACGACGAAATCGACCTTTGCCGGCTCGCCGAGCTTGGTAGAGACGTCAAAGAATGGCGCAAGGTCGAGAAGGAAGCGCTGTGGGGCTGGTACAAGTGCTCCGATGGTCGCCTGCATCACAAGACGGTCGCGGAGGGTGTGACAGAAGCCTGGGAGAGGAAGAAAAGCCAACGTGACAGGACTGCCGCAGCGCGCGCGAAGAAGCTGTCACAGCGTCTGTTACAGGGCGGCGGAGGAGGTCAGTCGCCGCCTGTTACAGGCCCTGCTACACGGTCTGTAACAGAGCCTGAGACAGAACCTGTAACAGGATCCAAGGGACAGGGAGAGAGACAGGGACAAGCTATCCCTACCCTTTCGACGTCACAGAATCCAGCGACTGCCTGCCAGCAGATTTCGGCCAACGAGCTCCATCGCAGGTTGATGCGAGCCGCAAACGACCACGTCGTCCGAGGTGCCGGCGCCGAGATCGTCACCCCGATCCTCACGCTGATGGCCTCGGGATGCGACCTCGAACGGCACATCCTGCCGACCATCGAACGCATCGTACCGAGCCTGAAAAAACCGCTCGGTTCGTGGTCGGCGCCGTTCCTCACCGAGGAGATCCTTGCTCTGAAAGCATCGGATGCCGGACGGGCCACACCATCTCCCGACGAGCCGCGTATCGACTTCCCGGGTGGCGTGAGCTGGCCTCGGTCGACGGTTCTGGCTTCGGTGCGGCGCTGGCGTGACGATCCTCGATCCTGGCCTGCCATCCTCGGCTTCCCACCCGACGACGCAAGCTGCCGCGTTCCGGCTGACATCCTCGCGGTGGTGGTTGATCACACCGAATCGGTGGCCCCCGCCTGATGGTCGAAAACTTCATGGGCCACGGTCGGCCGAAGACCAACCGATCCGGGCACAAGGGATCGGTGATCACCGGTGCGAAGTCGGGTGGCCTCGTGCCGACGACGGTCAAACGAAGGCGAGAACCGGAGCGGCTGAGAGCCAGGGCGAATCCTGTCGCCACCGAAGTCGACACGGCGATGACGGGTGCGACCGAACCCAACCTCGACCTCGCCGGCTACACCCCCACGGTTCGCGCCGTGCTTGGCGCAAAGCCCTCGACCTGCCGATTCCCGGTCACGCAGGTCGCCGCCGACTTCGCCTTCTGCGGCAAACCAGCGACAGTCGTGGCAGCCGGACGGTTCACCTATTGCGCCGGGTGTGCTCGACGCATGCAACCCGGGCACATTGGCTCCGAAGTCGGTCGCTACAGCCGCACGCCGCTGCCGTCCGCCGCCTGGGCACCACCGAGGCCGAAGCCGTGAATAGCCTCGCCACGGCACATGCGAAGGCCAAGGACGGGCAGGATCGCCGTTTCGGCTGTACCCGTAGCCTGACATGGCAAAGACTCGCCAGCGGGCTTCCTATGCGGTCCGCGGGCCTATCGTGAAACGCCCCCTGCCGCTCGACACGCGCCGCTTTGCCGAGGCCACATCCGGCCTCACGTTGCGCGAACTCGGCGCCATGGTGCGCCTCGCGATGTGGTTCTGGCGACACGGGGAACTGCCGGTGTCGGAGATCGAGATCGGCCACGTCGTCGGCGTCAGGGGTGCCCGTCTCGCCACCGTGCTGCCCGCCGTGCTGCCGTTCTTCGCCTCCGGCGCCATGCTGCCGATCTTGCGCGAGGCACATCTGACGAAGGTCGGCCGCAGGGCCAAGATCGCACGGGCGTCCACCGCGACCCGTATGGCGAGGCGCAAGAAACCACTACGGACAGGATGAAATGTGAAAAACCGAACCCACCGGTTCTGTTATTTCCGGGCTTGCCGCCCCACGTCCGAAGGTGCATCGGGCGGCGAGATCAAGCCCAAACCTCCGAGGACACGACCATGAACATCGAGCAGATCGTCAAGGTGCTGACCCATCTCCCCGAAACGTTCGTCGCGATCCGGGAGCGCCTGGAAAGTCTCGAGGCCAAGGCCGAAGCCTCCGAGGCCAAGACGGAGGGTTTCGTGTCGCAGATCGGGGACCTCGTCTCGGAGGTCGGCGCCATGAAGCCGGCGCTCGACAGCCTCCAGGGCATCGACCTCGGCAAGCTGCAGAGCGAGTTCGACGCGCTGACCGGTTGGGTCACGCCGGCTGACGCGAAAGCACCTGCCGGCGTCAACGCCATCGCGGCCACCACCGGGTCGACCACGGCCCAGGTTTCCGCCGCAGTGGAGGCCCACGCGAGCGCAGTGTCGACGGGCGCCGCTCCCGAGGCGGCCCATGCCGCTGCGGTGTCGGCTGCGACCGAGAAGGGCGCCGATTCCGTGACGGCGGCCGCAGTGGCGACGGCAGTGGCAGCTCCTGCGGCGGCTGGCGCCACGGCCGGCAAGACGATCCTGGCCGACGGCACGCAGGTCTGAGTTTCGTCATCCACCGAGCCCGGGCAGTGCTGCGGGCTCGGCTTCCACCGGATGCAGCCGCTCCATCTCGTCCGCGGCCGCGCCAAGCGCTACCACGACGTCGCTGATCGCATCGTTCAGCGCCGGCACCTTGCCGCTCTCCAGCGCTTCCATGAAGGCCGCAGCGGTGGCCCGGGCCTGGTCCGGGGTGAGCAGCGCCGCGAAGGGACCGACCGTCGCCACGATGACCCAGGCGCCATCGGCGAGCTGCCCATCGGCGAACTCGACCCGGGCTTCCGACGCGGCCTCGCACCACGCCTTGACGAACAGGCGTGGCGCCATCTCGCCGAACACTCCGCCGTGTACCCCGCGGCGCTTCGCTTCGCCCATTGCTATGCTCCCAAGCCGAGCACCGCGACACCAGCGCCCCAAACCTGTGGATGCACCATTGCGCCGGGGCGCACCACAAGCCGTTCCGGGGCGCGTGGGGCCGCAGCGCGAGCCTTCGGGGTCCGATGGGCCGGCTTCGCCTCGGGCCGGGGCTGGACAGGCTCCGCAAGGGCCGCAGCGACCACCCGAGCTGCGGCCCCACGCTTCTCCGCCATCGCGGCGGCATAGGCCGTCCGAATCTCATCCGATAATCACTTTGGTGAGTTCGCCAGCGTTAGGGCATCAGCATGAAAACTTGGCCCACATGACCAAGCCGTCCGGAACGAAGAAGCGGAAGTTGCACGGCACCGCAGCCGAGAACGCTGCGCGCGGCAAGCGGAAGCGCGCCGTCACCAAGGCCGTGCGGACCGGCGCGAAGCCCCCGAGGAAGGCCGCGGCCGATGAGATCGCTATAGCCCAGCAAAGGCTTGAGGCGATCGAGATGCGCTCGTCCGGGTACACGTTCCAGCAGATCGGGCAACGGCTTGTCCCGCCGCGGTCCACGGCCTACGCCTTCAAGCTCTTCAACGACGCCATGGACGAGCTCCGCGCCGAGACGCTCGAAAGGGCCGAGCAGGTTCGCAGCACGGAATTGTTGCGGCTGGACGCCATGATGATCGAGCCGTTCAAGGCTGCGCAGAAGGGTAACCTCCAGTCCATCGCCACCGTCCTCAAGATCATGGAACGGCGCGCGGCTCTCGTGGGCGCCGATGTGCCGCAAAGGCAGGAGCACAGCGGTCCCAATGGCGGCCCCATCCCCATCACCCGAGTCGAAATCGTCATCGTCGACGTTGCGGATCCCGACAGCCCGGGCGTTTCTGCCCTTCCTGCAGCCTAAGCTCTACAAGGGCGCGGCAGGCGGTCGCGGCAGCGGGAAGAGCCATTTCTTTGCCGAGAACCTGGTCCGTGAAGCCTGCACCCAGCACATCAGGGCGGCGTGCGTCCGTGAGGTCCAGACGTCTCTCGACGACTCGGTCAAGCGCCTGATCGAGGACAAAATCCGCACGCATGGCGTCGAGCGCCTCTTCCGAATTACTCAGCGCGAGATCGTCGGGCCACACGACAGCCTGTTCATCTTCAAGGGCCTTCAGACGCACACGGCCTCTCGCATCAAATCCGTCGAGGGCTTCAACCGGTGCTTCGTCGAGGAGGCGCAGAGCATCTCCCAAAGTTCGCTGGACATGCTGCTCCCGACCTTCCGCAACGAGGGCTCGGAAATGTGGTTCGCCTGGAACCCAAGCTCCGACGAAGACCCTGTAGACAAGCTCTTCCTGGAGAACCTTCACGACGACGATTTTCTGTACCGACGGATCAACTTCGCTCAGAATCGGTGGTTTCCGAGTAAACTGCGCAAGGACATGGAGCGCGACAAGCTACGGGATTACGATAAATACCTCCACGTCTGGATGGGGGAATACCAGCAGAACAGCGAGGCCCGGGTGTTTAGGAACTGGCGGATCGATCGCTTCGAACTGCCCATGCCGGACATCCGGGCAGGCAAGGTCATCCCGCTCTTAGGTGCCGATTGGGGCGGCACCCATGATCCTACGGTGCTCGTGCGGTGTTGGATCGTCGGATGGACGTTGTTCATCGACAAGGAGGCCTACGACGTCGGCTGTCCGATCAATCAGAAGCCGGCCCTGTTTCGTGCCATTGAAGACAAGCTGTGCCCCGACGTTCGCAAGTGGCCCATCACCGCAGACTCGGCATGGCCGGACACGATCAGCTACATGCAGGCGGCTGGCTTCACGATGTCAGGCGCAAAGAAGGGTGCTGGCTCGGTCGAGGAAGGGGTCGAGTTCCTGAAGAACTACGACATCGTCGTGCATCCGAGTTGCGTACGAACCATCGACGAGCTTGCCCACTATTCCTACAAGGTCGACCAGAAAACGCAGAAGGTTACGCCGCTCCTGAAGGACACGGATAACCATGTGATCGACGCACTGCGCTACGCGGTCGAGAGCACGAGGCACAACACCGCCGGCCTATTGGAGGTCTACCGCGAACAGGCGGCCGAGGTCGGCGAGGTCAAGCCGCCCGACTTCGGCTTCACCATCTCGCCCGGCGCCAGGTCGACCGAGACCGTCCGCATGTGGCCGCCGTCCGGCTTCACCACGGTCTACGGCTTGTCGGGCGCCCTCTATCAGGTTGACGCGCAAGGAACTATGAATGTAGCGACCGAGGACGTTGGCGCGCTGCGTATGGCGGGGTTCAGGGAGGCGGTATGAACGACACCGACAAGGTCGTGGCGCTGCGCAGGGCCCCGGAGGGCATCGTGCCCGGCGACGCCGTGAACCATTCCGTCGTCGAGGTCTTGGAGAAGTACCTCGACCAGGCCCGGCGCGGCGAGATCAACGGTCTTGCGGCTGCGATCGTCCGGCCGAACCACACGGTCGCCACGTTCTGGTCGTCGACCGAACAGGGGCATGCCGTGCTCGGTGCGATTGCCGTCCTCCAACACGAATACGCCCGGGACACTTTGTCAAGAACTTGAGGAAACCATGAGCCAGAACGCCACCACCACCCGTCACCACACCCTGTTCGACCGCATCCTCGCGCTCGGCAGCCAGGACCTCGCCAGCGTGGAGAGCCACGTCACGGCGTTGGAAGCCGCCTTGCCTGCCGTGCCGGGCACGACGCGCCTCGTCGCGGGCGCCACCGTCACCGAGCGGCCGGACGCGGTCTACGCCACGTTGCTGCCCGGTGGCCCCGTCATCATGCAGGCCCCCACGCCCGATCACCCGGCCGATCTGGCGAAGACTGGTGGAGCGCAGCGATGAGCTTTAGGGAAAAGTACGATCTGCGTATGCGACGAAAATCTCTATTCGAGCGGATCGCGACGCTGGATCAAGAGCATCTCGAAAACCTCGAGTTGACTGTCACCTTCATCGAAGCTACGGGCAAAAAGATCAACTTGGCGATGTGTATGGATGACATAGAGAAAATCGGCGACCACCAGCGAGCGCGGGCTGACGCCGCTGCTTCTGCGGCGTGACACCCGGTTCCCGAAGGTGCATGGCGGCTCCGCACCCCATCTTCGCGGAGCGATCCCATGCTGCCCAAGGTCACGATGAAAGCCCCCGCCCAGATCGACGGCGGGCAGATCCACGCCAGCGACAGCGGTAAGAATTACGACATCGGCGAGGACGGCCTCGTGACGGTCGATTCGGTCGACGTCCGCGCACTGCATGGCTTGGGCTTCACCAACGTTCCGGCCGAAGAGATGCCCGACGAGGTCAAGGCGGTCACCACCTCCGTGTCGTTCACCTCGGCCACCGACGGCGCCCAGGCGCTCGACCCCGAGGCGCGCAGCGCGAACCAGCGCACCGAGACCGTTGGCCCCGAGGGCAGCGGGCCGGCCAACGTGGCCGACTTCGGCGGCGCCATCCCGCCGCATAGCCAGCCCTCGACCGACACGCTCGACCCCAAGGTGAAGGCCGGCGCCGCACTCGAGGCCAAGGCCGCAGCCGCGGCCGGCGCCGATCCGTCGAAGCCCTCCGCCGTAGCCGAGACCGGCGCGCCGAACCAGCAGGCCGCCACGAAGGACCAGCAGCAGAAGGCCGCCGAGTCGGCCAAGGGCTGAGCGACCCGGTCCGCCTCTTCGGAGCCCGTGTCGTGAAGGCGGTTACCCATGTCGACCCACGCGAGATGCACGACGCCGATCGACATCATCGTGGGGCGGACCTTCAGTCTGCCCCTGGCCTATACGGGTCCGTCCGGCGCGACCGCCACGACCGGCATGGGGATTGCGGCCGCGCTGTTCTGGACCGGGCAGGACCTGTTGCTCGTGCCAGCCATCCTGAACCGCGACGATGTGGACGGCACGGTGCTGCTGCGGGTCGATCCCGCCGTGACCGCGACCCTGCCGGTCGACCGCGCCCTGACGTTGCGGGTCACCTATACCGATCCTTCGGGGGATACCGGCGACTTCGACTTCCCGCTGAACCCGGTGCGGATCTGATGACGGCGGCTCTCGTCGCCAGGATCTCCGTCGCGACGCTCGTGGCGACACCCGAGGCGGCACCATCGCTCGTCGTCGTGGCGGCCGGTGCTGCCGCAACCCTCGTGGCGGCGGAACGCGGGCCAGCGGGGCCGCAGGGGGCCGCAGGACCGCAAGGGCCACCGGGAGCCGTGCCGATCTACACGGCCGCCGCGGTGCTGTCGGGAGAAAAGGCCGTGATGTTCTCCGGCCCGGGCCTCGTGACGCCAGCCGACCCCACCGCGCTCGGGTACGTCTATGCCGGGATCGCGCTGAACGCCGCGCAATCGGGAGGCGCGGTCGCCGTCGCCTCGACAGGCGATGTCATCGCGCCGTTCTGGTCCTGGATCGCGGGGCGCCCGGTCTTCGCCGCTCCCGGCGGGAACCTGACGCAGGCGCCTCCGATCACTGGCCGCTCGCACCTCATCGGCTGGGCACTCGACGCCAACACGATCCACCTCGCCCCCGATCCCGTCATCCCGATCCTCTGAGGCCACCCCATGAGCATCCGCTTCGTCCAACGTATCTCCGGCATCTTGACCGACATTGCCGCCGCCGTCGTGGCGACCGCCAATTCCGTCGTCGCCACCAATGCGTCGGGGACCATCGACCCTTCGTTCTTTCCGGCAGGGTTCGGCGCCGACGTCGTGACCGCCACGGCCAGCGAAGCGCTGGCGGCCGGGGCCATGGTCAACATCTGGAACAATGCCGGAGCGGTCGCGGCCCGCAACGCGGATTCGGGCACCGGCTCGGCCGGCAAGAAGACGTCCGGTTTCGTGCTGGCTGCGGTGGCATCCGGCACCGTGGCCAACATCTACCGGTCCGGCATGAACACCAGCTTGACCGGCCTGACGCCGGGCGCCGACTACTTCATGGGGGCGTCGGGCGCCGTCACCACCACGCCGACCTCGGCCAGCGGCACGACTTCACAGTATGTCGGAACGGCCGTCTCGGCGACCGTGCTCGACGTGCAGCCACAGACGCCCATCGCGATCAACTGAAGGCTGACGCAACGTGGCGCTCCGCCTTCCCCTCGCGTTGGCGGCTGGAGGGGCGCTCCAAGTCGCCCTGACCGATCTCGTCTATACGGGCTGGCTACCGAATCCACAGGGCCGTCTCACCCTGACCTCCGGCGTCCCCGTGCTGGTCAGCACGGTCTCGGGCGCGCCGTCCGTCATCTATACGCCCTATCTCGGCAACCTCATCCCGGTGTGGAACGGCGCGGCCTTCGTGCCCGTCACGTTCGCCGAAGTCAGCCAGGCGCTTTCGGATACCACCAAGAGCCCGTCCGCAGCCGTTGCCGGCAACGTGTACGACGTCTTCGGCTGGATGGACGGCGCGACCTTCCGGGTGACGCGCGGCCCGGCTTGGTCGGCCGGCACGGCGGGATCCAACACGGTGCGCGGGGCGGGGGTCGGTTCGACGGCGCTTACCCGCGTGCAGGGCCTCCTCGT
>JAABUZ0100009732.1_pt1 | contig 10899 bp, 5 predicted proteins | sample 5562091 | NCBI WGS metagenome assembly JAABUZ01 (sample SAMN12813069, study PRJNA571459) | rock metagenome | isolation source: Antarctica rocks | place: Antarctica: Victoria Land, Linnaeus Terrace sud | collected 2015-12-21
TCGAGCGAGTTGGAATGCCGATTCATCAAGGATTGCGGCAGGGAGCGGCGACCATACCGTCGTTGTTTGGGACGTCGACTCGGCCAAGATCCTGTACAAACTGCCCGGCCACAAAGGGTGCGTCACGGATGTCAGATTTCACCCCGAGGAGCCCATCATCCTCAGCTCCTCGTGCGATCGGGGCTTGATTATGGGAGAGATACGGTGATATGTACATGGGCGCAACTGTATAGACCCAAAGAGGCCATGGAAGGCCGCATCTTGTATAGGAAATGTACTTACTCTAATGTTGCTACAATCCCTTTTTCGCGAGCATATCCACGATCGACAGATAAAAGGCGACGGCGCTGAACTTCCTCGGCTGCCCAGTGATCTCACCCCACTTGAAGCGAATCTTGTTGGTCCAATTTATAAGATCGAGGTGGTGGACATCTGTCAATGTACCTCGATACTCGCCCCACTTGCTGCTTTCTACCGAGACCAATCCATCATTATCACCTTCCCTCTCTTTGACAATGGCATGCGAGCCACGGAAGAAACTCCAGAGGGGCGGTTTCGCGGTTGCGCCGTAGGAGAAGTATTTCACACCAGGTGCGTCCGGGATGACTTTGTTGAAGTCGGCCATGGCATATGTCGTGAGCTGCTCAAAGGCCTCTGTGTCGAGGCCTATGCGATGCAGGAGAGCATACAGTCGCGGCAGCCCAGAGGGGCCAATTTCGTGAATACAGTAATCCGCAAAAGAGGAGCCTCGGTGTGGTGATGCAATAGTGGTGAGGGACATGACTTGGAAGGACTGGTCTTTAAGGCCTTTGGAGAGCAGGTAGCGTGCGTCGATTCCACCCATACTGTGTGCAATCAGATTTACCTTTTCGCCCTGTAGATTTGCTTTAATGAACTGCAAGAGGGCAGCGGCGCGAGCCTCGATGGACCCACTCGGCGGCACTTTGGCGCTATACACCTTGGTGTGGTTGGCTTCCAATGCCTCCTTGATGCCGCGCCAGTAGTGCACCACAGGGAAGGGAGCAACGCCGATATCTGCGAGTCAATCGCGGGCGACGTAGGAGCTTACGCAGCGTGTCAAATCCAAAGAGGCCGTGGAGCAGGAAGATGGGGTACTTGGGGGTCGCATACGTCTCCCGCAGTGTCTGAAACTCGTCCACAAACGTCCTGCTCAGCGCGTCTACTCGCGAGTCGCTGCGCCACCGCTGCTGCTGCTGCTGCTGCACCAGGGACCTCCAGCACGCTCTCGTCCAACGCACAGCCATCAACATCCCGCGTCCATCGCGCCCTCTCCCATTGTCGCCATCATCGTGGCCCTCCTCCAATCCCCCCCCCGACTCCCACTCCAGGATTTTTTCTTCCCACCAAACACCCGCCCTTTTCGCCCACGACTCCCTCCCCTCGGTGAGAGCGTCTCCTACGTGCGATTGCAGGCATTACAGGCGCCCGCTACTAGAAACAGACACAGTGGGAAGTAAGCAAGCAGCGCATCCGGCATCATGGTCAACTTCACCGTGGATGAGATCCGTGGGCTCATGAACAAGCCCAGCAATGTCCGAAACATGTCGGTCATTGCGCACGTCGACCATGGAAAGTCGACGCTGACCGACTCGCTGGTCCAGAAAGCAGGAATTATTGCCGCCACAAAGGCGGGGGACATGCGCTACACGGATACTCGTGACGATGAGAAGGAACGAGGCATCACCATCAAATCCACCGCAATATCGCTCTACAGTCAGCTGAGCGAGGACGAGTGCAAGGACGTCGCTGAGCGCCAGAAAACGGACGGCCGGGATTTTTTGATCAATTTGATTGATTCCCCCGGTCACGTCGACTTTTCCTCCGAAGTCACGGCTGCGCTGCGTGTGACGGACGGTGCTCTTGTCGTTGTCGACTGCATCGAAGGCGTGTGTGTGCAAACGGAAACTGTTTTGCGACAGGCCCTTGGAGAACGTATCAAGCCGGTTTGCATCATCAACAAAGTTGACCGCGCTCTTTTGGAACTGCAGTCCTCCAAGGAAGATCTCTACCAGTCGTTCTCGAGGACCATCGAGAGTGTGAACGTTGTTGTGGCAACCTACTACGACAAGGCTCTCGGTGATGTTCAGGTCTACCCCGAAAAGGGTACTGTCGCTTTTGGATCTGGCCTTCACGGATGGGCTTTTACTCTCCGTCAATTTGCCGTGCGATATGCCAAGAAATTTGGTGTGGACCGCTCAAAGATGCTGGAGCGACTATGGGGCGACAATTTCTTCAACCCAAAGACGAAGAAATGGACAAAGAACGGTACGGATGCCGACGGCCAACCGCTTGAGCGGGCCTTCAACATGTTTGTTCTCGACCCGATCTACAAAATTTTCGCTGCTACCATGAATGAGAAGAGGGATGAAGTGAAGAGTCTTTTGCAGAAGCTGGAGGTCAAACTCACACCCGAAGAATGGGAGCTGAATGGCAAGCCCCTGCTAAAGGTGGCAATGCGGAAATTTTTACCAGCTGCTGAGGCGTTGATGGAGATGGTCATCATTCATCTACCGTCTCCTATGACTGCACAAAGGTACCGTGTGGAGACATTGTATGAGGGCCCTCTTGACGACGAATCCGCCATTGCAATCCGTGATTGTGATCCAAAAGGACCTCTGATGTTGTACGTCTCCAAGATGGTTCCCACTTCCGACAAGGGCCGATTCTATGCTTTCGGACGTGTCTTCTCAGGCACGGTAAAGGCTGGCCCGAAAGTCCGGATTCAAGGTCCAAACTTCACGCCGGGAAAGAAAGAAGATCTTTTCGTAAAGTCGGTTCAGCGTACAGTTTTGATGATGGGCCGATACATCGAGCCATTGGACGATGTGCCTGCCGGTAACATTGTTGGTCTTGTTGGTGTCGACCAGTTCTTGCTCAAGAGTGGAACCATCACAACCGCTGACAATGCGCACAACATGAAGGTCATGAAGTTTTCAGTATCTCCTGTCGTGGAAATTGCCGTGGAAGTGAAGAACGCGAATGACTTGCCCAAGTTGGTTGAAGGTCTGAAACGTCTCTCAAAGTCTGACCCATGTGTTGTGACGTCGATTTCTGCAAACGGTGAGCACATTATTGCTGGTGCGGGTGAGCTGCATCTTGAAATTTGTTACAAGGATCTGGAAGAAGATCATGCTGGTGTGCCGCTCCGCAAGTCGGACCCCGTGGTGGGCTTCAGGGAGACTGTCACAAACGAATCAAGCATGACTGCCCTCTCCAAGTCACCAAACAAGCACAACCGAATCTACCTCAAGGCAGACACGATGAGTGAAGACTTATCGAAAGACATCGAAGCCGGGAAAATTGGACCGCGAGATGATTTCAAAGCGCGTGCGCGTATCCTTGCAGATGAGCATGAGTGGGATGTGACGGATGCGAGGAAGATCTGGTGTTTTGGACCAGAGACAACTGGCGCCAATTTGATGGTCGATCAGACAAAGGCAGTCCAATATCTGAATGAAATCAAAGATTCTTGCATTGCTGCCTTCCAGTGGGCAACGAAGGAAGGACCTTTGGCTGAGGAAAATATGCGAGGAGTGCGATTTAACATTCTCGATGTGACGTTGCACGCTGATGCCATTCACCGTGGAGGTGGTCAGATTATCCCCACTGCTCGCCGAGCTTGTTATGCAGGGTTCCTCCTCGCTAAACCCACGTTGCAGGAGCCAGTCTACCTCGTCGAAATCCAGTGTCCGGAACAGGCCATTGGCGGCATCTACAGTGTTTTGAATCAAAAACGAGGTCAGGTCTTTAGTGAGGAACAACGAGTGGGAACTCCATTGTTCACGATCAAGGCCTACCTGCCCGTCTTGGAGTCGTTTGGTTTCAATGCGACTTTGAGACAGGCGACTGGTGGACAAGCTTTCCCCCAGTCTGTATTTGATCATTGGCAGTTGATTCCGGGTGGCTCTGCCCTCGACGTTGGAAGCAAGGTCAATGAAATTGTGCTGGGTCTGCGAAAGCGAAAGGGGTTGAAGGCGGCGATACCCGACTACACGGATTACTATGATAAGCTTTAGCCTAGACATAAAATGAAGTCTTCCTTTCTCATCTACAAACGCTGTCTACATTACGCCGATGGAGGCGATTGCAAGATCCAGTCCTCGCTCGCGTGCCAATGCGCCATACTCCCCGGCCAGCCAGTGATGTGCTGTTGCGGCTTTGTCGGCTTCACGCCCTGTGATGCAACGACATCCGGATGCCTCTCCTGTGCCATCTGCAAGACCGAATCAAGAGCAATGGCAAGGTTATGCGGGAGGTGTCGTTGACAAACAGTCGCTTGCTCATGCATGATCTGCCGCAACTTGCTCACCAACCCAAACAGCTCCAATTTGTTGAACCGACGAGACATGCCGAGTGTCTTCATGACAAACATTGCGCCGTAGAAGAGCATGGTCTGGATATATTGCGGAGCGAACCCTAGAGCTCTCTGCATCTCCTTGTCTTCGCTAACGAGCTCAAGCAAAGACACTGCAGCCAACATTGCGGCTTCGAAATCGCGGTTGTAAGCGGCTGCAAGCGAAGTATCTATTGCGACCACTCCATCATGCGTCTGATTGAGTTCCACGTCGCGAACTACAGCCGAGTTCACGTAGAGCTTTGCGTAATGATAATGCAGCAAGACAGCTTTCGTGAACCACACTGACTCACCGCGCGTCGGTGATAGACGAATTGCCCACGAAGTGATCCAAGAATCGAGCTCAAAATTAGTCTGGTGTGTGACTCCAAAGGCCTCGGGCGGACTGCCAAGTGCAAGCGTAAAAATCCGGCTCAGAACGAGATTTAGTTGCAGTTGCAAGACGAGCCGAAAGTCATCAGCCGGACTATTTTGTCGTAGGATTGCTAGATGAGATTTGGGCATAGATGCATCAATTTGCATCATGGGCGGCCGTGAGGCTACAACACTTTGTTGCCGGTCGAGGATAAATAAGATGTAGTAGAGTCGCAATTCGTCGAGCGAATCCTCATTGTCTTCAACAGTCCTACTACTCCCACTGCTGTTGGTTATCATGTCCTGTGCCTGAGTGCGTCGGTAGTCCATGACACGGTTGAAAGAATGATGAAGATCAAGACGTGTGGCAAGACGGATCGCAATGCCGCTCAACATCCACGACAAATCCACGAGCCAGAAGCTAGCAATGCACAATGCAGTGATTGTGTCGAGACCAGTTTGCCGAGGTGGTGTGTCTTCGCAAACTGCACATTCCCCTGCCAACCTTTGCAGATCCACTTTACACGTCTCAAACTTGTTGTTGAGATGAGGATGATGCAGTGCTGCAACCGTACATATACTCGCCAAAAGAATTGGACTCTGGGCAGCTATTTTATCGTACCCCTGACGAATCATATTCAAGCCGTAGAGGTAGGGCGCAAGTTTTTTTTGAAAAAAGTCAAAAAGCTCCACAGCTTCGTCAGCGGTCAGAATCCTCAAGTCAACTAGCGAAGGTTCGGGAAAAGTTGTGTCCATACGTGCTCGCTTTAAAGCCGGTTGTTCATGGGATTCGTCAGTGTCGTATGTGTAGTTGTCTGGGGAAAAGGTGTTTAGTAGGGTGCCGAGGGAAGGATCGAAAGAGCCTTCGTCCATGAGAGCCCCGAGAGCAAAAGACACTGGAGGGATGGAAGAAGGTGGTGTTGCATTACTGAAGTCGTCGATGCGACCATCAAAAGTAGGGTTTCCAAAATTCAAAGGATACATGGCTTCTTCAAATTGCGTCATAGAGGCACTCAGAGTGCCGAATTGAGGATCCCTCAATGCCTCTGGGGCCTTGGAGATGTATGTCCTTAAGCTCTCTGAGAGTTTCTCCATATTCGAGCCTAGTCGATCCAGTTTCTGCTCAATCCCGTGTCGCCAAAGTCGGTCTTCAGGTTCGAGGTCATAGCGTCGGTCAATGACACAAGCTCGGCTTGATTTTGCACAGCGCTTGCAAGGAGGTTTTTCAGCACCTTGACACTTGACTTTGTATTGCCGGCACCAGCGACACGCCTTGACCGCCCTATCTACAGCCGTATCAGAAAATTGCTTATCGGGGCTTGAGCGTTGATAGTCTGACATAGCCGGGACTGGAGCCGGAGCTAGAGGCAGGAGTGAGTAATTCATTTGCGGTCGAAAGCGATCGTCTTTATAGGATGATACGGCTTTCTCTTTGGTTGAAGTCGGTGGTATTCCTTGCGTCTGATAGGTCTTACATGGTATGTGCGTGCAGCCGTGGCATCACTGCGTATGCGAAAACACGAGAGAATTCTCAGGTCGACCTGCGTTGATTGGTGCAGATGTTGTGTGCTCTGATAGGCCTGCCTGAAGGGAGTTAGTTGAGTTCCGCGCGAGAGATGGTAGATGCGGTTTGGGGAAAGCAATGGGCCGTGATCACATGACGCGGAATAGACGACTGGAGGAGGCCAAGAAAGGGAGGGACAGGAAGCGGTGTACGGAAAGACACAATAGTGCGCACCGACGACGTAATATTGTGCTCTTGGACAGAGATTGTCTTCAACGGAGTTCCGATATCGCTGATTATCTAATCATATGTTGTGCCAAATCGGGCTTATGGCACCGGATCTGAAAAGTCTATCGTGATTCATCCTTGGCAAATGTACCTAGCCGAATCGTATTTGAAGTGTGCCCAGAAATAGTCTTGAGCATCCCCAATAATTACCACTCGATTTCTTCGGGGAAAAACTCTTTGATCAAGTCCAGGTAGTATGACTTTAGCTCATCGACATTGGGAGGTAGGTCGGCCTTTGAATACAGATCGTAAGGATTGAACTCTTTAACGGCATTCAGCATCTCATGGTCTTTTTCGTTCATGAGGTACTTGTATCCACCTTCACGGTGCCATGGGTAAAAAGAATGGTAGCGTATCATAGCTAGTGCCTCTTCAGGGAGAGAAGACTGTCGCTTCAACACTTGGTAGAGATACTCATCATGGCCAAATGAGAGCATGACAGAGTCCAGCCCACAATGCTCCGTATAGATTCCAAGCTCTGTGGAATAAATAGGGTGGCCGTCATCAGGATTGTCTGCAAACGTCTCGGGATAGATGATGGTGTCTGAGAAGGCACATCCAATAGGAAAGGTGTCGCCAACCACAGCCCATTGCCCTGGCGCATCAAAAAAATAGAGCAGCTTACCGAGATCATGGATGAGGCCAGTAATTTGGAACCATCGAGGCTTTCCATCTCTGCGAATGGCTTCGGCAGTCTGCAGCAAATGCTCAATCTGGCTCAACTCGGTGTCTGGATCGCTTTCATCGATAAGCGTATTGAGTTTCTCTAAAGCTTGCCATATACCCATCTTTGCCCGCACCGTGGAGTTGTACTTCACACGAGCGGCAAGGTTGAATGCAACGGTCTGTTTGGTATGTTGCTCACGATAGAATGATTTGACACGTTCGCAGGCGTCAAGGTAGTTGCGAAACATATCGTCCTTGTCAACTTCGGCACGGGCATGCGCATTCCGCCCGTCTTTTTTCGTGCCAACATTCTTATCAATCGACTTCCTTCGCTCTGTGTCTTTTATCCCTTTGACCTTGTTGATCAGATCTACGTCGTCGGAAACGGCTTCCAACGCGGCTCCGTCTCGCTTCGCGTCACTGACTATCTCCGGCAAAATGGAAGGTGCGACCATAGTGTACGATGCAGCAGGCGATGTCAGTAGAAGGAGGCAGTCCTGCTTTTAGTGTGCTTGTCCAGCTTTTATTGCGCCGTCTACCTCCGCCCGGAGAATATAGCTCCACGTCATCTCCGAAAACATCGGCTCCCCGGCGACTCCCACACCAACGCTGATTGGCTGAGAGTCTAATCAGTATGAGTATACCAAAATTTCACGATGGGCTTTATAGACTACACTGTGATGTAGAGTAAGCCTATGCCAGTTGCTTGTACATTTTGTTATGCAATTGCGTAGCTGTTGACATTCGATCCCATGTTCCCCGCAAATCTGATCCATCCGATATGATTCGATAAGGAACGAATGTAGCGAAAGCAACCCGTTAGGGACGTAGGAAGCGTCTTTTCCGAGGACCTTTTTATATGCTCGAGTCAGATGATATTGAGAATACAGAAGTGGGTTCTTGGGTCTACCTCCTCACTGCTGCGGTTGCTATTTCTGGCTTACTGTTTGGATATGACACCGGATATATATCAGGGGCATTGGTGGTGATTGGAGATGACTTGGGAAGAGAGTTGAGCAATCAAGATAAGTCGTTCATCACCTCGGTTACGTCTATTGGCGCGCTCTTTGGCGCTTTACTTGCTGGTGGTGCTGCGGATATGTTTGGCAGAAAATGGGTCATTGGAGCTGCTGATATTATCTTCATCATTGGTGCTCTTACACAAGCTACGGCACACGGGCTATGGGTTATGGTTTTGGGACGCTTTGTCATAGGCATTGGTGTTGGGCTGGCTTCACTTATCACACCGCTCTACCTTGCTGAGCTAGCTCCAGCCAAATTGCGAGGCAGATTAATTGTTGTCAACGTCTTTTGTATCACACTTGGACAAGTGACTGCCTTTACCATTGGTGCGGGCCTGGATCTCGTCAGCAATGGCTGGCGACACATAATCTGGATTGGTGCTATCCCTGCAACTATCCAATGCATCCTTTTATACTGGTTACCTGAAACGCCAAGATATCTGATTCGCGTTGGAAATATTGTTTATGCTCATCAGGTCATTCAGCGAACGTACCCATCTGCGTCCTCTGAAGAAGTTGATGCCAAAGTGAGTTTGATTGAGCAAGATGTCGTCTCTGCTGATCATCTACAAGGCTATGTACACTTGAGGCATGCTTTCATTGAAACATTTAAAGTTCCTTCAAATCTGCGAGCAGTTGTCATTGCTTGTGGATTGCAAGCTTTCCAGCAACTCTGTGCATTCAATACCCTTATGTATTTCGCGTCAACAATATTTCAGCTTCTTGGTTTTGATAATCCAACAGCTACTGGTCTGCTCACATCTGGGACGAATATGATTTTCACAGTCATTGCTTTTTTTCTCATCGACTGCGTGGGTCGACGAAGGATTCTTCTTTATACTATTCCCGTAATGTCTTGTGGATTGGTGCTCGCGTCGGTAGGGTTCCATCAACTTCCTTTGACATCTACTCTTGACTCGAACGGACCAAAGGATCCTCTTTGGGGCGTGATCATCCTGATAGCTATGGCCACCTTCGTTGCTGCTTATGCAACTGGCATTGGAAACGTTCCATGGCAGCAATCCGAATTTTTTCCGATGCGAGTTCGTGGAATAGGAGTTACCATGTCTACAGCAACTAATTGGTCGGCCAATTTTCTCCTTAGCTCGACCTTCCTTCTTCTTTTAGATGCAATCACTCCTGCAGGTACTTTTGCAGTGTATGCAGGTATATGTGGCATAGGGTGGCTTTTCGTCCTCTTTATATACCCTGAAACTTCGGGTTTATCAATTGAAGATGTCTCGATTCTTCTACGAAACGACTTTGGGGTCCGGAAAAGCTCTTATCGGCAGCTCGCCCAAGCAGACAAAAGGAGACAAAAAAAGGGAAAACCTAGCGATCACTATCATGAGTCTATTAATATCCTATAATGCATGTGCTTCTAGCATAAAGTCTACTCGAAACCATTCAGGTAAGACTTTTCGTTTCCTTCAACGAGGAAATGATCAGCACCACCGACATGCTCGTCACATTCAGGGCAGCGACTAACTTGCATGGCAGCACCACACTCTCCGACAGTGTAAGAATGGCCGTTGCGACATTGGAACCAGGTTCCATGAGGGCCTATGTCAGCACGCAAAGCGCGAATGATGGTGAGTCTTTCGCTTTCCGTTAAAACATCCCAGAAAAGGGCAGGGTTTTTGATCTTCTCAACACACGCGTCAAGGAGCACTTGTAGGTTGCTGTGCCACTTTTGGCCATTAGCGCTCGTACTACCGGACCAAAGAGCCATTGCGCGGCGCATAAAGTCTTCTGCTTCACTCCTGGCCCGAATGGCTACAGTCGCGCGGCCTTTGTTTCCATCCGGCCAGTCCGATGAGACTTCCTCAAAGGTTTTGAACCCGTGCTCAGCTCGGAAAGCGAGCTTGCGGTAAACAAGTTCGGCCTTAATAAAATAACCTTTCGCACCGTCCTTGACGCGTTTCGATGCTTCCGCGTGCTTCAGGTAGTTTTCCATTAAATGAAGACATTCATCCAGAAGTGCGTCGGCAGCAGCCCACCATTGACGCATACGTCGGATGTCACTCGTGGGAATAGCGGGGAAGATGTGCGCAAATATCTCGCGAAACTCGAGGGTAAGAATTTCCACTTTACCGACTATCGCGTCAATTACTGAAGCGTAATCGGGCATTGGAATCGATAGTTGAATTTCTAAAGGAATTGCGCTTGTCGGTTCCTTTTTCTCAAAGTCTTCAAGCTTCATCATCGTCCGCTTGCCTTTCTGCTTTGAAGACTTAGATTTCCGAACAGGATCTTTTCCGCCTCCTTCTGCCTCGTTGCCGATAGCCATTCCCTCATCTTCGGCTAGGCGGCTACTCCGATGAGCGGACATACTCATTGACATGTCCCATATCTGTTTGGTAATTGGAGAGAGTCCTTGCTTGTATATGCGGTCAAAATCGTCCAGAAGCATTTCGAGCTCTCGAGAATGCTTCGCCCAATGCTCGACTTCGGCATCAGCAACACCAAGATTCTTTAGAATAGAAGTTAAAGCTTTCCGCTTTTGCTGTCTCTCGGAGAGTTCCAATTTGGCAGACTTATCAGATCCCAAGCGTCTGAGAAAACTGGAGCGAAGCCCAATCAAATTGTCAACAGCACGTCCTGATTGCGATTTCAATGAATGTACGAGATGTCGGTGGTTGACGATACTCTTTTTGAAGGTCACATCGAGAAAAAGTTTTCCGAGTGGT
>JAABUZ0100009733.1_pt1 | contig 10898 bp, 10 predicted proteins | sample 5562091 | NCBI WGS metagenome assembly JAABUZ01 (sample SAMN12813069, study PRJNA571459) | rock metagenome | isolation source: Antarctica rocks | place: Antarctica: Victoria Land, Linnaeus Terrace sud | collected 2015-12-21
AGGGCCAGGACGGTGATCGCCGCCGCTTCGTCGGGCATGTCGTCGGCGTAGGTGCGCCACATCACGATCGCCCCAGCCTTGATCGCCTCCACTAGCCCCACCGCGACGGTGTCCCCATCGGGGGTCGCGCGAGGGGTGAGGACACCCCGCCAGGCGGCGCCCATCACCAGCTCCAGGCGCACCAGCCCGCCGGCGAGGTCCTTGCGTCCGGCCGGGGAGCTGACCCATTCCGCGTGCTCCTCCACCCGCCGCTTGAGCGCCCGATGCCGCTCGTCCAAGCCGGCGGCGAGGTTGGCGATCGTCTCATACCGGTTCTGACGGGCGGCGTCGACCAGCAACGGAAACGAGGGTGGCCAGCGGTCGGCGGCGTGCAGCACCTCGACGATCAGGTTCAGATGCTGGCGCAGCACACCGGCGTAGTAGGGCTCTGACTGCTCGATCGACTCCACCGCCCGGGCGGCGACGTCGGCTGGCGCTCCCCATAACGCCTGCCAGCGATCCGTGTCCGGATCCCGGGGGTCAAACAGCACGAACGCCACCCCCGCCGCCGCCGCCAGGCGGCGCATCTCTCTCACGTCCTCCTCATCGCCCTTCTGATCGAGCACCAGCAGCGCGCTGCGCTGCGCCAGCGTCCGTGCCGCGATCAGCCTCCGCGCCGTGGTCGTCTTGCCGGCGCCGGTCGCGCCGAACAGGATCACGTGCTGCCCGGCGCCGAGCGGCAACCGCGGCCCCTTCTTACCGGCGGCGCTCATCGACACGTACTCGACCCCCTCCGGCCACCCACGCTCGTGGACGAGTTCGCCCTGGGAGCGCAGGTAGCGCCGCTCTCCCGCCGGGAGTTTCACGGCCGGCTGCCAGATCCACCGGCGGGCGAGCTCGTACGCGCGCAGCTCCTCCCCCGCCCCAAGATCCATCAGCCGCCAGCGCCGGCCCACGGCCGCCCCCGCCAGCCACGGCGAGGCCATCGGCATCAGCGCCAGCGCCACGCTCCACCAGCCCGCGGCGACCGCGGCGGCGAGTCCGAACACCGTCAGTCCCGCCGGCAGATACAGGTTGCGCACCGACAGGTCGCTGCGCCGGCGCAGCAGCCATGCCCCCAGCACCCCAGCGCCACCGAGCGCCGCGCTCGCGGCGAGAACGATCAGCACCCAGGGCGGTGTGAGCACACCCCCAACCCTATCGCATGTAACGAACCCTGCGTTACTTTGCGGTCAAGGCTTTTAGGTCGCCTCCCGCGCGGCGAGCGCCTGCGCGCGCACCGTCTCCAGCAGCTCCACCCGCAACGTCCGGCGCTCGACCCCCAACCCCACCTGCGCCGCCTGCTCACGCACCCGCGCGGCGACCCGCTCGCCGCCGCAGACATAGATCACCGCCGCGGTCTTGCCCGCCGCGATCCACGCCGCGTGCAGCCCCAGGATCGCCCGCAAGCGCACCATCGACTTGCTCGCCAACTCCACCTCGATCGGCAACAACGGACCATCGGGCGAGAGACCCGCCGCCAGATCCGGACGATGCCCCCGCCGACGCACCCCGCCGCGCTCAGACCAGCTCACCTCCCCCCGCCAGAACTCATCCAGCAGCACCTCCCGCGCCCCCACCAGCTCCCTGCCCCTGGCCGACAGCCACGCCGCCGTCCACGCGCACGCCACCCAATGCCCCCACGTCGCCGGCGCCGGCACCCCCGCCAGCGGCACCGCCACCACCCCCGACATCTCCACCCCCGCCCGGGTCGCATACAGCAGCGACCCCTCCCCCTGCGTCATCGCACAGCGCTCCACCCACCCCATCGATTGCAGCCGCGCCGCATGCGGATACGCCGTCGGCATCGCCCACCCCATCGCCGTCGCCCACGCCGCCACCGGCGCCGGCCCCACGCTCGCCAACCACCTGAGGCCCCGCACGCTGCCCGCCCCCGGACCCGCCGCGCGGCTCACCACCCCCCTCCCCCACCCCACCACACAGCCGCCTCCCGAACGCAACCGCAACCCTTCGCCAACCCCCTCGCCGACCCCTCACCGCTTCTACATCTCACCCCCGGAAGCACCCCTCTGCCCTTCTGGTCTTTCTGAATTTGAAGTCTTCTCATACATCCCCTGACCTCTCTCTGAAAACCACTCCAGGAACCCCTGAACAGGCCCCGCCCCCGCCATTCCCTGGATCCTCGCTTCTGCTGGGCTCGACTACCCGCACTCTCCCCCACAGTGAAACACGTGGAGGGCGGGTAGTCGAGCCCAGCAGAGCGCCAAAAGCCCAGGAGTGGCGGGGGCGGGGCCTGCCCGCCACCAACAACCGCATTATGTAGTTCCTTATGTAGTTCACTATGTAGCTCCGCGGAGCCTACCGGCCCCACCGGCGCGCCACTGCGGCCGTGGGCGGCGGGAGCCGGGGGTGCTCTAGCCATCGTTCGGCTCCTCTGCCCGCTCAGCCGTTCAGCCGTTCAGCCGCTCGGCCAGCGCCCGGATCTGCGCGCGCGCGAATCAGCCTGCTGCGGCGGAGTCTCGAACGTACCCACCCCGGCGCTGCCGGCTCGCTGCGCGACGGGATGGAGGAGACGCTGACCGTGATCCGGCTCGGGATCAACGGCAAGCTCCGCCGCACGCTCGAGTCCACCAACGCGTGCGAGTCGATGATCGACACCGTCCGCCTTGGGCGAGCGTGCCGCTCTCGCCGTACGGGCCGAGGCGCAGCAACAACGATTGAAGCTTGTCGGCGTTCGCGCCGGTCAACTCGCCGCGCAGCCGCCGCTCGCGGAGCGCGTCGACGAGCAGCTGCTCCCGCGGCCGCTCGCGGAGACTCGAAGCGTCCATCAAGCCGCCACCGCGCGGAGATGCGATGTTGAACGTAGGTGAGGCAGGGCGGGTCGGGATCGTCGGGCTCAGGACTGGTGGGACCGACGTAATGCCAAAGACGCTCCGGTCGCCGCTGCTCCGTTGCGGGATGCTTGCCAGGCTCTGCGCAGAGGGGTCGCCCGTGCCCATGTCGAGGCGCTTCAGCTGCTCGGCGCGCCGCGACCGGACGGGAGCGGAGGGTCTGCGACAATCAACCCGCGTGGAGGGCTCAGGCGTTCAGGGCACGCCGTTGGCCGCCGTGTTCGGTTCGCTGTCGGCCGCGGCGATCGAGATCGCCGACGCGCTCGAGCAGGCAGACCAGATCAGCCAGACGGGCTGATCTATCGCCTTGGCGTCGCCGGTGCGGGCGAGCATGGCTACGGGGCGTGGCGCTCGAAGTACGGGTTGATCGTGACGCGGACGAAGCGCGGGAACTGCTTGCTGTAGAGAACGCAGGTCAGGGGGGCCAGCCCGCGCATGATGCTCGCGAGGTGGTCAGCGTCGGCGCCGGAGGTCTTGCCGAGGATCGTCCGCTGAATGTCTCGGATCTGCTCCACGTTGGTCTGCGAGAAGTACAGCTTGGTCGCCGTTGAGCCGGCGACCGGCGTCGGCAGGTCGGTCGGGAACTGCGACGCGATCACGACGCCGAGCCCGAACGCCCGGCCCTCGCGCATCAGGGGCTCCAAGAACGGTGACTCGACCAGCCGCCACGCCTCGTCGAGAACCGCGAGCCGGGCCAGCTTGTGCGCCTGCGGCTGACGGATGAGGTAGTTGTAGAGCGCCATCAGGAAGAACTCGGCGACCGAGTTCTTGACCTCGTCTCCCGGGAGCTGCGCGAGCCGGATCACCGTGCTCTGCTCGGCCACACTGGCGAAGTCGGTCACCTGCGCGCCCGAGCTGAACAGCTCAAGGTCGAAGATCGGCGACATCCGCCCGAGCAGGGCCTGGTTGTCCTTGTCCTCGGCCAGCTCGTGTTGGACCGCCTCGAACGCCGGATACGCCTGATCGGCCTCGGGGACGAAGGCCCGGGTCGGCACCCCGGCGTTCTCATAGACCGTCTTCATCGCCTCGCGCAGCCGGTACGCCTGCTGATCCCCGAGGCGATAGATGCGCTTGATGATGTCGGTCAGCTGATGCAGGTGGTGCGTCGGGTTGACCCGGCCACTGCGCGGGTCGACGGCGGGTGCCAGCGGGTTGAACGGCAGGCTCTGGTCACTGGGGTCGTAGACGCTGAGCCCTTCGCTCTCGGCGTATACAGGCTCCGAGTAGTCGTCCTTGAAGTCGAGGATCAGCGCTGGCACGTTGAACGGCCGCATGTCGGCGAGGATCGCCTTCGTCGCCTGCGTCTTGCCGCTACCGGTCTCGCCCGTGATCATCATGTGCGGGTTCGGCAGCCGGTCCTCGGGCGCCTGCGGGTCGAACCAGACGTCGCGCAGCTTGCCGTACTCGCCCGGCGACGTGCCCAGCAGTGCGCGAGGTCGGTCGGGAGCGACTGCGGCGCGCTCCGGTTCGGCGACCGGTTCCGGGGTCGAGGATTCGTCGCCGACATCGGGCTCCGGCATCTCGGCGGCCCCCTCGGGACCCGGCGTCGGTTCGTCGGGCTGATCCGACCCCGGCGGCGTCTCGTCGTCGGGCGCCTCGGGCTCGGCACCCTCGTCTGCCTCGGGCTCCGGCTCGGGCGGCTCGGTCGGGATCAGGGCAGCTCCCCGCGTTGTAGCCCGAGCGCGATCATGCCGAGCGGCTCGGGAAGCGGGGTCTGGCCGCGACCGAGCCGCAACGTGACGATCCCCTCCGCCGTGGTGTTCAGGTCGGCGCTTCGCAGCTGGGCGATCTTCGTGAGCGGCTTGCCGTAGAGCAGCAGCACGCTCCCGGCCAACCGATCGCGGAGATCGACCTCCTCGTCGTGCAGCAGTCGACGGAGGATCGCGAACCGCTGCTCATCAGTGATCGCCTCCCGCGTCGGGACACGGTCGTCCCACTCGACAGTGAGGCCACTGGTGATGCCCGCGCGCGTGAGCCACCCAAGGAACGGACGGACGCGGCGACACACCCCGGATCCGGCGGCGATCCACTGGTCGACGAGGTCCTGGCGTAGATCGGCGAGCTCGAGCTGCCGGGCGTGGAGCCAGCGCGCGAGGTCGATCGCTTGGGTGACCAGCGACCGTGCGTATTTCTGCGAGGACTCTGTCGCCTCCCCGCGGCGTTGCACGGTGCGGGCGAGCTGATGGGCGACCTGCCACGTCGCGTAGGCGCGCACATGCGCGCGATCGCCGCCCGGGGCGATCTGCAGCACTGCCGTGGCGTGCCAGGCGGCAAACCGGGCGCTGTGCTGATCGCGCGGCTCAAGCACGCCGGAGGCGACGAGCTTCGCGCGCACGAACTTGACCGGGTTCGGCGCCGCAGCCGCGGCCTCGTCGAGGCCGTGATGGGTGGCCGAGATCTCGCCGGCGAGCATGCGCCGGGTGACATCGAAGCCGGGCGTGTAGAACCACCGCAGCGTCGACCGCGGGTTCTCCGCGTCGGCGAGATCACGCAGGAACGGTGCGAGCAGCACCGCGCTGTGGGGATCCGCATCGGCGGCGAGCCCGGCGATCCGCTCGCGCAGCTGGCAGCTCACGCAGACCCCTTTGAGCAGCGGCGCGTTCTGCCCGCAGCTGCGGCAGGCGCCGGTCGTGCCGCCCAGCTTGATGTCGCACGGCCCGCAGAGCACTCCACCGTCGACTCGACGGCGAGCGACACGCCGGTGCCCGCAACTCAGGCAGATCGGGGCGCGGCGAACCGCTGTGCAGCTGGTGCATACCGGCTCCTGGCTGCTCGCCCAGTAGCACGGCTGCTCGCGCCGGCAATCGGTGCAGACCGCGAGCGGGAGGCGGTAGCAGCATATCCCGACCTGCGGCGAGGTCGCGGTCGCGCGTCGCGCGATCCGCGCCGCCTTGCCACAGACCCCGCACTCGCCGAGCGGACGCCCTGCGCAGCCGACGCACATCGGCCTGTCGGAGCCAGCGTGATAGCACGGTCGCTGCTGTCCACACCGCGAGCAGACCGCCACGGGCGGGTGGTAGCAGCACTCGCCGACCGCCGGACGGTCCGGGGTCGCGCTGATCGCGATCCGCGCGAGACGGCCGCAAACGCCGCACACCTTCGTGGGCGTGACGCAGCGGGCGCATCGATCCGGCTGCCCGTCCCGTCCACGCGTGTGGATCCGGCGGGTCTGGCCGCAGACCCCGCGCTCGCGCTCGAGCATCGGTGCCCGCGCCACCCGGTCAGGACCCGCGCGTTGGGCGCTTGAGGCGCACCTGCTTCGGCTTGAGGTTCTTGCGGATCTGCCCGGCGCTCGCCGGTTCCTTGACCGTTGCGGTGGCGGTGTCGGTGCGCCGGACGAGTTCGCCCGGTTCGCAGCTGAGGATCTCGCACAGGACCATCAACAGCCTCAGGTTCAGCCGCTCCGGCCGGCCGGTCACCAGCCGATAAACCTGTGAGTCCGAGAGGCGGATGCCGTGCTCGACCAGCCGCGGGGCGAGGTCGATCGCCTTGAACATCCCGTTCTCGGCCATCAGCACCCGCAGTCGCCACTCGTAATCAACGGCCATCAGCGACCGCCGACCTGCAGGATCTGATCGTCGATCGCGGCTCGCACCAAGTGGTCCTTGAAGTCATCGCTGACCGACATGTAGATCGCGGTCGTGGCGGCGTGGCTGTGTCCGACCTGATCCTGGATGAACTTCTCAGCCCACCCCAACTCTGCGAGGTGGGTCACGTAGCTGTGGCGCAGACAGTGCGGCGTCAGCATCGAGTCCAAGCCAGCCTCGGCCCGGATCTCCGCGAACCGCTCGCTGACGTACTAGTGGGAAAATAGCGCCTCCGCCAGCTTTACAGACTTCCGGTGCAGCGGGCAGTTTTCACCCTACCCGGGAGGCCGGCGCAGCCGGCGAGGAAAACTGAACCGAAATCCGCGTCCCGCGCTCGGTCAGAAACACGCCCGGATGATTCGGGCGGCCGAACGCCGGCCGGATCTCCGTGAGGTACTGCTCGACCACCTCGGGCGCCCAGTCGAACACCGTCAGCACCGTCCGGCGCTGCGGCCCTCCGCCCCGCTTGGCCTTCCCCCACCTGACATGCAATTGCCCGTAAGCGCCGAACTCGGGCAGCTTGGCGTGCGGCCGAAAGTCGACCACGTCGAGCATCGCGACCTCCGCGCGCCGCAGACCCCACCCGAACTTCACTTTGAACAGCGCCTGATCGCGCCACGCCTGCAGCGCACCCTTCCGACCCGTTCGGTGGCTCAGTTCGATCCGCTGCTCGCAGGCGGCGAAAAACGCCTCGAGCTCGTCGACCGTCAACGGCCGCCGGCGCGGGTCACCCTCGAACTCATCCAGATGCTTCACCAGGTTCTCGTCGAACAGCCGCCCGGGCCCGCGGCCGAACTCCCGCTCGCAGATCACCACCCACGGATACCGCCGATCGCACGCGAACTCCGAGAACACCTTCAACCGCAGCTGATAGCCGCGCAGCGTCGAGCGCGCCAAACGCTCCGGACGAGTCAGGAGATCCTCGAAGTACTCATCCACATGCGACGCGCGCCACTCCCACGGCCAGCACCCCACATGCTCAGCGAACCGCCGCACCGCGGTCTCATTCGCATGGATCGTCTTCGGCTTCAGATACCGCGCCGTCTGCTGACTGCGCCACGCGATCAGCATCGCGTCGAACACCGCACGCTCCAGATGCAACGGTCGCACCCCGGCGCCGAACACACGCGCCAGCGCGCCGTCGACATCCGCGACGGTGTAGACCCCTTGGTCGCTCAACAGGCTCTGCATCAACCGCGAGTAGATCGCAACCAATGCGAGTCCGCCACCGGCCGCTCACCGACCTCCCGCTCGTAGCGACCAATACCGGCTCCAGCACCTCGACGGGCACGGCCAGTCGCTGTCAGGATCCCCGCTAACTGCGCCCGGCTCGGCTCGCATCTAATGCGACCACCGACAGTTCGAGCCGTAGCCGTCGATTTCGTTGCGGTCGATTGGGACGTCGCAGTTGACCTCGCGGGCTGCCTCCTCGGCGGCGAGTTCCAGGCGCTCGAGCTCAAGTTCCGCACGCCTGGTGGGGCGGACCGTCTTGAGGCGCTGGATCTCGCGACTTGCGTCGCTCTCGCGACTTGCGTCGCTACCGGTCCTGGGGTAGGTGAACGACAGTCGAAGCGTGCGCGGGCTCGAAACCGGGCAGCACTGGTGCAGCAACGAGAGCGGCGGCGGTGTCCCCCGGCGGCCCCTCCCGGGTCCTCGTGGGACATGATGCCGATCATCGAAATGACCTGCATCTACCGGGTTTCGCTTGACTTACGAGGCGACCCCAGAGCGAGACTTCAGCCGAGGACGCTTCGTTACCATGGAAGTGCTCTACCAGCTGAGCTAAGAGGGCGCTGCGCCCAGCCTATCGTGTCCACCCGGCGACGGTGGACGCGGCTGAGCTCAGTAGGAGCCCTGCAGCAGCGACATCATCGCCGAGGCGCTGCCGCCGCCGACGGGGGTCCCGCTGGCGTCGGCGAAGCCGATCTCCAGGTGCGGGCCAGTGGACATGCCGACGATGCCGGGGCCGACCTCGCTCATCACCTGGCCAGAGCTGAGGTGGCTGCCGACCGGCAGCTGATTGGCGGGACCGGCGTGGCCGTAGTACACGTAGCTGTAGCCACCCAGCGCGCTGTCACAGTGCAGCACGGGCGCCCAGGGCCCGAAGCCGCCGATGCCGTGCAGCACGATCGTGCCCGAGCACACCGCGTATTCGGGGGTATCTCCGGGTGCGGAGATGTCCACGCCCTGATCGAGGCTCCAGCTACCGGGAGGCGAGCCCGACCCCTTGGGCAGCGGAAAGGCAAACCCCCCAGCGGACACCGGCGCCCCTCCGGATGAGGCGCGGCCGGCGGCGCCGGCGCTCAAGCTGGCCGCGGAGCTGCGCGCGGCCGCAGCCGCCGCGGCGCGCTGCGCGGCCTGGAGCGTGGTCAGCCTTCCCTGAAGGGCTGCCACTCGAGCGCGGACGCTGGCGAGACGACCGGCCTTGGCGCGGCGGTCCTGCGCGGCAACCAACTGCTGGGAGACGAGAGCCACCCGGTCACGCGCCAGCGCATCCCGCTGCTGCAGGACCTGCACGGTCAGCGTCTGCTGGTGCTCCTCCAGAGCGCCGAGCCGTACGGCCTGCTCGGAAACGGCGCGGCGCGCAGTGCGCACCTGGGTTACGACACGGGCGCTCTGACGGCGGATCAGGGCAGTGAACGAGAGCCGCTCCAGCAGGTCCTTGAAGCCTCGCGCCTCAAGCACGACCGAGACGAGGTCCGGGTTGTCGCTCTTGTAGGCATCGAGCAGCTGGCCGGAGAGCGCACGCTCGGCACGTGCTTGGAAGCGCTCCAGCGCCAACAGCCGCGTCCGGGCGGCATTCAGCTGATCGCGCACCCGCATCAGCCGCCTCCGCTTGGTATCAAGGTCGGCCTGTACGCGGGCGATTCTGGCCTGGACGGCGGCGACGCTGCCGTCCAGCGCGGAGAGGCGCGCCGAGGCGGTACCCAGGGCGCCGGAGAGCTGCGAGATCTGGCCCTGGCCGGAGGTGATCTGCTGTTGGAGCTGATCCAGGCTGGCCGCTTGCACCGGGGCGGTGGGCAGCGCCGCTAGGAGCACGGCCGCGCCGAGAAGTGCAGTGAGCAGCGCGGGGGGATGTGGGAATGGCTGGCGATCTCTGAACATGGGCGGAGGACGAGCGCCGGCCGGGTGACCGTAACAGGGAGCCAGCTGACCCACCGCTCAGCTGAAGTTCTGCAATAAAACCTGCAAGTGCAGGGAAGAAGGCACTGAGGGTGGAGCGGCCGCGACGGCTAGGGCCGGGCGATGGCGACCACGTGCAACTCCCGCGGCGCTCCCTCTGCCCGCAGGCGCTTGCGCCGTCCGAACCTGTAGGCCTCGGAGTCCAGGCGCTCGCCGGCGGTGTCAGAGACGAGCACCTGATCGGCCTTGGCGGCCTCCCCGACCCGGGCGGCGATGTTGACGTCGACGCCGAGGAAGTCACCGCCGAGCCGGCGCGGCCGACCCCAGTGAACACCAGCTCGCATCTTCGGGCGATAGTCCTCCACCTCCACCTCCACCAGCGCGGTCTGAGCCTCCAGGGCGGCTTGCACCGCGGCCTCGGCAGTCAGAAAGCTGGCCATCAGGCCGTCGCCGAGGCGCTTCACGATCCGGCCCCCGTGCGCCAGCACCGCGCTCTCCTTGGCGATTCCCACCTCTCGCAGCAGACTCAGGGTCGCGGCATCCTCAGGGTCGCGGCATCCCCCGCCTCTAGCGCCCACGAGGAGAAGCCCACGAGATCGGTAAACAGCAGCGCCATCTCCACATCCCCGCGCCCCCGTCCGGCGGCCTCCGAGAGTGACTGCCAGAGCTGCAGCCCGGTGAAGCCCAGCTCCTGGCTCACGTGGTCCGTTGGGGCTGCAGCGCCGAGACTCCGCGCGCCACGAGCTCGACCGGCGTCGCGCCGGCCGTGGAGAGCGGATCGCCGAAGCGGTCGTCGCCGGGCAGGCGCTGGCGCAGGCGACGCACCGCGCCCCAGCAGGGCCGGTTGGGTATCCAGACGAACAGCCGCCTGGCGCACCACCGAGACCCGTTTTGTCCCCGCCTGCGCGGCTTCCTCGATGGCGTCGTGCTGAACGAGCTCCTCGGTCGGCGTCACTGGACTGAGGATAGAGAGGCCACCTCCGCGGAGGAGTGCATGAAGCTCGCGAAGTGCTGATGGCGGGGGCAGGATTCGAACCTGCGAAGGCTGAGCCAACGGGTTTACAGCCCGTCCCCTTTGACCGCTCGGGAACCCCGCCGGGGGGTGGCGAGTCTAGCGAGGCGGTGCCGGCGACCGTCAGTGGCCGCGTCGGCAAAGGCCGACCGGGATCGACCTCGAAATCCGCATATTTCGGATCGCGGTAGGGACGGGTCTTCGTCGTTGAGGACTCGACCCGCCCCCCGCGCAGATCCCAGCGTGCACTGCTAGCGCACTGGGCTCCTCCCTTGGGTTCTGGCGTCGAATCGCACTTCGGGGTAG
>JAABUZ0100009735.1_pt1 | contig 10897 bp, 9 predicted proteins | sample 5562091 | NCBI WGS metagenome assembly JAABUZ01 (sample SAMN12813069, study PRJNA571459) | rock metagenome | isolation source: Antarctica rocks | place: Antarctica: Victoria Land, Linnaeus Terrace sud | collected 2015-12-21
TCCCAGCACTCGGTGACGGAGTCGATGTCGGCCATGTCAGCCATCGAGCAGCCAGCGGCCAGATTCGGCAGGATGACCGCCTGGTCTGGACGGGAGAGCATGTCCGCGGTTTCCGCCATGAAGTGCACGCCGCAGAAGACGATGGCCTCGGCTGCCGGGCGCGACCGGGCTGCCTGCGCGAGCTGAAAGGAGTCGCCGACGAAGTCCGCGTACTGGATGACCTCGTCGCGCTGATAAAAGTGTCCAAGGACGACGGCGCGATCGCCCAGTTGTTGCTTAGCGCGGCGAATGCGCTGGTCCAGATCGGCTGCTGTTGCGATGCGGTACTGCTCCGGGAGCTCGCCTTGGCGCGGCGCGCCAAGCGGTAGGAGGTCTCCCATGGAGGCGCCGGGGCCATAGCTGGGGGGCTGTGCGTCGAAGACCCACGGATCTTCGGCGAGCTTAGCGTTACAGACACTGGCCTCGGCGGACCCGGCGCTATTGTTTTGCCGAATGCTGATGAGCTGTATGGTGCTGTCGACGGAGATCACGTCACTCCTTGTGCGGAGGGTGAGCGCAATGGCCGCTCCACGCCCGCCGCTTCGCGCCGTTAGTCCAACTCCGAAGCGAAACCTTCAACTCCTAGTATCGGCCCTTATCGCTTGCTTGTCTCGCGTGCAGCTTCGAGATTGGGCTACGTAAGCGATTTCGACTCACACATTGGATGGATTGAAGTTTGATCGAGATTCGGGTTTTCCTCAGTCCCAGGTTAGGTTGCTGTCCACGTCCAGCACCAGCGAGCCTACCCTCGACCAGCAACGAATGGAGCTTCAGAGAGCTCAGGGTAAGGGTGTAGCCGGTCTTCTCGGCCGATCCGCTTAGCACCTTGCGCATGAGCTCCGCCGCGTTCACTTTGAGCTGCGCAGGTAACTTGTTTTGAAGAATGGTACGAGGAGGAAGTTCAACTCCCGATTCTCGCTGATGTGCTCGATGCGCGCGTCGCGTAAGCCGATCGTCTCGCCTTCGGCGTCAGGAACAAGCGAGACCTCCGCCTGGTCCGAGAGCCCTACGCCCGAGGCAGCTACCGTGCATCGATGTGCCCAGCTTCGCCCTTGTCTTTACCTGCACGACGATGCGGTCAGCGCGAAACGAGACGTGTGGATCGGAGGCGTAGACAAAGCAAGGAGAGCTGGCACTCTCCTGGATGTAGAAGCGCCCGCCGACTCCGGTAAAGAGCTGCGTGCGCAGCGTACGCTCGAGAGCCTTTGCCGAGACTCTTACCTCTGTGGCCGATGCTGTGCCGCTCGCCAGGGCAAGACTGAGGAGCGCGAAGGCGGAGTAAAGACGATAACGAACGACCATCGTCTCTTCAGCATAGAACGGAGTGGCTGAGCGGACCTCGGTCACAGCTCATTGGGAAAGTCAATGCTACATTCGGCATAGAAAGATCACGTTCATGAAGCGGCGCCCGCGATCGTCCGCATACACTGTGAAGCGATGGATCTCGCTACTCTCAATCATCATTTCGGCATCCCTGGCGTCCTTCGATTTGAGGAGGCGCACGGGCTCATGCGCGCCGAAATTACCTCGGGCGAGGCGACTGCGACGGTGTACCTGCAGGGGGCGCACATTACACATTGGCAGCCGGCTGGTGAGGCACCTGTGCTGTTTTTGAGCCGGCGGACGGAGTTCGCCCCCGGCAAGGCGATACGCGGCGGTGTTCCGATCGCGTTTCCCTGGTTCGCGGCGGACAGTAACCCGAACCGGTATCAGGGCAAGCCGGGGCCGTCGCATGGCTTTGCGCGCGTCCAGCCCTGGGAGGTTGTCTTTGCCGCGCTATCGGGCGATGATCTGCACCTAACGCTGACACTTGGACCGACACAGCTGAGCCGGGATCTTGGATTCGATCAGTTCCGGCTTGCATATGAGATCAAGGTGGGGCGCAGCTTGAGTCTTGCGCTTACCGTGGCAAACGAGGCGGGCACGCCTCTCCGATTTGAGGAAGCGCTGCATACCTACTTTGCCGTTGGCGACGTCCATGAGGTGACAGTGACGGGACTCGAGCCAACGCCGTACACCGACAAAACGGACGAGATGCGCGAAAAGCCAGCATCGCATGCTCCGCTGACGTTTGCTGGTCCGACTGATAGGGTGTATCCGAATACCGTAGCGGACTGCGTCATCCATGACCGATTGGTGAAGAGGTTGATCACGAACAGAAAGAGGAATTCGGCAACTACCGTGGTTTTTAATCCGTGGCGCGAAATGCCGGACCTCGGACCCGATGAGTGGCACGAGATGCTATGCGTTGAGACGGTGAACGCTGGGTTGAATGCTGTGACGCTGGGTCCGAAATCGGTGCACACCATGAGTACGACCATCACAGTGAAAGGAGCGAAGGCTTGATGCTTGTGCTTGCTTCAGCTTCTCCGCGCCGCCGCGAACTCCTGCTGCAAGCTGGCCTTGAGTTTACGGTCGATGCGGCCGAGATCCCGGAGGTTCCCGGGCCTGGGGAAGAGGCTGCGGAGTTTGTGCTTCGGCTGGCCGAGGAGAAGGCTCAGGCTGTATGGGCGAAGCGGGTCTCGCGGCAAACGGAAGTTATTGAATTGAAGGGGGATCCGTTGGTCGTTCTGGGGGCCGATACGTGCGTGCTTTGCCAGGGGGAGATCCTGGGAAAGCCGCGGGACCAGGCGGATGCGCGGCGGATGCTGGAGATGCTCTCGGGCCGTACGCACCAGGTGCTGACGGGCCTCGCGGCAGTCACGGCGACTGAAACCTTTGCGGACGTGGAGATCACGCAGGTGACCTTCAATGTAATCGAGGAGGAGGAACTGGTGCGATATCTTGCGTCTGCGGAACCTCTTGATAAGGCGGGGGCTTACGGGATTCAGGGATATGCGGCGAGATGGGTTCCGCGCATTGAGGGGGACTACTTCAACATCGTGGGATTGCCGATTGCGCGCACGGTATCGCTGCTTGCGGAGGCCTCTCAGGCGGCTGCGGCAAACGATAATGCGGAGTAGGTGGCGGCTAGGTCTGAGGCGGTAGGCGCATAAGAGGCACTTATGGGAGGCTCGTCGAGAGCTTGCTGACGCTGATGGAGGACCTCGGGTTGAGGTAGTTTCCGATGCGGCTTAGTGTGTCTGAAATGACACGGTTAGGCGGTGTTGCTCAGGTTGTAGCGTAGACCCGTTTGGGAGGGGTCTTTTGCAAGCTCAGTTTGAGCGCACGATTTGCGAGGCGGTTGAGTTTGAGGGGGTAGGGCTCCACAGCGGAGCACAGGTGCATATGCGTCTGCTGCCCGCGCCTGCGGGGTCGGGGATCGTGTTTCGGCGGACGGATCTGGACAACTTTGAGATTCCGGCGAACGGGCGCAACGTTGCCAAGGTGAGTTATGCGACCAGTCTGATGCGGGGGAGCGTGCTGATCTCGACCACGGAGCACCTCTTATCGGCGCTGATCGGGGTTGGCGTGGACAATGTGATTATCGAGGTGGACAATCTCGAGGTACCGATTCTGGACGGCAGTGCGCTGCCATATGTTCTTTGTTTTGAGCGGGTTGGTTTGCGACAGCAGCGACGGCAGAGGGAATTTATACGTATCTTGAAAGCCGTCGAGGTGCGGGACGGGACGAAGTTCATTGGGCTTTATCCAGGGACGGGGTACAGCATTGACTATGAGATCGACTTCCCGGCGCCGATTGGGAGGGCGCGGTTTATGGGGGAGCTGGAGGACGATTATGCCCATTTGATTGCGCCTGCGCGGACTTTTGGATTCAAGGAAGACGAGGCGATGCTGCGGAATATGGGGTTGATCCGGGGGGTGTCGGATGCTTGCGCGATTATTGTGAGTGGGGGTGGAGTGCAGAATGGGCCGCTACGATTTCCAGATGAGTTTGTGCGGCACAAGGTTCTGGACCTAATTGGGGATCTGGCGCTAGCCGGGAGGCGGATCGAGGGCCGGGTGGTGGCGGAGAGGGCTGGGCATGCGATGCATACAGCTCTGGTGCAACGACTTATGCGGGATCGCTCGGCGTGGGAGATGTCTCGGGGAAGGGAGGAAGGGGCGGCCTTACAGGGGGAAGAGATTTCGTCGGCGGTGGCGTAATTTTGCGCTGTGGTTTGCCGACTTTAGTTTGGCGTAGCGGATTGGACACGGTTTTGGGGTGTGTTTTTGTGGTGTTTGGACGGTGGAAACGTGGTGATGGTGTGGTTTTATGAGTGCTTTGCCTGAGGGGGTTGACAGGAGCGGGTCTGGCGAAACCCCCTTGGCGGCGATTGCCCTGGGATCGAACATGCAGTCAGATTTTGGGGACCGGGAGGCGACGCTGCGGGAGGCGGTTCGGCGGGTGGGGGAGCTGGGGCGGGTGATAGCGGTCTCGGGGTTTTACGATACGGAGCCGGTGGGGTTGGTGGAGCAGCCGCGATTTCTAAATGGGGCGCTGCTGCTCGATACGGAGCTGGTGCCGGTGGAACTGATGCGGGCGCTGCTGGAGGTGGAGCGGGGGATGGGGCGGGTGCGGGAAGCGGGGGTGATGAAGGGGCCGCGGGTGATCGACCTGGACCTGCTGCTGTTTGGGAATTGGGTGGTGTCGACGGGGGAGCTGGTGCTGCCGCACCCGGCGATGGGGGAGCGGTGGTTTGTGTTGAGGCCGTTGGCGGAGATTGCGGCGGGGATGGTGCATCCGGTGCTGGGGCGGACGGTGGGGGAGTTGTTGGGCCAGCTGTGAAGTTGGGCGGGGGCGACGGCGAGGTTGGTCGCTTCGGCTTCGCCTTTGCTCCGGCCTTCGGCAGAGTGGAGTGGGGGTGGTGGCGGGAAGATAGAGCAATCGATGCGCTCTGATGCTATTGAGTACGGGGACGTTTGTGCGGAGTTGCGAACGGCGAGGGCGAGGGAGAACGGCAGGTATGCGACGGTGGGGTGTCGCGTACCTGGGGCACCCTGCACCCGGCCTTTGGCACCTGGCTGGGGGCTCAAGATGACGGGTTCAGGGTAGATGGACATTCTGTTGCGAGATCGGTTCATTGTGGAGGTCTTTGGCCGGAAGGCTGGGCGGTCGACCAGTAGGTGTTGCGGGCGGCTACTTTGAGGGGCTCTCCGTCGTGGATGACGTCGATGTGGAGCTGGTGAAGGCCGGGAGTGGCGGAACTGGGGTGGAAGCTCAGGGTGTAGGCGTTGGGGATCTGGTTGGCGAGGAGAAGGAGCTGCTGCTCAAGGGTGTGTTGGTCGGTAAACGTGAGGTGTTGGCCGCCGCTTAGGGTGGCGATCTCGGCGGCGGTGTCTGTTCGCATCGAGTTCAGGGCGACGCCGAGGGGTGTGCCGAGGTCAAAGGTATGAATGATGGGGGCGTGGTCGGGGGACATCTGGTAGGGCGGGTTTTCGTGGCGGGGTTTGGTGAATTGATCCTTGAGCCAGGTCTTCTCGGGGGAGAAGGTGAGGGTGTCGACGGTAACGTTGGTTTTGCCGAGGCGCTCGATCAGAGATTTGGCTGAGGTTTCGCTGCCGATGTCGTGCGGCTGGCTGATGAGGAGGAGGAGGCGCCGTGCGGTGGGGGATTGCTGTTCGAGGAGGTCGATGCCGTAGCTGATGGCGTCGTTGAGGGCGGCACCGGTGTTGCCGGGTTCGGGGTGCTTGAGGGCGGGGGCGAGGTCGTTGAGGTTGGCGGTGAAGTCCCAGAGTTTTTCGGGCTGGCTGTCGAAGGTGACTAGGGAGACTTTGTGGGGGGCGGTGCCGACGAGGTTGTCGAGCATGGCGGCAAGGCCGGTGTAGTTGGGGAACTGGCGCGGTGCGGAGGCGCCGGTCTGGAGAAGGACGACGAGGGCGAGGGGCTGGTGCTCGATGTGTTCGAGGGAGATCGTTTGCTCGACGCCGTTGTCGGTGAGGCGGAGGTCTTCGGGGCGGAGCTCGGGGATGGGATCGCCGGAGGTTGACTGGATGAGGGCGGGGACGAGGACCAGGGTGGAGGTGGAGCGGATGACGGGTGGGGGCGTTTGTGTAAGGGCTGATGGGGCGGCTGCGAGGAGAAGGATTAGGGCGGCGGTGGCTTGTTGCATCGTGTGCTCCCTCCTGCGTTGATGGGCGGCGTCGTTATCAGGATAAGGGCCGCCGGGCGGTATCCGTGCCGGTGGCTGATGCGGCAGGGGCAAATGCAAGGGCGATCTTTGGTCGCTGCGGCTTCGCCTCCACTCTGGCCTTCGGCAGAGTGGAAGGATTGCGTGTTGGTGGGGCGTCGGGGTTGAGTTGGCCGCTTTTTTGGAGGGTGTCTCGGCGGAGGAGGTAGATGAGGGCCTGGTTCTCCGTGGCGCAGGCGAAGCGGGCTAGGTGCTTTGGGGGGACGGGGTGGCCGGATGCGTCGAGGATGCGGAGGTCGTGGGTGATGTTGGCGCGGTGGAAGCGAAGCCAGTCGATGTGGGGGAGGAAGCGGGCGAGGGAGCGCTGGGCGAGGCGCATGCCGGGGGTGAGGCTGTGGGGTTTTCGGTTGGGCCAACGCATGCCTCCGCCGGCTGCGCCGCTGGCGAGGTGGGCCCATTGCATGTGGCGGAAGTACTCGTCGTCGAAGGCTGCGGGAAGGGTTCGGCGGCGGTCTTTGAAGGTATGGATGGGGCCGTGCTCGGTGTCGAAGAAGGGGCGTTGGTCGTTGAGTTCGGCGATTGATTCGCGGACGATGCGGCCCATGCCGATGGCGGGGTCGACGGTGTTTCTGGGGTCGTCGATGGTGCCGTGCTCGTAGATGTGGATGGTGGCGAAGTCGAGGGAGGGGTGGCGGAAGATGGCGTGCTCCATCTGCATGTGGGCGCGCCATTTGAGTTCGGGGCCGAAGAGGGAGACGGTTTGGGGATGGGTGCGGCCGAAGGCGCGGGTTTCGACGGAGCGGACGTGGTCGCTGAGGTCGGCGATGAAGTCGACGAAGGGCTCGGCGGACATTTCGGCCTGGGCGGGGTGGATCTCGTTCCAGAGGTCCCAAGCGAAGAGGGCTCCGGACGAGCCCCAGCGCTCGGCGGCGAAGGCGAGGCGGGCTTTGATGGCGGAGCGCATGGAGGGGGAGAGGAGGGCACGGGAGGGGTGTTCGAGCGGGCCGCCGCGGGCGCCGTTGTAGGGATGGTGGTGGAATTTGAGCCACATCCAGAAGGTGTCGAATGGTGTGAGGAGGATGCGGAGGCCGTGCTTTTCGGAGAGGGCGAAGAGGTCGTCCCAGTAACGGACCATGTTGGGCGACCAGCGGCCGGCGGAGGTTTCGAAGTAGCGGTGACGGACCTGGGCGTACTCGAGCATGAGGCGCATGCAGGTGACGCCGTGGGCGGCGAGGTCCGCGAGGTAGCGCTCGACGGCGGGGACGTCTTTGCGGCGGAAGAGGGGGTTGAGCTCGCGCCAGCTGATGGCGTCGTTTTGGCCGATGGGATGCCAGGGTTGGCCGTCTTCGGTCTGGAAGTAGGGGATGTTGGGGATGGTGGTGATCCAGGGGAGGGGCTTCTGGGTGCGTGGGAGGAGGGAAATACGCTTCTTCGATTCTTCCGATTCTTCAACAACCATGGCCGACGTTTCGGGACCTCTGCTTCGGGAGTGTGGTTTCTGTGATGCTTAGGGGCGGGCGGGCGTCTGCGAGGGCTGGTTGGGGTCCCGTCCGGATCGATCTGCAGAACCACATTGGAGGAAACGGAAGACCCAGGTCCCGTGTACGCATTTATTGCTGTGTACCTGGGTGCACTGTGGAATGTATCCGGCAGCCACCACAGACGAGACCGGCCGCTATTGCATCGCGCACGTCGAGGTCGGCGAGTACGTCATGTCCGTGAAGGACGAGGAGAAAGGCTACCCCATGATGGGGAGTCTCTTCTTCGCCCTGCCCCCGGCGCGAAGATCAGCGTCACTGCCCCAGAACCCAGCCGCCTGTGCCACCTGACAGATACCCTACAACGCCGAATTCATCATGGTGAACCTACGCAACGAGCTAAAGCACCACCGCTTATTGCTCCACGATCGCCACCGCCTGCGCGACCGACGTATCCCCCGGGATCTCCCGGAAGTCACTATGCTCCGAGTGTTGCTGCCGGCTGATCGCCTTAAAGAAGATTGCCCGTCCGTTAATATCCGTGTCGATCAGCGTCGTCTTCCACTCCACGCTCGCTTGCGGCGCGCGCTCCGTCACAAAACGGCTTCCCGCGTGGATCGTCGCCAGCAGCCCGAACCCGATGCTCACGTCCTCCGGCAGCCTCCCCTCCAGCCGTCGCAGACGCACCGTCTTCGGCTCCACCAGCATCGACCCCACCATCCCATGCAGCACCCGCTCTTCCAGGTTCTGCGGCGCATACGCCGGATTCGACTTGTAGTCGATCCGCTCATATGCCCCCTCCATCCGCGCATTCTCAAACAGAAACGCCTTCGGCAGCAGCTCCAGCATCTGCTTCGCCTTTGCCTCGTCGTTCCGGAGGGCCTCCTCCTTCTTCGCAAACGCCCCCGGGTCCGCCACAATCCCCGCCAGCCGCCCACGCTCCTGCGCCACCCGCTCCGGGCTCAGCGGAACCCCGTCCTCCGCCACCAGGAATCGCACCTTGCCCACACTCGTCTCCGCCACCCGCTCCGTCCACAGGCGCCCGCCCGTCCGCTCCGAGCGCTCCTTGGACACATACGTGTACAGCCCCCTGTGCTCGGTCGCCGATCGCTCATGCTGCATCAGTGTCGCCACCGTCTCACTTGGCGGCGCCATCTGTGCCACGGTGGCGCCTCCCAGCAGCATCACCGCGCATACTCCAACTGCCACCTTTCCCAACATCATCCCGTAACCCCGATCTGCCACCAAATCTCCTCGAAAAATACACCCACCTCCCTGAAGAACGCCTGAACGACGAGCACCTGAACGAAACGAACCTATCTCACCCCAATCCCGCTCGCTCTTGCAGTACTCTCCTCTGCGGTCCGTCGCGCATCTTTGCATGCTCTGCGTTCGCCTTGGTGGTTGCCGCTCCGTCTTTTGCAAACGCTACACTGTCCGCAGCCCCATGCCAATCACCCCTCAGGACCCCAGCCCGGCCCAGCAGACCAACCCCATGCTCGGAGAACCCGAGCTCGTCACCGACGACATCGCACTCCCCCCGCCCGACTTCCCCACCGGCACCCCACGTCGCGCCGCCGCCACCTTTATCTTCTTCACCGTCACCCTCGACATGCTCGCCCTCGGCATGATCGCCCCCGTCCTTCCCCGTCTCGTGACCAGCTTTCTCGGCGGAAACCAGGTCTCCGCGTCGCAGATGATCGGCGTCTTCGCCACGCTCTTCGCCGCCATGCAGTTCTTCTTCTCCCCCATCCTCGGGTCCATCTCCGACCGCTTCGGCCGCCGGCCCGTCGTCCTCCTCTCCAACTTCGGCATGGCCGCCGACTACGTCGTCATGGCTCTCGCACCCACGCTTCCCTGGCTCTTCGTCGGCCGTGTCATCTCCGGCCTCACCGCCTCCTCCATCCCCACCGCCTTCGCCTACCTCGCCGACGTCACCCCCCGCGAGCGCCGCGCCGCTGCCTTCGGCGTCCTCAACGCAGCCTTCGGCATCGGCTTCGTCCTCGGCCCCGCTCTTGGCGGCATCCTGGGCAGCATTAACCCGCGCCTTCCCTTCTGGGTCGCCGGCGGACTCTCCTTCGTCAACGGCTGCTACGGCCTCTTCGTCCTCCCCGAGTCCCTCCCCCGCAACCTCCGCAGCCCGTTCTCCTGGACCCGCGCCAACCCCGTCGGCTCGCTGAACCTTTTCCGCAGCGCCAAAGGTCTCGGTCCCATTGCCGGCCTCCTCCTCCTTGGCTACATAGCCCAGCAATCCCTCGCCAACGTCTACGTCATCTACGCCGACTTCCGCTATGGCTGGACCGACCGGACCGTCGGCATCTCCCTCGCCGTCATTGGCGTCTTCACCGCGCTCTACGGCGTCCTCCTCGTCAAACCCGCCGTGGCCCACCTCGGCGAACGCCGCTCCATGATCTGCGGCTTCCTCGGAGGCAGCCTCGGCTATCTCTTCTTCGGCCTTTCCCGTACCGGCCTCCTTTTCTGGCTCGGCATCCCCCTCCTCAACCTCATGAGCCTCACCTGGCCCTCCGCCCAGTCCATCATGTCCCGCTCCATCGGCCCCTCCGAGCAGGGCCAGCTCCAGGGAGCTATCAACTCCCTCCGCGGCATCTCCGGCCTCCTCGGCCCCGGCCTTTTCACCTGGATTTTCTCGAAATCTATCGGCCCACACCCCTTCATTCACGCCCCCGGCATGCCCTTCTACACTGCGGCCGCTATGCTTCTTGTCGCCCTTCTCCTCACTGCCATCGTCCCTTCCGCCGGAAGCAACGTCTCCTCCTGATGCACCTGCAAACCACCGCTTAGAATCCGCTTACGGCAACACCATACCCTGGCGGATCAGCTGGTACTCCGCCAGAGAGCCCACTGTATTCGGGTGGATCTGGTCATTGCTCCAGTAGCCGGAGTTCGCGTCGAAACTCGTACCCCAGGAGCTCTGGATATTCACGACCGGCACTCCCGCCGCCACGGTCAGGAGGGCGCTGGTGTACTCCGGAAAATGCGCGATCCCCACAATCCGGCTCACCGGTAGCACCACCGCCAGAACCTCCGCGCCAGACGCCCCCTCATGCGCCAAGAGATTCGCCATGGCTCGGCCGTAGCTTTCGACCGAATACCCAACGCCCGGGTCATTTGTCAGCAGGTCCGTGATTGCAATCTGCGTCCCGCCGGGGATTAGATCCGTGAAAGCAAGCTCCCCTTTCTCGGGTGCTCCAAACCACTCCGCGGCCGCAGATCCTACAGCAATATTGTGCACGCTCACCCCGGAGTTGCCAGCAGTACCCTCGGCCGCATACAGCAAACAGCTCCCGGTATAGGTAAACGTCACTTGGTGCTCACCGAGTCGGACAGCCGGGGAGATCACTGCATGAG